>Ga0315548_1000151_pt1 | contig 62860 bp, 58 predicted proteins | sample SalMarSW160110MG_2_FD_202540 | JGI IMG/M metagenome (GOLD analysis project Ga0315548, IMG submission 202540) | Salt marsh sediment microbial communities from the Plum Island Ecosystem LTER, Massachusetts, United States - Salt Marsh Sediment SW1601-110 ... | reverse complement strand
CAGGAAAAGCAAGGCAGGTGCGCTCCGCCATAGAGAAAGCTGCTGTGGACGCACGCCTAAACATAACCCCTGTCCGCCGAGGCTGTGGATCATGGGAATGCGGATGCGGAAAAAGCCACTCTATGCCGTTCCAAGTTCGAGGCGAGTGCGGCGGCGTTGAAATCGTTCTGATTCCTGGACCGAGAGGTTTAGGTATTGTTGCAAGCGAGGCAGCCAAGGTTATCCTAGGATTGGCTGGCGTAAAGGATTGCTGGACGAAAAGCTACGGCTCCACAAGAACTGTTCCCTCTTTCGCCTTCGCCGTCTTTGATGCTCTTAAAAAAACCTACCTGCTGGTCACACCGAAGGATTGGGTGAGTTAAAGTGGCGGAACAGAGGAAGTGTTTGGTGGCAGTTCGGATTCGAGGTTTGAGTGACATTTCTCAGGAAGTCAAGGATACGATGAGTATGCTGCGGCTAAACCGGAACTGTCACGCAACATTGGTTGACGATCGTCCCGCCTACAATGGCATGTTGCGGAAAAGCAAGGATTTCTTGACTTGGGGTGAGGTCTCCCAAGAGAATATAGCGCTTCTTTTGAAGAAGAGGGGAAGACTTGTGGGGGACAAAAAATTGACTGATGAATACGCCAAAGAATTGGGCTACAAATCGTTGGACGACCTAGCTGAAGCATTATTCAAAGTGGAAGTGGAGTGCAGCAGTCTTTCCAAAGTGAAACCTGTGTTCCGTCTTCGCCCACCGAAAAAAGGCTTCAAAGGGAAAATTAAACGAAGTTATGCTGCTGGTGGGGAACTCGGATATAGAGGAGAAGCAATCAACGACCTCCTGAAGCGAATGGTGTAGCCGACGCAAGCGATAATCTTTAAAGTCACCTTGTCAGCACACTCTCAGTTAAGGAAGGAATTTCCGTGAGCGACCCTTGGTGGAAACGAAGAAAAAAGAAAGACCCTTGGTTTAATGACATCTATGACGAGCTGGAAAGGCTAGGGGACCTGATAGATGAAACCATGCAGAAAGCCCTTGACAACACCTCCAAAGACACGCCGACAAAACATAATCGTTTCAAAGATTTTTCCGTAAAAGTCGGTCCCGACGGAAAGCCGAGGACTCGAGAATTTAATAACCGTCAACCACGGCAAGCTGAATCCGAGGTCAGCGACGAACCGGAGCCTCTAGTCGATGTCATCGAGGAGGGGGAGACAGTGGTCGTTTTAGTGGCGCTCCCGGGAGTCGATAAAGATGACATTGACCTTCGCTTAACTGGGAATACTTTAACTTTTTCTGTTGATGCTGCTGACTTTGAATGGTATGATGAATTGAAGCTTCCAGCTAGAGTGAATCCGAAGTCAGCGCGGGCGTCGTACAAGAATGGAGTGTTAGAAATAAAAGTGAAGAAAGTAAAGAAGCCGTTTAGAGCTGATAGAATACCTTTGAAAAAGTGAGGTTTGACGTTTGCCCCATAAAGATAGGAAAGTTAGAAAACAGCGTGGATCCAGAACCCATGGATACGGTCAGGTAGGACAACATAGAAGTGGAGGAGGAGGACGGGGAGGGCATGGAAAAGCAGGATACGACAAACACAAATGGTCATACGTACTAAGATATGACCCCACATACTGGATAAAGAAGGGCTTCGTATCCACCAGAACCCTCGGAAAAAAGGTCAGCATCATCAATGTGGGAAAATTGGATGACCTTGTTGACAAACTGGATGCCGAGAAAAAGCTGGAGAGAAAAGAGAAAAAGATTTTCTTGGATTTGGAAAGCCTTGGCTACGACAAGCTTTTGGGAACTGGCGAAATAAGCAAGCCTCTGCTCGTTAAGGTCGAGTCATATTCAGAGGCTGCCTCTAGGAAATTGGAAGAGGCGGGCGGAGAAATCCTCAAAGAAAAAGAGTAAACGCCGATGTTGTTCTCCGTTTACTTGACCAAGTGTTTATATTTGCGTTCAACATACGCAACTTAACCAATCAACTTATAAAATCTTAAAATTAAGAATGAAGGCGAAAAGATCATGGCTGGCAGATTTCTTTCACTGTTCGGACCGCTATCAAGGTTCCTGCCTGAAGTAGGCTCACCAACTCGAAAAGTGGGCTTCAACGAAAAACTGTTCTGGACAGCCATGGCACTAATAATCTATCTGGTTATGGGTCGGATAGCTCTCTTCAATGTCGGAGGTGCAGGATCGCAATATGAAAGCCTCAGAATAATCTTCGCATCGAACCAAGGGACCCTCACAGAGCTTGGAATAGGTCCCATAGTAACTGGTGGTCTTATTCTGCAGTTGCTTATTGGCGCCAGCATCGTAAGTGCTGATTTAAGCAACTCAGAAGATCGGGCTCTCTTCACCGCAGCCGCAAAGGTCTTTTCCATAGTTCTCACCGGAGTTCAGGCTTCTGCCTATATCCTAAGCGGAATGTATGGTTCTCTGGACGTTGTTACAACCGTAATAGTTTTCGCCCAACTTCTATGCGCTGGTGTAGTGCTGATACTCTTGGACGAAATGTTACAGAAAGGTTGGGGAATCGGAAGCGGAATCAGCCTCTTCATCTTGGCTGGGGTAGCGCAACGCATTATGTGGTCCAGCTTCTCTCCATGGGGGCCTATGAGTGACGGAAAGCATCAGGGAGCATTTATCGCCCTTGCTGAAACAATTATTAACGGGGAATCTTTGTCGAACGCCTTTTTCAGATACGGCACAACAGAAGAAGGCGTCCGCTTTCTTACGAATGAGCCCACTATGCTAGGTTTCATAACCACAGTCATCGTCTTCGTCATAGTAATCTACATGGAAGGAGTCAGAGTTGAACTTCCCATCTCCCACGCCAACTACCGAGGATTCCGAGGCAAATACCCCATCAAACTTCTCTACGTCTCAAACCTGCCTGTAATCTTCGCCTCCGCCCTATTCGCCAACGTCTACGTCTTCGCCCAGCTCCTATCGAGCCATTTTGGACAGAACAACTTCTGGGTCAACCTTTTAGGCACCTTCGGAGGTGAGACGGGAACAACCCTAACCGGAGGTCTTGCATATTACGTGACTTCCCCCAACGGTTTTGCAGATGTTGTAGCCGATCCTGTGAGAGCCTTAGTTTTCGTAGGCGTCATGGTTACCTTTGCCGTAATCTTTTCGTTAACATGGCTAGAAGTGGGAGGCTTAGGACCTGGCACTGTCGCACAACAGCTTGTTGACTCGGGCATGCAGATTCCAGGGTTCCGCAGGTCAGGTAAGTCCATAGAAATGATTCTTAAACGTTACATTCCGGTGGTTACAGTCCTTGGGGGCGCGATAATTGGGTTGATTGCCTCTGTTGCAGGATTCTTCGGGGTGTTCGGAACAGGTATGGGTGTCCTGCTTGCAGTAGGTATCTTATATCAGTATTATCAACTACTTGTGCAGGAGCAGGTTGCCGAGATGTATCCAGCCTTGGGTCGTGTATTAGGAGGATAAACTTTGAGTAGAACAGTCAACATCGCAGGAGTAGCCGAGACTGGAAAACATTTTCATACCAAAGAAACTAAAGCCTATGGGAGGAGTAAATGATGAGTTCCTTCTTGGCGCAACCCCCCTATGTGACAATAATTATTCTCTTTGTTTCCTTAGCCATGTCCTTCTTTTCCTCATTAATTAACATCAAGTTCGTGCCTAAGGAGCACCGCGAAAAAGTCAAGGCACTGCAACGCAAAATCGCTGCTTTAACTAAAGAGAAAAACGAAAACATGAAGAAGGCGAAGAGCGAAGGAGACAAAAAACTGCTTAGGAAGGCTCAGAAGCAAGAGAAACATCTTCTTCAGCTTCAATCTCAAGCCCTCTCCTTATCCTCTAAACAGATGAGAGTGTTCCCCATTACTATGGCAGTTTTTTTTGTCGTTTGGGCTTTGCTAACTGGGAACCTTCTCATTTTCAAATTGTTTGAGAGTCCATTCATTGGTCCCGACCCTGTAGCTTATCTTCCATGGTTGAATGGCGTAATGCCGCTAAACCTGTTCTCCTGGTATTTCATATGCTCTATTCTATTCTCAACCCTATTCTCTCGTATCTTCGGCTTGACGGGAGGAACCGATTAGATGTCAGAGCCTTCTAGGCGAGCTTGAAGCAAATCTTTAACCTGAAATGGCGGCTGTCAGACTGTGAAAAACCGTGGTAGAGAAGAGAAGAAAAAGGTTGTAATCTGTGTTAGCGGAATGACGGGTTCCGGAAAGAGCACAGTGGCAAAAAGACTAGCCGACAAATATGGACTTGATTACTTTTCTGGCGGAAATGCTTTGAAAATCCTAGCCCAAGAAGAGGGATACAATTCTGATGTAACTGGGTGGTGGGAAACAGCTGAGGGACGGAGGTTTCTTCAGCAGAGGATGGGAGACCCTGCTTTCGACAGGAGAATTGATGAAAAGTTGCTGGAGTTGGCGGAGCAAGGCAACGTTGTTCTTGACAGTTGGACTTTGCCTTGGCTGTTAAAGGGGGGATTCAAGGTGTGGTTGGAGGCTTCGCCTCAGGTTAGAGCCAAACGGGTGATGAATCGAGACTCCATCAGCATTGAAGAGGCGGTGAAAGCTCTAGCCGAAAAAGATGAACAAACTAGGCAAATATACAAGAGCCTCTACGGGTTCGATTTAGGAAACGACCTTTCACCATTCAATCTTGTTCTTGCCACAGACGAGCTGAATCCCGACGAAGTATTCCACGCCGTCTGTTTAGTTACTGACCGCCTAGTTTTCGGAGAAACCTAGATTTCCTCAATTGCAGACGGATTCATTAACGGTCAATTCTTTCGTGTCCAACTGTAAGAGACTCTAGTCTGCCTATTGTTCTTCTGTTACGAGATTTTCTAGAAGGTTTTCAAAGTTTTCTCTTGTACGTTCCCTTTTGTACCTTCGTAACTTTTGTATCAGCTGTTTTTCGTCAACTTTCCCCAGCTTCTCCTTCACTTTCTCTGCGATCTGGCTTCCCAACAAAAGGTACTGGCAGACTGAAGTGACGTTTGATACTCTCCGGTTTATGCTGGCTGTCTCAAAATCCATCAGGTAAGGGCGGTCATCAGCGTCGACGAGGATGTGTTTCGGCGCGTTGCTCAGTTCTCCATGGTCTAATCCAGCCTCATCAAGCCTGTGGCACTGCTCCAAAACATCTTGTATAACCAAGCGAACACGCGACTGTCCCTCTCTTTCTTCCAAAGATTCGATCCATTCTGGAAAGTGGTTTCCTTCAATTAGCTCCATGAGAAGAAAATTTTCGCTGATTTCCAGCAATTTCGGTCCAACATCTATGGAGTTAGCTCTTTTCAGCATCTCGCCTTCGTGGAACATTTCCTTCCTGTCAGCGTCAACTCTGCGAATCTTCAAAGCTGCTCTCCCCGAATAGGTGTAGGCTACAACAACGATGCCCACGCAGCCTTTCCCCAGAACTGGCACGTCAAAAACGTTTTTCTCTCCTGTGAACTCCAGAGCATGCACTCCAAGCCTCTCCAGCTCCTCGAGGCGTCTCTCCAATTCTTCCTGTTCGCATCTTGGGTAACATAGAATTTTGCAGTGTTTCATTTCCCGGAGCGCTTTCAGGGAGACCACTTCACCCGACTTCAATCTTCTCACCTCAAGATGCTGGTTTCCTGAGAACAGTTATTAAATATGGCAATTCATCATCTGAATGATGGCGGGTTCCATGTCTATAATATCTTTGCTCTCCGATTTCGGCAATAAGGACCCTTACGTGGCGGAGATGAAAGCCGTAATCCTCTCCATTAATCCTCAAGCCCGCATCGTGGACATAACTCATGAAATTGAAAAGTTCGACATCCGCATGGGCGCCTATGTCCTAGCTTCAGCAGCCCCCTACTTTCCCCCAAACACAGTTCATGTGGCGGTTGTGGACCCTGGCGTCGGAACAAAAAGGCGCTCCATAATCGCAGAAACCAGCCGCAGCCTCTATTTTGGACCCGACAACGGGCTCCTCATGCTGGCTGCCCACAAAGAACACTTAACAAACGTTTACACGATAGACAACCCAAAATACATGCTATCAGACGTATCGAAAACTTTTCACGGAAGAGACATCTTCGCCCCAGCAGCCGCACATCTAACACGAGGAAATAAGCCCTCCGATTTTGGGCCAGCAATACGTGATTACATCATTCCTGAATTCGCGAAACCAGCTGCAAGAGATGGAGAACTGCGGGGAGAGATTCTTCACATAGACGATTTCGGCAACATCGTCAGCAACATTACATCAGAAGACCTTAAGAAAATGGGATTTCATAAAGGACGTTCTCTTCTTGTTAGGCTTGGCAACAAAACCTTGAGTATGCGGTTCTGTTCAGCCTACGGCGAAGTTTCAGCTGGCACTCCCTTGGCGTTAATCGGCAGCAGCAACTTTCTTGAAGTAGCCGTTAATCAGAGAAGTGCCTCAGAAATTTTCGGGGCAAAGGTTGGGGAAGCATTTCATGTCTCTGGGCAGGTCTCCAGCTAACCGAACTCAACTTTGTTGTTAATAGTTTTCTATCCAGAACATGTCTCTGCGGGATTTTGCCAAGGCGTAGCCGACTATTAACCCAGTTGCGAGTCCGCCGAAGTGGGCAACTATATTGACGCCTGCGCCTGTGCTCAGTATTAGAAGCAGAAATGCGTACATTAGTGCGCCTATGATGGATTGACCGAATGTTTTTCGCATGTATATGATGCTTGCGCCGTACATTCCGAATATTGCCCCTGAAGCCCCAGCGGAAACCGTGTTTGGCGCCATTAAAAAAAGTGTCAGCAGGCTGCCTGAGAGTCCTGAGAACATGTAAACAAAAAAGTATTCTTCTATGGTGAAGAGTTCTTCGGCTCTTAAACCGAATATGATCAGGAATAGCATGTTTAGTGCAATGTGACTTATGTCCACGTGAACGAAGATTGATGTTAACAGCTGCCAGTAACTGCCACTCAATACGTTGCTGTTAGCTTGCCCAAACTGAAGGAGGACACTGTATTCTGTTTGGATGAAATTTCCGCCCACCACCGAAGTGTAAATATAAACCAGTACGTTCACAGCTACCAGAAACGATGTTGGCGTTAGCATAGACCGTCTTCTCATTCCTGAACCATCCTCAAAAGCAAACACCCCGCCGTATATATGCATACCTTGGCTTTGCCTCTTTGTTTCTGGTTGACCGTAAGGTAAATGTTGTTGGTCTTCTATATCTGCGGTTATGATAGTTGATGTTTTTCTTCCGTCGGTTCTGTTTCTGGTCGGAGTTACCGTGGTCTTTCTTTACTCCAGATTAGACAAGAAAGTTGACTCCCTCTTAGGCGGGCAAGAACTTCACCTGAAACATGCCATTGTGTTGGTGTTAGCCATAGGCGCAATGGTAACTGTGATTTTGTTTATCCCCGAACGTGCCTTATTGGGGTTCTTCCTTTTCGCCTATACAGCTATTCTTCTGTTGTTCACTTTTCTTTTTGTGCCAAAATGGTACTTGGCGTTGGTGCCTCCTGTTTTGTTTCTTTTATCGTTTTTCTATTGCTGGAACATTTTCTCCTTCAATTTTTTTGCAATAATATTCGGCATTTCCGTTGCGGTTTACATGGGAAGCCTGTTCACGTGGAAAACAACTGTTGCCTTTGCTGCCTTAGTGACTGTTATGGACATCATTCAAGTTCTGATTACTGGACACATGGAAGAGGCATTTGCAACAGCCGAAACACTAGAACTGCCTGCATTCATCAAATTGCCAATGTTTCCAACTGTTGGTCTAATTTATCTGGGATTAGGTGATCTTTTCCTCTTTGGGCTTCTCAGCATTCAGACCACACGAAAATATGGAAGAAAATTTGGGTTGAGATCCATAATTCTGATGGCCATAGTCTACCTGCTGCTTCAGACAGTTCTGCTAAACTATTATCCCTTAACCAACGGTTTCCCAGCCACTGTTTTAGTGGTCAGTAGCTGGCTAACCGTTCTAGGATCAAGATACCTCTATAACATGCTCATTTCAAAAAAGGAAGTAACGCCGCAACTGGACTAATTTAGTCAACAGTATCAGTTTTGTTTAGTTGCCGAAGCCTCAAGTCACCATCAATCTCTTCTATGAACTTGGCAACGCTGCTTGGGACAAGTTCCTTCCAGTTTTCTCCAGCTAACATGCGTTTCCGGATTTCCGTAGCCAAGTAAACCTCCCGCTTTATGAAAGGCATCGACTCGACTCTGAATCCAGCTTCCATGAAAAGGCGACGAGTTAACGGCTCGTTAGCGTAGACAACATCAAATTTTGGGGCGTAACCAACAATCTGGGAGACCCATAGTGCGTGTTGATGAACGTCCGGCACCGGTATAATCCAGATTCTCGACAACTGGATTCCCTCTTCCTGTAGGGCTTTTCGTATCATGGTGATGCGTTCGCCGGCGGTAAAGGGGTTGTCGAGCCTGTGGCTGTACTGGGAGCTGCCCACGATTATAACCAGCTCATCAACCTCTTTCACGATTTTCTTTACGACTTCCAGATGTCCTTTATGAAAAGGCTGAAACCTTCCCACAAAGAGCCCGCGCCTCACCATTTTCTTTCTCTCCACCAGAGAACCTACAGTTTCTTGGTGTATATGAGCTTCTTTAACCTCTTAAAAGCTCTCCCTGTTCTGTTTAACCCATTCTACTGGAAACAGAGCCAGTTCTTTGCCCTTCACCTGCAGTCTCCTCGACTCTTCGTAGCCTCTCTCTTCTCTATGAAGAATCTCCAGCTTAAGCTGCTCTCCACCGCCGTAGCCGCCTAAACTCAAATCTGAGCGCACAACCCTGTGGCAGGGAATCAACAAATGAACATGATTTGTTGCCTCAACGTGTCCCACAGACCTTGCACTTCCCCCCGCAACCTTGGCTATGGCGCCATACGATGTCACGTATCCGACAGGAACCAGACGCGTGCAGTTAAGCACCTTTTGTGTGTAGCTGGAAAGATGATTCATGTTTATCTTGAACGCATAAGATTCTCTGCCCTTTCCGTTGAAAATCTCCTCTAGAGCTCCCAGAACATCTGTTAGAAGCTGATTAGGTTTCTCTGCAACTTGAAAGGGAATGCTGTCTGGTAGCCTTCGCAGTAGACGCCTCAAATCCGGTTCTTCAAAAGAAAAGGTTGTGGCAATAACTTGGTCATCCTTCACCGCGGCACCATACCAAACTCCATCCATTTTCTTGCTGTAAACATATATCATCCAAGCGCCCCCTTTGTCGTTATCTGCAATTAACATATTTAGAATTTTTTGAGCAACCCCCTCTTTCGCACATAAACGTCAGTTAAACGAAACACGACCACGCCGAAGAGAATCCAAGCCGCACCCAAGGCTAAGAGATGCAGGAAAACGTTTCCAAAAGCCTCTGCATGATAATTTTCTATCAGAAAACTTCGCATTCCAATCAAAGCTGGTGCGGTTGGAAATAGGGCGCTTGCCTGTTGAGCCACGGTGGGGAGCACAATTAACGGGTAAGCAACAGGAGAGAGAATGGTCATGATGCTGTAGAGGCTGTCCGAGACCACCCATCCCTCCTTTAGAATCAAACCTAAAGCTGAGATTACTATGCCGAAGCCGTATAGGGCAAGCATCATGAGGGCAAAAATCCCTAGAGCAGGCAAGATTCCCTCGATCTTTAAGGCTAAACCGAAGGTGAAGTATATGACGATTAACTGGATGATTGTACCCAAAGTTTGGTGAACTGTGCTGTGTAGAGCCATCCCTAATACTTGACCCAAGCGGCTGCTGGGCGTCACATAAATTGCCTCTAACGTCCCAAACCAGCTTTCTCTCCTTATGCTGAATCCCATCGCCCAAACGGCTGTTCCAATGAATCCCATCAACATGTAACCAGTAAAGATGAAGGTTACCACATCTCCGCTTCCAACCAGCTGTGCCAAATTCTCGCTGTATCTTCCTCCAACTAAGGCAATGCCGTAGAGTAGGAAAGGCAGCAGGAAGACGAGGGGAGAAATCAGTTGGCGAATGAAACTTACTGGGTAAGCAAACTCGATCTTCCAATCTTTAACATTGGATTCCCAGACGGCTTTCAGTTCAGCCTTTAGGTTGCCCCAATTGAATCCTGTTGGGCAGTTGACTTCCCGCAACCTGTATTCTCTATTGCTTTTGTCCAATCTGATCTTCTCCTTAGTGGTGGCTTATTGCTCCAGATTTCCTCGTTTTCTCCTCCATCCAGCTGAACAGATAGAATCCCGCAAGCAACAAGGCAAGATCAATGATTAAGAGCGCTATAACCTCCAAGTAGACTGTTGAAAGGTCAGCTCCTAGAAGCATGAAGCTTCTCACAATAATAAGGGCGTAAGTAAGGGGAATGAGCTTGCCGAAGATTTGTGCCCAAGTTGGCAGGCTCTCAATGGGGTAGCGTACGGGAGCAAAAATGTAAAAAATGTATCCTATGCTCTCCGAGAGGTCGTAGGATTGCTTGTACATGAGCGAGAATGCAGCCATGATGAGGGCTATGCCATACAATCCCAGTATCAACAGAATAACTATGAAAAAAACTGGAACCATCACTCCCAATGTTATGCTCATTCCGAAGAGGAGCACGGAGATCGTGAGTTGGCTGATGGCGAAGATTGTGCTGGAGAGGCTTTCGCTTATGGCTTTTCCGATTAGTACGTAAGCCTTGTTACATGGGGCTGCGAGCACGTAGTCCAGTGTTCCTTGGTATGCTTCTTTTCTTATGTTTTCTCCCATGCCGTAAAGCAGAGTGTTCACGTAACTGTTGAGAACGGCACCTATCACGATGAAGGGAACGTATTCTCCGCTGCCAGTGATTTGCGCAAAATTTGCGCTCTCTAAGCCGCCTACAAAGGCTTGACCCTGAAGAATGAAGGGGATGAACCAGAAAATAGGGAATATAGCCCAGAAAACGATGATGGTCGGGTATGCCAGCAGCGTCTTTATGTTTTTTACAATCTCGTTCCAGACAACAAAGAGATTGCTGCGTAAAACAGACTGCTGATAAGAGCTTTCTATCATTCTATTTTATTTCGCCCTCCGTGAGTTTTGCGCCAGTTAACTTGATGAAGACATCCTCAAGCGTGGGAACGCCAACGTTTAAGCTGCCAATGCGAACGTTCTTTTGCCTGAGCGCATCAATGATTGTTCCCACATGCTCTTCTGCGGTTCCTCCAATTATTTTGATTCTTGAAGGATTTCCTTTATCCTCATCGCCGGGAATAAGCTTGACAACCTCTGCGTCGGGTAACAGGGAACGGATGTGCTTTTCGATGTCTGCTGGTGGACGGTAAACAGCCACTTCCACAAGCTCCTTCTCTTTCACCATTGCCTTGAGCCTGTTTGGGGTGTCAACTGCGACGATTTTGCCGTTGTTTATGAATGCCACCCGATCGCACAGCTGGTCAGCCTCCTCCATGTAATGGGTGGTCAGAAGAACCGTTTTTCCATACTTTTCTGAAAGCTCTTTTATTTGGTTGCGAATCTGCCTAGCGAAATTTGGGTCTAAACCTAAAGTAGGCTCATCCAAAAGCAGAATCGGCGGGTCATGCAGCAGCGCTCGGGCTATAGCGACTTTCTGCCTCATGCCTGTGCTGTAGTCCTCCAGCCTCTCGTCAGCTCGATCCGATAGTTGGAGAGTTTCTAGGAGCTCTTCCACTCTTTTTTTCGCGTCTCTTCTCGGCATCTTATACAACGAAGCGAAGTACGTGAGGTTGTCTCTGGCTGTGAGTTTCCAGTATAATGTTCGCTCCCCGCCCACAACCAGTCCCAGACTCGCTCGGACCATGGCTGTTTCTTTGCGGGTGTCGAAGCCGTTTACGATGGCTCTGCCTTCGTCTGGAATCAGGATTGTGGATAAGCATTTGATTGTTGTTGTTTTTCCGGAGCCGTTTGGTCCCAGAAGTCCGAAGAGTTCCCCGGGGCGGATGTTGAGGTTGACTTTGTCCAAGGCTACTGTGACATCATTTTTTTCTTTATGTTTGTTCTCCGACTGGTTTTTTCGCAGAAAACCGAAAATGCCCCTGTGCCTCTTTTTGGCAAATCTCTTAGTTAGATCGATTGTCTGAATGCTGAAGACTTCGCTTTCTTTGCCGTAAACCAAACCCTAAACCCCGCAATATGCCAAAGAGGAAAAGCTGAGACCAGTCACCATTCCACAGCGCCTTTCAGATAGAGGGTAATACTTGCGTAAAAACTTATTCAAGCCAATTGGCGTGAATTTTTTTGGTTAAATTTTAACCCCAAACCCAAACCCGAGAGCTTATAGTAAAACGACTTAAGTTTAATAGAGAAAAAAACAAGTTTGAAGATCAGCCACTACTGCCTTATACCGAAGACTTTGTAGATTTTATTTATGAGATACCCCTCGGAGAACCCAGATTAATTATTACTGGATGTGGTCATGTTTTGGACGCTGGAATTGCTGAGAGAGTTCCGAAGTTAAATAGAGAATTTGCTGAACGCGTTCTTGTGGAAAGAGGATTATGAGCGCGCTCTGAAGTATTTTTTTTCTTGAGGTCATGTTCCATATTTTGTGTCGGTTGCAGACGTATTAAACAAAACTGATAAGTGCATTTTGTTGATTACTTTATTTAGGTTTGATCAAGGGGGTTCAGTTTGGTTTCTTTAACCTGGCTTCAAGAAGTGCCACCTAAAAGCTTGATTTTGTTGGTTGGTCCTCCTGGTTCTGGGAAATCAACTTTTTGTCAACAAGCTATCCTCAACGGCTTGACGATGGATAGACCTGTCATCTATGTGACGACCGAGTGTGATCGGTCTGAGGCAGCAAAAAAGTTGTGGGAGATGGGATTGGGTGAAGTTGAAACTGGGGCGATAACTTTTGTGGATGCCTACACTAAAACTGTGGGTGTTTCAGTTATTGATCGGCTAGACACGGTGTTCGCTGATTGTAATAGCCTTTCCAGTATTGATATTGCGATCTCAAAAGTTGCCTTTATGCTTGGGAAAAAGGGTGGATTGTTGGTGTTTGACTCCTTGACGTCTCCTTACTTGTTCAATGGCTCCGAAGTTTTAAGGTTCATGAGGCAAAGTCTCTCAAAGTTGGCTGCTCAGGGACATGCTGTTTTGGTGTGTATCGATGAGGGCTGTTGTAGGTCAGAGGATTTGGTGGCGCTGATGAGCCTGGCCAGTGGGGTGATAAGAATTGAGGTAAAAGAGGATAGACAGATCTTTTCAGTGGTGAAACACCCCGTGATGGACCATGCAAGAAAACTGGAAATTTCTTTGGTTAAGCAGGAGAAGATTTGGGATCCGGCAGTTTGGAATGAAGAAAAGGTAAGTGAGGCAGCGTTTGAGGGAGGCGAGATAAGAAAAGAGCTCGGAGATTATGTCAATCTCTTTTGGCCCACCTACTCTTATTGGAGTTGCATGTTGTGGGACCCCCAACGTTTTTCTGAGATGAGCTATGAATGGAATAAACAACAAGGATTTTCGATTAAGCTCGAGCTGGGTATTTTGCCTTTTTATCTGAAGCTTCTATTCAAGCTTTTCGCGCCTAAAAGCCTAAGCAAGGTAAAAGATGTCAAGAAATTCTGGTCTAGGTTTAAACGGTTCTTTCCAAGTGAAAAATGGGGTCTTGGCATTATCGAATATCTTGATGGGGCTTCCAAGACTGATGAACATCATTTTAGGGTATATGAGAGTTTTGAGTGCTGTGGTTTCGATGATGTGGGTGCCACTATGGCTTCTTATTTTCCACCTATGTTTGCGGGAATGTCCAAGGGCATTGCGAGTGTGCAGGGACTGGATAGGGATTGTAATGCTATTGAGACGAAGTGTATAGGTCTTGGCGACCCTTACTGTGAATTCAAGTTTGTGAATGGGGAGATCGATGGGCTTAAAGCTTCTTTGCACAAGCCCAGATCGGTTCTTGATGAGATATATGAACGCTTAACCCAGCGGCTTATGGGATTTCTGCTTGAGGGGGAATCGCTTGTTTCCAGACCGAGGTTAGGTAGCGGGGTCGATCTTCGTTTGGCTTTCTATCTTGCTCCCACAGCGGAGAGGTACCGGATGGCGCTGAGGTTGGGAGGGGCTAGGGCGGGGAAGAGTGTTGGCAGTTGTCTCATGGATGCAGGACTTGGAGAGGATGAGGCGGTGGAGCGTGTTCTTTACCTGCTTAATTATCTTAAGGTAGGGAAGGTGAAGTTAGACGAGTCGTTGAGGATAGAGGAGAACTGCGAAAGTATGGTTTTAAATTTGATGGCAGCTAAGCAAAGGGAACCTCAGTGCTGTTTTACTACTGGCTTTCTCAATGGCTTCTTTTCAACCGTCAAGAACCAGCATGTCAAAGAAACGAAATGCGTAGGCAGGGGGGACCCTTACTGCGAATGGGAGTTTAGATAGATGCGCACGCATTAAGGGAAAATGAGTTAGATTGAATATGTTGACGCGGGAAGAAGCTTTAACTTTAGTCAAGAAAAATGTCACTAGAAGAAACATCCTCTATCACACGATTGCCGTTGAAGCTATCATGAAGAGGTTAGCTAGATCTTTAGGCGAAAATGAAAAGCTGTGGGGATTAACAGGGCTACTCCACGACATAGACTATGAGAGGACCGAAGGCAACCCAGAGAAACATGCTCTTTTATCTGAAGAAATTTTAAGCAATTTTGATGTCCCCGAAGAGATTATCAGAGCCATAAAAGCCCACAATTTTCATCACACTCATGTAATACCACAGAGCATCATGGAAAAAGCATTGATAGCTTGTGACGCCATATCGGGGCTTCTAGTTGCTTGTGCTCTAGTAATGCCTTCAAAGAAATTGGCAGAAGTAAAAGTCGATACAGTAGCAAAGAAGTTCGGGGATAAAAGTTTTGCCAGAGGAGTCGAAAGAGAAAGAATACTTTTCTGCGAGGAATTCGGGATTCCTAGAAGGAAGTTCTTTAAACTTGCTTTAAATGGATTGAAAGCTGTCTCTTCTGAAATAGGTCTATGATGCATGCACTTGCAGTTTTAATATGTTAAAAAGTGAAAATGTTGAAATAACTTTAAAATGGGTGTGTGGGATTAAAATGTAACCCCAAACTCACCAATCATATTAGGAGCCTAATAGAGGTTCATTGTTGAAAACAGTGTTTTTTCTGTTTTTCCAAGCAAGAATATGATTTGCTGTCCAAATCCCCGAGCATATTAGGAGCCTAATAACAGAGCATTGTTGAAAACAGTCTTTTTTCTGAAAAACCAGCAGAACACATTGAACTAACCTGAAGTAACCTTTTTTGTAACAGATATAAGCCCGTTTGATTAACTACACTCTGTTACGTTGGAAAACTTGATTGGAGCTGTTTGACATGGCAGACAAAGTTTGTAAGACCGTTTATTTTGAGGAACCGGGTCCCAAAAACACTGAAGAAACGCTCAAGCTAGCAAAAGAGCGAGCTGACGAGCTTGGCATCCGAAACATCGTCGTCGCTTCGACAACCGGCAAGACAGGCGTCAAAGCCTCCGAAGCCTTCAAAGGCTACAACCTGATTGTAGTATCTCACGTCACTGGCTTCAGGAAACCCGACTTCCAAGAATTTCTCCCCAAAAACCGCAACATCATAGAAAACAACGGCGCAAAAACCCTAACAACCGCACACGCATTCGGCACCTTGGGCAGAGCAGTCAAAAACAAATTCGGAACCATCCAAGTTGACGAAATAGTCTCAACCGTTCTCCGCCTTTTCGGTCAGGGAGCAAAAGTTGCCTGCGAAATATCTTGCATGGCCGCCGACGCCGGTTTGATTGAAACATGTGAGGAAGCTGTTGCGATTGGGGGCACCGACAGTGGAGTTGACACAGCCATAGTTTTGAAGCCGACTAACACGCACGCTTTCTTTGATTTGAGAATAAAGGAGATAGTCTGTAAGCCTCGTCTTTAAATTTTGCAGACGGGCGTTTCTTTGGATTTGTCTTTTTTTATGTGCTGAGGTTTTGGTGTGTTTGTTGTTTTGGGGGAGCATGGGCGCTTTATCTATAGTATGCTTTATTAAGACACAAGATTTAATACTGAGTTACAAATTCTACTGTATAGGAGAACTCCAATGCAGCACATCAAGCGATTCAACGAGAAAGTTTCATCAGCATTTCGGTCCACTGGAAGAATTTTCAAGAAAACGAAACTAAAAGCCATACCTCCAGCGCCTCCCCCAAAACCATTGCCCAAAGGTTACAAAATCGTTGAAAGATACCCACTCTACGAACCCTTCGCTCACGCAGCAATTGCCCGAAACCCAATAAGTGGCGAGTATAAATATATTCTAGACGAACTCCAACTCGACATACTAGAACGAAACGTGTACGACAGGATATTAGAAATTCTTCTTGCTGAGATAGCTTCACCAGAAGCAGAAATCGAGGATCCTCGACAATTCTTCGTCATCGAAGCTGAAAAGATTGTTGGCAAATACCGGATCAGTTTAGGTTGGTTACCCGATGTTTCTTGGTCCAAAATTCTTTATCATGCCCAACGGAATCTTGTAGGTTTCGGCAGAATCGACGCTTTGATGCGGGACCCGAACATAGAAGATATTTCATGTGACGGCGTCGAGAAACCCGTCTACATCTGGCACAGAAAATATGAGAACCTTGAAACAAACCTAGTCTTTCACGACGACCAAGAAGTAGACGACGCTGTGGTAAAGCTGGTTCACATGGCTGGAAAGCATGTAAGCTCAGCCTTCCCCATAGTTGACGCCTCTTTGCCTGGAAAGCACAGGCTCGCTGTCTGTTACAGAAGGGAAGTAACGCCCTTCGGAACGGCTTTCACCATAAGAAAGTTCCGAGACGACCCCTACTCAATTATCGACCTGATAAACCTGGGAACTCTATCCGAGGAGATGGCAGCCTATTTCTGGACTTGTCTGGAGAACAGAGCCTCCCTCATGGTGCTAGGCGGAACAGCCTCAGGAAAAACAACGTTTCTCAACGCCATAGCCTGCTTGGTCAAGCCCGGCAGCAAGATAATAACAATTGAGGAAACCGCAGAACTTAACCTGCCTCACGAAAACTGGGTATCGCTGATCGCGAGACGAAGTTATGGTCTCGGAGAAAACCTCACCGGAGAAGTAACCCTCTTCGATCTAGTCAAAACCTCGATGAGACACCGTCCAGATTTGATAGTGGTAGGCGAGATTCGAGGAAGCGAAGCATATACCCTGTTCCAAGCCTTGGCAACGGGTCACGGCGGTATGGCTACAATGCACGCAGATTCCATAGATTCGGCTGTCAAGCGTTTGATCCAAAAGCCCATGGATATAGCACCTGCATACATGCCTCTTATGAACATTGTCGCGTCCATTCAGCGGGTACACTTGCCGCAATCGAAAACAGGTGAAATGACAGCTTACCGAAGAATACTTTCCGTGGACGAAATTGCGGATTACGAAGATTACAGAAACACTTTCACATGGAAAGCCGCTGGCGACATCCACGTTTCCAACCTCAAAAACGGGATAATGCTTAACGCCATAACCGAACGCAGAGGCTTATCTTGGAAAGAATTAATGACCGAGATGAAACGCCGGGAAAACGTGTTGCGCTGGATGCGACAACGCAACATTAGAAGTTACAGAGATGTTGCGGGGGTCATAACTGAATATAACGCCAAACCTGAAGAGTTCTACGAGAAGGAGGTTTTAGCTGATGCCCCTGCTGAAAACTCTTGAAGGCGTTTCCTACCGTCTTTTCGGTAGTATTTCTCCAAAGTTCTTAAGTGGAATGTTCGAATTCAAGGAACACCTAGCAAAAGCAGGAATCAAGATCTATCCTGAAACTTACATTTCCTTAATGTTTTTGGTTGCCACACTGACTATACCTATATCTGTTGTAGCGCTTGTTCTCATATACTTCACGCGGATTCTGTTTCTGGTTTTCTTGGTTCCCATGCCGATCTACGTCATGATTGGTTTCATGGTTGTTCCTAGTTCAAAAGCCAGCGAAAGGGCCAGTGCGTTGGAGAGGGAGATGCCTTTCGCAGCGACATATGTTACGGTTATGGCATCCGGGGGTATACCGCCCTACATGAGTTTCAAGCGACTTACAGATGTTGAATTGTTGCCTGCGACACGTAAGGAAGCCAGAAGTCTGATTAGAGATGTGGAAATTTTTGGTGTGGATCCGCTTAGTGCATTAGAAAAAGCGGCGAAGTATAATCCACTGGATATCTTTAGAGACTTTATTTCTGGTTATGCTTCCACAGTTATTATCGGTGGTGACGTTATTCACTTCCTTGAAACAAAGGCGCAGGAAATCTTCAAGGCAGGGTCCATGAGGGTTAAGGCTGCTGCTGAGCGTATGGGGATGCTTCTGGAAACATTTATTATCGTAATGGTTCTCATGTCCCTTTGTTTCTACATACTCTTCAGTGTCGAATCCATCTACGACACAGGTATGAACATGGGCTCCAGCGTACTCCTGTACACCTACGTTTTTACGCCTCTGCTCTCTATTGTTTTCTTGTATCTTGCTCACGGCATGCAACCAAAAAGTCCACTCAACGAGTATAGGCCATACAAGGTATACGCTATCTCTTCAGCTATAGGAATTCTAATTCTCATGCTCCTCACCGGATTCTTTGACATGATCCCAACACCCCTCCAAAATCTGGTTGATCTGCCAATCGCAGTTTCTATCACTTTGATAGTCTCTGTTGTGCCTCCCGCTATAGTGCACCAAAAGATTGCAGGTAAAAAAGCGAGCATGGAGCGTGGTATATCCAACTTTCTTAGGGACCTAACCGAAACCCGAAAGACTGGGCTTTCCCCAGAATCGTGTATTAAGAATCTTTCGGGTAAGGATTACGGGGCATTCTCTAAGGAACTGCGGAAGATGTCCTCTGATATTGGTTGGGGTATTCCTATGCGGAACGTTATAATGGCTTTTGTGAAGAAAACCAAAAGTTGGATGTCCCAGATTGTAATGTTTTTGCTTTTGGAAGCTGTTGATGTAGGGGGCGGTACAATATCGATGATTGAGTCTCTTGCAAGATTCAACAACATGACTCAAGAAGTTGAGAAAGAGAAGAAGATGAGCGTTAGACCTTACATGATCATGCCCTACTTCGGTGCAATATTGCTGGTATCAACAACTCTCATGACTCTTCTTTTCACTACCAATACAGTTGCCATGGGTGGTGAGGCTTCGACTTCCTCAGTCAACACAGACTACCTTACTCTGATTTTTTCTGTGTCAGTAATTACCCACTGTTACTTGATTGGATTGGTTTGTGGCAAGATCAGTGAAGAGTCTTTGGCTGCTGGCTTCAAGCATGCTGCCTTGCTGGTCCTTATTGCTATTGTTGCGTCAAAGATTGTTCCGATGTTACTGGCGCCTGCATCTTAGGAGGAAAAAAGGAGGAAACATTGGTGGTGCTGTTTAAACTTCACAAGAATCGTTCAGGTAAGCGGGGAATGAGTCCAGTTGTATCTACGGTAATTATGACTGGTGCTATGGTTGCTATTCTGAGTGTTGCTTTGGTTTTTGCCAACAATCTTCTATGGTCCAAAGTTGCGGAAGGCGAGTTTGGTTCTTCGAAGCAGTTGATGCAGTCTGTTGGGCTTCAGATAGATGATGTGGCTTGGACTACGGGGCGCACAGAGACGATTCGTTACGCGACCCAGTATGGAGATATCGAGTTCGAGTCTTCGATACTAACTTACAATGTGACTGTTGTAACCAATGCAAGCACATCTGAGTTTCTAAACACGACCGGAGCTCTCATGTTTAATCTTCCAACATTCCGATATTCGATAAGTGATGATTACTGGGAAAGAATCTTTCCTGATCCGGATGAATCTCTTACTTTGAAGGGTACTTCTGCTCCTGTCGCGCGAGTGTTTGCTATTGAGAGGACGCCTATGCCTGATGGAAAGTACATAAGAGTGGTTGCGGCTCCATCGATTAGGGTTCTTTTCTCTTCGATTAACGCTTCCGACAATACATACTATGTCCGGATGTATCTTCCAGTTCTTAGTGCAGGTGAATCTCCTAGATTATCTCAATCCATTACTTTAACTGGCGAATCGGTTAAAGCCCACACCCTAAACAATGTTCAGAGCATCAGTGTTATTGTTGATTTTCCGAGAGGCACTTCAGACGATTTTGATTCCGCTTTCTTCAATTTTCCCGATGTCAACCAAGATATAACTATTCCTTCTGGATACGATAATGTTGTTTTGGAGCTTTATGTCAGTGAGGTGTCGATTGGGTTTGGAGTTAGTTAGTGAAATTGTGAATCGAGGAGGCGTGCATATTTGCCGAGTGTGACGATTGAGTATGTTATACTGATTCCGTTGCTGTTCACTCAGGTGATAGTGTTTCCTTTTGTGGCGAGTACAATTACATCCAACTGGCAAAACTCCCAGAGAGATGTCGAACTGCAGGACACCGCGAATCATCTGGCGAGTACAATCCAGCAGCTCTATCTAACCATAAATCGGGATGAGGTTTTGGAGTGTACCGTAACTCAGTCTTCTCCAGTTCCTATAACCGTTGGTTCTTATCCCTATAATGCTACGGGTTCGCTGAGCAGTCTCTCAGCAAATTCTACTCGAATTCTCTCGGTTACTTTGACTTTGGATGAGGTGGGTAACACGGCTACGGCTGCGGCTGTGCTTGGTCCTAATGTGAGCTGGACAGATTCAACTCTGCGAAGTACCTCTACTGACGCTTACATTAAGGTGCAGAAATTTTCTAATGGCACACTTGCTTTTTCGTTTGGAGGCTCTGGCTAAGTGACAGGCGCTACTATCGATCACATGATTTCACTTACGATTCTTATAGCGGCGCTGTTAGTAGCCATGATGACATTTAATGGTCTGTTCGCGTCTGCAGTTGACTATGAACGCAACCGCCAAGTCGCCAACAAAGCCGTCGACATAATGAACACAATCTGCCTGTCCCCAGGAAGCCCCATAGACTGGGGAGAAACAAACGAAACTTTGTTAGGTTTTGGTCTACAAGACCCAGAAGCTGGCGGATATACCTTAAGTCCGTACTCCATAATGAGGTTGAATACAGGTAATTCTTCTGGCGGTAGCCAAATTGTTTACTATCCTCACACGGGTTTATATTACAATAACGTCAGCGCTAACTATGGACATGGTGTACTCATTCCATTAGGCGATTGCGTCAACTATACAGATGCTGCGGAACTGTTAGGGATAAACGGAACATACGGTTTCAGCATCGATATTGCACCCATTTTGGAGGTTAGCGTCTCTCAAGTTCCAGTGAGTCCTCCACAGAATCACTTGATTCTTAAAGTTGACGTAAGGGGATCAGGATTACCTTTGAGTGGCGCGACCTTGAATTACAATCTCTTTCATGTGAAAAAAGGTGTTACTTATCCTTTAATTGCCACATATTCTGGAGTTAACCAGACCGACTCCTCTGGCTCAGCAGTTATAGAATTTGATAACGTAGACGAATCGAAAGACGCATACTCCTTCATTGTATACGTTAGCATTGGCGGAGTTACCGGTAATGGATATTATACTCACAATACTCTTGGCGATGACAATCAACTTGTTATTCCTTTCATCCAAGATTATGATCAGGGAACCGTCATAATTGCCCATAGCTGGGACGTTCAAGGAGCTGGAAGCCCTCCAGTACCTGAGATCAAGTATAACGCCACCTTTTTTGCTTTAACCTCTGACTTTCAGTTCCAACAGATTGAAATAGTGAATAATACAGGTCATCTGATTTATGGTGTGGGAGATCCCTATTTCACAACACAACTTCCCGTTTCTGAAGTTGGGCTTCTGGTAATTTCATACAAGCGGGATGCAACTCGACTGGGGAGTGTTATTATGCCTTGGGGTATTGGCACTCTCGGGGTTTCTACCTCTTTTGATAGTGGATTCGGTTCTAGTGGTTATGATTTTGTTGCTACTGAGCTTAGGCAGGTGATGATTGACGGTATTTCGTATCAGGTGAAGGTGTCTACGTGGAGTTTGAGTGGCTAAGAAGGGAGGATTGATGGACGTTGATGAGAACTGTTGAAGTGCTTTTCGTGATTGTAATACTGCTCACAGCTTTCCTTATCACAACTTACTTTGCTGTTTTGCCTTCGCCCAGTCAAGCCTTCGGAACCAACCTGCGGGAACTATCCCAATCCACCCTCGAAACCTTAGATGCAGACGGAATATTAAGTGCGTCAGTCTTTGAGGACCCAAATGACCCTGCTTGGACAGACCTCCAAAAGGCTCTCTCAGCCTCTCTTCCACCTAACATGGTCTATAACCTCAGCATCTATGACCTTACAGCAGATTCTCAAGGTGTCGTAAACTATCAATTAGCAAACTCGATATCAGACGCAAACTTCGGAGCAGATTCAGACGCTGCTTCACTCATGGTAACATCCCCCAACGTCACCTTCACCCAAGACCCACAAAAAGTGGGAGAAAGCACAGGACAAAACATCACCCTGTACATCCTCAACTGCAGCGACGCAAACGGATGGTGGATCACCGGCTACACAGGACAAACCCTCGCAGCAGATGTCTATAGCCTTCTCTCTCCATACTTCACAACAATAGTCCTTGTGAATAGCACGTCTGAATTGGGTCTTCTCTTAAGCGGTACCTTGCTTACGACTGAAGTTGGAGAGAGTGTGGAAAACGCTGTTGTTGTAAACACTTTTGGGGAGGCTGTTCCCATTCCAGATGATTACTGTGAAGACGGTTTAAATGAAACCGAAGGCTTTGATCCAGCCCACGATGGCGGGACATACGCAAAATATTTCCATACACTTGGCAGTTTAACACGACAATATAATTGGACTTGGGTCAGCATTGTAGGCTATCCATTCTATTACGTGACTAACACAAACAATCCCCATATTTCTTCTTCTCAAAATAGTTACGGAATTTACGGAATGAAGGACGTTAGAAGAGCCGGTTCTAATGCCTTCCTCCAAGGTTTAGACAACCAAGGTTATGTCTACGATGAAAATCGCATTGCCTTCGACATCGGTGTTGTCCAATTTACTTCTGAGGCACTTGACCGCTGCAACTATTATGGCATCTACCCAGCTCCATATCAAACATCGTCCCGTGCACTTGCAGACGACATTCTAGACGATTATCATCTAGACCCTTTTGCTTCTGTATTTGAACTCAAGAACAGTCGTATTGCTGCTGCAACCTTTAGGCATCAGGATGGTAGTGGAGCGCTTACGGCGATAGGGCTTACTAGGATTCCAGATATACGAGTTACTGCTCTGGCTCTCCTAATGTACTATAACCCAACAGTCTACAAAAGTGAGTTCGGAGCAAGCGGCACATCAAGGCTCGTTACTCTGCAACTTGGTCAACAAGGAGGAACCTAGAATCATGAAAACCAGTAGAGCAAATAAGGGTCAGTTCTCCATAATCGCGGCGTTACTCGTTTCTGTAATTCTAGTGACTGCTGTCATATCAACTTACACTATGGTCCGTCACGCTCCCCTACAGGATTCGCCCAAAGTCTTGACAGCTATAGGAGAAATGAACGCGGACATCAAACAAATTTTGGATTTCACCGTTGGATACTACGGTTCAATCCTGAAAGTTACGGGTAACTCAACATATGCAAGGGGCCTCGCAACCAGTTATCTTTCCAGCGGATTAGTTAACATTGCTCGTTCGCATCCGGAATGGAACCCATCCTTCGAACTCAATTCCCAAAATGTTTCCACTCGCTGGTTTATGCCCGAAAGCTACAGCATGGGACGCATCAACATAACCTATTCTTTAGAGGCTCTTGGAATTGAAGGTGTTATATTCACAACATCTTCTGCCTTAAGCGTAGAAATGTTAAACTCATCTTCCCCCAATATAGCTAGAATAAATGTCACTCGTGATAATAGCGAACCTGAATTGGGATTAAATAACGAAAACTTCTGGTTCTACAAATACAACTATGACGACTCAACTTGGGAATTGGTCAACCCAAACCCAACTGACGTTATAATTTCTTCCAATGGCACATACACCATAACAATCCCTTCAGGAGTAAATCAAGACGCATATTCGGTACAAGTTGAAGATGATCGAGGTCTAATTGTACCCGCCTTTTATTCACAAGAATCTGTTGTTTCAGCATCAAAAATTCCCCATTACACGTATACTTTTAATTGGAATGCTAGTGGAATGTTAGACATCTACGAAGATTTATCCACGGACAACTTTGCCATTGAAGTTCTCCAAAACGGAACGCTAAAATGGCTTGGACAACCCCTAGAATTAACTACCAATGAAAGACCTATTCCCCCTGTCTCAATTAAAGCCTTTCATGTTAACGCAACTATCGGTGGCAATAACCAAGAGGTGCCCTTCCAAGTGGAGGACTGGGCATCAGACTACATGATCCCGCTTGGCCTCGCTGGCAACGAAAGCATCTTCAACAACAATAACATGCTAGTGTTTCTAGCCAATAATGAGGTTAGTGAGGTTACGTTGTGGTGGGATGGAAACGACATAGCAACCCAGACATCTTATGCTTGGGAAAATGTTCACTTCAACGATAATCCGTCTTCTGGGACCTTAGAAAACGGATTTTTGAGTCTAGAGGTACACAATTTCTATGTTCTTTCGCGTGTTATAGGTGGATCAGATGTCTATAGGGCAGATTTTCTACATTTTGGCGATGGAGGAGATGGGATTCCAGATTATGGGGCTGACCCGGCATATGTAATTTATAACGGCACTGTTCGAGATATAGTTCAGCAAGAGCCAGAATATGGTGGCGGAGGAGTTTTAGGTTGTCCTAACTTATATGCACAGGTATTTTTGACTTTACCAGCTAACACACCTTACTATACATATACATCAAGAATAATCTTCGTGGACTCCGAACAGAACAGAAGCATTTCAGACCTCAGTGCCATCCAACTCTCAGATCTCAGCGGAACGCCACTAACAGAAGATGGAACAGATGGAGTCTACCCTCTTAATTCCACTTCTACAGATCTTTTCTATGATAGTTATCCAACGGGTTGGGATCACCATTGGAGCCAGATAAGCTCAGGAAACTCGGGAGCAGGACTCATGTTCACGAACACCACCAACCAGAACCTTTACCTTTTCGACTCCATGGCAGGCAACAAGACGGGAGCTCTTAATGTGTTCAGTTCGGGCATCGAATTTAACCCTGTGGAGGATGGGCTAAACCACCCTGTCATCGGCTATACTGATGCTTTGGATGTGACTTGGTGTGGGGCTGTTGTAACCTTCAATAGTGAACCCATTTATACCAGCTCTGCAAATGAGCATGTTGGTCTTTGGGTTATGGTGGAGTATCCCCCAAGTGTAGCGGTAAACTGAGTTGATGTTTGGTTGCAGATAAAATCCTCTGAAAGTTCAGGAGTCACTATTCTTCTTGTAGGCATCGTTCTCCTGTTAATCACCTTTGTTGTTGCCTGTATTCATCTATACGGGGACATCAGTGTCCTGCCGGTTCCAAGCCTCATGGCATCTTTTGGAGAAGGTTTATCTCCTCTCATAGAAGCCGCCATCCGAGTTATGTACCTAGGGTTGATGGGCTGGATCGCCTCCATAGTAATCGCTAAAGGAGTAACTGCCCTCTTACGAGCCAAGCTGCTAGACAAAAAAATAGCCACCCAAAGCCACAAAAGCCGGTAATCAGCGAATAGGGAAATCAGAGAAAACATCACGCCATAGTTTCTACCTTTTGAGATCAAAGAACCTTTTTTGTTTCCTACAAAATTTTCCCAAGTTCAATGTTTTATGTAAGGAGCGAGCTAAGCAGAATCCACACAATGTCACCGTAGAATAATGCAACGATTAAGCCTGCTGTGATAAAGATGAGGAGGGGCAAACCGGGAGTCGCCCACACTCCGCCTTCAAGCCTTTCCTCTTTTACGTTCTCCACTATTCTTGAGACAATCTCTTCCCGCTCCTCATCCCGCGGAAACACCAACAACTTTCTCTTCGCCTCTCCCTCCTCGTTCACATCCACGTCCTCAAGAGGATACAGGTGACCCGTCTTCAACTTAGACAATTTAACCTTGTAGCCGCTGACAAGTGCCACAATTTTGCGACCAAAAGACTCAGTCTCCAAACCATCAAAGACACCCCCCTTATTTCTAACCTTCCACAGGAGGTTACGGAGGAGCGCATAAAACACGGTAAAAGCACCTAACAGAACGCTGTTAGTGAAGATTGTTAGAGGAAATAATGGAGAAAATAACCCTGCGGGCTGTGAAAGAAGATGACCGGGATAGACGGGTAAAGCTAGAGCAATGCACATCAGCGCCTTAGCGTCTGCTCCCCCGAAACCGCCCGCATAGAAAACTGCCACAGCTAAAACCGAGGTTACGGCAAAAGACAAAACATAGGACTGCAAAAGTTGAAGAGGCTGAGAAGAGCAAAACAAAAACTGGATTCCAGTCAGGGCGAGAGCTGAGGGTCCTAGGATGACCCAAACTTTGTTGCTTACTTCTCTGGTTTTCCAGTCGCTCCAAGAAGCATAAATCAGAAAGCTGAGACATAGAAATATTCGGGCACCGTCAAGTATCTGGTTCATGCTAGATCATCTACGTGTCTATCTTTAAAAATGGAGAGTATAAAAATTCTAGGTTAGTTTTCTTCGGAAAGAAGGGAAAGAAAGAGGTGCAGTTACGCCTCTTCGCTGAACGGAATGCTCATTCCTTCTTCGGTGACCACTTTGAAGTAGTATCGTGTTCCACTAGTCCACGAAAGGTCGAAAGTGATTTTCAATGATGAGCCTTCGCTGACAATCTGTGACGTCGGGTCGTAGGTTACTGAACTAACTGGCTGTAGATCTGAAGATGATGTGCCTTGATAAACTTCCGCAACCTTTGCGTCGGCTGTTCCAGAATTTCTTATGGTAATGTCGACTTTAAGTCCTGAGGAGTTGTAGTATCTTACGTTTTCAGGACTTAGCAAAGCTCCTGCCTGGCTTGTTGTGGATCCTGTGAAGGTCATAACCCACGCGTAGGTGACTATGACAGCTGCGACGGCGATGACGATCAAGAGTAGTGTGGCGAGGATTGGTGAGATTCCCTTTTTCGATTTTAATACGGTTCTCATTATTCGACTTCTCCTATGCCCAGAAACTCTGAAGTCGCAATATTTAACAAATATGAAACGGAAATATGTATTACCCATAACCGTTCAATTCAGAATCCAAATGTGATTTAAGGTAACAAAAACGTGACTATGTTGAATTCTTGTTAAAAAACGTGTGCAGAACAAACATTATCGTGTATTTGCCAACCATCATAACTTTCAATATTCCCACCGATTCAGCGACCACAATCGCTGAAGAGCGCTACTTATCTGAGGAGGCAATCTGAGTGACGACTTCGTAAACTAGCGGGGGCGTTAAGGTTCTCTTTTCCAAGCTAACTCCAAGTAAGCTTTCTAGGAATCCGCACCAAAACTCCGAGTTGCTGATGAGCGGCGTTCTAATTATCACAAATCTGTCTTTAAGGTAGAAGTCGCCGAAACCCTGGACACGCAGCCTCTTAAAAACATCAGGCCATCTTTCCCTGTTTGCAGTTTCTATGTCTATGCTGGCCTCCAGAGAAACTTTGGTGATTTCCCCAATCTTTTGTCCAACCTCTCTCCACTTCTCTTCGGGGATGTAGCTTAGAAGAGTGTCGAGGAATTCGACGTTTAGGAAGGCTACGCGGCTGATGCCTATGTAGTATTCTCCGGGGTATTTCCAGTCGTAGATTCGCATGCTTCGGTAAACGTCAAGCATCTTTGATATGAGGGGTTTTATTCCCGGTTCTCTTCCCTCGTTTATGAGAGAATCGATGTATTCACGTTCTTCTTCATCCAATATGATTGTGGTTCTTTTTACTGAGCGGTCTTTCGGAGACAATTTTTCTCCTCCCTGCTATACCTATTATGCTCTTAGGCATATTTTATATGTTTCGTATTCCGAATTCAACAGTGATGTGCTAGATAGAGCTTCTGTAATCAGAATCCAGATGAAACAACATTAAGTTGGATACATAAAATGGGAATGGATGAAGCGTTCATAAACGTTATTTACTAAATAGGGGCACAGAAAGCATCAGCAGTCAAAAGGAAGATGGACCGTATGGGACCACCTCTGGTGTATCAAGTGGACTTGACCGAACTTCAAGGAGAAGGGGACTTCCCGTGTCCCGGTTGTGGAGCAATCATATCTCCTGAAGACGAAACCGAGGACGTTTACAGAATAGTCAGCACCAAGGTTCACGGCGACGAACTAGAAGAATTGATAATTCAGTGTAACCGGTGCAAAAGCAAAATCCGTTTGGTCGGGTTCAATGTTCCCGAAATGTAGGGGAATACTCTTCAGCCTTGAAGATCCAGTTTTAGTCTTCTAGCTTATTGTGATTTTTACGTCATCCAAGTTGTAGGTCATCTCGGTCTCCCAACGTACACTAATTCCCATAGCAACCCAAACTTCTCCGCTGGCGCCCGCATTCACAGTTGCCGTGTGGGTGTAACGTTTCCATCCTGAAACCTCGTTGGCTTGTCCAAGAACAGCAAAGTCTGCCTCAACTTTAGGATTAGAACTGCCTGCAAAACCGACAACATCTGCTATCACATTGCAGCTCTCGCTTTCACTGTAAAAATCAAAAGAAACCTCAACCTGAATTTGCGCGTTTCTTTTCACTGACAGCGCTTTTTCGATCCAGACTGTGCCGTCATCCTGTCTGCCATCGATGTGTAACTCCGCGGAATATTGTCCAGACTTAGCGGGAGAAGTTACCCGGGAAACGTTCCAGTCAACAAGGGAACCTGGGTTGTTTGGGTCTGGAGGAACATCAGCGTCCCCTATCCATCCGCCGAAATCATCCTCAAAGCCTTCATCGTATACGACTGGTTTAGGATAAAAATACCATCCAGCTCCAACGCTGACTATAGTTAGAATTGCGATAACGACACCCCATTTGAGACTTGACCTCATTTAGGTGAAGCTCCCCATGAACCAATAATTAAGGGTCATAAATAATACTATATTTTAGAACAGCTGGGGAATCCAGAGATGCTGGCTGTTTTACCAGAAGCAGGGGATGTATTCTCTTGCTGAGAATTTGACCCCCAATTTTTCTGCTAGTTCTTTGACCTTTGCAGGGTCCACCTCGGGGATGGTCACGGCTGTTGCCTCTGTTTCTATGCCTTCTTGTTTAGCCTTTTTGATGAACTCCAACACGTTTTCATAGGCATCTCTGAACACAGGTTTGCAGACTTGGTTGTATGTTTCTTTGTCATGGGCGTTCAAGCTTACGCTCACCTTGTCTAGGCCTGCCTCCTTTAGCTCCCGCACCACCTCTCTTCCTTTGTTCAGCAAGTATCCTTGACCATTGGTGTCAACCCGGACAGTCTTCCAGTAATGCTTCTTTATCCATCGGGTTACTTCCAAAACGAGGTCCAGCCTTTCCAAGGTTTCTCCGAAGCCGCAAAAGACAACTTCGCTCCAGTTCTTTCTGTTTATAACCTTTTGCAGTTCTTCAATTACCTCTTCTGTGGTCGGCTCCTTTTCCAGCTTTAGGTTAAATTCTCGTATGCCCTTCTTGAATTTTCTGAAACAAAAGTAGCAGCTGTTGGGGCACCTGTTGGTTACGTTCAGATAGAGGCTGTTGCCAAGCCAGTAGACGATACTTGGGTTTCTGTTGTGGGTGGGCATTTAGTTTTGGTATTTCCATTCTTCTTCTTGTGTTTTTTCCTCTTTTTCTTCAAGATCCTCTGTTGCAATGAAAGCGTCTTCTGGAAAATCGTCAGTTTCGCTTTCAAGTTTTTCGACTTTTAGCCATTTTTGCTTTTTTCGTTTACTTCGAATGTCGAATCCCAGCATCATAAGATATGGTAGCAACAAATAAACCGCAGCCACTAATGGATTTCGGAATAATGGCGCTAAGCCTAGGATCTGATCTAGGGCTCCATTGCCGAGGCCGGTCGTCACGGCGTCTTGTATTACGAATGCCAAAAAAGCTAATGTTAGACATAAGCCGAATTGGACGAGGACGCCTCTCTCTTTTCCTAGAAGTAACGCAGGGATTACGGATGACAACAGGAAGATCCATGCGAAGGAGTGGATGAATACGATCATGTCTAGTCTGGAAGCCATCCAAGCGCCGATTGTGGGCAAGTGTGTGCCAATGTATATTGTGACTGTTGTTACTGTTGTCTCGGTGAAAAGCTGGTAGCTGGTCATCAAGGTCCAAGCTATGGAAATGTACAGGGGTGTTAGTATGGTGGTTTTTCCCAAGTGCTTTCCCTATTACCATATTAACATGTATTGTATCTTAAGCCTTACGGTATATCAATAAGTTATTAGAAAAACAGTAAAAACGGTATTAGGCAACAAAAAAATAGAAAAAATTCGGCACTAGATTATGGACTAGCAGTGAACAGCCGATCTGCGGTGAACCATCAGGAACCCTCTGGCTAGGGCTCGCGGCCTTGTGATCTTTAGCGTAGACGCTGTCGGTTGTCTGAATACGTAGAAAAGGTGCTAGTTGGTTTCTAGCTTCGTTTCAAGGTGATCTCGATGGTTGAAATCATTCTTGAGTTGCTTTCCCCTTCTCTTGGCGGCATCTCTTCGGTTCCGATGGCGATTTTGTCTACTTTCATTTCTTTTACAAATCTGCGCCTGGCTATTTCAACTGAGTCGACTGCTGTGGTTATGGCTTGTCCTCTCGCCTTCACTTGTACCTCTTTTACTTCAGCTCCGCTGAAGGCGGTTACGATGCCTAACACATAATTCATGGGGGGTTTTCTTCCTACGTATATTATGTTTGAGTCACTAGTTTTTTTGCTCATTTTTCGTTTCTCCGTAGTTTGTGCTGTTATTGTTAGATGGACTGGCTTTTAAATCCTCCTGTTAAGAGGAAAGATGTGATGATTATGGGTTCGTTTGTTAAGTTTTCAGGTAGCCTTTTCTTCTCAGCAAGTCTGCTTGGTTTCTTTTGTATCGCCATATGATGTCGCCTCGTTTGTCGGATTGGAAGTCCCATGGAGAGACCAGAACGATGTCTCCTACTCTTATCCACATTCTCCGTTTCATTTTGCCGCGTATCCTGCAGAGGCGTTCCTTGCCGTCTTGGCAAGTCACCATAAGCCGGTCGAAGCCGAGCATTGTCTTGGCTATGCCTAGTACATCGTTGCCTGCCGGCAGCTTGATTGCATTGTAGTCTTCGCTTTTGACCTTCCTCTTGCCCATGATACCACTTCTATATTGTCTTTTCATAAATGTTTACATGGCTTAAATAGGTTAGTCTTTTTGTTGTTTTGGAGAAACGCGTTCTCAGCTTTGGAGGATGGTGAAAAGGATTATGGCTGCTCCAGCTAGCCAGCAGTAGTATGCGAATAGGTGGATTTTTTCGTTCATAACTATCTTTTGGAGGATTTTCAGTGATGCGTAGCCTACTGTCATGGAGACTATGGTGCCCAGAAGCAGCGGAGTAGGGTCTATGTTGCCTAGGGCTAGTTGTTTTGATTCCATGAGTGTTGCTCCTGCTATGGCGGGTGCGGATAACAGGAATGAGTATTTGAAGGCGGTTGTTTTGTCTATTTTTCTTAGTAGTCCTGTGGATATGGTTGCTCCGCTTCTGGAGATGCCGGGGATTATGGCGATTGCTTGTGCCAGTCCTATCAGCAGTGAGTCGGTTATGCTCATTTTTTTGTTGCCTAGCCGTTTTTCGGAGAGGAAGAGTACGGCGCCTGTGATTAGGAGGGCTAAGCCTACGGCGGGGAGGTTGGAGAAGAGGGATTCGAGGAAGTCGTGGAAGATGAAGCCGATGATTGCTGTGGGCACGCTGCCGACGACTATGAAGAGTGCAAGTTTTCCTTCTTCGGTTTCGAAGTCGCGCTTAGCCACTGCTTTGATTATGTCTGCGATGTCTTTGCGGAAAACTGTGAGAACCACGATTAAGGTGCCGAGGTGCAGCATGACGCTGTAGATTAGGGGGAGGTTCAGTCCGAGAGCTTTCTGGGTGATCACCAGATGACCTGAACTGGATATGGGCAACCACTCGGTTAAGCCCTGAACCACGGCGAGAATAAACACCTCAATCAACGTCACCATATCTTGGTATCCGCCCCTCAGACTGTTCGCCAGTTAAACCATGGAACAGTAACATACCTTTCCATATTTAAAAAACATTAGCAACAGTGCTTTCTCGGAATTTCCGAAAAAAGACTGTTTTCAACATAGCACTGTTATTAGTCTCCTAATATGCTTGCGGATTTGGACAACAAATAATTGTTTTGCTTGGAAAAACCGAAAAAAGACTGTTTTCAACAATGAACCTCTATTAGTCTCCTACTATGAATGGGCGTAAACTTCTATGGAGAAGAATGAAGAGCATGAATAACATGGTCAAAAAAAGGGTAGCAGTAACAGTACGAGAAGACTTAGTGGATTGGCTTGACAAACAAGTAGAATCCATGCGCTTCCACAACCGCAGCCACGGCATAGAATACGCACTACAAAAACTAAAAGAGGCAACCCACAACAAAAAAGAATAAACACTTAATATATTAATTAACGAAGAGTCTCTTTTAATGGCTAAGTTTCTGAGAAACGAAAAAAGAGTAAGCCAAGAATCCCGTTAATCAAATTAAGGGTGCAAGTCAATGTTGAGCGAACGCATTGCTAAGATTATATCATCTTTAGATTTGGGGTTCAGTGATTCCTTTGAAGGAGAAAATGTTAGAGATTTAACACTTTCAGAAAAACTTGATACGCTTGAACAAGCTGTTGCATTAATGAGTTTCGAGGAGTCTATGAATTTTTCAATCTTCAATAAGAAAAGACCAGAACATCCTACTGCTGAAATCTATGTGATTGATTTTCCGTCAGACTTTCGAGCATCGATTTACCTTCTTCTTGGGGGATATTACCGACAAGCCATTTTATGTTTGAGGAACTGGCTAGAAATTCGATTGACTGGAATATACTTCGGTTTCATAAATCCAGATAAAACGCTTTATGAAAAATGGAAACAAGGGAATGAACGAGCACCAATCACAAAAGGTCTTGTAAAGCAACTTTTCAGTCGTGCCGAGTTTCATAGAGTTTCAGGTTTACGCGATAGATTGGATGCACTTGTTAATGAGCTATCAGGTTTCACTCATTGTTCAATACTTCAAAAGTATAACTTGCAATCTGAGACCGATAACGTTCCACGATTTAACCCTAAATCCGTTGACCTTTGGTTTGATTTTTCTTTGCGAGTATTTTCAGAAATAGTCTTTTGTTATTTTTTGGCATATGGAAAAGATGCTTTTTCTATGAATCCTGAAGAACTTGACATTCTTCGTCGTCATTTATCGAAAGAATATGTCAAACACCTCCAGCAAAAAGGAATCCTCTAAGCTAGGCCAGAGGATAATCTCTGAAAATGAACAAAAAGAGAGGATTCCTAGAAAACCGATTGTGGCGTACACACAATCAACATTTTGATGAAATAATCAAAGTTTGGTAGAGACCTTAAGACACAGGGCGCTTCATTAAGAGACCTTAGACAATTCCTGAATAGTGAATATGAGCACTCAAATACCAACCTGTCTAATAAGAGGAATTTTATAAAGGGTTCACACGATTGTCGAGGGTTCTTCGTTTACAATTAACATTAATTATACATTATTAGGTCCAGGGGTATTGATTGGACGCCATCCATAGCGATCGAATACAAGAGAGTACTTTACGAACTTTAATTGCGTTTTACAAGAGGGGCACTTTATTCTGAATATCAACCTATTTAGGTTAGTTTCATTAACTTGGCGCGGGCGCACGGGCACCCGTTCGTTACAAAAAGGACATAACAACGTGAAAGCGCCAGACTTTTTTTTCTTAGGTTTATGCGCTCGCGACTTGGTGATAATGAGCACCCCTATTTACTAAATTCTATTTTTCACTATTAATATTATTTACTCATCATGCGCGCGCAATAACAGGATTTTTGTTGTGCATGTGTTTTTAGACGAGTGGAGAGTAGAGAGTGGAGAGAGTTTAGACAAGACAAGAGAAGACAAGACGACACGACAGGAGTAAACACGACAGGAAGCAAGAACAGTAAAAGAGAGAGAAGGTTAAATTTTAACTCCAGATATGTGCGCAAATAGATGTAAAGACCGTGGGCGCCTGAAAATGCTGGTTTCTGGAAAATTTTTGTGTGTTTGTGGAGCCTCGGGCGGGATTTGATCCCGCGACCAACAGCTTACAAGGCTGCCGCTCTACCGGGCTGAGCCACCGAGGCGCGCCCTGTTTAAGGGTCCGTTAATGTTCTATCATGGACTAGCCTATAGATTTTCCGTTTCAAAAAAGTGAAAATTGGAGAAAGCGGAGACTCCATGTTTCTCTTTTCTATTCGATGAACTTTTCTGGTGAAATGTAGTTGCCATGTTTCTCTTTTGCGTTGAGGAGCCGCTCGTACTGCTGGTTCAGTATCCAAAACACAGCTTCGGGCGTGTAAGTGACGTTTTTCTTGTAGAATTTCCTCACCCGCTTAATCTTAGCCATGTTCTCTTGAACTCGGATGCTGAACTGCTTAACGTAATCTTCCTTGCTGTAGTCTTTACCGCGTACCTGCTTGAAGAGTTCCCGCAAATCCTCATATTTGGGAATGTAGCCTGTGGGCGTCATTATTGCATTCACTTCACCGTGAACCCGCAGCTCCATCCACTTCACCCAAACATGCTTGTCACTAGGGTCGTTGAGATAATTTCCTTGTTCATCTTTCAAGAAATAGTTAACTCCAAAGACAACAGGCGGTTTCTCAAGCTTTTTCCCGAAATCAAGGTTATTCCGAACGTTCTTTCCTAATGGAATAGAAATGAAGTCCTGAATGCTCATCATGTTGATTTCCGGAATTCCTTCTTTGCCGACTGTAGCGAAAGTTGTTTCCGTCTCCAAAGATGCCCCGTAGGCGATAATTCCATGCTCCCAATCAAAGCTCTGCTGCACCGGAACATACGCCTTAGCGTCCCGCCCCCCATACATTATGCCCTTCAACTCAATTCCCTGCGGATTATCCAACTCCGGGTCACAATTCTCCACTTCCTTGAGATTCACCGCATACCGCGCATTCTTGTGGGCAGCGGGAACCTCATTACCCGCCTCATCCTTCTTGCCTTCAAACCATTCTCCCGAAAAGTTGACTCCCTCTTCAGGAAGCTCACTGCCCATACCCAGCCAGTACGGTTTGCCATCTTTCACCAACACGTTGGAAAAGATTATTTCACATGGGCTATGAAGCACCTTGAATATCAAAGCGTCGTCAATGGGGTTAACGTCCTTTATGATACCAAAAATGCCTGCTTCAACATTCACTGCTCTAGCAACCGAATCAACCTCGCGAATATACGCAATATCGTCGCCTAGGATAGTTTCGCCGGGCAGCATAGCCGTAGATGTTTTACCGCAAGCGCTGGGAAACGCGCCAGCAAAGTATGATTTGCGACCACCAGGACCATGCACACCCATCAGCATCATGTGCTCAGCTAGCCAACCTTCAGTGTTTGCTTTTCTGATGGCTAAACGAAAGGCGAGTTTCTTGAAACCTATAGAGTTGCCTGCGTACTGGGTGTTGACGCTGTAGATTGTGTTATCCATGTAGTCTATGTAGATGCGTTTCTTCTTGTGCTCCGCGCTGACCATGCTCTCGGTTAGTTTCCCTGACGAATGCACAACCCGCAAAAAATCTGTGTCCCCGTTTGATTGAGTGAAAACTTTGTACCCAGGCCTGTATAAGAGGTCTTCTGAGTGGGCTACATACCACGAATCAGTGCATTGCAGCCCAAGAATCGTGAACACCGAGTCTGTGGGTCCCAAAGAGAGAAAACGTGCAATCATCGTGCGCCCGGTCATCGAGTCTCTAAGTAAACCCTTTACCTCTGCCAAACCTTCCTGCCTGTCAATTTGGTTAAGGGCTTTGGTTAGGAAAACTCTTTTCGGCACAAGATACTTTGTGGCTTTCCGGTCTCGTCCCTGATCATAGTAGCCATCAAAGTGGATGGTGTGCCCCGTGATGTTCAAGGGGGTTTCTTCTTTGGTGGCGATTGCTTGCTGCCGAATGTAATTTTTGTCCTCTTCGGAATCGCTGCAGATGAATATGTGTTCTGCGTTGCAGAGGTCAGCTGACTTGGCGATGAATTCGTGGACTTTTGGAATGGATATTGCATTTAGTTTCCTGTAGTCTGATTTGCTTAGTTTAGGTTGCAATGCTTCAATGTATCGGTTAATCATGTTTATCCTCTTTTACTCCGTGTTGATTGTTTGTTGGAAACGTTTAAAAACTGCCAACACTTTTAAACTTTATGTTAACAAAATGTTAACTGTCAAGGATTTGGAAAAAAAAATTCTGCTCAACCTCTTAGAGAAGGGGCAACGTCCAATCGTTAAAATAGCAGACGATTTAGGCGTTACAAGGCAAACCGTCGCAAAAAAGATCGAGCAAATGCACGCCTCCGGTTTGATGACCTCGTTTTTTCCAAAAATGGAACCCGAAATTTTAGGTCTGTCTATTCAGGCGTACATACTGATGCGAGAGGACCCGCGAAGTGATTGCAGAAAAGAGACTGAAGAAATTGTGAAAGGCCTCCCTCAGGTGGCTGAATTTCAGAGAATCTTCGGCAAGTACGATAGTATAGCAAAAGTGCTAGTGAAAAATAACAGAGAGCTAACTGACTTGGTTAAAAAAATCCATGACTTGAGCGGTGTCAAAGAGACGGAAACCTTCATAGTTCACAGCACCGTCAAAGACAAACCTGAAGACCCCATCAAGAAAGCACTAACAGAGTAAACCTGCCATTCTGGATCACCAAACTATGCCCATTTTTACTATGATGTCACCTGAATATATTCGACCGACTGCTACATCAACAATTCTATCGTTTTGCGGTTCTACGTAAATCAGTCCGCGGTCAGTGGTGTTGAAACAGGCTATTGCATGGGCGCTGTCGGGAAATTCGATGTAAACGAAACCGCATCTGTAACCCATCTGAAATGCGTTGGTGTTGAAGTCTGCTGTGAAATCGTAGCAAACATAATCGTCAGTATACTCATTTTGGTCTGTTCTATCCGAAATTATGAAAGCAATCGCCTCGGAATACGTTGGATCCCTAATGTACCAGCCGCTTCCAGCCCCATCCTCCACACCCTGTTCATAGCCGTCATCATAGCCGACTTGGTAGCCTTCAGTTTCCCCCTCAGCATAACCTAAATCGAAGCTTTCAATCACCTCATTTTCTAATGACGTGATCTCAGTTTGGAGACTTGTAATGTTGGCTTGTAACGTTGAAACTTGATTTTCAAGAACAGTTTCTTCGTTATTCAGTGAAGTAATCTCAGATTGGAGACTTGCTACTTGAGCTTCCAGAACAATCCTATCGTTGTTCAATGTGCCTATCTCGGATTGGAAATCTGAGATGATGACTTGTAAGGCTGAAATTTGCGTTTCTAATGTGCTCTTTTCGTTTTCTAACGCAGTCACCTCAGTTTGGAGGCTTGTAATGTTGGCTTGCAACGTTGAAACTTGATTTTCAAGAGCGATTTTTTCACTGTTCAATGAAGCGATTTCCGATTGGAGACCTGAAATGTTAAATTGTAAAGTTGCTACTTGAGCTTCCAAACTGAGCCTTTCATCTTCAAGTCCAGAAATCTGATCTGCTTTCGTTTGCAGTTCAAAGTCTTTCTGGTTAACCACGATTACAGCTCCAACAACTGCAACACATAGAACAACACAAATCAAACTGAGCGCTACAAGTTTCTTCTCAATCATTGCACATATCCTCCAAATCACTAAGATAACAAATTTTTTACAAACCCATCTATCTTCGTGCCCTGAAAAGCTTTCTATCCTCAAACAGCACCAAAATCTAACATAAAACAGGTATCCACCGCAAGAATGGAGCCTCGGGCGGGATTTGATCCCGCGACCAACAGCTTACGAGGCTGCCGCTCTACCGGGCTGAGCCACCGAGGCGCTTCCAGTGAATTGAGTCCATAACACGTTTTTAAGATATTCGGGAGCAAGCACCCCTGCAGAGGTGTCCGTGAAATCCTCTGTTATGTTTCTGAAATAAATAATGATTGTGGAGCGTTCGATGTTTATGTACGTGGCTGCAGCGCCTACATGCCTATGAAATCAAGAAGTTGACATCCCATCTGTATGGGACTCATTTTTTGTCTGCCTTCATGAAGAAGAAAAGAATCACTCCAATTATGACGGCTGCGGCTATCACTGCCACAATCAATACTATTGGGGAAAAGTCTGGTGGCGGAGGCTCTGCCCCCTCAGCTATGGTGAAGTAAACTGTTTCAGACTTTCCAGCTTTTCCATCTGTGTCCTCTGCGTAAAGCGTTATGCTGTGCTCGCCATAAGCTAGGTCGGACAAAGTTACGTCTCCAGTGATTGTGACGTTTGCTTGGTTGTCTAGGCTGTATTTGATCCATGAGGTTGTTTTACTCACGGTGAATTTTAAGGAAACAGAGTTTACTGTGTATGTCTTGTTTTCTGGTGAATCAATGAAGATTGCAGGGGGGCTTCCGTAGGGCATGAGTGGATAATTGTCTTGGTTGTTTTGGTCAATAATGTAAGGCGTGTCTCCTAGTTGGTCGCTGCCTGTCTGGTTTTGATACTTTCCGCCCATCCCATCAACGCCCATGTAGTCGCTCCAATAATTGCCGCCTGAAGGATAGCCGACATCCCAGGTGTTTCTTGAGGGAGTTAAGGAATAGTTTTCCCAACTAACATCGTAAACCTGTACCTCGTTATCGACAAAATGGTTGCCTCTGATCATGTTGTATGAGGACTCCCTGAAGCCGATTCCAACATTGTTGTCTGTTACGTTGTTTAGAATAATGGTGTTTTGGAGAGAGCTGAAGAGGAAGATGCCATCTACGCTGTTATTTATAATATTTGAAAATATGCTGTTAAGGTTTGAAGCGTTACTGAGCTGCACTCCTCTCTCGTTGTCTGTTATGTTATTTGTAGTAATGTAATTGTTGGAAGACGCAAAGAGTGCTATTCCAGAGTAATTGTCCGTTATTTGATTCTCATATATTGTCGAATTTGTTGTGTAAGCCAATAGTATGCCATGCCCATTGCCGGTGAATTCCAGATGATGGACTGATATGTTTAGGCAGTTCACGAGGGCGAGGTAACCTATGTCTGGAAAAGTAACCGAATTTATGACCAGATTACTTTGGCTAATCAGATAGTAGACTTTTTTGCCGTTGACTGTGTTTGAATCATCAATGTCATTATCGAAGTGTTGAGGCTCGCTGCCATCAACCGCGAGATTATAGTTATTGTCCATTTTGTTGGCTCTAAGTGTATTCTTTGAAGACAAAAAGATGTTGATGCCGATGGCGTTGTTTGTTGCGTTGTTTCCAATGATAGTGTTTTGTGAGGCTTCGTTAAGGTAGAGACCATAACCGTTGTTTGTTACGCTGTTTCCAGTAATAGTGTTTTGTGAGGCTCCGCTAAGGTAGAGACCATAACTATTTTGTGCTATGATGTTTCCAGATATGGTGTTTCCCGAAGCGCCAGAAAGGTAGATGCCGTAAAAATTAGACCCTATTTTTAGGTTCATGATTGTTACGTTGCTTCTGGACGACAGGTCTACTCCTCTTTCTCCTTGTCCTGCAAGATAGTAGCCTGCGCCATCAACTACAATGTCATTACGTTGAACAACAAGATAGTATCCGTCAATGTTATCTGTGAAAGTGTAGACGTCTCCATCCTGTTGAATAGGAACTGTAATGTTTGATGAAGTGGTAATGCTTCCATCACTTGAAATGTAGATGACCCCAACACTCTGTGAGTTAACGGGCTGAGTGTAAACTGCACATAACGAAATTATGGTTAAAACAACTAGAAAAATAGCCTTACTTGCGTTCACTTTTTTCTCTCCCACATCGAATATAATTGTCATTGTACCAGAACCTCTACATTCATGTAATGTTTTAAGGTTGCTGCTTCAACGGTAAACCTCGTCATATCAATCTTTGGATATAAAAGTTTTTCAGAATTAAACCCACATCCAAAGCCATTAACGTTAAACTTCCCCCCTAACAGGTATTTTTAAGACATTCAGGAGCAAATAGTACCTGCAGAGGTTCCCAAGTTGCATTCAGCTAAGGAGCTGGGCGAAAGAAAAATCATAGAACTTATTCTAGAATGCCTAGAGCAGATGCCGAATATGCCAATTCCATTCGGTGACGACGCCTCAGCAGTAGATATGGGGCACGACAAACTCGCCGTAATAAACATGGACATGCTTGTCGGAAAAACAGATGTCCCAAAAACCATGAGCCTCTGGCAAGCCGCCCGCAAAGCAGTAATAATGAACATAAGCGACCTAGCAGCAAAGGGAGCACAGCCCCTCGCCCTCCTAGCCTCCATCGGAGTACCCCCGGACCTGACAGAAATGGACATACAGCAGATCGGCAAGGGACTAAACGCTGGCGCACGCGAATACAACGCCTACATATTGGGAGGCGACACCAACGAAGCCTCTGACCTAGTAATCAGTTGCATGGCATTGGGAGTATGCAGCAAACATCATCTGATTAAGCGTAGCGGCGCAAAGCCCGGCGACTGGGTGGCGGTAACTGGTTCTTTCGGAAAACCAGCCTCTGGACTAAAGATTCTGATGGACGAACTTTCAGTTCCTGAGGGTAGTGGAGAGCTTGTTGACTCTGTTCTGATGCCCAAGGCAAGGGTCCAAGAAGGGGTGGCTCTAGCGCAATCGAAGGCGGCAACAGCTTCCATAGACTCAAGCGACGGCCTGGCATGGAGTCTCCACGAAATTTCCCGGGCTAGCAATGTTGGTTTCCGCCTCGATAAGCTTCCTGTAGCCCCTGAAGCAGAAAGGTTCGCGGAGATTCACGGTTTCGATTCTGCGGAACTAGCCTTGTATGGGGGAGAGGAATACGAACTTCTGGTAACAGTCAAACCAACGCTCTGGCAAGAAGCAAAAAAAGCCGTGGAAAATGTAGGAGGAAAACTAATAAAACTGGGGCGGGTCACTGAAGAGAAGCGGCTTCTGCTACAAACAGCTGGGAAGCTGGTTTCTATAGAGGCTCGTGGGTGGGAACACTTTAAAACGGCTTAGAGGAGAAACATGACAAAAGAGGGAGGCAGTTTGATGGTAAGATCCTGTGATGTTGGCAGTTTACCATTCGTTGGTGATTCAGGGAAGTTTGTGGAGGGAGCGAACTGTTTCAGCCTCTACTCAGCAGATGAGTCAGCCGAATTTTTTGAGGAAAAGGTGCTTGAAGGTTTACTGGATAAAATTGGAGCAGGCATTGAGGTTCCGAATTTTCCTCAGTTCCGCGATATGAATGAGATGTTTCTGTCTATGATTGGTGGAATAGAAAAACTTAAGGAAGGCTACTTGGAGACTGCGATTCCCTCTTTGAAGACAGATAGAAGTCGGATTGCTGAGGTTTTGGTTATAGAACGGAACTCTCAGATGATCCAAGAGAAGAAGGGTGCAGCCTTCGAAGTTAGGGTTTGTGTTACTGGACCCTACACGCTTGCTTCCTTTTTCCCTTACAAAAGGGAGGACATATTCATCAAGCTAGGAAACGTCATTTCTCAAATCGTGGAAAACAGCATCTTCAACAATAAGCACGGCAGAGTCAGTTTGGTTTCGGTGGATGAGCCAGTCTTCGGATTACAAGACGACGCGTTAATCGATTTCGGTTCTGAAGGGAGAGAAAACCTGCGAAGGGCATGGGAATCCATTTTCCGCAAAATCAAGTCCAAGAACGCCCAGACTATGATCCATCTTCACAGCACAGCAAACCCGCTTTTCTGGGATATTCCCTCCTTAGACGTGATTGAATCGCATGTTGATGACCCCCTCGTCAAAATGAAAAAAACTGGTGAACTGCTGGAGTCAAGGGACAAGTTTCTGAAGGCTAGCGTAGCAGTTAACGACTTCGATGCGTTGATTAAGGAAAGGGTTGTTGCAGATTCCCCGGAAAAGCTGGCTGAATCAGACCTAAACGAGAGGATTGCTGACGCTTGGACAGACATCAAACATGGACGAATTAATCCCGAAATCTTTCTTGAAAGTGTAGAACTAATGAAGAATCGGCTGATTAAGGTGGTTGAGCGGTTTGGTGCTGAGAGGGTTCTGTACGCGGGACCTGAATGTGGATTAAAGGGGTACCCCACATATGAGACTGCACTTGAGTGTTTGAGACGCGTTTCCAGTGCCGTAGAAAGTTTCGAAAAATAACAGTTGCTGTCCCTTAAACAAACAGGAATAAACGGTCAGAAAAAGAAAAACGTTTCAGTCTTCTTTTGGCTTTCCTTCCCTGATGGATGAGAATAACGAAAGAAGATTTTGCAAGATTTTGTGGGTTAATCCCCAGATGATGTGCTTTTCTATGATGTAGGCTGGGTATTCTCCGAAACTGGATTTTGCGGTTCCCTTGTGTTTGGCAAGTTCTTTTAGTGGCGTCCAGAAGTATTCCGTTAACTCCTCGTTCAATTCGATGGCTTGTTCCTTCTCTAGGAGGACGACAAAGGGAAGAATCTGCACTTCAGGCTTTTGTGTTGACCTCACAGGCTCCATTGCTCCGAGAAAGCGGCAGCCCTCAACAAGGTTTATGCTGGTCTCCTCCAACGTTTCCCTAACCACGGTCTCCTTCAGATTCCGGTCTTCAGGGCTACCTTTTCCACCGGGAAAAGCGGTTTGTCCTGACCAGGGGTCACCTGATTTCTCAGCTCTCTTCACAAACAAGACCTGAAAGTCCTGATTGGTTGCTCTCAGCAGCACAACGACGGCGGCGTTAGCATCCAGTTTTTCTGATGTCTGCTTCAGCACCTCGGCGAGTTTTTCGATATTCCCAACATAACCCACTTCTGCCCTTCCTCCGTGGCTCTTTTAGGTTTATCTACCTATTTTTGAACAAGCTATTTATGTTGATCATCTATTTCTCTCATTTCCTCAATCTTCTCTAAGTCAAGCTCTAAGCTCAACTTTAGGATGTTATCCTCCCAGAAAATCTTTTGATGTTTTACTTCCACATAAAAAAGGGGGAAGGGAAATTTTTGGGTTATTTCTGTTTTCTGAGTGCCATGTAGACTATTAAGCCGATGACCACGCCGATGGCTGCGATTATCAGTATGATCAGGTCTATCGTCAGGTATGCTGGTATTTCTGGAATTGCTGGGTATGCTGGAAGTCTGTTCACTGTGGTATCCGCAATCTCTGCTGCGCTGGGAACGTCTTCTGCTGCTGGCGCTTGGTCTACACCAAAGGTGGTTGTTGCCTGTGAGGCGTAGTAAGATTTTGTGCCTTCGAACATCGCAGTGACATGGTATTCGCCGGCAATGGCGGGAGCCCACATGTGGCTGAACACGCCATTTTCATCGGTTGTAACGGTGGTTGAGTACCAGTCGCCATTAGGATCAAGAATCTTCAAGAATACTTCAACACCTTCAACATCAGCTGGACGCTCAAACTGGTTATACACGTGCAGCATCCAATCCTCCATGTCGTCGTCAGATATAGCGGCAACGCCATTCGGGAATCTGATTGCTATTTTTGGGTCTTCTGTGCCCGGAGAAACATCCATCACTGTGCCGCGAATTATGACGCTTGTTCCCTGCGTTAGAGCCGTCAGCGGTGCTTCAACAGTGGTTTTGCTTGGACCCCTGCCTATAGCATAGAATTGCTGGTCGTATGTGTCTTGTGCCACTATTATGCTGTCTCCGATAATCATAGTAGAGCTCCATTCGCCTTGACGATAGGGCAGTCTCCAAATTTCTTCTCCGTCAGTTAAATTGAGGCAGATGATTGGTGCACCACGTGGTTGAGGATCTCGGGGGTTGTGTTCAGTGTTCTCAATGTACAGTTTTCCATCGGCAACAAATGAAGGCCTGAAACGCCACGCATTGTTATGTAGAACCTCAGTGTAGGGATCAGTCGTATTAAATGTCCACTCCACGGCACCGGTTTCAGCATTGTAGCACCATACCGTTCCGCCATAGTTTCCTGCGATTACTTTTCCGTAGCCGCTGGCGATGATGTCCCAACTGTTACCTGATGAGTGGCCCCAGCCATCCGTATAGTGCCTCTGTGGAGTTGGACCCCACAGTTCTGTTCCTGTGCTGAGGCGGAATCCATAAGTTGTCCTAGTCTCTTTTGTAGACACAATGAAGAGATCTTCCTCTACACTCACATCTTCGACAGTAATTTGTGGACATGGCGGTGACCAAGTTATATGCCACGATAGTTCTGCGTATCCTCCTAGGTTGTCAACAGCAATAGCCCAAATATTGGCAGGATCAGGTGAGACCCTGCCGCGCGCAAAGTCTGCTCCAAGGATTACTCCGTCACGAACTTTGTAGACACTTCCAGGCAAGTCGGGTAATTCAGGCACGGTCACAGTCCATTCAATTCCTCTTGAGGCGTCACGTACCACACCTTGCGGATCAAAACTTCCCTCGTTAGAGATTACTCTGCTTGAGTTCCACAGACTTACTGTACCTGCATTTTGATTTACACTGTAGATGAAGATTTCACCTTTTGGCCCCCATAAGCGGGTGCCGCTAGGAATGCCTTCATAGGTGCAGACCCATCGTCCACTGAAGGTGTCAAAGGCGTGCCAGTTTGTGGCTCCTCCCCCCCATCCACCGCCTTCAGTTGCCCATAGGAAATCGAAGACACCATGATAGTTATACGAGTCCCAATAGAATGTTTGACCAAATGATAGCCTAAGGACAGTTCCATCTGGGGTTGTAAGGGGTTTACTCCACAGCGTTTCTCCAGTATGTAGATCTATAGCATTAACCCACTGCTCGACATTGCTGCCTCCGTTTGATTCGAATTGGTTGTTGAAGAGTATTCCGCCGATGATTACTGGCCCTTGTGATCCGTACATTCCCTGACCACCGAATTTGCCTACGTATGCATCTCCCTGTTCAAAGCCTTGTTCACCCATCGTTCCTCCAGCGAGACCTCCCATCGTCATTGGTTCTCTAAACAGTATGTGTGCGCTTTCTGGTGCGTAGTCATTGTAAGGAGCATTCATTGAGGTGGGACCAGTAGCGGTTGGGGGAGAGCATTCTAGCCAGTTTGCTGCAATCGTGTACCATTCCCGAAGCTGCCCATCTATGGGGCGCGTCCAATATTCTCTTGGAAGTGAATGTCCTGGGTAATATTCTAGCTGTTCTTCTATGACAACAAGCTCGAGCCACTCGCTGTAAGAGTCTTCGATAATTGTGCCTGCCGGTCCAGTGTAGCTATCAGCTGCCGTTTTAACCTGTTCAGGGAAATGTGTCCTCGCCTTATATATTCCCACCCTTGGGGGTGTATATTTAACGCCTGTTCCACCTGTTTTGTCTGTGTCAGTGGGACCCAGAATTTCGGTTTCTCCGTTGGGCAACGTGACCTCAACGGTTAGACCAGACCATCCGGGCATTGCCATGGGTGACGGATACATGCTTCCCGTGTGGAACAGCGTTGGCGTGTTGACGGTTACTGGATTAGGTACAGCATTGATGTAGGGATAGGGATACACACTTTCCTGCGCATTAGTACTTGGTAATGCAATAAGAATGGTGGATATAGTTAATAGTAGAATTAAAGCAATAGTTGATAGTTTAGATTTATCTCTTAATATTTTCATTTTGTTTTCTCCTTTTTTACAACTTTAACAAATGAGTGCTTTACAGCTCTGTGTATTTAACATTTACGACAAAACCGTTTATTTTAGAACAAAGTAACATAAATTTGCTAAAAAAATACGCTATTGTCTGATAATCATGAAAAGACTGAAAACATATAAATGAGCTAGCGTAAATGATTCTCACTTTGGAACTAGGAAGAAAAACAGTTGAGTTCAACGAAAAAAATCGATGAAATCGACGCTAAGATTCTGAAAGATTTGCTGAAAGATGGACGCAAAAATTTCACCAAAATCGCAAAAGAGGTTGGCACATCAAGAAACATTATTTGGCAGCACTACAAGAAAATGAAGACTGAAGGGATAATTGTTGGATCCACTATTACGCTAAAGTACGCAAATCTGGGCTACAATACGGTGGCAAGTCTTTTTGTTAACGTGCAACCACAGAAACAGGATCAAATCTTAAGAAGCATACTCAAAATCCCTAACATTTATTCTGTCACACCTTTAAACACTGGTTCAGACCTTTGGGTGGTGGCAACATTGAAGAACAATGAGGAATTGGATCGTGTTAACCAATCAATAAAGAAACTGCCATCAGTCATAAGTGTAAGAACAGAAGTGTGGACAGGAATAAGAAACACTCTAGAACACTTGACTGTTTTTTCTACCAATAAAACACTAGGCAAAACCGACACAACAAAAATACAGGCAAGCAACAGCACTGGAAAAACTACGGACAAAATCGATGAAATAGACCTAAAGATAATTGAAAAACTGGTCTCGAATGGTCGCCAATCTTTTAGAAAAATCGCCAAGGAATTAAAAATTTCAACCGACACCGTATCCAGAAGATTCAGAAACCTTAAACAAAATGGCACAATTAAAGCGACGATTCGAATTAATCCAGTAAAATTAGGGTACTACGCTCAGGCTTATTTCAGTTTAGAATTTGTCTCTCAACAAAGCATATCTGACATAGTAGAAACTCTAGCCAAACTTCCAGACATTGAAAAAATTATTAAAACAAGTGGTTCTTTTGATGTGTGCATATTTGCGCTGATAAGAAATATTGAACAGTTTATCGTTATTCAAGATGAAATCGACGCTATATCAGGCATCAGAAAAATACACACAGTAGTGCAAAAAATAACTTATCCACTGCCCGTTCCCGGAAGTAACATGTCAACCTTTTAGCAGTTGGGTTAGGAGTTAAAGTTTAACTAAACCAACGGGACGGTGGGATGGAACAGACGAAACAGCTAACGTCTAAACGGGAGGGAAGACCTGAACCGGAACAATAACTGACGGTTACCTGTATAGTTTGTTTAGGCGCTAACTATGTGCGTGTGCTGTCGAGTATATACTTAAGGATGCGTGATTGAAAGCGGGTATAGGCATTCGAAGCATAATGACGGAAAGAATCTGGAAAACTGTGCGCTTGGAATGAAGACGTGCCTAAACGGAAAATGAAAGAATATTAGGGTTTGCTGAGGTTCCTACACGCTCAAATATGGGAATGAAAGACACTGGAACAAGGTTTTACTATTGCTTTGGTAGGCTTCATTTTTTGTGCTTGAGCCTTTTCAGCCCTTCTCTAATCTTTCTATGTTTTACTTCCCCATAAAAAAAGGGGGGAAGGGAAATTTTTGGGTTATTTTTGTTTTCTGAGTGCCATGTAGACTATTAAGCCGATGACCACGCCGATTGCAGCGATTATCAGTATGATCAGATCTATCGTCAGGTATGCTGGTATTTCTGGAATTGCTGGGTATGCTGGAATCTGGTTTACTGTTGTCTCCGCAATCTCTGCTGCGCTAGGTGCCTCTTCTGGAGCTGCATCTACACCAAAGGTAGCTGTATCCTGTGAGGGGTAGTAGGAGTTGGAGCCTTCGAACATTGCAGTGACCTGGTATTCGCCGACAATGGCGGGAGCCCACATGTGGCTGAACCTACCATTTGAATCGGCTGTAACAGTGGCAGAGTACCAGTCGCCATTAGGATCAAGAATCTTCAAGAATACTTTAACGCCTTCAACGTCTTCTGGACGCGGAAACTGCTTGTACACGTATAGCATCCAATCGCTCATGCTCTCATCAGATACGGCGGGAACACCCTTCGAGAACCGTGATTTCAGAGTAATGTCCTCTGTGCCCGGAGAAACATCCATCACTGTGCCATCTATCAGCACACTACTTCCCATTGGCACAACATTATCGTTGATGGAGACTGTGAGTTCGCTTGCTCCCTTACCTATGGCATATACGCGTTGGTCGTATGTGTCTTGCGTCGCTATTATGCTGTCACCGATAACTGCGGTTCCTCCCCAGTTGCTTTGACGGAACAAGCCATCGGCTCTCCATATTAGTGATCCGTCTGTTGCGTTTAGGCAGTAGAATGGTGCACCACGTGGTTTGGGATCAATTGGAGAGTGCTCTGAATGTCCCACGTACAGTTTTCCATCGGTAATGAATACTATTTGAGCCCACCAATTATTACCCCACAAGAATTCTTGGTAGGGGTCGTCGGCTTCGTAGGTCCATGCTCGCTCGCCTGTAGTAAGATCATAGGCATACACTATTCCGGCGACACCGGCTGAATAGAGGTGGTCGTAGACGATAGCGGTCTGCGTTGCAACATAAAAGTCTAGATAGTACTGCGGTTCGGTTGTCCACAGATGCTCCCCTGTTTCAGTGCTGAAGCCCCAATATCGTACATTCTCTTTTGACCACACAACGAAAACGCCTTCCTCAATTGAAGTCCCAGCCCAACTCACGCTTATGGTGCCTTCAACCCAGTCAGCTGGTGCATTCCAAGTTTTTCTGAACAGCTCCGCTCCTATGTTTCCCTTTGACGCGTTTAAGTTTAAGCCCCAGGAAGTGACTTCTGTGAGGCTTACGGTCCCACCGACTACTTTGTCATCAAACACGGCTGCTGAAACGCTTCCCGGCAGGCCAGTTGGTATGGTCACGTTCCAACTCCATGCGCGCGCGTTATCTCCATTGTGTGTTCTTAGATGGGCTGCACTTCCCCAACTGCCTTCGTTAGAAATGAGAGCAGTCATGTTCCACAGAGCCATCCAGCCCCTTTGTTGGTTAATCTGTAATATGTAGAATTCACCGTTTGGACCGGTTAGCTTGGTGCCCGAAGGTACGTTCTCGATGGTAAACCGCCATTGTCCAGTGTAGGGATCAAACGCATACCAAGTTTGTGGACCGGAAGGTCCAAAGAAACCGCCGCCACCACTAGTCACATACAAGTATGGGAAAACGCCGTGATAGTTGTATGAACTCCAATAGAATAGTTGACCAAAGGCTAGCGTTTGGTTGTCTAGAAAGGTTTTAGCCCACAGCTCTTCTCCAGTATGTAGGTCTACACAGTGATACTCTACCGGTCGGTCATAGGCGCCGGTTCGGTAGTAAAGTTTTCCAGCTAGAACTAATGATCCGCCCCATTTGCCTTCGTATGCGTCTCCGCACTCCATTCCCTGAACACCGGTTGTTCCTCCAGCAAGACCTCCAATTGTAAATGGCGTTGTCCATAGTATATGGGCGCTCTCTGGCGCGTCTTCGTTGTAAGGAGCGTACCGATTGGGGATATCAACTCCGCCAAATGTGCCTGCTCCCCATGTCCAGCTTCCTGCGATCCTTGACCATTCTCTAAGCTGTGCATCTATGGGGCGAGTCCAGTATTCGTTTGGAAGAGGTTGTCCTGGATAATACTCTATTTGTTCTTCTTGCACAACAAGCTCGAGTACTTCGCTTTCACTAGCTAGCATCACTGTGCCTATGGGGACTGATGTCGTGAACATACTTCCCGCTCGTTTATTTGCGGTTGTCACCTGTTCAGGGAAGTGCGACTTGACATAGTATTTGCCCACTTGGTTAGGCGTGTAGGTTTTACCTGTTCCGCCTGTCGCGTCGGTTCTGATATCGCTAATCGTGTCGGTTTGACCGTCGGGTCTTTCGATTGTTATTGACAGGTCATCCCAACCCTGGTTTACGTTATATAAATTTTCTGTGATCCCAACATGGAGCAGAACCTGTTGGTTAATGCCCACTGGGTTAGGAACAGCACCAATGTAGGCGAATGTCTTTTTCGTAGGCGCCTGCGCGGTAACCGCTGGCAAAGCAACTAGGCTAGCAGATATAGTTAACACCAGAATTAAAGCAATGGTAAATTGTTTTGTTTTGCTATGTAACTCTTTCATTTTTTAAAACCACGATTAGTGTTGGATGCTTGTTTTTATAAGCTTTTGTGTGAGGCTTTAATGTTGACATGGGGAGACCCCCAGATTAGGTTAAACTCTTCCTGGTTAAGCATCAGGTTTAGCCTATTCGCCCTCCTGAGCTTGCGAGAAACAGAGGCTCATAAGTTTGCTGTCTGCGCAGTAAATTTATAAGTTCCCGACAGAATATACCCTTGCTGCTTTAGTTAACCATTTGTCGACCCCTATCATATGCGTAAACCTGCATTATGCCGTAAACGCATACGAAAACGTCGACGGGTGCCAGTGATTTAGCAGATCAGGATTGAACAAGTGTGAATGCTGTACGTGAGGAAATTAGGTATAGACTTCCTAAACTAATTGCTAATGTGACGCTTGCTTTGTTTTTTGCGGGGATGAGTTACATTGTTCTATGGACGCTAAGTAGCATTAGCGCCGAAATCGTATTTTTGTTACAGATAGGGTTATTGCTTGCAGCTGGACTTTTTCTAGTTAGAACCCTGTTTGATGCCTTAACGATTGTCGATAATGTAACGGGGCTATTTTTGAGACTTTTGGGCATAAAAGAGGGCTGGTCTAGACAGCGGGTCTTCAAGGACACTATCTACATAGTCGCCATCCTTTTGGTGGCTGCTGCAATATTTCCTCTCTTCAGTAACCTATCAACTTTTGGGTCATTGTTGCAGGAAATCACTGAATATGCTGCTTTGGGATTGATTCTATTGTTCGTGTATGATATTGGACGAACTTTCTACAGAATTACCGAAAAAAAGGCTAACTCTGTGGCGAACCGTTTTTCAAATTCAAGTAAAGAGGAGAAAATAAATGCAAAATAGTATTTGTACGATTAGACAGCTCAAAGAGTTCATTGATCTGTCATCCGAAGAAGAGAAAAAACTGAAAGAAATTACGCAGCGGCATCCAATGCGTGTTACTGCATATTACATGTCGCTGATAGACTGGACCGATCCTTATGATCCCGTAAGAAAGATGGCGATTCCATCATTGAACGAATTTAGCCTTCAAGGCTCCTATGACACAAGCGGCGAAGCAGAGAACACCAAACTGTCAGGGCTTCAGCACAAATACCAAGAGACAGCCTTGATTTTAGCCACAAACAAGTGCGCAACATACTGCAGGCACTGCTTCAGAAAGAGGCTGGTTGGCTTGCAAACAAAGGAGATAATTGAACGCTTCGAAGATGCGGCAGAGTACATAAAGCTACACAAACACGTCAACAATGTTTTGATTACTGGCGGCGACCCTCTTATGCTCAAAAACGAAGTTATCAAACAGTTTCTTTCGATTCTATCAGACTTTCCGCAGCTAAAGTTCATGCGGTTTGGCAGCAGAGCTCCAGTGACATTTCCGTCACGGTTCGAGGATGATGAGCTATTAAAAATCCTCTCAAGCTATTCGCTTCCGGATAGACGAATATATGTTGTTACCCAGTTTAACCATCCAAACGAAATAACCAAGCAGTCCATCAAGGCTGTAGATAACCTGATAAAATCAGGCGTTATCGTGAACAATCAAGCAGTCCTGCTGAAAGGCGTCAACGACAATCCTGCAACGCTGGCTAATCTCCTGAATGGGCTGGTAAGTATCGGCGTCAACCCATACTATGTTTTCCAGTGCAGACCAGTCAAGAGAGTCAAAATGCATTTTCAAGTGCCCCTCTGCAGGGGAATAGAGATTGTGGAAAAGGCGAAGGAGCACTGTAACGGTCACAGTAAACGGTTCAGGTACATCATGTCTCACAGAACCGGCAAGATAGAGATACTGGGCATTTTCGAGGATGAAATCTACTTTAAGTATCATCAAGCAAAAAACAGGAAGAGACTAGGCAAAATATTCACGAGACCAGTTGATGAAAGCGCTGGCTGGCTGGACGATTTTAAGTCAACTTCAGTGCGTGTGCTGGATGTTGCTCCCTATCTTGTGTAGTATTCGTCCTCTGTAGCAGGGTAAATTTCCAGTGCCTTCACGGGACCACGGATTACGCGACCTGTGTGCCGTGTTTTGGCGGGAACAAACAGGCAATCTCTCTTTTTCAGGATGAGTTTTTGGTCTTCAAACATGAGCTCCATCTCCCCCTCCAGAACGACGACAAGATGTTCCACGGGATGTTCATGGAAAGGAATCTCCACGTTTTCGTTTTTCAGCTCAAAGTAGTCCAGCGTCAACTCGTTTCCGTGGACAAGCCTTACAACAACATCCTTGTACAGTTCCTTCGATGCTAGAGAGTCCAATTTGAAAGACAACATGCAACTCACCATTAACGGGTCTCTGGTATTCTAAGGAAATGAGCAAGTTTATGTAGGTTGTGTCCCTGAGTGCAGAGGTTCGTTTCAAGTTTTGTTATTCCGGTGTTGCCCTTCTGTTAGTTTGTGGCTTGTTTAGGGAAGATTTATCTTGGTTGAGTTGTGTTTTCCTATACACAACGCATATGCTGAGAAACGTGACCCTGATGATCTACGACAATTATGGACGCCCAGTTCTCAACTTGAGAATTTCTGTTACCCAAAAATGCGACAAACATTGCCCCTACTGCCACAGGGAGGGCGAAACCAACCCCTCAACACTCATGACAGTAGACGAGATCGTTCGCATAGTTCGGATAGCCATCAGCCTCGGAATCTCCCGAGTTAAACTAACTGGAGGAGAGCCCCTGCTTCGCAAGGAAATCGTTGAGATAGTCGGGGGCATCAATGGACTGGAGGGCTTAATAGACCTGTCCATAACCACCAACGGAACACACCTGAAAGGTTTAGCTAAAGACCTGAAGAAAGCGGGGTTAAACCGGGTGAACGTGAGTCTCCCCACCCTAGACCCTGACGTGTATAATGATGTCATGGGAGGCGACCTACAAGACGCCATCGACGGCGTTAAAGCTGCGGTAGAAGCTGACTTACACCCTGTGAAAGTGAATATGCTGGTGCTCAAAAACGTTAACGACGGTGAGATAGACAAGATGATCGAGTTTGCGGCGGAAACAGGGACAATCCTGCAGTTGATTGAGCTGGAGCCGATTAACCTCAGCAAGGGATATTATGAGCGCTATCATCTTGGCTTGGGTGAGATAGCGCAGAAGTTGGAGAAGTTGGCGTCGGAGACGAGGATTCGAAAGTATATGCAGAAACGGCGGGTTTACACTCTGCCGAAAGTGAAGGTTGAAGTTATTCGTCCCATAGAAAACACCGAGTTTTGCGCCAACTGCACCCGCCTCCGGGTGACAAGCGACGGAAAACTGAAGCCCTGCCTAATGAGAAAAGACAATCTGGTGGACATTCTTACGCCCATGCGGAACGGAGCCGACGACAAAAAACTGACAGAAATCTTTATTGAAGCCGTCAAAAAACGCCAACCATACTACAGGGCAACCCAAACAGCTAAACTCACAGCCTGATCTATTACTTTTGCGAGTATATTTGACCCGAAAAATTTAGAACTGATGGTTACTCTAAAAAGAACCAACACACGTCTTAAGCGTGGAAGGGTGAGTAAATTGATGCCCGAAGAACCTTCATCCTCAAGTTCCAGCAAGTGGATTTACGCCTTTGCAGCAATCCTCATTATCCTTATTGTTAACACTGGAGTGTTTGCTGTAGCTTTCTTGAATCTTCAAACTCAACTGGAAAAGATGGAGACAACCCTCACAGAACAGAGCAGCGAAATTCAGAACCTGCAGAACCAACTCGAAATTCTGGACACCGTTAATCAGACAGGTCTGATGCCGTGGTCCACGATTTACAATCAGCTCAAAGACTCCGTGGTTCTTATCCAAACAAACCTTGGTTTAGGCTCCGGATTCGTGTATGACACAAAGGGTCACATCATAACTAACCATCACGTAATCGAGAACGCCACCACAATACAGGTCACCTTCTTGGACGGAAACATAACCTCAGCCAATGTAGTTGGCATGGACATCTACAGTGACATAGCCGTCATAAAAGTCGATCCGGAAGTCACAACCTTACAGCCTGTAGTTCTCGGCGCTTCATCTGACCTTACTGTTGGCGAACCTGTTGCAGCTATGGGCAATCCTTTCGGTCTCAGCGACACCCTAACCGCAGGCATAGTCTCCTCTGTAGAGAGAACACTGGAAGCAGCAGGAAATTATGTGATCATAGACATAATCCAGATAGACGCAGCCGTGAACCCTGGCAACTCCGGCGGTCCCTTGGTTAACGTCAAAGGTCAGGTTGTGGGCGTAAACACGGCTATCCAGTCGGAAACCGGCACCTTCACGGGCATAGGCTTCGCTATTCCCTCTGACACGGTTAAACGGGAGATTGACGACCTGATAGAAACTGGAGACTACAAGCATCCGTGGCTGGGTGTCTCTGCACGGGACGTGAACATAGCTATTGCGGACGCCATTGGTTTGGAGAAACCGCAGGGGGTTCTTATCGAGGAGGTGACTGAGAGGAGTCCTGCGGATCAGGCGGGATTAAGAGGCGGAGACCAGAATGTCACCTTAGATGGGCAGGTGATTACGGTTGGTGGAGATGTGATTACCGGAATAGATGGTTTACCGACGAGAAGAATGGCTGACCTCGTGGTTTATATGGAACGGAACACCAGCCCCGGAGATTCTGTGGTTTTTGAATTCATCAGGGACGGAGAGGAAAGAAGCGTGGAAGTGACTCTGGGAGAGAGACCGTTACCCATAACATGAGTTTTGAAGTGACTTTAGGCTAACTTTGCAACGATTGTTTTTGTTTGCTTCTTGTTTCCAGCCAAGTATTCAATCATGTCCTCGTCTAGGTCAAGCCAATTTGATAATCCCGCCGCCATTTCAGGGTTGTTTTCAAAAATTATCTTCAGGTAGGGCATAACCTCTTTCGAGCTTCTCGTAGCGGAGATGTGGCATCTCTTCCATATCTTCATGCCTATGGACTTCTGAAGCGCCCGTTCTCCCTTGGTTCTAGACAGCATACGAATCTTTTCTGGAAACCTGAATGGAATCCACCCTGACGATTTGGTTCGCTGCCTAGACACCGCTACTCCTGAAGACATGAAATCAATCACGTATTTTAGTAGGGTCCAGTACTGGGTGTCCCTGATTCGTTTTCTGTATATGTCAGCTAACGCCAAGTAGTCCATGGCTTTAACTAGGTCATGGGGGTCGGTTATGTGGTAGGGCGTGTTCTCGTATATCCAGTGGAAGAGCATGTCCGGGTCCACGTCGGCGCTGCTCACTGCCTTCTTGGCTTCCCATGAATCTCTAGAATACAGTATTGTTCGCATAACGTCGAAAATAACTTCCTTTCTGTCCCTGCCAGCTAACCAAGCTACATCTTCCATGGCGAGACGTGTTTTTCCCTGAGCCAAAGCCTGCAGGTCGTTGACGGCTGACCTGACGTCTCTTCCTGCCCGTTCAACAATAAACTTCAAAGCCTCTTCGTCAGCTGCGATTCCCTCTTTTGCGCAGATTCGCTTCAGATGTGACACTCCTTCTCTGATTGTAGGCTTCTTGAAGGCGATGACGAGGCAGTATTTGCGGATGGTGCTGAAGCGGGGATTATAGGCGTCGTTGGCTGTGAGAACAACAGGGCTTCTGGTGGTCTTCAGAACGTTTGTGAGCTCTCTGACTCCGCCCCTGTCCTCCTTTCCTGCGATTCCATCCACCTCATCCAGCAGAATCAGCCGGTTCCCGCCAAACAACGTGGCGTACTGGGAAGCGAGACCGGCGAAACGTTTGATGGCGTCTGCTGTTCTGTAGTCGCTGGCGTTCTTTTCAACCAGTTCCATGTTCAGTTCTTTGGCTAACGTTTCAACTGTGACTGTCTTGCCTACACCCGGCGACCCATGCAGAAACGCGGCTCTTTTCTTTGGGATTCCTTTGCTCCAAGACTTGAGCCAACATAGAAACTGCTGTTTCGCTTCTCTGTTGCCTACAATTTCGTTTAAAGTTTGAGGCTTATGTTTCTGGGTCCAGGTGGTGGACAAACGGTTAACCGCCTCTTTTTAACTCTTGACCCGCCTCTGTCATTCGGGCTAGGAGAGCGCTCAGCTGAACCTCCACGTCGGCGCCTTGGACCAACCGGAAGTCTATTTCTCCTATGGCTTCGCTGAGCGTGACCTTCCATGAGTCAGGGAGCATGGAGCGGAAGATTTCCGTGTGGATTTGTTTGATGATGTCGCTTCCAGCAACGCCGTACTTCAGTATCATTTCTCTGAGCTGTTTTCTGGCGCCCAGAAAGTCGCCTTTCATGGCGGTTTTTATCATTTCGTTGACGTCTGCTGGGTTGGCTCTTCCGATCACTGAATATACGGTTTCTGTGTCGATTACTTTGCCCATGGACGCTGCGGCTTGTAGCGTGTTTGTGGCTTTCCGTAGGTCTCCCTCGCTTACTTCGAAGATGGCGTCGTAGCCCTCGTCTAGAATCTTTATGCCCTCTTTTTCGATGATGTTGCGTAAGTAACGGTCTTGGTCTTCCTTTGACATGTAAGAGAAACGGAAAGGAGCACATCTGGACTGGAGCGGCTCTATGATTTTTCCGCTGTAGTTGGCTATCATGATGAATCGGCAGGTTTCCGTGAAGCGTTCCATGGTTCGCCGTAACGCCTGCTGGGCGTCAGAGGTCATGTTGTCCGCCTCGTCTAGAATCAGTATCTTGAAGGGAATTTCTCCGATGGATCTGGTTCTGGCAAAGGTTTTCACGGTTTCTCTGACGATTTTTATTCCTCTTTCGTCGCTGGCGTTCAGTTCCATCATATGCTCCCTGTAGCCTTTGCCGTACATGTCTCTGGCTAGGCAGAGGGCTGCTGTGGTTTTTCCGGTTCCGGGTGGACCAGCAAAAATGCAGTGCGGAACGTTCTTTGCTTTGGCGAAGCTTTGTAGGCGGTCCACGATTTCTTTCTGGTTAATGATCTTGTTTAGTGATTTTGGGCGATATTTTTCAGCCCACATCTCATAACTCAAACGTTAGCCTCCGTGACGATTAATAGAAAAAAGACAGTTATAAATTAGTGTTTGCGCAGGATTTTCGCGGATAAGAAAGCCCTAAAACTTTTTTTGAGAAACCGTATTTTCCAAGTTTCTTGTTTATGCTCCAGTATTCACCTTCGTTGTAGGTGACGGGGTCTGCTTTTGTGAAGTCAATGTTTCCCTTATCGTCCAGAATGTCTTGGTCTATGTGGACTTGAACGATTTCTCCGATGAACAGGTCGTGGGCACCTAACGGAATTTTGTCCTTCAAGACACATTCCATGTTCACTGGGCATTCGCGGATTAGTGGAGCTTTGACTTTGTCTGCCGGTTCTGGGGTTAGTTTGGTTTTGGAGAACTTGTCTGTGTCTTTTCCTGAGGTTACTCCGCAGTAATCTGTTTCTTTTAGGATTTTGGTTGTTGGGATGTTGACGACGAATTCTTTGCTGTTTTCGATCAGTTTGTGGGAGTATCTTGTTGATCTGATGCTTGCCCCTATTGTGGGCGGTTCAGAACATACGGTTCCAACCCACGCCAACGTGATTATGTTAGGTTTTCCCTTAGAATCTACACATGTTACAAGAACAAGCGGACAAGGAAACAATGCAGTGTAAGGATTCTTTCTGATTTTCATAAGACAGCTTCTGATTTGGTTAACTATTAACATTTTCTAATATGTGAATGAACAGATTTTGGTGTGCCCCCGCAGCTGCTCAACAATGACTTCCAAAATGTCCACCTCCAGCCATCTAAACTTCTGTGTAATTGATGAACTTTCATAATGGAATCAGGTATTTGTGTCCATTAAATCGCCGAATATAGCCTCTAAAAAGGAAAAGGTCACGTTTTTATCCGTGATTTTTTGATTTCTGGAGGTTAATTAGAGCTTTATATCTGTCCACCACATTGTTTGTAAGGGCAGAGTTCCTGTCCACAGGAGAGTTGGGATTGTCAGCTGACCCTTTAGCAACTATCAGAGACGCTGATTTCGTCTTCCAAAACATGCCCGTCAAGATAGTGGCAAACAGGGACAGCCCTAAAATTGATCTTCCAGGCGTGAAAGTTGGTCCCTTCAAAGAGGGAAAAGAATACGAAGTCAGGTTCTGGATAGCACAGGAACTGAAAAAGGCTGGAATCGCCCACATCCGCATGGAAGAACCCATAGACTTGAGAATAGTTAACAAGATTCAGTGGAAAGAACGTACTGAGGCTTCCCAGAGGGTCATTTCTCTTCCCGAGGATTTTTACCCTAAACTTCGGCGTTACCTAGAAGAGTTGAACGAGGAAGCCATCAAGAAACCGGAAAAAAGGAGCGATTATGAAAAAGCGAAGAATCTCTCCGACGACATAATCCAGATGAGACTGAAAAAGATAGTTTCTTTGGCATCATCAGCAAGAGATCAAACAGGTCAAATCCTCCGAAGCCTAACAAAAGAAGAAAAATATGTTTATGACTGTTTACACAAGATCATTAGCGAATGGAAAACTGAAATTCTTAAACCCCAAGGAGGCGGCAAAACATGACCGAAGAAACGTTAACAGCGGATCCAGATGAGCTTTTTCTGGATTTTTTCAAATCAGACAAATACCGTGAACGTCTCTCAGTCATGGCTGTATCCGGAAAAAAATCGTTTGTGGTAGATTTTGACGAACTGTTGGCAGCCGAGCCTAAACTCGCCCAGCAACTCATGGAGAAACCAGACGAATACCTAGAGTACGCAAACCGAGCCGCCAAGGCTCAGCTGCAGATAGAGGAACCCGAATACGCCGAAGAAATCGGAAACGTCACAGTCCGTTTTCAAGGATTACCAGAAGTCACACCTTTACGAGTTTTGGGTTCCAAGCACATCGGAAAGCTGGTTATGTTGGAGGGCATCGTTGTCCGCGCCAGTCCCGCCAGACCCATGGTTATGGAAGCAGCATTCAAATGTAAATGGTGCGGCGCAGTCTCTCATGTCACTCAATCTGGACCCTTCCTGACAGCTCCCACTGCATGCAGCGCCCCCGAATGCAGAAGAAAAAGTTCCTTCGAATTCGTTCAGGAAGAATCCACCTTCATCGACTCCCAAGACGTCCGCATCCAAGAAAGACCCGAAGACCTTCCTCCAGGTCAGCTTCCACGATGGCTAGACATCAAACTTCTCGAAAGAGACCTTGTTGACATGGCGAGACCCGGAGACCACGTTTCTGTGGTTGGACTCACCCGCGCCGTTGCCCCAACCGTCCCCAGAGTTGGGCGCCTCCGATCCTTCAGATTACATCTGGACACCAACTTCATCGACGTGGAGAGTAAGGAGCCTGAAAAAGTTCTTATCACGCCGGAAGAAGAGAAACAGATTCGTGAACTGGCAAAAGACCCTGAAATCCACACCAAGATTCTTCGTTCTTTGGCGCCCTCTGTTTACGGCTACGAGCACATCAAAGAAGCAATAATGTATCTCCTCTTCGGAGGCGTTTCGAAACAATTCCCTGACATCACAATCCGTGGAGACCTGAACGTTCTGCTTGTGGGAGACCCGGGAACAGCCAAATCCCAGCTCCTACAGTATGTCGCTAAGATAGCTCCTCGGGGACTGTACACTTCTGGACGTGGAACTACAGCCGCGGGATTGACGGCTGCTGTGCTCCGCGACAAGGCTGGGGGAATGACTCTTGAAGCTGGAGCTTTGGTGCTGGCGGATAAGGGTGTAGCAGCCATAGACGAGATGGATAAGATGCGAACTGAGGACCGGGTAGCCATTCACGAGGTCATGGAGCAGCACACAGTTTCAGTGGCTAAAGGCGGTATCGTTGCCACCTTAAACGCTCGAACATCCATCCTAGCCGCAGCTAACCCATCCTTGGGCAGATACGACCCTTACCGAACAGTGGCAGAGAACATTTCCCTTCCAGTCACCATCCTCTCAAGATTCGACCTGATTTTCGTTCTGAGAGACGTGCCAGAAAAGAACCAAGACGCGCAGATGACCGAGCACATCCTTAACCTCCACAGAACAGGCGTAACTCCTGTTGAGCCGCCCATAGAACCTGACCTTTTCCGAAAATACATAAGCTATTCCAAAAACCTAAAGCCTGTCCTGACACAAGAGGCTCTGGAACGCCTGAAAGCCTTCTATTTGCTTATGCGATCAGCCAGCGAAACCGAGGGAACCCCTGTAGCTATAACTGCCCGGCAACTGGAAGCGTTGGTGAGGGTGGCTGAGGCTAGGGCTCGCGCGTCCCTGCGGAAAGAGGTTCTTGCAGAGGATGCTGAGAGTGCCATCGCCATAATGACGAAGTCTCTGGAGCAGGTTGGAATCGACATTTCCTCCCACAAGTTTGACATAGACATCATAATGACCGGCAAACCCAAGAGCATCCGCGACAAACTGTCCTTTATTCTGGGGCTCATTACAAGCATGGAGAAGGAAACTGGGATGGTGGATAAGGCGAGGCTGTTGGAGAGGCTTCAAGCTGAATATGACATACTGTCTGGAGAAGCAGAACGGCTCATTGGACAGTTGCTGAAGGAAGGAACACTCTTCGCACCGCGGGATGGATACATCAAAAAGACTTAACCTAAAGGGCGTATGCATTGAGAATCGACGAACTGCCGATACCAGATTCCGTAAAACAGGTTCTACTCACTTCAGGACTCACTGAACTTTATCCCCCTCAACAGGATGCTGTGTTAGCCGGAGCCTTGGATGGAAAAAACCTTGTTTTGGCGAGTCCCACAGCCTCAGGCAAAACCCTTGTTGCTGAACTGTGCGCTCTCAAGCATGTGCTAGAAGGGGATGGAAAAGTTTTGTATCTTTCTCCTCTCCGAGCCTTAGCCAGCGAAAAATGGGAAGAATTCAAGAAATACACGACCGTAAAGAAGAGAAACGGAAGACGGGTCAGCGTGGGCATCAGCACAGGAGACTATGACAGCAGCGACCCGTGGATGGGAAAGTATGACATCATCGTTACCACAAACGAGAAAGCGGATTCTCTGCTGAGGCACAGGGCGAAGTGGGTAAGCGACGTTTCTTTGGTGGTTGCTGATGAGGTGCATCTTCTCAACGAGCCGGAACGTGGACCAACCCTTGAGGTGGTGTTGGCTCGCCTCATGCAGGTGAACCCTGACATCCAACTTCTGGTCCTAAGCGCAACAATAAAGAACGTTGAAGAGGTCGCAGAATGGCTGAAGGCAATCCCAGTTACAACCGAATGGAGACCAGTAACCCTCAGGGAAGGCGTATTCCTTTACGACGAGATTCTGTTCAAGGACGGCGGCGCCCAGAAAATCGAAAAGACCACAAAAGACCCCACCATAAACTTGGCATTATACACCGTAAAATCTGGGGGTCAAGCATTAGCCTTCGCCGGAACCCGCAAAAACTCGATAAGCCTAGCCAAGAAGATTGCAGCCAAAATCAACCCCCTCTTATCTAAGCCCCTGAAACGTTCTTTGGCGCAGTTGTCTGAGCAGGTTCTCGCTACAGGAGCGAGGACGCGAATCAGCGAGCAGCTGGCTGAGGTAGTAAGCAGCGGAGCGGCTTTTCATCACGCGGGATTGGGTGGTGGTCACAGGAAACTGATTGAGCAGTCGTTTAGGGAAGGAAAAATCAAGATTTTAACAGCCACCCCCACCTTGGCTTTTGGGGTGAATCTTCCAGCGCGTGTGGTCATCGTTAACGAGTATAGGCGGTATGAGCCCGGCTACGGCTACTATCCCATAGCTGTTCTGGAGTACAAGCAGATGGCTGGAAGAGCCGGAAGACCCCGCTACGACAAGGTTGGAGACTCCATCCTGATAGCCAAAACCGAGGATGAACGCGACTACCTCATGGAAAGCTACATTCTCGCTGACACAGAGAAAATTTGGTCCAAACTGGCGGTGGAACGGATTCTCCGGTCTCACGTTCTGGCTACAATCGCGTCGGACTTTGCGCATACAGAACAGGGAATCTACGAGTTCTTCGGCAAAACCTTCTACGCTTACCAGTATGACCCACGGGCAATAAAGGGCGTTATAGCGAAGAGTCTGGGTTTTCTCTTCACCGAGAAGATGGTTGAGGTGGGCGGCGACAAGATATACGCCACCAAGTTTGGACGAAGAGTCTCCGAGCTGTACATCGACCCACTAACCGGTGTAGTCATTCGGGACGCGCTTACGAGCCGCGCGCAGAGGCTAACCGACATCAGTTTCCTCCATATGATCGCCCGCACGCCGGACATGTTCCCTAAGCTGCGTCCATACTCCAAAGAAATGGATGCGCTGCAGTTCTTCGTGGAGGATCATCAGGACGAGTTCATGTTTGACCTTCCAGCCATGTACCAAGATAGACTGGCTTTCGAGGAGTTTCTGGGGGAAGCTAAGCTGTCTTGGGTGCTGAAGTCTTGGATGGATGAAACAAGCGAGGATGAGATGATTGAGCGGTTTATGGTTCAGCCCGGAGACCTTTACCGTCTTATTTCAACCTCCAAGTGGCTTCTTCATGCCTCCCATGAGTTGGCTTCATTGTTCAAGCACAAGGACCTCCTGTCTCATCTGGCGAAGCTGACTGTGAGAATCGAGAAGGGAGTGAAGCCTGAGCTGCTTCCGCTGGTTAAGCTGGAGGGAGTCGGAAGAGCCCGTGCCCGTGTGCTTTACAATTCTGGTCTCAGAAGCGTGGATGACGTGAAGCGAGCGCCCCTACGGAAATTAACTGGACTACCCCTGATTGGACCGAGGTTAGCCCAGAAGATTAAGGAGCAGGTAGGCGGCTACGTTAAAGCGGATGAGTGGCAGAACCTAAAAAAGAAGAAACAAACCGAGCAGCAGCGAGCCCTAACCGAATACTAGTCTACCATTAACTATGTAGAGGCGCACATATTTCTTTAGTCAAGTTTTCTTGACTTCAAAGAGGCGGGGTTTGGTCAAGGTTTCTTGACAAAAACCCTTTTCATGCATCTTAGAGTAGTAGTGTTTAGGTATAAAATGAAGAGACTCAAGTCAGCATTCGTTGTGTTGCTAGTTCTTTCGTTTGTTTTGTTTAGTTTTCCACAAATCGAAGTAGTAAAGGCACAGGGGACTATTTACATAAGAGCTGACGGGACAGTTGAAGGAACGGATAAGATTCAACGAGATGGCAA
>Ga0315548_1000150_pt1 | contig 63366 bp, 54 predicted proteins | sample SalMarSW160110MG_2_FD_202540 | JGI IMG/M metagenome (GOLD analysis project Ga0315548, IMG submission 202540) | Salt marsh sediment microbial communities from the Plum Island Ecosystem LTER, Massachusetts, United States - Salt Marsh Sediment SW1601-110 ... | reverse complement strand
CGCTGCCAGCATATCAACTTGCATTACCTTTCTCCCGAGCTGCTTGGCGCGAGATGACGCTGTGCAACAGCCTGACTGATACGACTTTATGAGACTTTGCCCGGTATGAGTTTATGAGACTCGACAAAGCCTACTTCACTCCACCCGTCTGCCAGGTTTGAGGAGTGGATCGCATTCATCTCTGCTGCAATGTCGTCGATTGCTCGGAAGTCCCTGTGTTTGCCATCACAATAGTTCCCGCCTGCCGGCACGGTGTCGCTGCGCAGGTGATGATTGTCTTCTACAGGGTCGTTCCAGTCCAAGAAATTGCCCGGCGAGGGATAGATGCGAACGATGACTTCGACGCCATCCTGTGCTGCGCGTTTGATGTAATCGTATATCACCGGGCGGTCGGAACGCGGTTGCGCTCCCGTTATCGCACACGGCGAACTGGGACTCCTGCTAATTTGCCAGACTTGCTCACTGAGTACCAGAATGGCATTGGGCCAGGTACCGCCATTATCTCCATCTATTGGTTGCAGCATGTCTTGTGTCCAGTCGCCCACGCGGTTACCCAGGTGAATACCTGTGTGAATCTTTGGTAGACTCGGCGGAGGCCAATTGCGTAGTGCCAGGGGCAAGTAAGTTTTGTACTCGACGTCTGCGTGCAGGTAAGTCTTTTCATAGGTGGGTTGGCTGTTGTGGTAGCAGTACAAATAGCTCGCCGAAAGCCAAAGTTCATCAGAATGGGTAGCCAGTGTCGGGTTACTCCCTCCTTCCACGACGACTCCCGCCCAGCACGGATCGTTGAATGGTCCCATAATTGCTACATCGCCTATCTGCGCCTGTGAAGCAGAAACAATCGTCCAGCTATCGTTCTGTAGCCAATCTCGCAGCCCAGCCACGGTATAGGATGCAGGGTCCCATAGTTCCGGTATAGGTCGCCCGCCAGCGTGCACGGCCCGGTTCGCGAAGTGTGCCCCGTCCACTCCCCAGTCCCCGCTGTGGTGGGTGCAGTCCAACACGCTTCCATTGTACCACAGATAGCAGCCGTCATCGTTGGTTTGCAGGTTGTAGTAGCTTTGAGCGTATACAAAGGCAGCGGCCCGGTCGTAGGCGATGCCGCTGGGGGAAATGACGAGGGCAGGGGTGAGCTTTGCCAGCTTGGCCGAACCGGTGCTTGCCGTGACCGACGGTACAGAGGCTGGCCTTGGTGCTCGTTTCCAGTCTACAGGTGTCGCCTCCAGCGTGGCAAGAATCTGCCGCAATGCTCGTTCTCCTGCCTGTCGCGACCCTGCCCGGCAGCGCAGCCGAAAGCGATACACTTGCTCGCCCTGGTCTACCCACAGGTCTCCCGCCACGCCTGTGATCTCTTGTGGTTCCGTGGTGTGGATCCACCACGCGGGCCACCCTTGTACCGTCACCTGTTCGATCACATAGCCTCGCTTTTCGCCGTATTGCTGCCAGTAGGATAATTCCGAGGCCATCGCCGCTGCTCCGCTCTCCCGGTTCACGATTTCCAGTATCTCGATCCGGGCTGCGAGTCCTTGCTTGTCTGGCCAGGTTAGCTCGAAAGTGGCCCCGTCGCGGACGCCGCCCTGGGTCTGTCGTGGCTGGGCCGTCCAGTGGGGGGGAACGCGCAGTGTATGACCGACCCCGTTGAAGACGGGCCACGATTCGGTTTTGGCGGTGGGCAATGTGAACTCGCGGGGTTCTGGGGTGGATAGGGGAGACGTGAAGACCGGGTTGGGGAATGGAGCGGATGTGGCACTGCCGATTGGTACGGTTAGCACTATGGTGAGTATCACTGTCACCAAGCACAGCACGGGCAATGATGAACGTACGGGGTTTGTCATTCAGCACCCTTTCATCTTGGCAAGCTCTGAATCGGGCGAACCTATAGGTTGTCGCGTGGTTGGCTAGTTGTGAGATGATACCTCAGCGCCGGGCTTTTGTCAATCACGGTTGGCCGCGCCGTGGCCGACGACAATCTGCCGGGCCTGCGCCAGCGCCTGCTCCTCCTCCTCGCCCAGCGGCTTGGGCGAGAGCCAGCCCTGTACCGGTTTGGCGTAGATGCGCGTCTTGCCGCCACGCCCGTAAAGCGCCGAGACGACGACGCCATTCCCCTCCCCATCCGCCAGCGCCAGGGCAAAGCTCAGGTCGCCGCCGGTATCCTGGAAAGCGCGGAAGCGCACCAACCCCACGCCCTGCACGGCGTGGGCCAGGGTCGCATCGATCTGCTCGGCGCGGGCCACCAGCCGCTCAGTGCGCGCGTTCGTCTCCGCGAGGCGAGCGGCCAGGGATTCCAGCGCCCCCGCCAGACCGACATCCTCCGCCCCGGCGAATATCTGCTCGCGGTTGCGCTGTAGCCAGCGCGACCGGCGTTGCAGATCGAGTATCCACACACCGCCCACGATCACCAGAATCGTCAGCGCCACCGCCCAAATCAACGGCACAACGTCCATGCCACCTCCTGTCATTCCACCCGCACCGGTCCCAGGATGACGCGGTCCCCGGCCAGATTGCCCAAGTCTACCACAGGAAGGCGGCGAAGGGAAGTCATCTCGTACATCCCCACCTCCACCCGGTAGTCACCCGGCGGCGTGGTTTCGGGGATGGTGAGGCGGTAGGGATCATCCACCGTCTGGCCGGGCAGCCACTTGGGGAACCACAGCGTGGTGGGGAAGGCCCCGCCCAAGGGAGGGGCATCACGGCCGACGACAAGTCGGTTTGCGCCGTCGATGAGATGGACGAAGACGTTCTGGCTGTGCACGTCGCGCGGGGAAGCCAGAGCGCGCCAGGTCAATGTCAGATGGAGCACCTGTCCCGGTCGTGCGGCCAATGGCTCCTCCCACTTACCCCACCGCACCTGCCATCCGGCCCGCGCTCGCGCGCCCATCAGCGCAATCTGATTATCCAGGTTCGCCAGCATTCCCCCCCCTTGCATCCCCCCCAATGGGGGGGAAACAGGAGGGGAGGGCGGCAACACGGTGATGGTCGCCAGTTCCACCGTCGTTCCGCCGGCGGAGAGGGTCAACTCGGGCCGCCCGCCGCTCAGGTCGGAATAGCCCAGGCGGAGCGGGTACTCGCCCGGCGGTAAGTCGAAAGGAACCGGTATCTCGTACTTTTCCACGATGATCTCGTCGGGCTGCCACCAGGGTGTGTTCAGCCGGCTGTCGGTCGTCCAGCGCGCCTCGACCGGCCCCAGTTGGGCGTAGGGCATCCAATATTCATTCTCCCCCATCTGCTCCGTGACACTTTGGTAGAGCACCAACTCCAACGGCTCGCCCGCACGCACGCCTTTCCCTCCATCCTCCCCCTCCGAAGGGAGATAAAGGTCGTAGCCCAGGATGTGGACCCTGCCATCGGCCCACATGTCGAGAGGGTGGGTAGGCGCGACGTCGGTCACGGGCGGGGCGACGATGCGATAGAAGGGGCCATCGGGGACGAGACGGAAACCTTCGTCGCGCAGAGCGGGCCGGTAGCCTACAACGTAGATCGGTCCCTCCTCAATGTCCTCCCACACGTTCCGCACCCAGGTCGGTCCGTCGGCCGAGTTGACGAAGACGAGCTTCACGTCCGTCTCGTCCAGCGGCTTCCCCTCGGCGTAGATGCGGACGAAGAGCGGCGTCAACCGCTCCCAGTCGGTGAGCAGCACTGCTCCCTCGCCGCGTCCGGCGAAGCGCTCGTAGACGGCGGAGACATAGTCCTCGGCAGCGGTGAAATCGCGCAGGGAGATGGAGCGTTGGAGGTTGAGGATGGCTTGGGAAATGGGAAGTGCTAGTACGAGAAAACAGCCAGTGGCGAACAGCCAACGACGAAGGACGAACGACGAAGGACGAACCAGCGGATTCAGGATCTCGGACAGGGCCAGGACGCCGAGGCCGGCGACGACGGCCAGGGCGGCGAATGGGTTGAGCAAGTAGGCCATCGTATCCTGGTAAAAGTTCATCGTGAAGAACAGGTGCAGGGCCAGGAACAGGCCGAGCAGGGCAGCGAGCTTGGGGGCGCGGCGAATCAGGGCAATCAGCCCTAGCACGATCAGAGCGATGATGGGCAGGGAGAATTGAAGCCGCAACAGGGTCCAAAAAACCAGCGCCCGGTCGGGCTGATCGGCCAGGCCAAACTGGGAAAAGTTGACCCGCAGCCCCTTGGCCGTGGTATGGCGCACGAACCCCTCCCACGTGTTCATGTCGGTGGGCTGGAAGCCGGGGGGCAGGTTGGGACTGCGCAGCGGGTAGTAAAGGAGCGGCAACAACCCCAGAAGCAGACAGCCGATGAGCACCAGCAGGAGCCGCCAGCGGCGCAGAACGTTAGGTCGGGCCAACAGCACGAAAACGGCATAGGCGGGTGCCCCCATTAGGGTGATGGGGTGGTGGGTAGCCGAAAGGCCGAAGACGAAGGCAAGGGCCATCAGCCAGCGATCATTTCGGGTGCGCCACCAACGGGCCAACAGCCACAGGTGGGTGGCCGTGAGCGCGGCGCTGACGATGTGGGCGTTGGAGTGAATGGCGTGCTGCCACAGGTCGGGGGCGACGGCGAGGCACAGCGCGGCGAAGAGAGGAGGTAGGAAGGGTACAGGTTTCTTAGAGAATAGATATTGGAGATCGTGGACGGTCAGGTAAGCAGCCGTGACTACCCAGGCCCCGGCAGCAGCCGCCAGCAGATTGGTGCGGTAGGCGATGGAGCCGACGGGAACGAGCGTCTGCCAGAGCTTGGCCAGGAGCGTGTAGAAGGCGTAGCCCGGCGGGTGAGCGATGGCCAAAATGGCAGGGACGAACTGATACTCGGATGGGTCGCCGAAGAGCACGCCTGGGGCGGCGGTGGCGGCGTAGAGGGCGAAGGCGAGGAGGAAAACGATGTAAGGCATCAGACGGGATAGGAAGTGGCCAGTTGGTTGGTTGGTTAGTCGGTCGGCCGGCTGGTTGGTGATCATAGGCGGCCTCCTCCTCGTTCTCAAGAGGAAGGCTGGTATTATAACACCGTACCAAATCACCTGCAACCGGAGCGCGACAACAAATTGCGCCTACGCCAGAACCGCCATGCAGGCCAGCCGCTCGTCGCCGTCCGGTGCATCGGCCATTCAGCTCTCCCATTCGGCCAGCGGCACGGCCTGGTCTCGATTGCAGTGCAGGAATGGGTCTTCCGCACACAGCGAGCCATAGCAGACCTCGGCGGCGGCCTTGCATCCACCCTGGCAGATGTCGCGCAGCACACAAGGCGCGCCCGTTCCGTGCGCGTCGCAAAACTCGGGCACGGCCTCGACAAAGGGCGCCAGCCGTTCGGGGGTGATGATGTCGGCAAAGGACTCCTCCAGCAGATTACCCAGCACCGTGGGCGTGTGGTTGCAGGGGCGCACGTTGCCCAGCGGATCGAGGGTGTAGTAGGCGCGCTCGGTGCCGGCGGCGCAGAAGCCAAAGGTGAGGTTGGGGTACTTGCGGTGGTCGATCAGTCAGGGCGGCATGGCGATGGAGCAGGAGATGGGAAAGTTGAACTCCTTCGAAGCGGCGTTGGCGACCTCCAGCGCCGCGTTCATCTCGTCGGCGCCGGGCAGCAACTCCTCCAGATGCTCACGCCCGCGCCCGCCGGGGTTGAAGCGGTTGAGCATCATCCCCCGCGAGCCGAAGGCAAAGGCCAGCTTGATGGTCTCGTACAGGTCAGGGAGATTGAGCCGCGTGGCGACGAAAACGGCGACGAACCGCCCCCAGTGGTAGCGGATGTGGGCCATCGCCGCCAGCGCCGCGTCAAAGGCACCGGAGGAGCCGGAGAGGCGGTCGTGCACCTCGCGGCGGCGGCCCAGCAGCGGCAGCTCGAACAGCCCCACGCCCCGGTCGAGCAGATCGACGACGGTGGTCTCGTCCAGCAGATGGCCGTTGCTGATGAGGGTGACGCGCACGTTCCGCTGGCGCAGCAGGTCGAGGATGTGCCTCAGGTCCTCGCGCAGCAGCGGCTCGCCGCCGGTGAGGGTGACGTGGTCGCAAAGCGTTTCGTCGAGCGCCTTGTTCAGCAGCGCCAGCGTCCGAGCGGTATCGAGCTCGCCGCGGGGATAGGCTGAAGGGCTGCCGCAAGCATCGGGCAGCCAGACGTTGTAGCAGTGCAAGCAGGCGTGGTTGCAGCGCTGGGTGGCTTCGAAGATGAGGGTCTGGAGGCGAGGGCGGGGAGGGGTCACTCGGTCTCCCCCAGAAGTAGATCCACAAGAAAGCCGACTGCCTCGACAACCTCTGGGTTGGTTTCGAACCCACTAGCCTCAAGCTGCTCCAAAATATCCTCCTCTGTCTCCCAATCACCCTTGGATTGCAGCGCAGCTACAGCGTCGAAAAAAGCTATGTCGCGTGCAATAGCAGCTTGGGCATTCGCAAACAGCATCTGGCGACATTTCGCCACTTTCAGCCATCTCGCTCAGAATCTCGGCTTGCCGCAGCAAGTTTCCCCTGACCTCCATTGATTTCATCCCAAGTGGACTTGGCAAGTAACAGCTTGGGCCTGCCAATACGGAGGTAAGCGAAGGTCGGCGCAAGGCATCGTAAGCGCCTTCTTCAAAGGCCATCTGCACCTCGTCTGCCACAGTTGCATTTATTTCGCCCGCAGCGACCAACTCGTTGAGAGCAGCGCGGTGATTTGCTGTCATCTTACGCATTGCCCGGTTGCCCCGCTCCCAATCCTCTAGCACTTCCGACGACAACCAATCGAACCCTAACCAGCAACTGCATAGGCGCTCCCGCGGGGAAGCGATTCCACTTCCAGGAGGGCAACAGCCAGCAGCGACGAGCGACGCCAGCATGATGCCAAGTTCCCTGATGAATTCGCGACGGGTTGGGGTCATTGCGCACCTCCCGTTGTGGTACGGAGTTACTCCTCCAGCAACAACTCGACCAAAAACCGCGCCGCCTCGGCTGCCTCGGGGGTGATCTCCAGCTCAAGCTCGTCAAAGGTGGGGAAATCATAGTCCTCACCTGCGGCCCCCATCAACTCCTCGTACAGCCCCCGCTCTTCCTCAGGGGAGAGATTCAGGAACGCGATATCCCGCTCGACGGCGGCCTGGGCCTGCGCCACAATATTCTGATCGATGGTGGCGTCGTCGGCCAGGTCGGCCAGGAGTTCGGCCTGCTGCACAAGTTGTGCGCTGCCGGATTGGGTGTAGTCGGGCCACATCATCGGCTCATAGCAGGTTGCCCCGCAGTTAGCCCTCCAGACATGATAAGCAGCCGCGTCGAAGGCACTCTGAACCTCGTCGGCGACGGCGGCCTCCAGCTCACCGGTAGCTACCAACTCGTCAAGGGCGGCGCGGTGCTCAGCTTTGAGCTGTTCAAGGGCTTTCTCGCCTTTCTCGTAGTCGGTCCAATCCTTCGCGCGCTCCTCCAGCCAATCGAATCGCTGCCAGCAACTGCGCAACAGGCCGCGGGGAGAGTCGTCCTCGTCGTCATTGGGGAACGGAACGCACACACAACGGGCCGCCATCAGCGAAGCCATCGCAATGCCAACACGCTTGATGAACTCACGACGGGTAGTGCTCATCGGACACCTCCTGTGAGCGCTAGGCTCTGCCCTCATGGACGCCGCCGAGCGCTCAACAGTTCCGGCAGTTGACGTGTCCCCTCCCGTCAAAGTGGCAGCAACAGGCTACTTCAGCAGCCTCATCGCTCGCCCGGCCACCGCCTCAGACGTAAAGCCCCATTCCTGCATCAGCACCTTGTAAGGGGCCGAAGCGCCAAAGTGATCCAGGCAGATCACGTCCCCCTCAGGGCCGACGTACTTGGCCCAGCCCAGCGACACACCGGCCTCGACGGCCAACCGCGCCGTCACCTGCGGCGGCAGCACCGACTCCCGGTACTCGACCGGCTGCGCGTCAAACAACTCCCAACTGGGCATGCTGACCACGCGCACCGCAATGCCTCTCCCGGCCAGAATGTCGCGTGCCCCCAAGGCCACGCTTACCTCGGAACCGGTGGCGATGAGGATCAGCTTGGGAAAGCCGGAGCTATCGGCCAGGACATAGGCGCCACGGGCGACGGTGTCGGCGTAGTCGCGCCTGGTCTCGGCTAGGACAGGCAGCTTCTGCCGGGTGAGGATCAGCGCGGTGGGGCCGTCTCGCCGCTCCAGCGCCAGGTGCCAGGCGGCGGCGGTCTCGTTGGCGTCGGCCGGCCGGATGACGGTCAAGTTGGGGATCGCGCGCAGCGCCGCGAGGTGCTCGACCGGCTGATGAGTAGGCCCGTCCTCGCCAATCCAGACCGAGTCGTGCGTCCAGACGTAGACGACGCGCTGTTTCATCAACGCTGCCAAGCGCACCGCCGGCCGCATATAGTCGGAGAAGACGAAGAAGGTGCCGCCGTAGGGAATCACCCCGCCGTACAGCGCGAGCCCATTGAGGATCGAGCCCATCGCGTGCTCGCGCACGCCGAAGCGCATGTTGCGCCCGGCGGGTGTCTCCTTCTGGAAATCGTCGTATCCCTTGAGCAGCGTGTTGGTGGAAGGAGCCAGGTCTGCCGAGCCGCCGACGAGGGTGGGCAGCACCGGAGCGATGGCGTTCAGCACCGCGCCCGAGGCCTTGCGAGTGGCCAGCGGGCCGTCGTGGGCGGCAAAAACAGGCAGCGCGCTGGCCCATCCCTCGGGCAGCTCGCCCGCCCACAGCGTCTGCAGCAGGGCAGCCTCTTCGGGATACGCCTTCTTGTATCGCTTGAAAAGCGCCTTCCACTCCGCCTCCGCTTTCTTGCCTTCGTCGATTGCCTGGCGGAACACCTCCAGCGCCCGCTTGGGAATGGAAAAAGGCCTCTTGTACGACCAACCCAGCGCTTCCTTGGTCAACCGCACCTCCTCCTCGCCCAGCGGTGCGCCGTGGGAGGCTGCCGTGTCCTGCTTGTTAGGGCTGCCGTAGGCGATGTGAGTGTGACAAACGATGAGGGAAGGCTTCTCCATCTCTTCCCGCGCTGCGCGGATGGCCGCGTCGATCTGGTCCAGGCTATGCCCGTCTATTTCCTGCACGTGCCAGCCGTAGGCGCGGAAGCGGGCCGGAACATTCTCAGTGAACGTGATGTCCGTATTGCCCTCGATGGAGATCTCGTTGTCATCATAGAGGTATATAAGCTTACCCAGTCCCAGATGACCGGCAAGGCTGGCCGCCTCGTGGCTTACGCCCTCCATCAGGTCGCCGTCAGAGACGATACCATAGATGGTGTGGTCAAAGATGGGAAAACCCGGCCTGTTGAAGGTGGCGGCCATGTGCGCTTGCGCGATGGCCATCCCCACGCCGGTGGCAAACCCCTGGCCCAACGGCCCGGTGGTCATCTCGACGCCAGGGGTGAGGCCATACTCAGGGTGGCCGGGGGTACGGCTGCCCCACTGGCGAAAGCTCTTCAACTCCTCCAACGGCAGGTCATAGCCGGTGAGGTGGAGCAAGCTGTAGAGCAGCATCGAACCGTGACCCGCAGAAAGAATGAACCGGTCACGATTGGGCCAGGCTGGGTTGGCAGGGTTGTGCTTGAGGAAGCGCGTCCACAGCACGTAGGCCGCGTCCGCCATGCCCATCGGCATGCCGGGGTGGCCAGAGTTGGCCTTCTGCACGCCGTCCATAGCCAGCGTGCGGATGGTGTTAACACACAACAGATCGAGTTCAGTGCTCATCGAAATAATCTTCTCCCATGCAATTATGGGGATTATTGTACCTGGAAAGGCAGCGTTGGCAAGGGCGGAAAAACACACGATTCGCCCGATCACCCCTGCAGATTTGTAGGCATTTTTCCGATGTTGCGTTATAATACAAAAAATGGCGCACATTATTTCGGGAAAGTTGGCCGTCTCCCTCTGGATGCCCGGTGACGGAGATGACACGCCAGTTGATCATCCACGCTATGCACTCTTTCCAACGGCCCTGCACCGAGCCCGAAGCGCTCCTCGTTATACACCTGCCTGAGCAGATGCGCGAAGAGAGGGTGTGGGAAGGCTATGACCAAGGCACAGCATAAAGTATCCTCCAAGCGCCTAACCATCGGCTACCTGACTCCCTGGATACACGGTCTAATTTCGCGCGCTTTGTGGACAGGAATCGATGATTCAGCCCGCCAGCACGATGCCAATCTGATCTGCTTTCCAGGCGGCCCCTTACACTCCTCTCGCCAGCCCATCGGTCTTCACAGCGCAATCTACGACTTGGCCACCGAAGGGAACCTCGATGGGTTGATTCTAAGGAGTGACAACTTAGCGACCGATATCTCGCCAGAGGAGTTCGAAGACTTTTGCCGAAAGTACCATTCGCTCCCGGTGGTCAGCATCGTGCGAGCCGTAGAAGACATCCCCAGTGTACAGATAGGCAACAAACAAGGTATGTACGCCGCTATCACTCACCTCATCGAGGTTCACGGTCTCAACCGCATCGCCTTCATTCGCGGGCCTGAAGGGAGTCAAGAGGCGGAGCAGCGGTATCGCGGCTACACCAAGGCGCTGGCCGAACACGGACTCTCTCCTGATCCCGACCTCGTCGTGCCCGGCAGCTTCACCTGGGCGACAGGTGTGGAAGCCATCAACATACTGCTCGACCAGCGCAAGCTGCTACCAGGGGAAAGCTTTGACGCGATAGCAGCAGCCAACGACAATATGGCCTTCGGCGCAGTGGAAGCGCTACAGGCACGTGGGATACAGGTACCGGACGACGTAGCCATCGCTGGCTTTGATAACACAGATGAAGCCAAGTACGCGTTGCTCCCCCTGACGACTGTGCAGAATCCTCTCTACGAAGCCGGTCGACAGGCTGCAGAGCTGCTGTTGGCCCGGATGGAAGGCCACGACGTGCCGGAGTGCGTGCTCTTGCCATGTGAACTCGTCGTACGCCAGTCTTGCGGCTGCCCACTGACGCTCGTGACACGGGCTGGAGCAGGCCCGATGACACCCCCACCAACGGAGAAGCCGATAGCCCTACTCTCTTCCCAGCGCGAGAACATTTTGCCCGCGTTGAGCCAGGCCATAGAGGTTTCTTTCAAGGAAATGAATCCTGAATGGATAGAAGGGCTCCTGGATGCCTTCATCGCCGAGATGGAGGAGGATTCGGGAGGTGCTTTTCTCGCTGCGTTGGAGCGCGTTTTGAGCCAGTCGGCGGCATCCGACCTTGACATCTTTCTTTGGCAAGGCGCGCTATCGGTGCTCCGCCGCTATGCGCTGCCGTACCTGAGCCACGGCGACGTGACTCGGGCTGAGGACATCTTGGGCCAAGCCCGGGTGCTGGTTGGCGATACAGTCCAGAGAATCCAAGGGCGTCAGGTCGCGCTGTTGACGATGCAAAACCGGGTATTGACTGATATCGAGTACACCCTGCTCACCAAGTTTGACATGGCAGAACTCCTGGAAACGACGACCCAGGCGATGCAAACCATTGGCATCCCAAGCTGCTGCATCTCGGTGTTCGAGGACCCCCAAGCGTCCACCGCACAAGCCAGGCTGCTCTTGGCATACGACGACAGAGAGAAACTCGTTGACCTAGACCCTGAGGGACGGCCCCTTCCCTCTCGCCAACTCGTGCCGGATAGTCTGCTGTCACCCGAGCGGCGACGCACCCTGGTGCTAGAACCGCTGCACCTTCAGGATCGCCGATTATGGTTCATGCTTCTTGAAGCTGAGCCAGCACAGGGAGACATTTGCCAAACACTGCGGGCGCAATTGAGCAGTGCGTTGCATAACGTGCTGCTCCTACGGGAGCGGGCAGAGGCGGGGGCAGCGCTGGAGAAAGCCTACGCTGGGGTAGAGAAACAGGTCAGGGAACGAACGGCCGAGTTGCAGCAAGAGATCGCCGAGCGCAAGCGAGCGGAAGCAGCGCTGCAGGAAAGCGAAGCTCACTATCGCGCCATCGTCGAGGATCAGACGGAACTGATCTGCCGCTTCTTGCCCGATGGAACTATCACATTCGTCAACGAAGCCTTCTGTCGCTACTTTGGTAGGACGCGCGAGGAACTCGTCGGGCACGAGATCATGTCCTCTATGTTCCAAGAGAACCAGCAGCACCGCAAAGAGTGGTTCGCTGCACTATCTTCGGAGACTCCCTCTTTAACCCGCGAACATCACGTCAGCATGCCCAATGGAGAAATCCGCTGGCAGCAGTGGTTCGACCGGGCGATTCTCGACGACCAAGGCCAGATCATCGAATTCCAGTCAGTGGGTGTGGACATCACCAAGCGCAAGCAAATAGAGGCCGAGCGTGAGCAGCTTGTGAGTGCCCTTGAACGTCACACCATCCAACTCCAGACTGCGATCGATATCTCACACGCGGCCAGCAGCATTCTCGACCCGAACGAGTTGAGCCAAAAAGCCATCGACTTGGTGCGCGAAAGCCTGGGGCTGTACTACGCTGGCTTGTTCCTGGTGGATCAGACCGGCGAGTGGGCGGTGCTGCAGGCCGGCACTGGCGAAGCAGGCTGCCAAATGATGGAGCAGGCCTACATGCTAGAGGTCGGGGGTAACTCTGTGGTCGGCCAGTGCATTGCCAACAAGCAAGCTCAAATCGCGCTGAACGTCGGCGAAGACGCCGTGGGCTTAAACCAGCTGCTGCCGGAGACACGTTCGGAATTGGCCCTGCCGCTCGTCAGCCGCAGCCAAGCCATCGGCGCGGTGACCATTCAAAGTTCCCACGAGGCTGCCTTCACCGAGGATGACGTCGCCGTTTTCCAAGCGATGGCCGATCAACTGGCCAACGCCATCGCCAATGCCCGGCTGTACGACCAGGCTCAGCGAGAGCTCACCGAGCGCAAGCGGGTCGAGGAGGCGGTGAAACACAGGCTGGAGCAATTGGCGGCCCTGAGCCAGGCGTCGCAGGTTGTGACTGCTTCCCTCAAACCAAACCGGGTGTTGGCCGAGATCGTATCCCTGGCCAACGGCGTGGTGGAGTCAGACTTCACCAGCGTGATATTGATGGACGACAGGGGGAACATAGGCCAGAGCGCCGAGAACCTGCCGGGCGTGCAAGCCCTGGAGTATCGCATTCGAGACGAGGGCTTTACCCGTTGGATCGTTCGGGTGCACCGGGCTTTGGTCGTCGATGAAATCGACGAAGACGGCGCTGTGCATCCCAACCTGGGTGAAGGGGCGCCGTCCAAGGCCAACCCAGTCCTGGTGGAGGCTGGCATCAAATCGCTCGCCGGCCTGCCGCTGATGGTCAAGGATCGCCTGCTGGGCGTGCTCTACCTGCACAGTCTGCGCCCCAAAGCCTTCGGCGGCCAACTGTTCCTGTTGTCCGCTTTCGCCAACCAGGTGGCCATTGCCCTCGAGAACGCCCGCCTATTCCAGACCGAACAGCAGCAGACGCAGCGGCTGGCTCTCCTGGTGGATGTCGCCCGCATCGCCGCCACGACCCTCCACGCCGACGCACTGCTGCAAGCCGTGGCCGATAGCATCTCTCGCCACTTTGCCTATCCAAGAGTTGGGATCTTTACCCTCGACGAGGGCAAACGCGCGCTGATCCTGCGCGGTCGCAGCAGCGACACCATCGCCATCGAAAAGCTGGCAACCCCCGGATTCTACCGCCTGCCGATCGAACAGGGCATCTCGGGCTACGTAGCGAGAAGTGGCAAGGCTTATCTTTGCCGTGACGTCAGCGCCGATCCCTATTTCGTCAACCCCACCAAGGCCCCAACCCAATCGGCGCTGTGTGTGCCTATCCTCGACGGTGGCCAAGTAGCCGGGACGATCATCGTCGAAAGCGAGCAACTGGCGACCTTCGACAAGGGAGATCAGTCGCTGCTGGAGGCGGTGGCCGACACAGTAGCCATCGGCCTGCGCAACACTCGACTCTACCAGGAGGCCCAACGCCGAGTGCAGGAATTGACGCTGCTCAATAGCATAGCTTTCGGACCTGGCGCGATCCTGAACCTAGACGCTACGATCAATAACACCCTGGAGGGATTGCACGAGCTGATAACAGCCGACCGCATCTCTTTCGTCACCATGAACACAAACGCCGGCACGTGGGAAATAACCCATAGTTGGAGCGTGGCAGGCATCGAGTCAAATGTCGGAACGAGCGGCTCCCTCAAGAACATACAGACCGAGTCGAAGGCGCTACTGGACGGCCAGCCCTTTGCCGTCTCCGACACGACCAACGATCCCCGAATCGAGTCCTCACGAGAGTTGTACCTCTCGCTGGGCACTCAATCTGCCCTGGCCACCCCCGTGCAGGTCGGTGGGCGGTTCTACGGTGCGTTGGCGCTCGGCTACTGCCGCGAAAGGCACCTCTGGCAGCCCGACGAAATCCGCCTGCTGAAGGCAGTGGTCCACCAACTCGGCTTGGTGCTGGAGAACGCGCAACTCTTTGAGGAAATACAACTGCGCGCCGATGAATTGGCCGCCGCCCTGGCCCGGCTGGAAGAGATGGATCGCCTCAAAGACGAGTTCATCCAGAACGTGTCCCACGAGCTTCGCTCGCCGCTGGCCCTGGTCCGAGGCTACGCCGAGATGCTGGACGCAGGCGAGCTGGGTGAAATCCCCGCAGCCTACCAACAACCCATAGCCATCATTGCCCGCCGGTCCCGCATGTTGAGCGATCTGGTGAAGGACATCACGCTTATCCTGGAAGCCGAGGTCAGCCCTCCTGAGCCAGAACCCGTATCATTGGACGAGTTGACCCGCAACGCTGTGGAGGACTTTCAGGTTGCAGCCGAGCAGGCCGAGTTGACCCTGCGCGCAGAGATTGCGCCAGCCCTGCTCCTGGTGCGCGGCGATTCCACCTACCTGCGTCGCGTGCTCGACAACTTGCTCGGCAACGCCGTCAAATTCACCCCGCCAAGTGGCACCATCACCGTGCGACTATGGCAGGAAGATGAATACGTTACCTTGGAGGTGAGCGACACGGGCATCGGCATCGCAGCCGACAAGCTGCCGCGCATCTTTGACCGCTTCTATCAAGTGGATGGCTCCGCCAGCCGGCGATACGGAGGCATGGGGCTGGGACTGGCGCTCGTCAAAGAGATCATCGAGGCCTACGGTGGACATGTGGTTGCGGAAAGCCATGTCGAGAAAGGGAGCAAGTTTACCGTCTTCCTACCCATCGCCGCCGATACAGACACGACAGACGAGGAAAGCTAATGCGCAAATCGAACCTCCGTGGAATCTACTACCTCATCTTGATCGGCGTCGCCGCCGCAATCCTGACCGCCGGTCTCATATCCCTGCAACCCGGCGGCTCCGCGCTCAACTGGCTCATCCGAGGAGTAGCGTTATTGGGCTATCTGGCCATCTACCTCAGCATTCTCTCATCCGCATACGCGCGCCAACTGGTCCGTCTCTTTGGCCGCCCCTTCATCCAGGTTCACCACATCCTCTCAATCGCAGGGCTAGCTCTGATCGCGCTGCATCCCCTGGGCGTGGCGCTGGATTGGAGCAGTCCTGGCATCTTGTTTCCCAGACTTGACTCCCTGCGCGTCTTCCTGCAATGGGGCGGTCCCCCGGCCCTGTACCTCATCGTCGTCGCCTCGCTGGCCGCGGCACTGCGCAGGCCCATCGGCAAAGGCTGGCGAGCGATCCACATCCTGAGCTATCTCGCTTTCCTGCTGGCAACCGTCCACGCCACCCTGCTCGGCAGAGTTTACCGGGAACGCACCTCAACACATCGTTGCCAAGATCGTGGTCATCGCTCTGGCCATCTCCGCCGTCGTGACTCTCGTCCGCAAGCAACTCTGGCAGCGCAAGGGATGAGACACCCCCGACATTGACAGCATCCCAAAAGCCACTATAATTTGTGTAAGAATGACACCAATAGGAAATCCTCCTATGCGCCTGGAAGACTACCCGCGCCCATCCGTCACCGTGGACGTCATCATCTTTACTCTGAACGAAGACGATTTGCAGGTGCTGCTCATCCAGCGCGGGCACCCACCCTTCGAAGGAATGTGGGCCATCCCCGGCGGTTTCGTTGGCATCGACGAATCGATCGAAGGGGCGGCGATGCGCGAGCTAGAGGAGGAAACCGGTGTCTGCGACGTATACCTGGAACAACTCTACACCTTCGGCGACCTCAACCGAGACCCGCGCGGGCGCGTGATCACGGTAACCTACTTTGCCCTAGTGCCCGCCGACGCTGTGCAGCCCCACGCCGGGCACGATGCCGCCGACGCCCGCTGGTGGTCCGTCTACGACCTGCCCCCGCTCGCCTTCGACCATGCCGACATCCTGACATACGCCCTCCAGCGGCTGCGCTACAAGCTGGAATACACCGCCGTGGGCTTCGAGTTGCTGCCAGAGACCTTTACCCTCAGCGAGCTCCAGGCCGCCTACGAAATCATCCTGGGGGAAGAACTCGATAAACGCAACTTTCGCCGCAAGATCCTCAGCGCAGACGTCATCGAAGAGACCGGCGAGTACCGCACCGGCGAGGGCCGCCCGGCCAAGCTGTACCGCTTCCGTGCCGATGCGGTGGCCGAGATCAAGACCCGGCGACTGTTCCCCTAGTACACACGGCGGCACATTATGACCAGAGTCATCGGCGTTCTGAACTACAAGGGCGGCACAGGCAAAACGACCACGGTGGTGAACTTGGCCGCCGGGTTGGCCCTGCACGGCGCGCGCGTGCTGTGCATCGACCTGGACGCCCAGGGTAGCCTGGCGACCCACCTGGGGGTCAGCTACACCCACTCCCTCACTCACCTGCTGCTCGGCCAGGTGCGGACACAGGCTTGCATTGTCAAGGCGCGCGAGAACCTCGACCTCATCCCCAGCGACAGCTCCCTGTTCCAGGCCGAGATAAAGATGTGGCGCACCAACGACGACCGCATGGTGCGCCGTGCGCTCCTGAGCAAGATGCAGGGACTGGAGGATAGCTACGACTACGTTATCCTCGACTTTTCCCCCTCGGCGGGCCTGCTAAGCGATAGCGGGTTGCTGTATGCTCACGAACTCGTCGTCCCAGTCTCGGTCAGCTACATGTCCCTGGTAGGGCTCCGCCAGGTGGTCGAGACCCTCAAGACCTTTCGGCAGCTACCGGAGAGCCACGTCCGGCTCTACCTCATCCTCCCCACCTTCTACGTCAACCGGCAGCAAGACCGCGAGGTTCTGGAAGCCTTGCGCCGTCACTTTGGCGATAAGGTGGCCGAGCCGATTCGGGAAAACGTAAAACTCACCGAATCCCCCAGTCACCACAAGACCATCTACGAATATTCACCCAACAGTTCCGCCGCAGCCGACTACGCCAACCTGGTAGAGAGGGTTGTCAACGATGGCTAAAAGAGAAGATTCCGAGAAAAAACTGGGCGACGACCCCTTCGAGGGGATGGACCTAGCGTGGCTGGAGGAGGAGAAACTGTCCACCAGGCGGACAGGGACACCCTCCGACGACGAGGCCAAGGCCGAGCCTGCCCTGGGCGTCACCGCCGTCACCCCCGTGGGACCATCGCTGCCCCAGGCCACGTTCCACTTCCCCGCCGATTTCAAGTGGGGTGTCGCCACCGCCGCTTATCAGGTCGAGGGAAACAACACCAACAACGATTGGTGGGCCTGGGAGCAGCAGGAGGAACGCCAAGCGGAATACCGATCCGGGAAAGCGTGCGACTGGTGGGAGAACGCCGAGGCCGACTTTGACCGCGCCGCCGAGATGGGCCTGAACGCGCTGCGCCTGTCGGTCGAGTGGTCGCGCATCGAACCCCACCCCGGCGAGTTCGACGCCGCTGCCCTGGCGCGGTACGGCGAGATGTTGCAGGGCCTGCGCGAGCGGCACATCGAGCCGATGGTCACGCTCCATCACTTCACCAACCCCCGGTGGCTGGCCGAGCAGGGCGGCTGGGAAAACCCAGAGACCGTCGATCGCTTCGCAGGCTTCGCGCGCCGCGTCGTCGAGGCGCTGGGGCGGCACTGCGATCTGTGGTGCACCGTCAACGAGCCGAACGTCTACGGCGTGTGGGGTCTCGTGGGTGGCGACGGTCCTGGCAAGGTACCGGACATCAAGACAGCGACACGCCTCATCCGCCACATGCTCCTGGGCCATGCCGCCGCCTACCGGGAGATCCACGCCGTCCAGTCCGAGGCCCGCGTCGGCTTCGCCCACAACATGCGCGTCTTCGACCCGGCCAACCCGCGCTCGCCGCTCGACAGGCTGGCCGCGCGGACGCTGGACAGGGTATACAACCAGAACATCCTGACCGCGTTGGCCCGGGGATGCTGGACGCTGCCCCTGGGCTTTGGCCTGGCGTGGAAGCTGCGCCGCACCCTCGACTGGATCGGCCTCAACTACTACACCCGTGACCTGGTCGCCTTCGACCGCGCGCAGAGCCAGTTACTTTTTACCCGCCGCACCCATGCTGAGGACGCCGAGCTGCTCGACGGCGGCTATGGCGAGTTTTATCCAAATGGGCTGTTCCGCTGCCTCAAGCGGCTGGCGCGCCTGAACCTGCCCATCTACGTCACCGAGAACGGCATCCCCGACGCTGATGACGACCAGCGGCCCCGCCACCTGCTGACCCACCTGCACCAGATGTGGCACGCCATCCAGCTCTGCTACCCGGTGATGGGTTACTACCACTGGACGCTGGTGGACAACTTTGAGTGGGCCGACGGATGGACGCTGCGCTTCGGCCTCATCGCGCTGGATCCCGAAACCCAGGCCCGCACGCCGCGCCCAAGCGCCGGGCTTTACGCCGACATCGTCCACGCCAACGCCATCACTCCCCAGATCATCGCTGCCCACGCGCCGGAGGTGCGGCCCAAGCTGCTGCCACGATGACACGACTCGTCCCGAAAGCGAGGTGGTCTGATGAATCGAAGCCCCATTGCCATGACGGTCGCACTGGCCTTAATCCTCCTGCTGGCCGCGTGCAGCGGCAGAGACTCCCCGCCCCAACCCGATCAGATGCCCCTGGCGCTCGTCAGCGATATCTTTCAGTCCGGATACGAGCTGGCTGGATACCACGAGCAGGACTTGAACGGCGACGGCTCTACGGAAGCGCTGGCCGTCTTGACCCAGAAGCTGCCGGCGGACTTGTCTTTCGTGAGCAGTTCCTACGTCCTGCTGTTCGACCAGCGCGCAGAGGCATGGGGGCTGGTCGATGGACGGCAAATGGACGGCGGGTATGCGGCCACAGAACTGCACGACCTGACGGGCGACGGCATCCCCGAACTCGTCGTCTCCACGGAGAGAGTCAGCGTCGAGCGCGGGGACTTTGTGACGCCGCAGCGCACCACCGGCTACCTGGCCATATTCGAGGTCGGGCAGGAAGAACAACTGACAGAACTGGGAATGTTCAGCAGCAGTCTCTCGGGCGCAGGACACACATATCCCAAAACGAGCCGCTGGGAAGGAAGGTCGGCCATCCAGACCGCCCACGACCTCCCCGCGGCCGAGAGCCCGCTGTGGCAGCCCTATCAAGTCGAGACCCTCGCCTGGGATGGCCAGCAGTTCACCCAGGCCCAGGTGCGAGAACGACGACGCATCTCCCCTCTTATCTCCTGGGTGGTATCCAGGAACGCCCCGTGGCTGGCGGCGTTCCTCGCCCTGGGCAGCTTACTGAGCTGGGGTGCACTCGTGGTGGCGCGCCGCACGCAGGTAGAGGAGCGATGGGCCTTCCTTGGAGCGGCCGTGCTCCTCATCGCCGGCGGGATCGGCCTGGGGCTGGTGCGGGAATGGCTGTGCGTCCCCGCACCGATCCTGGCCGGGTTGGCAGGCCTGTTGATCGTGCGGCGCGTGGCGATCCGGCAGGGCGCGGGATCAAAGCGAGACGGAAGGTGAACGAGACTGCGACGACCTTCTGCCCGCGCTGCGGCACGGCGATGGAAGTGGCCGAGGTCGCCGGGCGCATGCGCGAGATCTGCCCTGCCTGCCAGTTCGTCCTGTTCCGTAATCCGGTGCCCGGCGTCGGCGTGCTGGTGGAGGTGGACGAGAGCATCGTGCTGATCCAGCGCGGCCAGCCGCCGTTCGAGGGATGGTGGGCGCTCCCCTCGGGTTTCATCGAGGAGGACGAGAGCGTCGAGCAGGCGGCGGTGCGGGAATGCAAGGAGGAGACCGGCCTTGAGGTCGATCTGCTGGAGCTCTTTGGCGTCTACTCCTTCCCCGAAGGGCCGGTGCAGAGCGGCATCATCATCTTTTACCGCGCCCGGCCGGTGGGTGGGGAGCTACAGGCCGGCGACGACGCCCAGGACGTGGGCCTCTTTCCCCCCGACGCATTGCCAGAGCCGCTGGCCTTCCGCACCCACCGCGAGGTGCTGGCGCGCTGGCTGCAGAGCCGCGCCCCCGGGCGCCGCGAGGAGACCGCCGGCGTCACCATCCGCGACGCCCGCCCGGAGGACGAGGACCGGGTGCTGGCACTGCTGCCGCTGGTTCCCGCCAACGCCGATCTGAGCGCGGTCGAGATCCAGGCCGCGGCCCGGCGGTTCCGCGAGCGGGTGGCGATGGACGTGCTGGTTGCGGAAGTGGACGGGCGGGTGGTGGGGTTCCTGGCCCTCTCCTTCTTCCCCGCCCTCTCCGGGCTGCGGGCGCTGATCGACGACCTGGCGGTCGATCCGGCCTACCGGCGGCAGGGCATCGGCGCGGCGCTGGTGGAGGCAGCGCTGCAGCGAGCCGACCGGCGGGGCGCGACCCACCTGCTGGTCGATACCTCGCGGGGCGATCCATCCGCCCGCGATTTCTACCGCGCCTGCGGGTTTGAGGACGGCGTCGTCGCGCCGCTGCGGATTCGGTAGGGTGGTTCAGCCACCCTGTCGAGGGCAATTTCGCTCCGAGGACTCGTTTGACGCAAGTTGCCGCCGTGATATAATGCGCGCCATTTGGCGAGTCTACTTCAGGAGGGATGGATCATGTTCAAACGCGCGCTCTCAGGGATTTCGGTCGCTGGCGTGCTGCTCGCACTCCTGGCGGCCTCTGCATTTGTCCCTGCGTCGGCGCAGCCGGCGCATCAAGAGGGCAACCTGCTCGTCAACCCGGGATTCGAAGGGCTTTCCTGTCCCGGCGGGTCGCCCGCACAAGCGGAATGCAACGCCACGCACGACGTCCACATCAAGGACGGCATCATCCGCGACAACATCCGCACGCCCGAAGGGTGGGTGACGTGGTGGCGCGAAGATCCCGCCAACGGCTGGACTCAGCCCGAGGTCGTGATCGCGGCGCAGATCGACCCCTATCTGAACCCACCCCGGATCCGCACCGGATCCTACGCGATGAAAGTCTTTGGCTCTCACGGCGCCTTCGAGGGCGGGTTCTACCAGATCGTGAGCGGCCTGCAGCCCGGAGCGACGGTCGCGCTCTCGGCCTACGCGCACACCTGGACCTGTACCTCGTACACGGGCGGCGACAACGGCCCCGGAACGACCTGCGGGGATCGGTGGGCGATGCCGCTCACGGTGGGCATCGAGCCGAACGGGGTGGCCGATCCCTGGTCGTCCAACATCGTTTGGAGCGGAGAGTATTACCATCCCGACGTCTACGGGCTCGTCGGGCCGGTCACGGCCCAGGTCGGGCCAGGAGGCAGGGTGTGCGTCTACCTGCGCTCGTGGGGCAAGTGGGCCACCAGGGGCGGCAACGACACCTATTGGGACGACGCGGCCTTGGTGTATGCCTCCGCGCCGTCGCCGACCAAAGTCCCGCAGCCCACGGCCACCGACGGCCCCTCCCCCACACCGGGTCCCACTGCGACGCCGCGTCCCACTCCCTCTCCACGTCCGGATAGCGCCATCGTTCACGTTGTCGAGGCGGGGGACACCCTCAGCTTCATCGCCCAAAAGTACGGCGTGTCGATCGATCAGATCCGCCAGCTCAACGTCGGCTCCATCGACGAGGGCGACCTGATCAGAGTGGGGCAAGAGTTGGTGATCTCGGTACCGACCCCGCGGCCAACATCCCTGCCGACGTCCACTCCGCCCCCCGCGACCTTGACACCGACGCATGCCCCTCCTACGCCAACCGCGCCAAGCCCGACGCCCACTGGCGAACCCCCAACGCCACAGGCCACGGAATCGGGGGGCGAACCACACGGCAGCGACATCCCCGCGGGCGTCATCGCCGCTGGCGGCGTGCTCATGGCGGTGCTGGCGGGCGGGCTGGTCGCGCTGTATTTCCTCCGTTGGAGGAAATAGGCCCGCGTGGGCGCTCTTCGACTCCCGCTTCGCTGCGCTCGGCATCCGCTCAGAGCACCCACGCAAACCACAGACACAACAGAAACTGCACTAACGTGCGTTAGGCGACCTTTTCACCGGTCGCGCTTTCCGCCGGGTGAAAAGCCACGCCCAGAAACCACCCATCAGAAGTGGGATGCAATACTCCACACATACCCGCCAGTCAGTCAACCTGTACGAATCCCGAAAGCGAGGGCGAACGAGAGCAGCCCAGTGACAGCTATCACTGCGATCCTGGCTCTCACGCTCTGTCGGCCAAGCCTCCTAACTGGCGGAATCAATACGACCAGAGAAAGAGGCATTCCAAGCAGGAGGATAATGGCTATCGTCTCCAAAAGCCACATGATCGGCCTCCTATCAAGTTGGATAACGTCAGGGGGAAAATACTCTTTTCGCGTCATTTTTCCCCCGGTGTGGCGGAGAGGGCGGGGTGCGAACCCGCGGGGCCTTTCGGCTCACGCGTTCTCCCGATGCGCGCGCTTGGCTGCTAGGATTTCCTCTCGATATATCGCACGCCGGGAATACCCTTGAAATCAGCATCCTGTGTCCACAGCGTGGCGTTGCGCGCCTGCGCTGCAGCCAGCATAATACTATCAGCCATTGGCAGTTTGAGGTCGAAGGACAGCTTGGCGGCGTTCAGAGCCAAAGTTGTATCCAAGTCCACCACCTCACCCTGCGCCAGCACGGCGATAGCTTGTAGCGCGTCCCCTTCTCCACGCTGTTGGAGCACGCGCTTGAACACCTCGTAGATGCTGATGGTGGGAACAACCAACTGAGCGACGTCTTCGACAGCAAGGGCAAAGAAATCAGCGTTGGGACCGTTGGCAAAGTATTCCAACCAGCCAGAAGAATCGACGACGTTCATACGCGATCCTCCGATTCTCTATCGACGACAGTGTCAATCCCCTTGAGAAAGCCACGTGACTCTTCGACAGGGCGGACGGGGATCATCTCGATGCGGTTGTTGTATAGGATGACCTTGACTTTTTGACCTGGCTTGACCCCAAGGGAATCACGGACTTGGCTGGGGATCACAACCTGGTATTTGGGCGAGATCGTCACGGTATTCATACGCTTCCTCCATCGATATGGTTTTCGTAATACAGTTTACCACACTTCTGAGGTTTAGACAATAAAAGGAGAAAACGACCCGTTTTTGAGTCATTTTCCCCTGATGTGGCGGAGAGGGCGGGATTCGAACCCGCGGAGCATTTCTGCTCACGCGCTCTCCAGGCGCGCGCGTTAGGCCGGACTACGCTACCTCTCCTGGCTTACTACGCGGCGGATTATACCATCCCAAAGGCCGGTTGGCAAGACTACCTAGTAAAACTCCCCTGCCAGATACGCGCGCGTCCGCTCCTCCCTGGGATCAGCAAAGACCTGGCCGGCAGGTCCATGCTCCACCAGCTCGCCCATGTACATAAAGATCACGTAATCGGCCAGCCGCCGCGCCTGGCGCAGCACATGGGTCACCAGCACGATACTGTACTCCATCTTGAGCGCCAGCAGCCGGTCTTCAATGCAGCGCGCCGAGATGGGGTCCAGCGCCGACGTCGCCTCGTCGCACAGCAACACCTCCGGCTCCACTGCCAGCCCACGGGCCAGGCACAGCCGCTGCTGCTGACCGATGGAAAGCGCCGAGGCCGGCGCGCGCAGCCGCTCCTTGACCTCCTCCCACAGCCCGGCCGCCCGCAGTTCCTTCTCCACGAGCGCCTCCAGCGCCTTGCGCTCCCGCAGGCCGTGGACGCGCGGGCCGTAGGCCACGTTGTCGTAGATCGACATGGGCAGCGGGAAAGGCTGTTGCGCCAGCAACCCCAGGCGCTTGCGGATCTCGGTCACGTCCACGCGGGGGTCGTAGATATTCTGGCCGTGGAAGAGCACCTGCCCCTCCACGCGCACCCCCTCGACCAGATCGAGCAGCCGGCTCATGGAGCGCAGCAGCGTCGTCTTGCCGCAGCCGGAAGGGCCGATGATGGCCGTGATCTGCCGGGCCGGGATATCCACGCTGACGTCGCGCACCGCCGAACCGTCGCCGTAGGTCACGTTCAACCCGCGAACTTGAATCACCGAGTCAATCATCATCACATCCTCCCCTAGCGCACGACGTACCGGCTCAACCGGCGCACCAGCAGCCGTGTGAGCAAGCTGATACCCAGGACGATCACCACCAGCACCAAGGCCGCCGCATACGCCCGCTGCTGCACCTCGGGCAGCGGCGTACCCAATTGGAAGAAAACGGCCAGCGGCAGCGACGCCACGGGCCGCAGCAGCGAGTTCGGCATACGGTCGGTGTAACCGGCGGTGAAGAGCACCGAGGCCGCGTCGCCGATGCCCCGCCCGAAGGCCAGCAGCATCACGGTGACGATGCCGGGCGCCGCTTGGCGCACAAAGACGCGCAGCGCCGTCTCCAATCGCGTCGCGCCCAGCGCGTAGGAGGCCTCCTTCAACCCAAAGGGCACCATCTCCATCACCTCTTCCATCCCCCGCACCATGACCGGCAACTCCAGCAGCGCCAAGGCGATGATCCCTCCCAGCAACGACGCCCGCATCTTGAGCATCAGCAACAGCGTGAAGCCAAACGCCCCATAGACGATGGAGGGCACGCCCCACAGCACGTCCAGCGACAGCCGCACCAGGTGCGCAAAGCGGCTGCCCTGGCGCACGAAAAGCTGCAAGTAGAGCGCCACCCCCAGGCCGAGGAGAAAGCTCAACACAGTCGCGCCGCCCGCCAGGGCCAGCGAGCCGGCGATGGCGTTGAGGATGCCGCCCTCCTTCCCCAGGTAGTACCCCCCCCTGGGCACCTGTGTCAGCATCGCCAGGTTCAGCGCTGGCGCCCCCTTCACGACCACGGTCGCCAGGATGAGAAGCAGGCTGCCGACGACAAGCACCGTCGACACGATCATCAAGCCCAGCATGATGCGTTCTTCCAGGTGTTTGCCTACAGATGTGCTCATCTGCTCTAAGTTGCCCTCCTGACAGCGTGCAGCAGGATGACGCGCGCTGCGATGGTAAAAGCCAGCACGATCAGCAACAACACCAATGCCGCCGCCAGCAGCGCCGAGTCGTAAAGCGGGATCGACATCATCTCGCCATAGTTGTTGGCGATGAGCGCTGGCAGGGGATAGGCGGCGTCGAAGATGGAACGCGGTATCTGAGGCACGTTGCCCACCACCATCATCACCGCCATCGTCTCGCCGAAGGCGCGGGAGAATCCCAGGACGACGGCGGCGATGACGCCCGGCAGCGCGCGGCGCAGCACCACCCCCTCGACCATCTGCCAGCGCGTGGCCCCCAGCGCCAGCGCCGCCTCTCGCATCCCATCGGGCACGGCGCGGATCACCTCCTCGGTCACGGAGATGATGACCGGAAAGACCATCACCGCCAGCACCACGCCGCTGGCCAGGATGCCGTAGCCTGTGGGGTTATCGACGCGCAGCAGCGGGATCGCTCCCAGATGTTGGGCGGCCAAGGGCGTGACCACCTCGCGGATGAAAGGCACCACCATCAGGACACCCCACAGCCCATAGACCACCGACGGGATGCCCGCCAGAAGATCGATGATCGGCTTGATCGCACTTCGCAAGCGGCGCGGAGCGTACTCGGCCAGGTAGATGGCACATAGTAAACAGGGCGGCACGGCCAGCGCCATCGCCAGGACGGTCACCCACACGGTGCCCGCGATGAACGTCAGGAAACCAAACTTGCCTTGCAGCGGGTGCCACTCAGACGAGGTCAACAGCTCGACCGGCGATTGGATGTCCAGCAGCGGGCGCGCACGTGCGGCCAAAGCGACGACGATGAAAAAGACCAGCACCGCCACCAGGAGAGCCAGCGTACCCATCGCGCGACCGGCGAGGCGGTCCTTTGACCGCCGCCAGCGTTTGGCACTCATTCCCCACCCGCCTGTAGCTCTTCCAACTGCGCCTGCAACTGCCCCTGGCTAAGCTGGATGTAGCCCACCTCATCCACAAAAGCCTGGCCATCTGTCAGTGTCCACTCGATGAAAGCCTTCGCCAGGCCATCAGGAGCGCCCAGGGTCACCAGGTACAGGTCGCGGGCTGGCGGTGCGGGATACCGCCCGTCGGCGATGGCCGCCGTCAGGTCCGTCTTGGTGGCGCAAAAGCTCTCGTCCTCGTCCACCTGCCCGTTCTCGTTGTGATCGATGGGCACGATCTGAATCTTGGCCACGGGCCGGCCGGTGTCGGCGTCGTAGGCAAAGTTGAGGTTGTTGTAGCCGATGCCCAACGGATCATCGGATACCGCCGTCGCCAGCCCCGGGTCACCGTAAACGGCCACGCCCTGCAGATCCTCCTGCTTATAGTCGCCCAGATAAGCGGCCCACGTCGCAGCCGCGCCGCACGCATCCGAGCGAGTGTAGACGTGAATCTCGTCGGTCACCGAGGGGTCGCCGATAACCTCGCCCCAAGTTTTGACCTTGCCTGTCCAGATGGCCTCGAGCGTCTCGCGGGTGAGGCCCTGCGCCTGGACCTGGGCCAGGTGGGGGTTGTCACCGTTCATCGTCGGCACGACGGCATCCATCGTCACCGCCACCCACCAAGCCCCCTGGTCGAGCTCCTCCGGGTAGATCTCGCGGGAGACCATGCCGATATCTACCGCACCTCCCAAAACGTCGGCCATGCCCTTGCCTGCCCCACCAGCCGAGATATCAAACTGCACGTCCGGGTGCAAGGCCTGGAACTCTTCGCCCCAGCGCACCACCATCGGGTAAAGGGCCCAGGCACCGGAGATGGTCAGCGTCCTCTCCGAGCGACAACCGCCGAGAAACAGGCACAGCAACGCTACAATGGCGAGAGAACTCGGACTGAAATGGCGTTTATGTTTCACCGAACGACCTCCTTGCTATACGAGTCTGATCAGCGTGAAAAGCCCCAACGCTGTGACAGCGCAACCGATCACCCAACGCATCTTGCCCACGGGTATCTTTTTCACTGTGAGAGCCGCAAGCGGCACCGAGAGCACGGCGCCCAGGGCGAGCGAGGGGGCCAGTTCCCAATCTACCGCGCCGTTACCCGTCAGCGCGTAGGCCGCTACACCAACGATGCACGCCAGCCCTTCCGACAGCGATGTGATGCCGATAGCCTCTTTCTCGCCTACGCCCGAAAGCACCTGTCCACCACAGACGAGCGGGCCGTAACCCCCGCCACTGAGTCCCTTGTTGAACGCGGCCAGAAGCCCTAGCCCGATCGCCTTCTTCCACGAGAAGGGAAACGTCTTGCCGATGGTCAGCAAGATGCCGATGCCCACCGCCAGCACCAGCACGCCGATGTACATCTCAAGCACCCACTTTGGAATGTTCACCGCGACGAAGACGGCAGCCACCGCGCCGCCGACGCTGCACGCCGCCAGAATCAAAGCAACCTTGGACGCACACGATCCCGGCCTCAAATTAACGTTGCCAAACTTGTGGTGGATCACACCTGCCAAGACGCCGGTCACGAACTCCGAAAGCAGCACTGAGGGGATAATCTGCGCTGGCTCGTATCCCATGAGCAGCAGGATAGGAACGAGGGTCGTGCCGTATCCCATGCCAAGGGTCGAATCAATGTATTCGCAGAACAGTGCCAGCAGGGCGACTGGCCAAAGTATTTGGAGAGGCACTACTATTCCCCTTTCAGTCTAATAATACATAATTCCTAGTGATTTTATAGATATTTAACCAAAAATAAAAGAGGCGAAATAGTCACTCGACAACCAGATCGGCCAAGGTGGTGTTTTCCATCATCTCGGCTACGACGTCGCGCACTTCCTGCATTACCCGCCGCAGGCCGCACTTCTCCATATCGGGGCAGCCGCAGGGCTCAAAGGCCGTCTCGCTGACGCAGCCGATGGGTGCCAAGGGTCCATCCAGCAACCGCACTACCTCCGCCAGAGTGATCTCCTCCGGTGGGCGGGCCAGGGTGTAGCCGCCCTGTGGCCCCTTGCGGCTGTGCACGATCCGGCCGTGCTTGAGGGTGAGCAGGATCTGCTCCAGGAACCGGGCCGGGATGTTGTTTCGCTCGGCCAGTTCCTTGTTCGGCACCGGCTCCCCGCCGCCATGCCTAGCCAAATCCTGCAATGCCCGCAGCCCATACTCGCCCCGTTTGGAAAGCCTCATTGCGCCCTCTTAATCTATAACTCCTATAATCTCAATCGGTTTTATTATATACCCATTAACGAAATCGTCAAGTCATCGATGGATGCAACCAAAGAACTGTCTCCGCGTATTGAGGGCGAAATCAATCGAGAGGAGAACTCAAGATGTGTGAAGCATTGGGTTGGCTGATCAAGCTGCCGTTCGCATTGGTGCTCGTTGTGCTGGCAATCGCGTTGGGATTGGTGGGCGTGGTGCTGTCGCTACTGGGCGTGGCCCTGATCCCCGTGTTGGGGATCGGGCTGCTGATCCTGCCCATCGGCCTACTCTTCCTGTGGGCAGCCAAGCTGACGGCGAAGGCGATCTAGATACTCTCCTTTGCCTTGCGCTGCAGCTCGTACAGCGCGTTGATGGCGTCCAGCGGCGTCATCTGCGAGATGTCAAAGCCACGCAGCGCCTCCACCACCGGATGTTCGGTGGCAAAGAGCGCCGGCTGGCGCGGCTCAGGTGCAGGCGTGCCAGGGCGGAACTCGCCGCTCTCCAGTTGCTCTAGCATCTCCTCCGCCCGGTGGATGACCGGCTTGGGTACGCCCGCCATCTGCGCCACGTGGATGCCATAGGAGCGATCCGCCCCGCCGGGCTGCACCTTGTGCAGGAAGACGACGTGATCCCCCTCCTCCACCACCGCCAGGTTGTAGTTGCGCACCGCTGGCAATCGGTCGGCCAGCTCGGTCAGCTCGTGGTAGTGGGTGGCAAAAAGCGTGCGTGATCGCCGCTGCGGATGGTTATGCAGGTACTCCACCATCGCCCAGGCGATGGACATCCCATCGTAGGTGCTGGTGCCGCGCCCGATCTCGTCGAGGATGAGCAGGCTGCGCGGCGTGGCGTGGTTGAGGATATTGGCTGCCTCGACCATCTCGACCATGAAGGTGGACTGCCCCGAAGCGACCTCGTCTTGCGCGCCAATGCGGGTAAAGATGCGATCGACGATGCCGATGCGCGCCCGGTCGGCAGGGACAAAGCTGCCCATCTGCGCCATCAGCACGATGAGCGCACTCTGCCGCAGGTAGACCGACTTGCCGGCCATATTCGGGCCGGTGATGACCAGGATGCGCTCGTCGGTGTTGAGGTGCAGGTCGTTGGGGGTGAAGGGCTCGTCGCGCAGCGCCTTCTCGACGACGGGGTGCCGCCCGACGACGATCTCCAGTGTGTCGTCGTCGGCCAGCTCGGGCCGCGTGTAGCGATTGTGCACGGCAACCTCTGCCAGCGCCGACGACACGTCCAGCCGCGCCAAGGTCCGCGCGGTCTTGAGCAGCGCTTCACCTCGTGCCCCCACCTGCTCGCAGATCTCTTTGAACAGCCGCGTCTCGACCTCGATCTGCCGCTCCTCGGCGTTGAGGATCAACGCCTCGTACTCCTTCAACTCCGGTGTGATGAACCGCTCGGCGTTGACCAGCGTCTGCTTGCGGATGTACTCCTCCGGCACGGCGTCCAGGTTGGCCTTGGTCACTTCGATGTAGTAGCCAAAGACCTTGTTGTAGCCCACTTTGAGATTCTTGATGGAGGTGCGCTCGCGCTCCTGCGCCTCCAGGCCGGCAACGTATGCCTTGGCATCTCTCGCCGCCGTGGCGATCCCGTCCAGTTCGTCAGAGAAGCCACGCCGGATGACGCCGCCGGAGGAGACACTGGCGGGCGGAGCGTCGGCGATGGCGGAGGCGATGAGGGAAGCGACGTCATCGCAGGGATCGAGGGAGGAGGCAAGACGCAGGATGCAGGATGCAGGTTTTTCTTGCATCTTGCTTCCTGCTTCTTGCATCTTGTCTCCTGTCTCCTGCATCTTTTCCGCGAGTTGAGGTATCGCTTCCAGTGCCCGCCTGATCCCAACCAAGTCTCGCGGCGTCGCAATCCCTGCCATCACGCGGTTGGTCAGTCGCTCCAAGTCGGGCAGCCCTTTCAGGATCTCGCGCACGCGCCCACGGAGAATGGTATCATCGAAGAACGCCTGCACCTCGTCCAATCGTGCCTCCAGCCCTGCCCGGTCGAGCAAGGGTTGGGCCAGCCGTGCCCGCAGCAGCCGCCCGCCCATCGGCGTGAGCGTGGCATCGAGCATGCCCAGCAGTGAGCCACGAACCTGGCGCTCGCGGATCGTCTCGGTCAGCTCCAGGTTACGGCGCGTGGCCGCGTCGAGCGTCATAAAGCGCCCGGTCGTGTACGTGCTGAGGCTCACGACCTGTGCCAGCGCTCCCTTCTGTGTCTCGCGCAGGTAGTGGAGCACGGCGCCAGCAGCTCGGATGGCAAGCGGCTTGCTCGTGCAGCCGAAGCCATCGAGCGTCGCCACCTCAAAGTGATCGAGCAGCGCCTGGCGGGCCGCGCCGAGCTCGAAGCGGTAGGACGGCAGCGGCGTGATGTGCATACCGTTTGTCGGATGCTCATCAACTGCCCCGCTGGGGATCAGGCACTCACGCGGCTGCAAGCGCGCCAACTCCTGTGCCACCGCTCCCGCATCCAACTGGGTCGTGGCGAACTCACCGGTGGTGATATCGGCGTAGGCCAGGCCGGCGCGGCCCTCCTCGACGACGACCGCCGCCAGATAGTTGGGCCGCTTCTCATCCAACAGGGCCGGCTCGACGACGGTGCCGGGGGTCACCACGCGCGTTACCTCGCGGGCGACCAGCCCCTTGCCGGTGACCTCGCCCACCTGCTCGGCGATGGCGACGCGGTAGCCCTTCTCGATCAGGCGGGCGATGTACCCCTCGATAGCGTGATGGGGGACGCCCGCCATCGGCACGCGCTGGTTCTTGGCCACTGGACGCGAGGTCAGGACGAGATCGAGCTCGCGTGCGGCAGTCTCAGCATCCTCGTCAAAGGTTTCGTAAAAGTCGCCCAGCCGGAAAAAGACGACGGCGTCCGGATGCTGGGCCTTGATCTGCAGATACTGTTTGCGGACAGGGGTTACTTTTTTAGACATAGACTCACACTCCGTTTGCTCTAGATCGTCTGATCATTGCCAGGATCTCGGAGGCTGTCTCTTCTATGGGTTTGTCGGTCACTTCGACGACGGGCCATTTCTGTTCCTGGAACACGCGCGACGCGTGTGCGACTTCGCGGCGCACGGCGTCGGGATCGGCGTAATCCCCCGTAGCTCCACCCAATCGCTGCTCCCGAACACGCCGCAACTCCACCAGCCGCCCAGGGTCGATGGTAAGCCCGATCACACGGCCCGGCGGCAGGTCGAATAACTCGGGCGGCGGATCGATCCCCAGCACGATGGGCACGTTGGCGGCAAACCAGCCCTGGAACGCCAGGTAAATGCTCAAGGGAGTCTTGAACGTGCGTGAGACGCCCACCAGGACGATCTCTGCTTTGGAAAGCTCGTGGGCGCGCCGCCCGTCGTCGTGATGGAAGGCGAACTCCATCGTCTCGATGCGCCGGAAGTATTCCTCGTTCAACTGGCGAAAGAGTCCCGGCTTCTCGACAGGGGAAACGGCCAACTGCCGGGAGATCCGCGCCAGCAGTGGCCCCATCAGGTCGATGGTCTCGACGTTGTGCAGACGCCCTTCGTGGATCATCGCGTCGCGCAACTCGTCGGAGACCAACGTGTGGACGACAAAGCCCTCGGCCTGAGCAGCCTCCTGCACGACCTGATGCACCTGCTCCTCGGTGCGCACCTCCGGGCGGCACTCGATCGCCACGGCTGCACCCTCGAACTGCATCAAGGCCGCCTTCAGAACCTGCTCGGCCGTCCTGCCGGTGCCGTCTGATACCACGAACACGCGATTCACGTTCAGCCCTCCACCCTGCCGCACAAGTATAGCCCATCGCAACCCGCTTGACAAGCAAGCTGAGCGACGTATACTTGACTCGGAATGCTCGACGGGTTGCGAGACGACGCTTGGCTTGATGAGCCCCTGGAAGCCGAGACAGAAGCCACCGAGAAAAGACGGAATGTGTTGCGGCGACTCTGGAATCGCGTTCGCCCTCCCTTGCTCTGGTTGATCAAGCCCAACCGGGTCGGACGACCTGTCACGCTGCAACCCCGTGGGCTACAGTTGCTTATCCTGTTGATCGTGGGGAACCTGGCCATCGTGGGCGTTCTGGCCTACGCCTTATACCAGACAGCCATGGCACCTCCTCGCCAGTCGCCTCCCCGATTCATCGTCGCGACCCCCACGCCCAACCCCCCTCCCACTCCCGGCCCAACCCCCACGCCCCTCGGCCAGGGCGGCGCTATCGCCTTCACCCTGCGGCGCAACGGCAATACGGACATCTACGTTCTCAACCAAGTCGATCGGCAACTGGTGCGCCTGACCCACGACCCGGCAAACGATCGCGACCCGGCCTGGTCCCCCGACGGCAACTATGTGGCCTTTGCCTCAAACCGCACCCAGAACTGGGACATCTACCTGCTCGACCTGGTCAGCGGCGCGCTGATCCGGCTGACGCAGGACGCCGATTTCAACGCCAATCCCAGTTGGTCGCCAGACGGCAAGTACATCGCCTTCGAAGCCTATCGCTACACCAACCTGGACATTTACATCATGAGCACCACCGGTGGGCAAGTGCAACGCATCACCACCAACCAAGCCCCCGACTACGAGCCTGCTTGGTCGCCAGACAGCCGCGCCATCGCCTTCACCTCCTTCCGCGACGGCAACAAGGACATCTACCTGTACCTGATCGCGGAGAAAAAGACCGTCAATCTCACCAACAGCCCAGATGTGGACGAGGATTACGCGACGTGGTCTCCCGATGGAATGCAGCTGGCCTACGTCAGCGGTCCGCGCGGCAACCCTTCCATTCAGGTCACCACTTTCGACTGGGATACGGGAGCCGCCGACCAAGCACAGACCGAACTCCTCGGAGCAGGCACCTCTCCCGCGTGGTCTCCCGATGGACAGAACCTCATCTACGTCGCCCACGAACGGGAGGCGCGCAGCCACCTCATCGCCGCCAGCATGACGGGCTGGGCAGTATCCCAGGAGGTTTACAGTGTCAACAGCATTATGGACGACCTGGCGTGGACGGACACCGCGCTTTCCGCCCGCGTCATCGCCCGCGCTCAGGCTGCCGAACCAGCTTCCCCGCCCTCTCTCTACATGGAATTAGTGCAGCCCACGCCGACTGCGGGGCCACCCTACAAACTCATCCCGCTCCCCGACATTGACAGAGAAAAAGAGGAGATAGAGGAGACAGAGAAAATGGAGGGAACGGAGGAAGCAGAGGAAGAGGAGAAGCAGGAGCAAGAGGATTTCATGCTATCCGATCGGGTGGACGAAAGCTTCAGCGCGCTGCGCCAGCGCGTAGTCAAGGAAGCAGGTTGGGATTATCTCGGCACCCTGAACAGCTCCTGGATCACCATGACCTTCACCCCGCCATCGGGACAGTCGCGTATGAGCTGGCACGTGTGTGGCAGGGCCATCGGACTGAGCCAGGAACCCTATGAAGCCGAAGAACCCCAGGTCGAGCTGGTGCGGGAAGATGTGGGCAGTATCACCTACTGGCGCATCTTTCTCCGCGCCGCTGAGCAGGACGGCAGCATGGGCGAGCCGTTGCGTGAGGCAGTGTGGGACCTAAACGCCCGCGAGGAGGGAGGGCGTGCTTTTGTGGAAGGCGGCGCGATCAAGGAGCGCATTCCATCCGGCTACTATGTGGATCTCACCGCCCTCGCCAGCGACTACAGCTGGGAACGGGTACCGTCCATGTGGCGTTGGCGCTACTCCTGGCCGGACATTCTGTGGTGGGAGCTTCAGAAACCCGGCGGACTGGATTGGTGGGAATGCATGCTGGAAGTCTTCGAACCGGAGGAGATCGAGGCGGCCTTTGGGCCGATCCCAGGATTTGAGGACTGACATGGCCAGGTGCACCATCATTCTAACCGGCGAGCGCGGCATCGGCAAGACCACCGTGTGTCGCGAGATCGTCTCCCTGGCGCAGGCCGAGGGATATACCTGTGGCGGCATCCTGACTTTGAGCCAGCCGGATGGGGAACTGGACGTGCTCAACGTACACAGCAGCGACACGCGACGGTTGACCGTCGGGCCCGACGTGGAGGACGTCGTAATCCAGGGCCCTTTTCGCTTCGATCCTGAGACGCTGGCGTGGGGGAACGAGGCGCTGGCCAGTACCCGGCCCTGCCATCTGCTCGTCATAGATGAGCTGGGACCGCTGGAAATCGAGCGGGGAGGGGGATGGCACAGAGCGTTCGACGCCCTACGCAGAAACGACCACGTGCTGGCGGTCGTCGTCGTCCGGCCCGAGCTGGTGGCGCACGCGCAAATGCGCTTTCCCATCAGCGCATCGACCGTTTTCACTGTGACGCGCGACGACAGAGACAGCATCCCCCTGACACTCTTGGAAACGCTGAAAAGACAGACCAACCAGACGACGGGCAGTTGATCGCCCCATTAGGTGAAGACGACATGAAACCAACGATCCTGGTGATCGAAGACGACCCCATCGCCGCCAATCTGGTAAATCTAATCCTCTGCCGCGAAGGATACAAAGTGCTTGTCGCCTTCGATGGGCTGGAGGGGTTGCAGATAGCGGCATCCGAGTCCGTCGATCTGGTACTGCTCGACCTGATGTTACCCGGCATCGACGGCTTCGAGGTCCTCACCCGGCTGCGGGCCGATCCCCAGACGGCCGCCCTGCCAGTGGCCATTATCTCCGTCAAGACACAGATCGCAGACAGGCGCGCCGCGGCGAAAGTCGGGGCAGACGCCTATCTCGCCAAACCCTATAACGCGAACGATCTGGTGGCTACGGTGGACTCGTTGCTGCAAGGGGAAGTGGAGGACAAAGCGCCGCAGGGCCCCTGTATGATGGCGGTCGGATCGCACCGGAAGGACGTAGCGCGAGCAGTGCTGCACGTCGGACTGGCGCTGATCGACGACGGCTCACCGGTCACCGTGGTGGACCTGCACCCCCTGTCGAACGAGCACTCCGCGCTGCTCGGCCTGCCGGCCCGCCAGGCGCCGATCGCGCTGGCCGATCCGGCGAACACAGGCCAACTAGCCGATCTGCCTGTGCAGCATTCGAGTGGGCTGCGATTGCTGAACAACCTGCAGGGAAGGGGCCAGGCCGGGCAACTCACCTCCAAGGATATGGAGGTACTGCTCGATGCGCTGTCGGCCCAGGACGCCCGCGTCCTGATCGATCTACCCCCCGACTACCCGACCGAGATGCTGTGCCAGGTAGCGAGCCACTGCGCCCTGGTATTGCTGATCGCGCGCAACGATTCAGATTCACTACAGGGAGCGCACGCGGTGCTCACGCTGATTCAGCGGAGCGGCGTGGAAGAAGAAAGAATCGCCGTCGTGATCGTCGGCCCGGCGGCGAAACAGGAACTGCCGCAGTTCGACCAAAAAACCCTTTACGTGATCCAGACAGAGACGGCGCCCGACCACCCAGCCTACAAGGACCTGGCTGCTCGTCTGAGAAAGGCCGCGCGCGAAGCGAGCATCTGACTGCCTCCGGGCTATATCCCCGCCAGTCGTTGTTCGACGCGCCGCAAGTCGGCGGCAGCCCCCAAACGCGCAAAAGTCTTCTTGGCCCTGCCCAACTCCTCGCGGGCCTTCTTTTTCTGACGCTGCGTGAGCAAAAGCAGACCGCTCCAGTAGGCTGCCCTGCCGGTTTCCAACTGGGCCCCTCTCCCTTGAAAGATAGCTGCGCTGCGTTTGAGGTGACGGCGGGCAGCCTCCAGGTCATTGCCTGCCATGGCGATGCGCCCCATCAGTTGCTCGTATCGCCCCCATTCGACGGAATCCCCATCCTCGGTCCCGCTCACCTTGTGCAACAGGTTGCCGGCGCGCTCAGCCCACTGCCGGGATTCGTCGATCTGATCCCGCGCGAGGCACAACGCGGCTTGCAGGCCATACACTTGGCTCAAATCCAATTCCGCGCGGGCGCCGGCCTCTGTGTACATCGTCATGGCGGCATCCAGGTACTGGCTGCAATCATCCCAGCGTTCCTGCATCATGTGGAGCTGCCCCAGGCTCACGTGAGCCTGCGCCAACTCGTAGGCCTGCAGTGTGCGTCGGGCAATGTCGAGGCTGCGATTCAGGTTCTCCTCCGCCTTGTCCCACTCCCCACGGTTGGTGTACAGCACACCCAGATTAACGTGGGCCTGGAACAGTCCCTCGGCCTCACCGATGCGCTCACATAGCTCGACCGCCCGCTCGTAACCGGCCAGCGCGCCATCCCAATCGCCGCTGGCCCACTTGATCTGCGCCAGACTATTCAAAGAACGGGTATAGCCGACGATGTCCCCCAGCCGCTCACGGTGTTCCAAGGCCCGCTCGGCGCACTCTGTTGCCTCCCTCCACTCGCTGCGGTGGTAGTGCACCGCACCCAGGCGATCAAAAATCGACGCCAATACGTCATAGTGTCCGCTATTGCCGATCAGATCGAACCCCTGGCCCAGCCAATCCCGCGCCGCAGCAACATCCCCCCGGCGCAGACTGAGCCACCCCAGTTCGGAGTAGATCTGGGCGCGCAACTCGGGAAACTTGGACTGCGCCTGGCTGAGCTGGGCCAGTCCCTGGCGCAGCCAGCCCTCGGCCTCCTCCAATTCGCCCCGTCTGTCCCACGCCTGTCCCAACCGAAGCATCGTCCAAGCGCGTTCCTGTGGAGCGCTCCCCCGCCATTCTTCCAGCGCGGCCTGATAGCAGGCGATGGCCTCGTCGTACTCACCGACGTGCTGGAGCACCTCACCCAGCCCGACGGCTGCCTGCCAGCGCTCAGTTCCATACCCACCCAGGTGTTGCGAAAGCTGCAACGCCCGACTGTAATACTCGATAGCCTCTCGGTTGGCGAAACGCTGGCGGGCGCGCTCACCCGCCAGCAGCGCATAGCGCATCGCCTGGCTGCGCATATAGGCGCGGTCGTAGTGCAGGGCCAACATCTCGGCATACTTCCTGAGCTCAACGGCGTGAAGGTACTCGATACTCTCAGCTATCGTGCGGTGCAACACGGGACGCTGGCTGCGCAACAGGCTGTTATAGATCGCCTCCTGGGTGAGGAGATGCTGAAAGGCATAGACGTGCTCACCGGCCTGGGGTCGCTCCACCAGCAATCCCAGGTCCGTGAGCCGTTCCAACAATGGCGCCACGTTGACCGTGCCATGCAGGCGGCGCTCGACCTCCTCCAGCAGCTCAGCATCGAACTGCAAGCCGATGACCGCCGCGCTGCGCAGAACGTGGCGCAGATTCTCCGGCAGACGATCCACGCGCGCCATCAGCAGGCCACGCAGTGTGGCCGGGATCTCCAGCGTCTGCCACTCCACGGTCGAAGAGACCTGCCACTGACCATCTCCCAATCTCAGCACCCCCTTCTCCAGCAACATACGCACGAACTCTTCGATGTAGAAGGGATTTCCCTCAGCCCGGGTCAGGATCGTATTGACCAGATGCTCCGGCAACTCATCCAGATCGACCAAGTGTGCCAGCAACGCCCGGCTGTGCTCTGGAGAGAGAGGTCCCAACTTCAGATCCAGACGCAAAGGCACCGACAGGGGCTCGCCCGCCGGCAAGACCGTAAGATCCAGGGGAGCTTCCGGGAGAGGCCGGGCGGTGACGCACAGCAACACAGGAGCCTCGTGGATGACGTCGGCCAACGACTTGAGCGCATCGCGCGAAAGATCGTCGGCCCAGTGAAAGTCCTCCAGCACCAGGATGAGCGGGCGGAGTTGAGCCTCACCCAACACCCACTCGCGCAACGCGAGAACAGTCAACTGCTTGGCACGCTCCGGTTCCAGGTGACGCAGCGTCTCTTGCTGCTCCGGCTCGATCAGTCCCAGCACCCGTCGCAGAAAGGGGCGCAGGTCCTGGGAGACCCTGACATCCCACTCCGCCCCTTCCAGATCCTCACTCTGTGACTGCGCCGCCTGCACGACATCCTGGAGAAGGGAGCGAAAGACATCGTAGCCAATGCCCTGGGCATAGGGCAGCCCGCGTCCGTACCAGACGGCAGCCTGGTCGGGCCCAATCGTCGAGAGCCACTCCAAGACCAACCGCGATTTACCCAGGCCCGCCTCACTCTCGATGGTGACCAACCGACCGTGCCGGTCGGCCAGGAAAGCCTCCGATAAGGCACACAACTGCTTCAGCTCCGTATCGCGCCCCAGGAGAATGGCCGTGACACCTGCCACCCCCCGCGTTGGGAGTGGCTCGGAGCGGCTCCCCACCACTTCGTAGACGGCCATGGGCTGGGCGACCCCCTTGAGCTGGGTCATACCCATCGCCTGGAAGTTGAACAGGGATTGTGTCTGCTGGTAGACGTGGGCACTGATTAAGATGCTGCTCGGCCGCGCCAGGGACTCTAGGCGCGCTGCCAGGTTGACCGTCTCTCCGATGACGGTGTAGGCCACCTGCTCCTCGGTGCCCAGGACCCCGGCGACCACCGGCCCGCTGTGAATGCCAATACGGATCCGCAGGGGAGCGCCCAATTGGGCGCGGGCGATAGGCTCGAACTCGGCAGCGGCTCGCTGCATGTCCAGCGCGGCGCGGATGGCCAGCTCCGAATCGTTTTCGTGGGCGATGGGCGCGCCAAAGACAGCCATCAAGCCATCGCCGGTGAACTTGTCCACCAGGCCATTGTAGTGATTGACGCACGCGACGAGGCGGCCCAGTAAATCGTTCATCAGCTTGAAGACCGACTCTGCGTCCAGCGAAGCTGCGAGGCGGGTGAAATTCACCGCATCGGCAAAGAGGACAGCCACCTCACGGCGTTCATCGCGCAGCCGTTCCTGATCGTGCAGGATGCCTTCGGCGACGACAGGGGGGACGTAGCGGCGCAGAAGGCGCACGGCTTCCCGCGCCTCGGCCAGCTCGCTTTGGGGTTCCGGGTCGTCCGTTGCAGGCGGCGCGGCGTTGTGGCCGACGAGGGCAGCGCCGCAGCCGGCACAATCGAGGGCGGTATCGGGATTATAGACCCCACACACGAGACAGCGCATCGAAACTCCACCTCCGGGGAACGCACGTCAACCAGCGTTATTCTAGCACACCCTGTGCGCGATGCCAACTCGAGCACCACGCGCAACGGCTGCACTATATGTACGCCAGGTTGGGATCGTCACGGATGTACGCCATCTCTCTACCCAGGTAAGGGAGTTGAGGCAGGCGATGCCAGGCTCGCAGGAGATGATACGCTGGCGAAGTGAGCAGGCGGCAACCATCCACCGCCTCGCGCCACTTGCGCCGCCGGACTTCCACTACCGTCTGCGGAGAGGGCAACAGGCCAAAATCCCACGCCGCGCACAAGCGAGCCAGGAAATCTACCCGCTCGGACAGGCTCTCCAGTGTCGAGGGAGGCTCAATGTCAGGGTAAAGGGAGCCGTCCAACCAATCACTCTGTGAGGACATCAAGGAACTCTCCCGCAAACCAGTGTCTCACCCGCTCGGCCTCTGCCCGACTGGCGAGATCCTCGATCTCGTTCAGCGGTCGGTGCTGGGCGATACGCATCAGATGGGTCTCCACAGCCAGGCGCGCCCGCGCGGCGTCGATGTCACTGCTGGCCAGTTCCTGGCGGCGCTGCCAGAGTGCCCAGCACCCCTCCGGCGTGGTCAGTCCGGCCTGGCACAGCGCAAAGACGTCACGGAAATCGCGGGGCGCGCCGCGCTCCACCAAGGCAACCATCTTGCTCGCCACTAAATCCGGGAAACTGTCCAGAAGCACATCCACCCAAGGGGCGAGTGTAGAAGGCTCCAATTGGGCGGAGCGCCGCGCGATCTGAAAGCTGAAGACAACCTGTCCCTCTCGCGACAACTCCACACTGACCACATCACCCCACCTGCGTACCCTCACCTCGCCGCAGGGCGTCAGTGTCGCCTGAATCGCCTCGACCACCCGCTGCCGATCTGCCGCCGTGGTCGCAGTCTCCCACCAAGCATCCACGTCGTGGGTAGGGCGATAGTCTAGGTAGTGCAACAGGCCGTAAGCCCCTCCCAGGGAAATCCTATCTCCCAACCCCTCGGCTGCCAGGGCCCGCAAACAGGCTTCCGCGTAGTCCACCGTGTGTTCCGGGCGATGTGGTGCACGCATGCTCTGCCTCCGACCCAAGTGTACCACAACTGCTAACCCGGTGCAATCAAGATCGGCTCGGGGAGACGGCTACCGCCGCGTGCTCAATCGCCAGGCGACAGAGACGGGATATCCACCGGCTCAGCCTTGTCGCCGCAGACGATGGAGGCCCAGACCTCCCCCTCGATGTCGAAGACGTTCAGCAGGCAGACGGAGTACCCTCCATCTCGCGTATAGATGCCGCCCCAACTGGTGGCGTCGCCAGCCTCGATGTTCGTCTCCCATCCGGCCTCGGCCAGCGCGCCGGTGTAGAAAGCGACCACATCGGCGATGGGATGCGTGGTGCTGAAAGTGGCGATCTCCAGCGAGCCAACCCAGCCGGCGTCAGCGGGTGGGGCCTCCAAGCGGACGTCCACGCCTTGGGCGGCGGGATAGATGGGAATGCGGAGGGAGGGATGGCTGGGTGAAGCGCCCACCTGTTGGAGCACCTGCCAGCCCAGGTAGCTGGCGGCGGAGAGAAGCACGATGGCGACGACAATCAGGGTGGCGGTCCACCAGGGGTGAGCGAGAGGGTACTGCGTGAGACGCGGGCCGGGAGGCGTGGCGCGTGAGGCGTGAACCCTTTCCACAGTGGGCCAGGGTTGGGTGGCCTCCCAATCCGCGACGCGCGGCAGAGCGGCAATGAGGCCCAACGCGAACCAAAAAGCCACACCCGGCTTGGAGCCCAGCACCAGGGCGTCCGCCAGGCCGTAGACGTGCAGTCCCACCAGCCCTGCTACCAGGCCCAATGCCACGGTCCGCAGCAGAGGGCTGCCCCGCCGGGCGCAGCGGTAGCAGGTTGCCCCCGCCACCCCCAGAAGCGCCAGGTAGGCCACCAGTCCTGGCAGCCCCAGATCGAGCGCCGTTTGCAGAAAGATGTTGTGCGCGTGGGCGATATCTTGGTCAGGGGCAGTGAGAAATAACGGGTAGAGGATGGGCACCACTTGCCGGAAGGTGCCCAGCCCGCAACCGGTGAAGGGAAAGTCCTGGATGGCGTACAACGCCCGGCTCCAGATCTCCAGTCGGCCCTGGATGGTAACTGAGCCGACGGCCGTCTCCACCCCCTCCTGCGCGATGCCGTAGAGGGCCTCGCTTGCCCGCTCAGGACCGGCGCAGAGGAATGCACCCAGCCCGATCGCCAGCGCCAGGAGCGGCAGGGTCACCCCCAATGCCCGCATCCAGCGGCGGCGAGCGAGCAGGCCCCACAGCGTCCCCAGCGCCAGCAGCCCGGCCGCGCCGCCGATCCAGCCGCCGCGCGATTGGGTCAGCAGCAGCACGCCAACCACGAGTATCAGGAAGGCCATGCGCCCTGCAAACAGGAGCAGGGCGACAGCCCTCCCCTCGCGATGAAATCGCCACCCCACGACCAACGCCACTGCCAAAGGCAAGAAGAGCGTCAAGGCGCCGGCGAGCTGATTGGGATTGATGGCATCAGTTCGCAGATCGGGCAAGGAAGTGAGCAGGCGAGGGATGCGATTGGCAAGAAGCTCCAACACGGGGATCTTGTCCGCCCACTGCGCGCCCAGCGCTCCCCCCGCGACGATCGCCAGCCCCAGCAGGCAGAGAGCTGCCAAAGCCAGGTTCAACGAGCGCTGGTCGCGCACGGCAAACACCACGGCGCGGAACGTAGCCAGCCCAAGTACGATGCCGGTGGCCTTGGGCAGTGTCAGCTCGGGCAGTGCAGAGACCCATATCGCCACCGGAATAGTCAGCGTGAAAAGAAGCAGTGCACTGTCGAAGGGAGCGACCGGCCACGGCTCGCGCCGGACGACCCAGCGGAGGAGCCACAGCGCCGCCAGCAAGACCAGCGACACCGCTGTCAAGAGAGGGCGGACGGAGGGGAAGAGTAGAAATGGAGCGGCCAGCGCCACGGCGAGCCATTCCAAATCGCTCAGCCGGCGCAGGGCAGCCGAGAGTGGGGTTCGAAAAATCGAGAGTGCAGTCAATCCACTGCTCCTTACTCACACCTGGCCGTGGCGTATTACCCCCCATAGATGATGCTGGCGGCTGGCTTGCTTTCCATACCGTGCCGACAGCCATTCCTCCTCCGGCCAGAGTGTGCGCCAGACGAGGCGAAGCGCATCCCCCGCCCGATCCACCAACAACAATAGCAGCAAATACCGCGCCCGACTGTCGCTGATATCCCGCCCTGCCAGGACCGATTCGGGCGAGACCAGCAGCCTCAGCAACGCCCGACGAAGTGGCGATGGACGCAGACCGGCCAGTGCCTCTCCCACCTCTGGCAGTCCGATCAGCCGATCTGCCAGGTCCAGTACGACCCATACAGCCGTTCCCACCCGCCACTTGCGCGCCCGCTCCGCAACCGCAGCCCAATCCACCGACTTGGCCCGCGCTGTCAGCGCCACGTCCATCAAACCTCGCACGGCGGTTACTGCAAACTGGTGGCTCACCGCCAAGTGCACTGCTATCTGGATCACCGCATCCTCGGCCGCCAGCTGGCGCGCCCACCCCTCCCCACCGGGTGATCGGCCGTCGTCCAGCGCCAGTGGCTCCGCCCGCGCCCATAGCTCCTCATCGTCCACTGCCGCCGTGCGGCGCAGCCACCAGCCCGGGAAAGGTGACCAATGCAGCTCGAAGAGCGTATGGCGGCCATGGAATTGGAGCTCCCCTCCGGCGAGAGATTGCAGCGTTGGCGGCCGATCCGCATTGGCGTGCTCCCTGAAGCCCAACTCGCGCATGATCGCGACGGCCACGGGCATGTCAGCATCGCGCAGCCACAGGTCCACGTCCCCCATCGGGCGGAGGGCTATCCCGCCGTAGGCCATCTCGGCCAGTGCGGTTCCCTTCAATACCACCACAGCAATCCCGGCCGCCCGAAACCGATCCAGGACCTGTGAAAGCTCGTGAAAGCGCAGGATATTATCACCTGCCGAGCGGAAGAAGCTTTCCGCCAGGGATTCGGCCAGCGCGGGGAAGGTCCCGGCACAGCGCCTGTAGGCAAGCGGGGCCACGCCACAGCGGACGCACCAGCGGGCAAGGGCTTCCAGGCTCACCCTGCGCAACAGGGCCTGCTCGTCCTCCGTCCAACCATCACTGGCCAGCCCGCGCAGAAACAGGCGAGCCGTCGCCACGTCGGGCCAACACACGCGCTTTCCGTCAGTCGTCCTTTGAACTGGCAATGTCTCCTACCTGACTTGTATTGGGCGATTTCGATTTTGTACTACCAGGTTTACTACCGTCCGCAAACGCCCGCTGGAATATCACCTGGCGAGACCTCCGGTCTATATTCCGGGACGATCTCTTGCATTTTGGCGCAGATGCGCTTAGCATCTCCCGATTTCGCCAGGCGCTCCAGTTCTTGCAGTTGACAGGATAGTATCTCGCCGTCGCAGGCGTGATTCCCATACGCAACGAGAATTTTCTCGTGCGGCGTCGGCCGGGGCTTTTCACCTTCGGCAAACAGTTCTTCGCTCAGTTTCTCCCCCGGACGAAGGCCTGTGAAGACAATCTCGACATCATGGCCAGGCTCCAGGCCTGAGAGGCGGATTAGCTCCGTGGCCAAGTCCACGATGCGCACTTGTTCACCCATATCCAAGACGAAAATCTCCTCCCCCTTTCCAAAGGCAGCAGCCTGGATGACGAGCTGTACTGCCTCGGGGACTGTCATGAAATAGCGTCGCACCTCCGGATCGGTCACAGTGACCGGCCCTCCAGCGGCGATCTGATATTGGAACAGGGGCACCACGCTGCCCCGGCTACCCAGCACGTTGCCAAAGCGCACGGCCACGTAGGACTGTCCCGTGCGTCGAGCAGCGTCCTGTATCAGTAACTCTGCCAGCCGCTTGGTGACTCCCATCACATTGACCGGGTTGACGGCCTTGTCCGTAGAAATGAGAACGAAGCGTTGGACACCTTCGGCCTCGGCAGCCTGTAATAGATTGCGGGTGCCCAGGACGTTGTTCATCACTGCTTCGGCTACGTTCGATTCCATGAGAGGCACGTGTTTGTGCGCCGCGGCGTGAAAGACCACGTCGGGCTTGTACAGATGGAAGACTGCCGCCAACCGCTCGCAATCGCGGATGTCGGCGATCAGCGGTTGCGTCGCCAGAGCGGGAAAGCTCTCCCGCAGCTCCAGTAGGATATGGTAGATGCTGTTTTCGCCGTGGCCGAGGAGAAGCAGTTCCCTGGGGTGATAGGCCGCGATCTGCCGGCATAACTCCGAGCCGATGGACCCCCCGGCCCCGGTGACCAGCACCACCGCATTGGCAAGGTACCGCCCAGCCTCGGTCCCATCGATCTGTATCGGCTCGCGCCGCAAGAGATCCTCGATGCGCACCTCGCGGATCTGTTTAACGCTCACATGACCAGAGATCAGTTCGTACATGCCGGGCATAGTCCTGTAGGCCACACCACTTTCCTGGCAGATCGCAACGATCTCGCGGATGGCCTGCCCTGGCGCAGTCGGCATAGCAATGATGACTTCGTCCGCCCGCTCTTCGGCAACCACTCTTGGAATGTCCTCCCGAGTACCTCGCACGGGCACGCCGTGGATCGTCATGCCGGCCTTGGCCCGGTTATCGTCCAGCAGGCCAACGGGTACGAGGCCAAGCCCTGGATTGGCCTGCATCTCGCGCACGATCATCGCCCCGGCGTCGCCAGCGCCCATTACCAGCACCCGGCGCTCTGGCAGACGACCTGCTGGTTGGTGATTTCGGAATAGCGTGATCCAGGCATCGCCCAGCAAACGCACAGAGAAACGGGCCCCACCGACCAGGGACAGGCTGACTAGCCAGTCGATGAAGGGAATGGAGCGCGGCAGGAGGTAGAAATCAAAAATGAGGGGGACTATCGTGTACATCAGCGCCGTCACCACCACTGTGCCGGTCGCGGTCGCCAGGGCGATGATGGTCAATTCGGGGATACTGGCATAGCGCCAGTAGTGCCTGTACAGGCCAAAGATGAAGAATATCGCTGGCTTGAGGAATGTCGCCACTGCCAAAAAAACGAACATGGTGCCAATGTAAGGTTGGATGCCAAAAATGTCCAAGCGGAGTAAGAAACTGAGTCCAGCGGCAGCGGGGACTAATAGCATGTCCGCTAGGAGGAAATAACGATTACGGATTGGCGGCAGTCGATTATGCCCACGGACACGATCCATGATACTGTCCATTCTATAGCCTCTGCTCGTATTATACTGCATACGGCACAACTTGCCCCAATCTCAGCCGATGGCTTTCTGCAGGGCTGTACAGATGTAATCGATTTCCTCTTCCCCCAGGTTGTTGTAGAAAGGCAACGCCAGGGTCGATTTCGAAATAGTTTCGGTGACGGGAAAATCACCTTCCCTGTAACCAAACCGATCCCGATAGAAAGGTTGCAGATGGATGGGGGAAAAATAGGGTCGAGAGGGCACGCCGCGCTCCTTCAGCGTGGCCATCACTTGGTCGCGATCTACATCTGGCAACAGACGGATGACGTAGACGAACCAGGACATGCGGGTGGTGGTCGGCGCAACGTAGGGGATCGTGACGCCGTCAACTTCCCGGAGCCGCTCGTTGTACGTCTGTGCTACGCGCTGGCGCTTGGCCAGCAACTCCTCGATGCGGCTCAACTGCGAGAGGCCCAGGGCGGCACTCATTTCGTCCAACCGGTAGTTGTAACCCAGGCGGGAATGGTTGAGCCAGGCGTCGAAAACGTCGCGTCCCTGGTTGCGCAGGGAGCGAAAGAGCGCATCCCAGTCCTCCCGGTCGGTGACGATCATCCCGCCCTCACCGGTGGTCATCTGCTTGTTGGGATAGAAAGCGAAGACCGCCGCATCCCCCAGTGTGCCCGCTTTCCGCCCTTTGTACTCAGCACCGATAGCCTCACAGGCATCCTCGATGATCACCAGGCCATGTCGCTCGGCCACCTGGCTGATGGCGTCGTAGTCGGCAGGCTGGCCGAAAGCATCCACCGGCAAGATGGATTTGAGATTTGAGATCCGAGATTTGAGATTTCGCAGCGCAGGTGGGAGCCATTGATTTGCAGCGTTACCGCCACGGGCTAGGTCATCGGCCGCCTGGGTCACCAGCGCAGGGTCGATGTTCAACGTCTTGGGGTCGATATCGACAAAGACCGGTATGGCGTGCTCGTAGAGCAGGCAGTTGGCCGAGGAGACGAAGGAGAAGGGGGTGGTGATGGCCATGTCGCCTTCGCCGATGCCGGCGGCGAGGACGGTCAGGTGCAAGCCGGCAGTGCCGCTGGAGACGCCCACCGCGTAGTGCGTGCCGACGTAGGCGGCGAGATGCTGCTCGAACGTGGCGATTCGCGGGCCGATGCTGAGATGGGGGGTGCATAGCACCTCGTTGACCGCTGCGATGTCGGCGTCGGTCAGGTCGGGGGAGGACATTGGGATCTGCTGTGTCATCTCGTCAAGAACTCAGAAGGGTCGAATACCATATCGGATCCAGTAGAAACCCAGCTTGACTACCTCACTGAACACATCAACCAGCCCATCTTCCGTCTGCCACCAGTGCTCCGGGTCGTAGGCCGGATCTGAGGCAGCGCTGACATAGATGTCGATGTCGGGCAAGAGCACGCGGAAGGTACGGAGTGCCCGGCGCGTATGAAACGGATCGGTCACGATGATGAGGGAATGCCAGCCCTGCTCGTGGGCCAGTTGGCGAATGTTTGCAGCCTCATCATAGGTGCTCTGGGCCCCGTCGGCGATGATAAACGCACCGGCAGGCAGGCCCAACTCCTGTGCAGCCTCCAGAGATAGCTGCGCCGACGAGCAGTCCAGGCCGGTGCCGATCAAGGTGCCGCCGCTGAAGACAATCACCGGCGCGTAGCCGTTGTTAAACAGGTCAAGGGCATGTTGAGTACGATAAAAACCGCCACATTCGCCGCCTAGAACCACGATTGCATTCGCCTTGGCAGGTGCATCTTCGACCGTGAGAAAATGGCTCGACGCAAGCACAAATCCGACGAGAAACAAGAACTGAGCCAATGAGAGCGCAGCGCCTGATAGAAGCAGAGACCTCCAGGTGACTTTCCCCTTCAGGCTTCCCCCTCGACTTCTGGCGCGCGCGGTCCTGCGCGGCGAACCACGCGTGCTGGTACGCCCACCGCCGTTGACTGAGCCGGTATGTTCTTTGTGACTACTGAACCGGCACCAATAGTGCATCCAGCTCCAACCAGACGCTGTGGGATCACGACAGCGCCGATCCCGATCAACGCGCCATCGCCCACCCTGACAGCTCCACCCAGATGTACGCCGGGGGCGATATGGACATGATCGCCGATGCAGTTGTGATGATCCACAGTGCAGCCGGTATTCAGAATGACGTTAGCCCCGATCACGCTGACAGGATTGATCACGACACCGGCACAGATCACGCTTCCCGGGCCAATTTGCACATCAGGAGCAACGATTGCACTGGGGTGACGAGCAACGATAAAGCACTCGCCCTCAGCCTTCCACGCTTCAAACAGCCGCTGGCGTGTTGCATTACAGCCAATCGCAACAACGACACCATCATGCGGAATATCGGATAGCCGAGCAATCTCACCCAAGACCGGCAGACCCATTAAGCACTTGCCTACCAAAGTTGGATTGTCATCCAGATAGCCAATAGGATTCACATTTGCATTGGTCTTCTGCATAAGAAACAGAATGTCAGCCACAACCTGCGCATGACCACCTGCCCCAAGAATCAACACGCCCATACCCTAGCTCTTTCCCCCCGTGAATTCTTGTGCCGTCGCGTGCCCCGGCTGGCTGATGCCCTCCCGCTTGAAAACCTTCCAAACTGTTAGGGCAATGATCTTCATGTCCAACCACAGTGACACGTTGCTCACGTACCACACATCCAAAGCGAACTTCTGTTCCCAGGTAACCGCGTTACGCCCGTTGACCTGCGCCCAGCCGGTGATGCCAGGCTTGACCTCGTGGCGCCGCATCTGCTCCGGCGTGTAGCGATCCAGGTATCGCATCAGCAAAGGACGCGGTCCCACCAGACTCATGTCACCCTTGAACACGTTGAAGAGCTCCGGCAGTTCGTCCAGGCTGGTGGAGCGCAGGAAGCGCCCCAAGGGCATCAGGCGCTGGGCATCGGGCAGCAGGTTGCCCTGGGCATCGCGCGCGTCGGTCATGGTGCGGAACTTGTACAGGGTAAACGGCTGACCGTGCAAGCCGGGGCGCTGCTGGCGGAAAAGCACAGGTGAACCCAGCCTGATACGCACGAGCAGGGAGATCAGTCCTATCAGTGGTGAGAGGATAATCAAAGCTGGGATCGTTGTTGCCAGATCGAAAGCACGCTTAAGCCTTTGCCTTGCCATATTCACCAATCAACGCGGTCGGTGGTAGTATCCCAGCACGACTTTGGTCACTGCCGTCGAGACGTGCTCCTCCACGTACTCGGCGGGAGGGACCCAGTCACAGCCTGAGGTGAGAGCGACATCCACAGCACGAAGGACACACTGCGAATCGCTGCCGGTCAGCATGTTGCTGCCACATTCGACGGTCTCCGGCCGTTCTGTGACATCGCGGATCGTGACGTTGGGGACCTGGAAAACACAGCACTCCTCCTGCACCGTGCCGCTGTCGCTGAGCACGCAGCGGGCGTTGCGCTCCAGCTTGACGAAATCAAAGAAACCCAGCGGCTTGAGCAGCCGTACCTGCTCAGATTTGGGATCCAATCCGAATGTGTTGATCTTGTCCGCAGTGCGAGGGTGCAGGCTGACGATCATCGGCTGTCGATACGTATCAGCAACGAGCGCCAGTCCCTGCAGCAGACACTCAAGGCGCTCAGGCTGGTCCACGTTCTCGGCCCGGTGCATGGTGACCAGGAAATACTCTCCGGGCTGCACGTCGACCCGGTTCAGTATATCGCTGGTCTCGATCTGAGCGGCGCACGCGTTCAGCACCTCGTAGATGGGGTTGCCGATGACAAAGATGCGCTCCCGCTCGATGCCCTCGCGCAGCAGGTTCTCCTTGCTGCGGTGGGTGTAGGGCATCAGCACCGTGCTGCAATGATCGATGATGCGCCGGTTGATCTCCTCCGGCACGCGGTCATCGTAGCAGCGGTTGCCGGCTTCCAGGTGGAAGACGGGGATCCCGCGCCGGGCGGCGACGATGGCCGCCAAGCCACTGTTGGTATCACCCAGGATCAATACCCGGTCGGGCTGTACCTGCTCCATGACCTCGCCGGAGCGAGCGATGATCTGACCGACCTGATCGGCAAACCCCGTCGCTCGAATCCCCATATGGATGTCGGGCGGGCGCAGGTCCAGTTCCTGAAAGAAGACATCGCTCAAGCTCTCGTCATAGTTCTGCCCGGTGTGCACCAGTACCTGCTCGCAGAAGCGGTCGAGGTGCTTGACAATCACGCTCAACCGGACGATCTCTGGCCGGGTGCCGAACAAGGTCATCACCTTCATGCGGACACCCCCGCCGCCTCGCCTTCGAGGTAAGGAGCCAACAGCTCACGCAGCCCATCGTAGTCGAGCGTCACGTTGGCCGAGGAATACTCGCCTGCCAGGGCGGGTTGATCAATGGGCTCAGAGCGCAGTTCGGGCAGAATCGGGCAGACGACATAGTAGTCGCCCCGTTCAACAGTCCGGTAGCATTCCTCCTCCGAGATCATGATCTCGTGCACCTTCTCGCCCGGCCGGATGCCCGTGAAGGCAATGGGGATATCGCGCCCATCGATCAGCACCTCGGCCAGGTCCACGATGCGCGCCGCTGGGACTTTGGGCACGTAGGTCTCGCCGGGCTGCCCTGTGCAAACCGCTGCAAAGACCGTGTCCACCGCCCGGTCGAGGCTTAGCAGGAAGCGCGTCATCTCTTCGAGTGTCACCGTCACCGGCCCGCCCTGGCGGATCTGTTCCAGGAAGAGGGGGACGACCGAGCCACGGGAGGCGATCACGTTCCCGTAGCGCACGCACATGAAGCGGGTATGGGGGGAGTATTGGTTCGCCTCGACAAAGATGCGCTCCTGGAGTGCCTTGGTCATGCCCATGACGTTGACCGGCTTGCAGGCCTTGTCCGTGGAAATGCCGACGACCAGTTCGACTGGGTTGGCGTTTTCCTGGACGGCGCGCACGACGTTCTGGGGGCCGACCACGTTGGTCAGCACGGCCTCGAAGGGAAAATACTCGCACGTGGGCACCTGCTTGAGCGCCGCGGCGTGAAAGACGACGTCCGCCTCGCGCACGGCCCTCAGAACGGAGGAATAGTCGCGCACGTCGCCGATGCGAAAGGTCAGCAGCTCCTGAAAGTTCTGGTAGATCACCTCGTCGGTGGCTTGGGAGCGGTGCAGGTATTCCAACCGCATATAGTGCTGCTTGGCCTCGTCACGGGAAAAGACAATGATCTTAGCCGGCCGCCCCATCTCGCCGGTGAGCAACCGCCGCACCACCATCCTGCCCAGCGAGCCCGTGCCGCCGGTGACGAGGACACGTTTTCCTTCAAGAGGTTGCATATCTTTTTCTCCATTCATCGTAAGGCGTGTCGTCTTGGGCGATCGTTGCGATCATCTCGTCCCAACCGGGGATGATGTAGCCGGTCTCGTTGCGGAACCGGGACGAATCGAGGCTGCGATCGCAGTGAAAGTCTTCATAGGGCTCGATCTCGATGTCCAACTGCATTGAATCGCAAAGCTTGACCAGCAGGTCGTACTTGCTGATCGGCCCGCTGGAAACCTGGTACAAGCCCGACAGATCGGGATAGTCGGCGATCAGGTCCCCCATGATCCGGGCCAGCACCTGCGTGGGGAAGCCGGTGTAGATGGCGTTCGTGTAGCCCCGCACTTTACCGCCGCGATTGCTGAGGAACCACTCCAGGAATGCACTTTGCTTGCCAAAGTCACGCCCAAAGATCGAGGTGCGGATGGTCAGACAGCCCTCGCGATTTACCTCACCCAGCAGCTTGGTGCGGCCGTACAGGTCCTCGGCATCGGGGACGTCGTCCTCGGTGTAGCTCCCCTTGCGCCCGCTGAACACGCAGTCAGTGCTCATGTGGAACATGCGCGTCCCTGTCGCGGCGCACAGCTCTGCCAGGCGGTGGGGGAAGAGCGCGTTGAGGTTAATGCTGATGACCGGGTCCTTGGCCTCCTTGAGCTGCTTGATGATGCCGATGCAGTTGATGGCGACGTCGGGTTTCACTTGAGCGAACGCCCGCACCACCGCATCGAAATCCACCGCATCTACGCCGCCGATGGTGCGGCTGTGATCGATATCTGAATACATTGGGTAATGAACCCACGAACCATTTGCACTTTGGAACGTGGCGAGAATCTCAAAGCGCCCGCTCAAGACCTGGAACACCTTGTGCCCCAGCATACCTTCGCCGCCCAAGATCAGAATCCGCATAGTCGTCTCCTCCTCAGCTTCCTGCCATTTCTTCTTTTGCCCAGTCCATGTACTCGGCCAGCCCTTCTTCGAGCGCCACGGTTGGTTCATACCCGAAAGCTTCTCGGGCCGCCGAGATATCGGCCAGGCTGTGGCGCACGTCCCCTTTGCGAGGCGGGCCGTGCTCAATAGCGGCCTGTATGCCGCCGGCCTCACACATCATCTCGGCCAATCGATTGATGGTGATACGTGTGCCGCTGGCGATGTTGAAGGCTCCCGACACTCCCTGGGCCAGGGCGGCCTTGTAATTCGCCCGAGCCACGTCCCGCACGTTGACGAAATCCCGCGTCTGCTCCCCATCGCCAAAGATAGTCAGGGGCCGGCCGTGCAGCAAGCGGTGGGCAAAGATCGGGATGACGTTGCCATAGGCATCGTAACGCTGGTTCGGGCCATAGACGTTGAAATAGCGCAGACACACGCACGCCAGCGGGTAAAGCTTGGCGTACGCCAGGCAGAGCTTTTCGGCTGCCAGTTTGCTGGCTCCGTAGGGAGAATCCGGTTCCGTTGGATGGTCTTCTCGGATGGGCAGCGTTTTCAGTTCGCCGAAAATGCCCGCCGAGGAGGAAAACACCACCTTGCGCACGTCGCCACGGCGGGCAGCCTCCAGTATGCGCAGCGTTCCCAGGACGTTGATCTCCGAGTCTTCTATGGGGTGTTCGATCGAGCGCGTATTGCCCACCGAGGCGGCCAGGTGGAAAACGACCTCCACACCTGCCGCCGCTCGCAAAACCACATCTCCATCTCGAACGTCGCCCTCGACAAAATCGACCTGTGGAAAAGGATCGAGGTTGCAGCGATAGCCCGAGGACAGGTTATCCAGCACCGTGATCCCATGCCCCTCATCCAGCAGTAACCTGACGATGTTGGAGCCGATAAAACCCGCTCCGCCGGTGACCAAAGCTTTCAAAGTAGCTACCTCCGATTCTTTCTGATGACTTCCTCGAATAACTCTTCGTAGCGATCCACCAATTTCTCGCGCGTGTAGTTGGCGAGAAAGGCCTGCCGTCCATTGCGCCCCATCGTCTCTCGCTCCGTCCGCGGCATGGCGTACAAGGCGCGCACCGTTTGAGCCAGGGCAGCGGGATCCTCCTGGGGGCAGATCACGCCGGCGCCGGCCTGGCGGATCACGTCGGCCGCGTCGCCTGCGACGACACCTAGGATGGGACGACCACAAGCCAGGTAAGCTAACGTCTTGGATGGGATGGTGATTTCGAACAGAGGATCGCGCTTGAGATGCACTAGCAGGACGTCGGCCAGCGCATAAAAGTGTGACATGTCCACTGCTGACTGACGATCCAGAAAACGCACATTATCTAATCTACGTTTCCTCACCATCCCTTGAAGCGACTCCCGGTCCGTGCCATCGCCAATGAAAACGAACTGTATCTCGGGTGTGTCACGCAGCAATGTCGCAGCTTTGATAACGTTTTGTAGGTCCTGTGCTGCTCCCATATTGCCACCATAAACCACATTGGAATGCCCGGCAAGTCCATGTGCTACCGCCAATTCCTCATCACGAGGCAGCGGGTGGTAGATATCCTCGTCTGCCCAATTCGGAATAACGTGAATCTTTTCTCCCGGCACACCTTTGCTTACCAGATTGCGCTTGAATCCCGGTGAAATAACGGTGACAGCCGCTGCCTTATGATAAACAAAGCGTGCGAGTCTCGAAACCCATCGCGCCACTAGCTGAGAGGGCATCATTCCGGTAGCAGCCAGTGTCTCCGGCCACATGTCCTGCACTTCATACACATACGGGATTCGTCGCAGCAACCCAATCCACCAGGCCGGGACACCTACCGTTAACGGAGGATGATAAACCCACATCACATCCGCCGAACCACACAACGCTGCACCTAGCGTAGAAGCTGAAGCCGCGAAGCTCAAGTAGTTAACAATGCGCTTGGACCTGGAGCGACTGTGATCCGGGTAAAGGGGTACTCGCACCACCCGCACTCCATCTATTGACTCCTGCCAAAGATGGTGGCGATAGCCAGGATAGATGCGGCCCTGTGGGTAATTAGGAAAACCAGTGACGGCTGTAACCTGATGGCCACGAGATACCAGTTCCTTGCTCAACGGGTGGGCTTTAAAAGAGGGTTCAGGGAAGTACCATTGGGAAAGAGCGATGATCTGCATAGGTTTCAGGCCCATTTCTCGAAAGTTTGAACGCGCGTTAATCTCACGTTTTTCTTCTGAGAACCACCTCAATGTGGTCGCCAAGTCGGGAGGCGTGAATAAGCCGCCTGCTTACTTTGGCCACCAGACTGTCGCCATCTCCGGCAAGCAGAGTCTTGCAAAGCATGCCCTTCAGGCTTGTTGAGCCAGAGCGAGGGGGATGCCTGCAGAACGACATCGAAACAACATTGTCGTCAATTTCCCATACGTCACAGGGCAGTGTATGAATACCCTGGGATTCCTGGTCCTTGTCGCCACAGCCAAAAGGATATGGCGACCCACAGACACGAAGGCTGCATACCTCCAAGTTGTAGGTTTTCGAGAGCCAACCGATACAGGCAGGTGAGCAAAACAGAACGTGCTCGACTAGTGTGGCCATTCGCCAGATCTGCCCCGTTTCCTGGCAATCAGACTGCGCGCGTTTGGCGAGTTGAAGACCATGTGCCCTTTGGGATTCAGTAACCGCATCAGGCCTTCGAATGTTATCCTGAGATCTACCAGATGTTCAACAACTCCCCACATAGAGATACAATCGAACTTACCAAGAACCTCCTGGGCTGACTGATCTGAGACTCCTAGGCGGTATAGACGTTTTGAAAGAGCCATATCTGAGGCGATCTCAGGTAGATAAGGGTCTGCACCATAACTGTCCCATCCAGCACGCACGGCGGCCGCAACAAAATCCCCCACGCCACAGCCATAGTCCAGATGACACCCTCTGGGTTTGCCCAGTCGCTTGACACGTGCCTGGTATTTCTGCAGCGTATCTCCTGAGCCCTCCACTGCAGAGAAGTGACACACCGATTTCCCTGGGGTGGTAGTGTCTGGCAAGTATTCCAAATGAATGCGAGTGGCTTGGAAGGCTTGAGAACCGCCATATACGGCCGATTTCCGGCGAAATTCTGGGCGTAGGCCCATATCTGGCGGTCTCTCTGCCAACGATGCTACCAGGAATACTTGCCAATTTATGGGCCGAAAGAGGCCTTCTGGGAAATTGGTGTGACAGTAGCCCGGGGAATAAATGTGCTTCAGAAGGTTGTCTCGAGAAAAGAACTCCTTGTACACCAGCCCGCAGTTCCTACATTTGACAATATACACTTCCCAGAAAAGCTGTGTCACAGAGAATAGCCTGGTGGGTTCAGGACTACTGTGCGAACATAGAGGGCATATCTCATTTTGAGAGAAGAAAGCTCGAATGTCCACTCTTTGGGGCGCAGGTCCTTTGAAAGAAACAGCATCAACCGTTTTCTCAATGGTCTGACCCGACATCGAGGAAAGTTTAAGACGCACTTTTCCGGGTACGGACCCTGCAAGACAATCCTTGACCCAGTACACCTCTGGATCAAGTCCGAATCGAATGCAAGTTCCAATGGCTTTGTCAACGATGTCGCTTACAAGCATATTCCAAACCATCAAGGCCAGGGTAGAAGACCGTACAACATCCTCACATCTTCTTCAGTCGGGCAGACATCCATGATCATCACCATGCACACGATGCTATCGCCCGATGACACACATCAGTCAAGTACAACAAACCGCGGCGGACTTCTGTGCCCAAGAAGCCAGTTGTAAAGCTCTACCGTCATTTTCGCTGATCCAGACCAAGTGTATTTGGACGCCACCAGATTGTGTCCTCGCTGTCCCATTTCATTCAACTGTGCCTTCGGTAACTTGGCGGCCTCGCGCAGAGAACAGCAGATACTATCAAGGCTGATATCTATCCACCAGCCACACTGATAAGCACTGAGATCCGCCCAAGAACATGCCTTAGTCACGATTGCAGGCACCCCAGTAGCAAGGCACTCAAGGACCACAATAGGATCGCCTTCGCTATATGATGGCAGGATAAATAGGTCCGCCGCAGAAAATGCATCCCGTTTGACTTGGTCAAAGAGGGGACCAACAAACTTGACCTTGTCCGGCAGGCACAGTCGATACACAATGGACTCGACCTCCGCCTGATGACCAAACTCGTCGGGACCGGCAACTACTAGCATCCAGTCGGCTAGATCTTCCTTGCATCTGTCGACCGCCTGGATCAGCATGGGGAGTCCCTTCTTGAGCGTAATTCGGGAGAGAAAGAGCAAAATCCGGCTATCATGGGGAATGTTGAACCGCTTGCGGAAACTGTCTGCATCGCCTTTGCTTCTCAGCCAATAGTCAGCAATACCATTTCGGATGACCGCAATTGGGCTGGAAAGGCCAAGCCGCCTGAAGTCAGCCATCTCCTGTTCGGCCGTGGCGTGAAGGCATCCTGCATCACGGAGATTTCGAGCTTCGTAAGCCAACATGGCAATCCCTTTTTTCCATTTGGAACGACCCAATGCCCACCGCGCTACGGATCCGTGCGGAGCAATCACATAGGGCACACCATGCCTTCGATGCAACACGGTTGTTACACGTGAGATGCCCGTCCAAATGCCATGTTGGTGTACCACATCAAATGCACGTCCGATCGGTCCCGAAGCCGCTCTTTCCATGGCCAGGCTGAGTCCTAATCTTCGAGGACCAATGGCAGGGAAACAGCGTATCTTGTTCTCAGACAATCCACTTGACGCAGAAGCCCATCTCGCATCGTCGATGTCATCCAGACACCACACCGTTGTCTCGAAACCCAATTCGCTTTGCTCCTTAGCAAGGTTGAGAGCTATGGGGCCCAATCCAAATGATTCAGGGCCCACCTTCGGGACCAGATGCAGCACTCGTGGCTGCGATTCAGGCACTCGAGCATTCATTAACCCAGCTCCCCCTCTTGACCGACAAAACTGCAGCCTCAAACGCCTCTACCATGCCGGCTATGCTGAAACGCTCTTGAACTGCCCTGCGGGCCGCCGCACTCATCTCAGGAAGCAACTGCGTGTCCGTAACCAGTTGAACAAGACTGTCAGCAAGGGAACCGGCGGATCCCATCGCAAAAAACCTGGCATTCACGCCATCCTGAATCGCCACAATCTCAGGGCTGTGAGGTTCGTTATCTGCCACCAACATGGGTATCCCGTAGGCAAGACTGTGGATGGCGCTGAGGCCAATATACCCGGGAGACACAGATACTACTGATGAGTTAAAATAGGGGGCCAGTTGTTCTTGGGAGTGAAGCGCCCCAACGAGATCCACACATCTCTGCAAGTTCAACTCATGAACTAGTGCGTCCAGTTTCTGCCGCTCCGGTCCGTCTCCGATGATCGTCAGGCGAGTATCAGAAGGTAGATGGGGACGGGCCTTATGAAAACCTTTTACTAGCAGGTCAACCCTTTTCTCAGGGATAAGGCGACCGATGCAAAGAACTCGATTGCGATGCACCGATGACCAGTCCTGAACCAACGGAGCGATCTCTTCGATATCGATCGAATTCCAAGCAACAAAGACTTTTCTGGCAGGTACGCCCCAGGAAACAAAGCGACCTGCGCGCTCAGCATCATAGAATATCATAGCATCGGCCCATCGGCTCCACCAAAGACGGATGTGCCTACTAAGAGGCCGTGCGTGCGGACTGATACCATGCCCCCACCAAATGAACCCGACATTGCTTCGCTTAGTCCAAAAGCAGGCGGTCAGATTCGAGAGGATGTGCACATCGAACTCCGCGATAACGACGTCAAAATCGCTTTTTCTCAACAAAGGTAGCAGGCCTCTTTGATAGGTCAGATGAGTGCCTGCTCCTAGCAGGAGATTCTGAAGCAGGACAACCGAGACACCAGTGGGATTGATAACGCTCTCCAGGGAAGCGGAGTGCGATCTCAAACCGTATGCAACGGTAACGCACATCTTCTCAGAGGAACAGAGCGTGCGAAAGAGAGGCACTCGGTAGTGGGGAATGATACGCTGCACTATCAACACTCTGGGCGGCCTTATCCAGTCACGTGTCTCATTCGCGGAAACTCGATCCGTCATGAACACTCCACACCTCGTTGAGCAGCCTCCAACAAAGCCATCCTGAACCTCTCCCGAACAACCGACGCATCGTGATTCTGCGCACAAATCTCCAAACTCCTCGCAATCAGACCCCGTTGGAGGTCGGCATCTGTAATCAACCGTCGAATGGCAGCTGATAACAACAGTTTATCCCGCCGATCTGCTACATACCCCCAGCCACTCCTGCTGGCATAGTCAACCACCCCCGCGACTGGAGATCCATACACAAGGACGGGTCGCTCGCTCATCATGTAGAGGTGGGCCTTGGTCGATATGGAAAGGCGAATTCTCTCTGCCTCGGCAGGCTGGAACGTTTCTGGGAGAAAAAGCATATCCGCTCCCTTGAGGATTCCCGGAACATCCTCGTGTGTAGGTGGGGGACAGACTTGCATGTTGGGGAAACTGACCAGTGCCTCAGCTCCCTCCGGCGGTACACTGGAAGCGAAAGCTGTGATCTTGATCCTTGGGCCGATGTCACTCAACTCCTTTGTTGCCTCTGCGAGGTCAATCAGCGACATCCAGCGGTTGTGTCCCAGCCCCCCCGAGTATACGATGGAAATGCAACCTTCATCAACCAATCGCCGAGGACTTGCCTCCCGGAACCGTTGTAGACAATCACACATCATCACCGGCTCAAAAGCGACACCATAGCGATAAAGGTACTCACGCGCCATCCTCTCGCCATTCGAGAACCTTACTGATGAAGCGCAGAGAAGTCGACGCACTGCTTTATCGACGATGGGACGCATCACCCACGACACCATAGAGTTGCGATACAAGAACCGTGGCCAGTCATCGCCCGTTTGGAAGCAGAGAGGCAATCCAAAACAAGACTGTAGCATGATAGGAAGCCACGCAAAGGTCAAACTGTAGCCCTGGGCATATATTATGTCAGGACTAAAATCCTGCACCCATTGTATCAATTCCGGGGAAAGAACAGGCGGGAACACCAGTTCCCAGACGCCGGAATTCATCAGGAGTCTACCAACCCGATGCTTCCAGCTTGTCAGAGGACCCACTTGGCTCAGCTTCTCGCGAATCCCGTTCTCCAGAATGATTGGCTGGCTGCTCTTTCCCAGTGAAGACTCCTTGAGCCAGAAAAACAGATTCCCGCAGCGCCGTTCGCCTACCTTGAGCCGGAAGTTGTGTCCGCAGAACCGTTCCGCTCCGACCTCGCCGCCAGAATAGATTTGAGCCAGATTCTCCTCGGGCCAATCAGCAAACCAGTTCCGCAATGACACGCCATGCTGGTCGATTCGATTGAGACAAGACATGTAAACAATGAGCACGCGAGGATACCTCTCCGCGGACCAATCATCAGCGGGAGCGAGAGAGTCAGGCCTGCCATTTCTTGAGGTATCAGAACCCATGAGTTGAAGAGGCACTTTCAGTGAGGAACGTCACAGCTCTCATGAATCTGCTGGATGAATTCGAATGTCTGCTGGGCGCACCGCGCCCATGTGTACTCCTTCGAATACTCGTAAGCTTTCTCTCCCAAGGTCCGCATCTTGTCCGGATTGGCAAGCAATTGCATAATTGCAGATGCGATGGAGTGACAGCCTGCAGGGTCAAAATAGACGCCCGCATCTTTGAGAATATCAGGTAGCCCCGTTCGATCTGAGCACGCAATGGGGAGCCGTGCCCCCATTGCTTCCAGCAGCACGATACCGAATGTTTCGCACGATGAGGCAAACACAAAGAGATCGGCCTCTCCGTATTCCCGCAACAAGGCATCGCGATTTACCTGACCGACGATGTCTACGTAGCCATCCGCCTTTTCGGCACAGAGGGTGGCTTCGAGTTCCCTAAGGGCTGACGGACTTGCACCGCCGACAACGCGCAGGTGCACATCCAGGCCGGAGACTTGCCTGACCTCTTTCACTGCTCGCACCACCTCTGGGTGATGCTTATAGGAGTGGATGGTAGATACATATAGCAGATTGACCTTCTCTCTGATTGCGTAGGAGCGGAGGTTGGGCAATCGAAACTGAGGGTCAAGCCCATGAGCCACCACCGCGTGCCGCTTTATCCCGGACAGTTGATTCAGCACCACCTGGCGCGAGTGGTCTGATAGAAAGATCACACCGGATGCACGTTGGAATGACCGTGCCTGATGTCCGCGATACTGCATGAGATTGCGACGTGCCTGTGCGTCCCCATAGCAGTTCAGTTCTTCTCCGTCAAAGAGGAGGAGATTGTGGCATGTGGCAACCGTCGTTGCCCTCCGCAGATACACCCGAAGCTGCCCTGAAGGATAGAACTCCACATCTGGGCGAATCTCATGCACCAGACGGGGGTAAATGACCAGATGCCAAAGATAGCGCCGCAACCGCGAAGAGCTGGATGGCCAGGGGTGGGTGATAACGTTTATGCCAGCATCCAGAGGCCGCAGTTCGTCCAAAAACTCGGGTGAGCAGACAAGATAGGTTCTTAGATCGTTGGGGACAACGCCACTACCGAAAAGGCCTTTGCAATAGCGCACGTAACCGCCACTACCGCCACTACCACCGTATACTAGAACCCGAATGGCTTTCTTGTGCTCCATAAGCCTAGTGGTCTTCCCTTGTATCCAAGCCACGCCTGCCCCATTGAATCCGGTCACGGACACCGTCAATGAAGCCTTTCGGCAAGGAATGCCCTGGCATCCACTCAACCTCCAGATCGCGAGACTCCTGGCGTGCAATCACACCGGCACCACAAACATCGCTTTTCCTCGGGTACCAGATCGCCGGTACCTGCCCCAAATAGGAACCCCAGAGGCTGAATGTCGAGCGGGAAGTTATGATCACTGAAGACGCTGAGAGCGCCAGCATGTCGGTGATCGCCGCACGAAAGGGGGAGCGGGACACGTTAGACACACTCAGTATTGGCGACAGTTCAGCGTCGGACCCATCTGAGAATACAATCGCCTCAAGCTGAACCTCAAGTGCATGACGTATCTCCAACAGACACCCTATGTACCACTCGATCGGCAGCCGATAGTTGACCGCAACGTGCGCTTCTGCCTCAGGAATTGACGGGAAATCACCAAGCCGAATGTGCATCCCCACAAAGGGCCTGTCGATTATGCCAACCGGGTGAAAACATGGTCTTGTGATTCGATACAGCCCGGCCAGCACCTCCGAGTGCCTACCGACGAGATTCCTGAAGAGGTTCATGTCGTCAAAGCAAACTACGATTCTCCCGGTCAAAGCTCCACCGATCTTCCCGGCCCGCCACTGTTCAGCGGACACCTTGCGAGACGCTACTAACAACCCGAGTTTCCGCAAGCCACTAATCTGACCAGCGGGAACAAACAGCCTGTGGTATAGCCGCTTGTCTCTCTCTCCACGAATGATAGGGCCGACACGAAACTTCCTCCAAGATGGACTGATCATCTGGGCTCTTGTCCCTACACCAGAGTAAGCAATCAGCCCAAGGGATAAGCATATTGCCCAATCCGGCCTTGGGGAGCACAGGGTAGCCGTACAGTGTCGTTCCCATCTTCATGACGGCGATCCACTCCTGAGCAATCTACCTGAGGTGCCTGCCTCCGTACCGCCGATAACAAAGAGGAAAAACATTACGTTCACCGGGCCCACCAAGGCTACCGGATTATAGGCTCCGCCGACGATGTAGAGCACGCATCCGACAATGCACGCCAGAGAGAAAACCCGAGATCTGCCTGTTCTTGTAGAGACAACTGCGCGTCTGATGGCGGCGACCAAGAACATAGCATAGAACCCCAAACCCACCAATCCGTATTCGGCAGGAATATCGAGCCACGATGAATGACCACTAACCCGGTGAATTAGGTTAGGATTGCTCTGCCCGGTCGAGGGGCCTATTCCAAACAGAGGATTTTCCATGAATGTGCGGAGCGAACTCTCCCAAAGTGGTGCTCGCCCGGTCAAATCTCCTTCCACCAAGCCATACGCCAAGACACTCGAGGATTGCCGCTGCACCTTGTCCAAAAAGAAATTAACCGGCGCTGAGTCACGAAAGGAATCCCAGAGAATCACGCCAATCGGCACTATCACAAGCAGGACAGCAATTGCGCGCAGCCTGTGACGCCCCGCAAACACGACGAGGAGTACTACAAAGGCGACTCCCACGATCATTAGTAGGGTCGCTCCCATGAACGTTGCCAGCAATACCGCAAGTCCAATAGCTCCACACGAGAGCAGTAGTAGCAGTCTTAGGAGCCCCCGTTTTTCCATAGCCGCAGCCAGCATCGTGGGCATTCCAATTGCACATGCGGTGTAGAACCCATACTCACCAACACCGGCTAGAGCCGCCCTCTCGGATACTTCTCCCCCAAGGAACATCCTAGTCCGTGCCAGCGTCGGATCAGACCACAACGTCGGCAGTGCTCTCATCGTCTCTAGGCCAAGAAGAATCGTGATTAGGGTTAGCATAGTCTTGTGGTTTTCGTCTCCAAGGGACGCAAAGACTATTTCCATTACAATTATCATGCCCAGAGTAACCGTGCTCAAGAAATGTCTCCAGCCAGTATATCCGCGCCCCAGCAAAGCATTGGAAAAGACAAAAATCATCCAGCATGCAAACATGTACAACTCGAAACGTCGACTCGATATCTGGGTGCGAATGCTCTTCCGTAGCATCGGGCCCCTGAAGAAAACCGACACTAGCCATAAGAAGTACAGGAGCGAGGCTGACACAAAACCGTGTCCGATGTAGCTCAAAGAAGGAGAAACCAAGACCAAAACATATAGCAATGCCAGCAGCATGCTGATTGACCATCTAGATCGCCTAGCGGTCTGCGTGGAAGTTTCGTCTCGATCAGAGATACGCTCTGTCCAAGTCATCTCGTCATTTCGCCTTTCGCCAGCTTTTCCAAATCCGAAACATGTTAGGGAGATATTCCCGTCAAGGCCTCATTCGCTTCTTGGCAAAGAGCATACCAGGACCCCGATTGGGCTTGTTCAATGCAGCTTCCCAGGACGCCGCGTGCCTTGTCTGGCTCTCCCATCCTTCTTAGCAAGCCTGCAAGGTGCAGATAGGACCAACCATCCTTTGGGTCCAACTGTATGGCCTGCCGGTACGCTTGCTCGGCAAGAACCAAGTCGCCCCTCCGACTGTAGCAGTGCCCTGCGTACATGTGAGCACGCGCCATGTCGGGAGCAATCTCAACCGCGCGCAGGTAATATAGACACGCGGTTTCATAGTCAAGCGCTCCATAAGGCCCATGACCTAGGGCAAGAAAGTAGGGAGCAGCACCTGCTCGCCTCCACGCAACGACTGCATCACTGTGACGGCCTTGCCGAGAATACGCTTCTCCCAGCCAAAATGATGCCATTTGATCCCTCGGTGCTACGCGTTCAAGCAAATCTACCGCATCTGACACCCAACCCTGCCGCAGATAAAGGTACCCGCCGAGCCGCAGAGCATTGGCGGCATCTGGAGCGCAACTGAAAGCAAAATCAAGCCAACAAGTGGATTGCATCCACGACTCTGATATGGTCGGGGACCGGCTTTCCTCAACAATGTGCAGCGCAACCATATTTGTTCCCCATGTCGCACAGAGAGAATCGAAATGTGTCGCCAAGAGCAATATTAGCAATGCGATCATGGTCAAACACAGGAACTGACCCTTAACTTTGACTTGCATGGACATTTACCCAAAAAGTTGCACCAGTAGATAATGTGTGAAGTTGACCTCCTCTGGCAAGTGTGAGATCATACAAATTGCACAGGGGAGGCCAATATGGGAAAGCGATACTCAGCAAAATTGA
>Ga0315548_1000148_pt1 | contig 63663 bp, 67 predicted proteins | sample SalMarSW160110MG_2_FD_202540 | JGI IMG/M metagenome (GOLD analysis project Ga0315548, IMG submission 202540) | Salt marsh sediment microbial communities from the Plum Island Ecosystem LTER, Massachusetts, United States - Salt Marsh Sediment SW1601-110 ... | reverse complement strand
TATATTACGATAATAAAATTATTAAAACCTATAAGTATAAAATCAATAGACATTAACCAAAGTGTCAGATATCCGCTGCTACTTCTAAGACGCTTAGAAAGTGTCAGATATGCGCTGCTATTCATCACCTAAACCCTAATGATCGACTGATGACTAACGTATTCTTGACAAAGGTTCTATTTTTCCATATACTTATAAATATAAAGGAGGTTTGTATGAAGTTATTAAAATTATTTATTATTGTCTTACCTTTTATGTCTGCATTAAACCTATCCGGTCAAATCGTAATCGACTGGAACGAAATACCTCATGATGTAGGAACTCAATGGATAAAAAACAGCGCGGTTAACGTAACTGTCGATCTCAAAACTACCGGTGGTCCACAAACCTGGGATTTTACATCTCAAGCTATGGGTAGCGAATACGGCTATGCTACAATAGTTGAGCCTTCCACCAATGCATATATAGACTCGTTTCCCGGTGCGAATCTTGTTTACTGCTCACCTGCGGATTCCGACACAGTGTATCAATATTACAATCTTAATAGTAATCGTATAATAATATTGGGTATGGGAGCAGTATCCCCCACCACACCTTTTGTATGGAAATATGACCCGTCAGATTCGATCCCCTGTCCTCACAGTTACGGTAGTTCTTATGGTTTCCATTACGGATTTCGCGAAGAAATAATTGCAGGCAGTTACATGGAGTACTATCATTACGGCGTTTCGGAATATGACGCTTACGGTATAGTCAATATACCTTACGGCAGTTACGATTGTCTACGTGCGCGTATTTACGATACCTGTGCTATGACAATATATGTAAGCGATATCCCTGTTTTTTCTGATACGATAACCTTTATAAACTATCAATTCATAACGGAAAATTATGGAGGAGTTGTCTGTGTCAAGAGTGATACAAGTGAAACAGACCCGAATTACACTGACGCCTTTATTCTTGAAAGACTTACCTTATTTTTGAGCGGTATAGAGGATAACGAAACTTTAACTGATGATATCGAATGTTCGCCCTATCCGAAGTTGTTCTCGAATTACACTACAATCCGATATTCTCTTCCGGAACAAAGCCAAGTAGAATTAACATTTTACGATATGTCCGGAAGAAAGGTAAATATGCTGGTTGACGGCACTCAAGGAAAAGGCAGTTATTCGTATAAATGGTACGGAAATGATTACAACGGTAAATTGCTCGGAAGCGGAATCTACTTTTACCAATTAAAAACAGGCAATAAAATACATACAGGTAAAGTCACATTGATGAGATAACTACAATAACTTCAAAATTGCCTTTAAGGTAATTTTGAAGTAGTAGATTCGTTGATTAGGTGATTGGTTAATTAGTGAAAAAAACTACAGTATCTACATGTCCTACATGTGAAAAATGCTGTGTGTGAGGGGTTTAAACAATACGAATATATTTTTTACTCTGTGCTCTTTGTGTGCTTTGTGTGAGATTAGTTTGGTGCGTGTTGGGTTTTCAACAACAAAAATATAGTTTTCTTTTTTTATCTTTGCGTCTTTGCGGTGAGATTAATTTTTGGGGTGTGGTTGGGTAATCTTGTGCTAATCTGCGTTCATCTGCGCGTTATTATTTTTTGCCTGCGGCATTGACATAAACAACCTTTTCCCTTTCCATTATTACAGTCCCTTTAGCGAGGCCTTTTGCTCCCCGTACATATCTTTTCAACGCATAAGAGACGGGAACCGCGGTCGAGTGTTTCAATTTACTGAATTTTGCGGCATAAAAAGCCGCCTCATAAATATCTTCTATCGGCGGAAATTTGTTTTTGTCCTTTACCCGCAAAATCGTATGTGAGCCAGGAGCGTTCTTGACATGTAGAAAAATATCATAAGGACGAGCAAAAGAAAAAGTAAGCTCATGATTGGCTTCGGCACTCTTGCCGACTAAAACCTTGAATCCGTTACTTGTGGTAAATACCCTGAATTTAGACGGAATGACCTCTTCTTCTGTTTCTTTCTCTTTTTTATAAAATTCTTTAAATTCGGTCAGGTCATCGGTAGTTTTAAATTTCTCTCTCTTTTTCTTTAGTACATTCAATTCTTTTTCTATTTTTCTTTTTCTTTGCTCTTCACTTTCAGCTTTTCTTTTCTCCTTCTTAAAAAGTTCAAAATAGTATTGAGCGTTTTGCATTACGGAAAGCGAAGAATCTATTTCGATTTCAAATTTTTTATTCATATAATCAAGAATTACTTTATCTTTGGAAAAATCGATATATCCCTGATAAGTAAGAAGAGCATCTCCCATTTGTTTATATACCGAAATATCTTTACTTTCACTTAATCGCCTTAAAATTTCTTCGTTTTTAATTATTTTCCTTTCTAACTCCGTCTCTATAATTACAATCAATCTTTTTCTTTCTTCTTCTTTATTCTTCTCCTCGAAATAGTATATTATGGCTTCATTCATAGCAGGAAATCTTCTACCGTTGGTTAAAACAAACGGAGAAAGGATATCTTCATATACAGTCGGTCCAAATTCGAGTTCGGCAAACGAATCGACAAACTCTATTCCTTTCATTTTCAAACTTTTTATGAATCCTACGGATAATCCCGATATTTTTTCTCCGGATATCATGGCCTCTACAAGTTCTTCTTTTCCGGTTTCGAAAAGATTAAGAGCCTCCGGAATAGAGGGAGGTCTATATTTACCTTTCTTTAGACCTTTAAACGAATTCAATATTTCATTGCCTCGCAGAAACAGACAATCGCTTCTTCTACCAAAGATCTCGAATATTATTTTTAAATCTTCTTCAAGATTTATAACAAGGATTCTATCAAGACCCAGCTGTTCGATTTTGATTATTTTTTTGCCTTTGAATACAGAAGAAAGATATCCCTGACCTTTTATTTTTTTGAAGGAAATATAGGGGCTCGTGGAACTCAGATTCGCGGTTAAAATCCTTTTTCCGAAAACAACCGAAATCTCATCGCCTGCCCGGACGATATCGTCAACTTTCACTTCACCCTTTATATCGAGCTCTTTCAACAAATAATGCAATAATATCCCCGTAAACATTTTCCCCTTTCCTTTAATAATTTAGACCGGATAAACAGAGATCTACACAGATCAAAAAAATTATTTGGATTTGAGGTTTAAATTCCGAAAAGAAACGACAAATAAAAATCCTGTCAATCATGTTAATCCTGTCAAAATATCTTTTGGGTTGTGGGCCGAGTTTTGTTTCGACTAATGACTGGCGACTCGTGACTCATGACTCTTTGTGTATCTTTGAGGCTAATCAGTGTCATTTCTTATACACTTCCTTTCGATGTCCGATTTTTGTTATAGTAATAGTCTTACTTTCTTCATCTAAGTGATATATTACTCTCCAGTCTCCAATTCTATATTTAAAGAACCCTGCGTATTCACCTTTTAGTTGTTTACCTAATTTACCCGGAGATTTTACAAGATGAGTGCTTACTTTATAGAGTATTCTTTCCGTAGTTTTTTTGTCAAAGGAAGAAAGTTCTTTTAATGCTTCTTCGACAAGAAAAATATTATAAGCCAAGTTTCTCTTTAGCTTCTTGTAAAGTGTATCTTCTGGATTTTTTGTCCGCCAATCTATCTATTGAAATATAATAATCTTCAAGATCCTCAAGATAGGCTAGCAACGCTTCCCTCACATAAAAACTCTTAGATCGATGAGTTAATCGGGTTAACTCCTCTAATCGTTCCTCTATTTCTTTCGGTACTCTAACATTAACCATTCTTACCTCCACTACAAATGTATTACAATTATTACTTGTATTATATATAATACAACTCTCGCGTTTTGTCAACCATTAATTAGCCACAGAGACGCAGAGAACACAGAGAAAAAACAAAAAATCTTTGTGCTTGTTCTGATGCCACCACCCCCTTCAAGTTTTTTAGCCGCAGAGACGCAGAGAACACAAAGAAAAAAATTATATTTGCGTTTTACCCTACATACCTAAACATAACAGAAAATATACAAGCAGATAAAAAATACTATGCCTCTAAAAGTTATATTTAAATAAAACAAATATAATCTTATAACTCGTTTTATCCAGTATAAAATAGTTGGTATTGTGTAGCGGGTTTTTACAAACAAAGAAATAAATGGGTTGTGTGGTTTGGTTCCGTGTTCTCTGTGTCTCTGTGGCTAATTAGTCTTTTTTCTTACCGCAAAAAAGGAAACGCCTATCGAAATAAAATAAAGAAAGAATAACGGAAAAGCCGTTATAAACATCGTAACAATATCGATAGTCGGAGTTATTACAGCAGCGAAAATCAGTATAAAAATTATTGCGAATCTCCAATTCCGGAGAAGTGCCCCGGGAGATACCACTCCCAATTTACTCAAAATAAAGAAAAAGACTGGCATTTCGAACGATATTCCGAAACCCGCCAGAACCCAGATAACAAAACTAAAATACCTCGAAACGGAAAGAAGGGGTATGATAAAATCGGTCTGAAAAGACATAAGCATCTTTAAAATATACGGCAAAAATATGAAGTATCCCAGAACAACGCCGCCATAGAAAAAAACTACAAGAAATATTAATAGAGGAGCAGCAAATTTTCTTTCTTCACTCGTTAATGCAGGAACCACAAAAAGATATAACTGGTGTAGTATCAAAGGCAAAACAGAAACCAGACCGGTCATAATACTGATTTTGATTCTTATAAATAAAGCTTCCTGAGGTGCAAAGAAATAAGTTTGTCCGACAAAATCGGTAAATAGTTTTATTATTTTATCGGAAAAAGGATAAAAAACAGCGCTTGAAACCAAAAAAAAACAAAGGGATATAATTACTCTTTTTCTTAAATCCTCAAGATGGCTCCAGAAATCCTCTTCCATCTATCTTCGGTGTTTCAAGAGAGCCCAGTTGGCAGCACCGATAGCTCCCGCTTTGTCTGGTAACTCGCCAAGTGCTACCTTGAAGTCCTCAAAAGGACGGTAACAAAAAGATTGATTTTCCTCGATTAACTTGAGGATTATACTTCCCGCCTTCGATATACCGCCTCCCAGGACTATTATATCCGGGTCCAGAGCTTCTACTATATTCTTGATACCTATAGCAAGATAAAAGCCAAACTCATTTGCCACTTTTAATGCGGTTTTCTCTCCCTTCTTAACCTCATCAAAGATTTCCTCAACACTGAGTTCCTTCCCGGAAAGAAGCTTATAACGGGCGGAAAGACCATAACTGCTGATGAAGGACTCAAGACATCCTTTTTTACCGCAATGACACTCCGGCCCATTGGGGTCAATCGTCATATGCCCATATTCCGAAGCAAAACCACGGCTACCTGTATACGTTTTTCCATCTACAATAAAACCTCCGCCGACTCCGGTTCCAAGAGTCAAACCAACCACAATCTTATACCCTCTCCCTGCACCATACAGAGCTTCTCCGAGTATATAGGCGTCGGCGTCATTAAAAACATATATGGGAAGGCTGGTTTCTTCTATCAAAAGTTTTCGAAGATCCAGCTCGCCAACAGACGGTAGATTGGGAGGGTTATGCACTTTTCCATCATTAATAAAACCCGGAAAACCTACTCCAATAAAGGAATCTTTACTCAATTCATAAAACCGAATGACTTCCAACAATTCTGATATAACTTTATCAGGGTTAATGTGAGTATTTTTGAACTCACTTATATTGCCTTCAATAACCAACCCCGATTTTATATTCGTAGAACCAACGTCTATTCCCAGAACTATATGGTCACTCTTCACAAAGCAAATCCCCCCTCTGTCGGTCTTCTTTCAAGAAAAAAAGTATATCTACCTAATCATTCCTGTTTTCGTTTATATTATTACTATTGTTTTCGCTTACATTATTATCCTTACTCTTCGCAATAAGTGCTTTCCTGGAAAGATCGATCTTTCCGTCATCTCCCACTCTTTTTACCTTAACTCTGACTTTATCCCCTACGGAAAGGACATCTTCGACTTTATTTACGTGATAGTGCGCTATTTCACTTATATGAATCAAACCATCCTTTCCTCCCCCGATAGACACAATCGCTCCGAAAGGAAGGAGTTTCTTTACTTCTCCCTCATAAACCTCGCCTGTTTCAATATCCTTTATGGCTTCCCTGACCATTGCTTCGGCTTTTCCGACCGCGAGTTTACTGTCTCCGAATATTGTAACTACACCGGTATCATCGTCTATTTCAACCTCAGCTTCACTCTCCCGGACTATCTTCTTGATATTTTTACCGGAAGGGCCTATAATTCGACCTATTTTTTCGACCGGCACTTCTACGGTCAATACTCTCGGCGCAAATTCGGAGAGAGATTCTCTGGGAACAGGTATTGTTTTCTCCATTATTTCAAGAATAAAAAGACGGCTTTCCCTTGCCCTCTCCAGCCCTTCCTTCACGATATCGAGAGTTAAGTCGTTAATTTTGGTATCAAGCTGTATACCGGTAATACCTTCCCTCGTTCCTGCAACTTTAAAATCCATATCACCCATATGATCTTCCTCACCCGTAATATCCGTCAAAAGTCGGTATTCTTTATCTTCCTTAACAAGCCCGATAGAAAGACCGGCTACATGTTTTTTTACGGGGATACCGGCATCCATTAAAGCAAGTGAGGAAGCGCAAACAGTTGCCATCGAAGATGAACCATTGGACTCAAGTATATCGGAAACGAGTCTTATAGTGTAGGGAAATTTTTCTTCTTCGGGGATAATAGGTAATAAAGAATTCTCTGCGAGAATTCCATGTCCTATTTCCCTCCTTCCCGGGCCTCTCATAAACCGAACTTCACCTACCGAAAACGGGGGAAAATTGTAATGGAGCATGAATCTTTTGTAATCTTCTCCGATCAAATGGTCAAGTTTTTGTTCGTCTCTTTTTGAACCCAGGGTTACTGCAGATAAACTTACCGTCTCCCCTCTTCTGAAAATGGCTGAGCCATGAGGACGGGGTAACGTCTTAACCATACATTCGATAGGCCGTATTTCGTCAAGCCTTCTGCCATCTATCCTCTTACCCTGCTCCAGAATCATCTTTCTCATCAACATTTTCTGTTTATCTTCAATTATTTTCTCGACCTGCCACCACTGTTCTTCCTCATATTTTTCTTTAAGGTTTTCAAGAACTTCTCTTTTTAAGCTCTGTCTTTCTTCTTTGGAAGGAGTCACATTCAACTTATCAATGAAGCTGCCGAATCTTGAAAGAACTTCTTGTCTTAATTCTTCGGGGATACTTACAGGTTCAAAAAAACGTTTTTGTTCACTAACTTTTTCAGCGAACTTTTTTTGAAATTGGACAATTTTCTGTATCTCTCTATGAGCTATTTCAACGCCGGAAAACACTGTACTCTCATCAATATCGTCCATTTTACCCTCAATCATAGTCACTGCGGAAAAAGTTCCGGCAACGACCATATCCATCTTGCTTTTTGCAAGTTGCGACACTGTAGGATTTATTATGAACTGTCCATCGACCAATCCTACTTTTACCGCACCAACCGGTCCATTGAAAGGTATATCGGAAATTGTGAGCGCGGCCGACGCGCCAGACACAGCCAAAGGATGAGTATCATTCTCCTGGTCGTGCGAAAGAACCATTATAATTATCTGAGTTTCTTTTGTGTATCCTTCAGGAATCAACGGACGAATTGGTCTATCTACCAATCTTGAAATCAAAATTTCTTTCTCCGAAGGCTTCCCTTCTCTTTTGAAAAAACCTCCGGGAATTTTACCTGCCGAATATGTTCGCTCCAGATAATCCACAACAAGCGGAACGAAAGAAAGTCCCTCCTGTGATTCCTGCGCCGAACAAGCAGTGGCAAGTACAACCGTGTCTCCAAGAGAAACAATCACTGAGCCCGAAGCCTGCTTGGCTATCGTCCCCGTCTGGAAACTGATTTCATTATCTCCAACATTCAATGAATCTTTAATATCCATAAATTAACCTCACTTACCTTAAACCCTGATGTCCAAATCTTTCACAACTTCATTGAATTTCTTGTAATCCTTTCTTCTCAGATAACTAAGCAATCTCTTTCTCTTCGAAGCCAGATTCAGCAGTCCCCTCTGAGAATGGAAGTCTTTTTTATGTTCTTTCAGATGTTCGGTTAGTTCTGCTATTGTTTCAGAGATTATAGCTATCTGAACTTCCGGAGACCCCGTATCTTTCTCATGTCGCTGAAACTTCTTGACTAATTCCTGCTTTTTCTTAGTTGTGATTCCCATTTATAAACCTCCTTAAGACTTTTTAAAGTTTCCTTTTCACTCATAATTATATTCTCTTTTAAAGATTGTTCTGATGCAAAAAACTTTTTCTTTCTTACGAGCGAGTAAACAAAACATCTTATTCTCTCCCCATATATACACCTTGAAAATCCCATAATGTGAATTTCTATCTTTACATAATTTACTCCAAAAGTGGGAGAGGACCCTATATAAAGCATTGCCGGAAATTCTTCCCCATTAACTTCAATAATTGAAGAATATAGCCCTTCGCCCGGCAGTAATTTATAGTCGGAATCCAATTCAACATTAGCAGTAGGATACCCCAAAGTACTGCCTATACCGTCACCCTTGACCACTCTTCCTTCCATCAAATAAGGATGTCCAAGCATTTTATAAACACTATTCATTTCTCCTTTTTTTAATAATTTCCTGATCTCGGAACTTTTAACTGATTTATTATCCATTTTTACTTCAGGAAAAACATCAACCTCAAAGCCAAACTTTTCGCCCATCTTTTTCAGAAATTCGGAATTCCCTTTTCTATCCCTGCCGAAATGATGATCAAATCCGATTATTACTCCATCAGGATTGATTTTTTCCTTTATAATCGTTTTCGCAAAAGCTTCCGGAGGCATCTGAAGAATTTTATAATTGAATCTAAGGACAATTATTTTCTTTACCGAATATTTTTCCAGAAGAAAAAGCTTTTCGCTTAAGTCAGTCAGTAAAAAAGGCTTATTTTTTTTATTCAGAATAATCAAAGGATGCGGTTCATAAGTAAGAATAGAAACATCTCCTCTTTTATTACCCTCCTCTATTAACAGCTGGTGACCAAGGTGAACCCCATCAAAATTGCCAATCGCAAGAAAACCGGAAACCGAAGGAAGTTCATCCGGATTACTTATTATGGAACACTTTAACTGGCTGAACTGCATAGGTTTCCCCCTTACCTATTCCCAAAAGATTTCCCCTGTTGTCTTTCACCTGATATAAACCCTTTGGATAGAAACCTCTTATCTTACCACCATGAATAAAATTCCACACACCATCTTCTCTAAGAGTTACCGTTTTCAAATGAGGTAAAGCCTTTCTGAATTCAACTGTTTCAAAATTTCCGTTCTTTATATCAGAAAGTTTGTAAGAATCATCAATCGTATAGGAACCAACTCGGAGTCTAATAAGTTTGCTCAAATGCGCACCACAACCAAGACACTCACCAACATCCCTTGCTAAAGAGCGCATATAAGTACCACGATATGCCACACACCTGAATTCTACAAATGGCGAAGAAAAATCAAGTAACTCAAGTTCTTCCACTAAAACCTTCCTATCGGGCAGGTTCTCGACTTTTTCTCCTTTCCTTGCCTTATTATACAATCTTTCCCCGTCTCTTTTTACAGCACTATATAGAGGTACCACCTGATTGAAGCGCCCTCGAAAATTAGAAAGTACTTTTTCGATTTCTTTCTTAGACAAATCCGGGACTTTTTTCTCACTTATTACTTTTCCATCAGGGTCGTCGGTATCCGTAACTACTCCTAATTTCATAGTACCGATATATTCTTTTTCGTCTCCGACATACTCCATCAATTTCGTTGCTTTACCAAAAAGAATCAATATCAAACCCTCGGCAAAAGGGTCTAACGTTCCTCCATGACCGGCTTTTTTCAAAGATAAAATGCTCTTAACTTTATTCAAAAGCTCTGTCGTTCTCATGCCTGAAGGTTTGTTGACCAGAATTAGTCCATCAGAAGGAATATTGAAGCGAGATTCTATAGTTCGATGTTTTGAAGTCATAGATATCTTGATCCGCGGAAATATCAACAAGAAATTTCTTATAGAAATTCAATCCTATACCATAAGTCCAGCCATTCCTCGACCCAACATTATCGACGAAACGACCAACTCTTGCCGAAAAAAGATCATTTACGGTATATTCCAAGCCAGTAGCCTTCCAGGAATCTCTCCACATCTCACTAAAGTTCATCGCCTCAACACCTATAAGAATTTTTATTAAATCCACGTTTAAATTCAATTTATGCATTTCGTTCTCAAAAATAGAAGTAGAAACACCCACCCTCAGCATTCTTGCAAGTGGATCAGACTCTCCGTTTTCTATATAGCTGATGTCAGGCCCAATATTCTGCAACGCAGCTCCAATCCTGAGAGTTTTAAACAACTCCCGACCAATAAAATCATTCCATATATATAGCACAGAAAGGTCCAGAGCCCAAGCCTGTCCGCTTCCACCAGAACCTGATATACCAAGAACTTGCCTGATTACATCTTCCGGTGCCAGGAATGAATAGATATATTTCATTCCAATCCCAACGCCAAGATTATCGGATAATTGCAAACAACCACCCGCCTTAACAGCCAGGTCAAACGTTACCCATTTATACCTGTCCAGGTCAAGGCTATCCCCTGCAACGGTTTCACCGGTAGTAAGATAGGTCACGGCAAAATCCAGATTTAAGTCTTCTCCTACTGGGAACAAAAAGCTGAAATACTCATAATACATACCCGGATATAAACCTGGCAACCAGTTAGTGTGTTGAAGACCAATCTGTCCTTTTTCACTAAAAGCTAAAGCTGCGTCATTGTAATAACTAGAAAAAACATCTCCTTCCGAAGCAGTAAAAGCTCCAGCCATTCCTGTCGCTCTGGAACCAGGAAAAATCATCATAAAAACAGCTCCGGCTTCAAAAGAATCAGCAAAAGCAGTGAAAGGAAAAACAATTATTAGAAGCAAAAACAAAAAAATGACCTTTTTTATCATTAATCTTCAATCCTCCCTTTAATTTTTACTATTTCGAACCGTTTTTCTCAAAAACAAGATAACAAAAAACCTTATAATGTCAACCCCAAGTAGATACATCCATACCTGTTAAAAAAATAAAATATACCCTTCTTTTTAACGCTTTTCACCATTTGCGATTATTACGTTACAGCAGCTTTACCAGGTAAAAATACACTTTACAAGACTGAATTTAAGCCCCTGAAGTTCCATTATTTATCCGATATCCAGAAATTCCGCTTTATCTCTGACGCGATTAATTTCATCCATAAACTTAAATTCCAGGCCTTTATCAATTACATTACTTACAGCATTTTGAACCATTCCAATCATATTTCGCATCAGAAACGGGTCAAAAAATTTGAAATCTGGAAACCCATGCTGTTTCGTGCCAAAGAATTCTCCGGGTCCCCGCAAAGATAAATCAACCTCGGATAACTCAAAGCCGGACGAAACCTTCTCAAGAGTACTAAGTCTTACTTTAGCTTTATCCGTAATATTCTTTTCCTCTGCAATCATTATAAAATATGATTTATCCCTTCCTCTGCCAATTCTACCTCTAAGTTGATGTAGCTGCGCAAGACCAAACCTATCGGCATTCTCCACCACCATAATGTTAGCCTCCGGAATATCTATTCCAACCTCAATTACAGTAGTAGCTATCAATATATCAAACTTATCTTCCTTAAACCCCTTGATAATTCTGTCTTTTTCTTCGTTTTCCATTCTTCCATGTAAAATTGCGACTTTTGAATCGAAAAAAAATGTTCTCCTGATACTCTCGGCTTCTTCCTCTATCGAATGTAAGTCTAAATTTTCCGATTCCTCAATCAAAGGGAACACGATATAAGCCTTATAATTATTTTCCCGTATTTTCCCTTTTATCCATTTATAAACTTCCTCCCTTTTCTCCGGTTTTTTTACCCACCTCGTCGTAGAAGGAATTCTACCTGGAGGCATTTCGTTTATAGTCGAAACATCCAGCTCTCCATAAACCGAAAGAGCCAGAGTTCTCGGAATCGGGGTAGCCGACATAACAATAACATCTGGCTTACCTTTTCTTTTTACTCTCGCCCTCTGATTAACACCAAAACGATGCTGTTCATCAATTACCACCAAACCTAAATTCGGTATTTTGACATCCTCTTCAAGTAACGCGTGGGTTCCCAAAATTATACCTCTTTTTTTACCGATCTCCTGTAGAATCTTTTTTCTTTCTTTCTTATTCATATTACCTACCAAAAGCCAGAGAGGTATAGAGAAAAAAGATAAGAAATCGTTGATTACTAAGAAATGCTGATAAGCAAGAATTTCTGTCGGAACCATAAAGATAACATTAAATTTATTGCTTACCGAGATAAGCATTGCTATTAAGGCAACCACTGTTTTACCCGAACCGACATCACCTTGAAGCAGTCTATTCATCGGATAAGGCCTTCTCATATCTTTCTTAATCTCAGAGAGAACCTCTTTTTGAGAAGAAGTTAAATCAAAAGGTAGGGAAGCAACAAACCGTCTGACCAAATCGGTCTCCGTATCAAAGGAAATACCGTTTTCTTTCATTATTGTTTCTCTCTCAAGAGCGAGAAACAATTGTAGATAAAAAAGCTCATCAAAAGCCAATCTTCTCTTCGTTTTTTCCAGAATATTTTTATTTTCAGGGAAATGGAGGTTATATAAAGCACTGCTTAAAGAAATCAACTCATATTTATTTATCATATCGGAAGGGAAAGGGTCTTCAATCTTATCCCGAAGCGATTGAAGAATATAATTTATCGTCCTTCTCATAAATCTTTGCCCAATATCTTTCGTTAGCGGATAAACAGGAATAATTCTTCCTGTATGAATCAATTCCGCCTCTTCGTCGGTAAGAAATTCATAGTCGGGATTCAAAATATACAACCCTTTGAAGTATTCGACTTTTCCGCTAAGAAAAAGATGTCCGCCTCGACTAAACCTCTCTTTAACCCAGGGCTGATTGAACCATCTACCGACAATAACTCCGGTTTTATCATATACTGCAACATCAGTAAGTAATTTTCCCTTCCTGGTTCTTCGAGAGCCGACAGAAACAATATCGCCTTCAATAGTCACTTCTTCATTAACTCTAATATCTCTAATGGATTTAATCTCGCTTCTGTCTAAATATCTTCTGGGAGCAAGATATAAAAAATCTTTGACAGTTATTATACTTAACTGAGAAAGCAGTTTTGCTTTTTTAGGACCAACTCCTTTGACCCACTTTATTGAATCGTAAATTCCTAAAGACAATATTTAAAATTTAAAGGGGCTCATGAACTGAGCCCCTTTTTCTTCAAAAGATTTTATTTTAATCTTCCAGTTTAAAGGTAACGGGATAAGAAACCCAAACATCCACAGGCTTATCTCTCTGCATAGCAGGGCTAAATTTCAACTGATAAGCTCTCTTTTGAGCTTCCTCATCTATAGCGGGATATAAAGGTTTTTTTATTACAACCTGTCTAACAATTCCATTTTTATCTACCCATAGTTCAAGATAAAGAGTTCCCTCTATCCCCAACCTTCTGGCTACCTCAGGGTAAAAGTACATTACCTTCGAATTCAAAGCTTCAGGGGCAACTTCATAGGGCACAAATTTAGGCGGAGCCATTTCTATGTCCGCTTCCTTTTCGAGTCCCGTAAAATCTGTTTTTTCTATAGTCTCCGCTTCCACTTCTTCGTCACTCTTGGCAGCCACAGGCATTTTAGGCTGGGGCGGTGGAGGGGGATTTATAATATTCTGAAGTTGTGGCGGCAGGTTATCAACCTTTATAATTCCGCTAACCCTAGCAGTATACGGTTTTCGCTCCGTTTCAGGAATAAAAACAAAACCTAAAATTAACAATACAAGAGTAATTAGAAATCCCAATCTAATATTAAGGGGATACTGCTTTCTTAAATCAACAACTTTTTTCATATATATCACCCTCTTTTCTTTCTTGCGGCAAGATGAATCCTCAAAACTGAAGCGTCGACGAATTCGTTAAAAACATCTTCCACAAGTTTATAACCAGTAGCTTCATCACACTCAACGGAAACAATTATATCCGGATTTATCAGTCTTTTTCTGCTCATTATATCGGAAATTCTATCGAGAGAGATAAGCGCATCATCAACAGAAATAAGACCATTTTTTGCAATCCAGATATAAGTTAAATTTTTTGTAGGCAATTTTTCAGCCGCTTCCACCTGTGGAATAATTATCTGAAGGCCGGTCTCGGCTCTAAAAGTAGTGGAAACCATAAAGAATATCATAAGCAGAAATGCTATATCCGCCATTGAGCTGGTTGGTACTGAAGCGGAGCGTTTTTCTCTTTTAATCTTCATAACTTATACCTCATTCCTCTGAAGAAGGCGCCAATGAGTATCTCTCAGCACCTGCTAATCTCAATTTGTCGAGCGCTTGCACCATATATTGATACTGTGCTGCCGGATGAGTCTTTATCGAAAAAATAGCATTGGGATTCAACGCAAGAATTTTTTTCACTTCATCTACCAACTGGTCCTGGTTAACCGGCTCACCGTTAAGTCTCGTTTCACCTTTTTCTTCTACATATATCCTCTGAATATTCTCAGATTTTATTTTAACTTCTTGTCCTTTTTCGGGAAGCATAATTTGCAAACCAACTTCAGTGGCGAATACTGTAGAAACCATAAAGAAAATTATAAGGAGAAATGCTATATCCGCCATCGAGGAAGTTGGTATCTCTGCGGACGTCCTTGTCTTTGTGCGAAGTTTCACTTACGCCTCCACTAAAACATCCGTTAAAGCAGCAGCTGCTTCCTCCATCGAATCAGTAAAAGCATTTGATTTCTGCGTGAAAAGAGCATGACCCAATGCAAGCGGAACCGCTATTATCAATCCCGCTTCGGTTGTAACGAGTGCTTCAGAAATACCGGAAGCAACAAGAGTAGCTTCGACCGTTCCGGCAAGAGCTATTGCGTCGAAAGCATGTATCATTCCGGATACGGTTCCAAGGAATCCAATGAGTGGAGCAACAGTACAAACGGCAGCAATAATCAACATTCCTCTGTCAAGGAAAGCTAATTCTCTGGTTGCGAATCTTGTCAGAACATCCTCTAACTCCCCTCTAATATCTTTAGACTTTTTATCCATCTCTTTATACCTTTCTAGTGCAGCCCTCAAAACATGCGCTGCAGGAGAAGGAAATCGCAGACAGTATTCAATCGCAGTAGAAGCTCCGTCTTTCTTAAACACCTCTATAAGTTCATCGGAAAAGTCTTGTGGGTCAACCCTGAGACGAGCGTGTGTTATTATTCTCTCAATAAGAAGCCCAAAACCAAGGAGTGCACAAAAAAGTAGCCCCCACATAAACACTCCGCCTTTCGCAAACCATTCTATAAGACCTTGCATATAAATAACCTCCTTTTATATGAATTCGAATAGTCAATTTTCATATTATAAAATATATACAAACTACAAATCATCAAAATCTATCTGGAAATCCAGCGATAATATACAGCAATTCCCATAAGTGTCAAGAGGGCAGCGCCAAGAATCGAATAAGCTTCAAATGAATTGGCACTTAACATACCTTTAATTAAAGGGAAAAGGTCTGCCGGATCTGCAACAGTAAGGCTTCTGCCAAAATACAAGATGCGATAAAAATGAATGACCGCTGATACCACCAGTAGAACAGAACCAATGACAGGTAAAATCCATATTCCACCTTTTTCAATCATAGGAAGAAGTCTTTTTATAATTAAACCATAAACATAAAGAGATAAAGTAAAAATTAGAATACCTATGGCAAATAGAACCTCAAAAGGAATATCTACTCTCATCTAGAACCTCCCCTTTTCGGGCTTACCACCCTTCTGAAACGCAAAGCTCCGAGTAAAGACAATATACCCGAAAGTAAGAAAAGAGAATAGGCAATCCTACCGGTGTCAACCGGCATTTTCAAGTTACCTTGAAAAACCGAAAGTAATTGTAAAACAGCATAAATCAGAATACCGGATGGGGCAACAATAATGAATTGCCACTCTGTTTTTTTTCTCAAAACCTTTTCATATCTTTTAGCAATTATTCCGAAAAGAACAAAAGTAATCCACAAAAAAACTGCTGCAATAATCATTACCCAACTACTCAATGACGCCATTTTAATAATCTCTTCCGGCAAGGAACTAAAAAGCAATGAAAACAAATTCATTCCACCTCCTCTATTTTCTTCAAAATATCTTCCTTTAATTTTTTCGCTTTTGAAGGACCGATTATAAGAGACGCCGCGTCTTTAAGCGATTGAGCTATTCCTAAAACCTGGTCTTTAGTCGGTTTTTTTCTATCTATTCCGCTATCCTCAATTACATTGGACACTATATCTAAAGAGAAATCACCAAGAAAATTACCTGCTATTTCTTCAATATAATTTATTACCTTTGAATCCAAAACCGCCTTCTGAACACTAATTTCTTTGACTTTTTCGGCTTCTACTTTCTCTTTCTCTATTTTTTCCGCTTCCGCTTTAATGGTTTTTACTTCTTTTTTCTCCAATTCTTTTGCTTTTATCTCTTTTGTTTCAATCTTCTCGGTTTCTAATTCTTTAGCTTTTACCTCTCTCTCTCTTATCTCCTCTTCTTCTATTTCTGTAGTAAATATTTTATCTTCTTCTACGATTACCGGTTTTTCCACTTTTTTCTCTTTTACTTTTGCTTTTACTTTTAAAGTGCTTTCTTTTTCGTAAATATATTTTAGAATGTTATCGACATTTTCATCTTTCTTTGCAACTATACCAAAAAAATTATTTCTCAGATAAACTATAACGACTTTCTTATCCTTCCCCTTAACAATTAACTGCCGGAAAGGCAACGTACCTATAGCATCAAAAGTTTGAGTCAAAACAAGACTAATTCTATCCAAAATTTCTTTTCCACCCGCAAGAGTTCCAAAATACTCCTTAGGCTCACCTAAGTTAAAAGTCGCTTCTAAATTGAATTTATTTTTTAATTCTTCTAAATAAATCATTCTTTATTCTTCTCACTAATTTCCCTGATAACTTTTTGAACAATCATCTTTGTCTGCTGCTTGCCAAATTCGCTCAACGCCTTTTTAACTATAAAGTCCAGCAATAATTTCATAAATTTGTTTATCTCATCCCTGTTTAAATTTTCCGAACCGGAAACTTTCAACTCCATTCCTTCCAGTTTTAGTGAACCTTTAACCTTATCGTCCTTCGAAAGAGCCGAAAGCCCACTCAATATATATCCCTTCCACATCTCCGCATTGGAATCCTTGACAAATTCTCTTATTAACATATTTAACTGTTCTGCTCTATCTTTGAAGAGTCTCTCAACATCCGAATCCTCGCCTTTTTTCAATCCTTCAAAAGTTTCCCGGACTTTCTCTTCTATATCCTCAATGTTTTGTTCCAATACAAGGCCGAGATAATTCTCATCAAAAGGCATAATAACAATAGTATCCCTACCAATACCTTTAATCGAATCTATTTTACCTACTTTGCAAGCTTCAGCTATAATCTCAGCAGCAGAACCGGTAAAGGCGACAAGATCATCAACATTACCCGGAGTTATTCCGCCACTCCTTAGAATTGAACCATCTTCAGACGAAACCAAGGCAAATCCCTTAACGTCAGGAACTTTAATTAATTCATCTAAAATTTCAGGATTCATTTCCTATTTCCTTCATTTTCTTTTTTACAAGTAGCTTACCAAGCGTCTCCGTAGCTTTTTCCCGGATAGAATCAATCACTTCAGAAAAAAATTGTTTTGTCTTCTCAAGGTCCAAAGAAAATTTTTTATTGTTTATTTCCATCTTCTTTCCGTTGAAAGAAACACCGTCCTTCACGTCATACTTCTCAATCAATTCATTAATACCGATAAGCCAGGGTCCATCCCCAAAAGTCTTTAAGAACATATTGGTCTTCTTAAGTTCGTTTTCCAGAACTCTTTTTTTCTCCTCCGGGTCATAAAGTAACGATTCTTTGAATAACCAAGCTAAAGCTTTCAAGGTATCAAGTTCGGAAAGAGGACTTAATTGAATAATTTCAGAAAGCCTTTTCTTTCCATCGGCTAAAATCAAAACTTTCCATTCGTCTTTTTTTAAAGCAATTTTATTCCCTTCCGGGACCCTTGAAGATTTCTCGGGAATAATCGAATCAGGAGGAAGATCCTTTTTAAAATCCTCCAATTGAGCTTCTCTTGTTTCAATCTGGTCTATCAATTCCGAAAGCGGCTGGAAAATAGTATTGACGGGAGGTTTTTCATCAGGTTGAAAGACAAATTTCCCTTCTTTTTTCAGCCCAAGGGAAAAAAAAGCTTCCAGCCCTTCCAACTTGTCCATTTCAGCATGTAAAACTTTACCATCCGAAACGTAAACGTTGCCTTCCTCCTTAATAATCAATCGACCTGTTTTCTTAAACCTTGAAAGCAAGTAAAACATCTCCTTTATAGAGAAGTATAATAAATCTCCCTCTATAGCAACATCTTTCATATCAGTATATTATTAAAAATATAAATATTGTCAAGAGTTTATAACTCATCTCTCCCAGCCTCCTTTAAAGAAATTATATATCAAAAATTAAAAAGCAAAATGAACAAAAACACACAGAGCCCACCTCTCCGAACCCCAGATTTTTTTTAACCACAGAGAGCACAGAGTTTTTATCTTTTTCTCTGTGTTCTCAGTGTTTTCTTTCTTTTGTAACACAATTATTCCTCTGTGTTCCCTGTGGTAAATGTTATTTCTTTTTTAATTTTAATTTGTAATTTTCCATTTTAATATTTAATTTTTAAATTTACAAAACTATCGTTTCCTTTATTAGTTTTCTATTTCTTATTCGTTCAATATTCAACAATTCTGCTTCAGGAATGGTTTTAACCTCACCACTCTCTATTATTTCAGCAATCGATAAACCGGCAGCCGGTGCCTCCATGGCACCGTGACCGCTAAAACCCGTACATATGAACAAGTCCTTAAAATCAGGATGTTCTCCGATTAAAGCGTTATGGTCTTCTGTGTTAACAGAATACAACCCTCCCCACATATTCTGAATGCGGCAATACTCGGCTCCCGGAATTCTGACCTGTAAATAAAGATTCATAAAATCCTCGTAATAAGACCTGCTGGGTTCTTTATCAAAACCCGCCGGCTGTTTTTCATCCGCTCTTCCGGCAACGAGTCTATTTCCTTCCGGTCTGAAATAAACACCGTTATCTATGATAGTCAGAGGAACCTTACTATAATCCTTATCATTTTTAGGAGACAGAATAACATAAAGAACCCTCTTGATAGGAACAACGGGAATAGATAAATCATCGGGAATTCCAGAATTATCCAATACCTGTCTCGACCACGCTCCGGCTGCCAGCAGAACAGCACCGGCAGATATTTTTTCTCCATCTATAGTAACCACCCCCCTGGCTTTTCCTTTTTCAATGATTATATTCTTTACTTCCTTATTCAACCCTATCTCGATCAGACTAGGATACTTCTCCTTTGTTACGTTAAAATAAGTCTGAGCAGGAGTTGTAGCATTGAATATTGCACAATCTTTCCCGAAAAGCCCCCCGACAATGGGAGAAACGGGTATCATATCTAATATATCACTTTTAAGATGGTTTATTTCCGGTCTAAAATCCGGGACAAATTTTTCGATTTCCTCAGGAGGGATCAATTCTACATTCACACCTGCTTTATCCCATATCGGCTTAAAATCCACAATATTCTTCCAATTGTTTTCATAATAGGTAAAAAGATATCCGTTTTGCTCGAACCCAATTGAAACACCAAATTTTTTCTTGAAATTTTTAAAATGTTCTATCGAATAGGAAGTCATTTTCATGTTTACTTCCGTCGACCAAATATTTCTCATGCCACCCGCACAGAGAGAAGTCGATTCCTGAGCAAGGGCGTCATTCCTTTCAAGAACTAAAACCTTTCCCCTATAACCCTTTTCAAAAAGATGATATAGCGACGAACCCCCAATAATACCTCCACCCACAATAATAAGATCCTGCATTAATCCTCCCCTTATCTTTAGCTCCGCACTTGCAAAACTTGCAATTATCCTTAATATAAAAAAGGCTTTTAATTAATAATATAGAAATGAACATAGTCAAGTATGAAGTATTTAAGGGGATAATATGAATAATGATATAAAGATAGCAAAATCTATAAAGTTAAAAAACATTTCTGAAATTGCCCAAAACCTGGGACTTCAGAAAGAAGATATAGAATTATATGGAAATGACAAATGCAAAATCAAAATCGGAGCCATAAAAAGTAAAAAAGAGCGAAAAGACAGCAAATTGATTTTGGTTTCCACAATCACTCCGACTCCTGCCGGAGAAGGAAAAACTACAATATCAATAGGATTATCCCTCGGTTTGAATAAGCTCGGGAAATCCTCAATAGTTACACTCAGAGAGCCTTCACTTGGACCTTTATTCGGAAGAAAAGGAGGTGCAACAGGCGGAGGTTATGCTCAGGTTCTTCCAATGGAAGAAATAAATATGCACTTTACAGGCGACATGCGGGCTGTGGAGAGCGCGCATAACCTTATTGCAGCCATCTTAGACAATCATATATACCATAGAAAAGAACCACGCCTCGACCCGAGAAGAACAAAATGGAATCGGGCAATGGATATGAACGACCGAGCTTTGAGAGACATTATAATAGGTCTTGGAGGAAAAATCCACGGCGTCCCGAGAGAATCTTCCTTCCAGATTACCGCCTCCTCAGAAATTATGGCTATTTTGTGTCTTGCAGAAGATTACGCTGAACTAAAAGAAATGCTTTCCAATATTTTGATAGGTTTTACATACGAAGGCGAACCGGTCTATTTAAAAGATTTAAATATCGAAGGTGCTGTAACTGCTTTATTAAAAGACTCTTTAAAACCGAACTTGGTTCAAACAACGGAAGGGACACCTGCTCTCGTTCACGGCGGTCCTTTTGCGAACATTGCACAGGGAACCTGCTCGGTACTATCGATGAAATTAGGACTCAAACTATGCGAATACGTGGTGACCGAAGCAGGATTCGGGTTTGACCTGGGAGCAGAAAAATTTTTCGACATTGTGGCAAAAAAATCAGGTCTATCTCCACAAGTGGTTGTTCTCGTAGCTACTACAAGAGCACTGAAAACCCACGGCGGAAAAGACCTGAAAAACATTCAAGAACCCGACCCAAAAGCAGTGAAAAATGGCCTTCCGAACCTTCATAAACATCTGGAGAACATAAAAAAGTTCGAAATACCAGCAATAGTAGCTATAAATAAATTCACCAATGATACCAACGAGGAAATAGAAGTAATAAAGGAATTCACATCTTCAAAAGGTATAGAATCGTCTATCGTTGAAGTTCACCAGAAAGGCGGAGAAGGAGCTTTAGATTTAGGAGAAAAAGTTATCAATAAGCTCTCCAAAAAAACAAGCTTTAAACCTCTTTATTCGCTTACGGAATCAATAAAAAAGAAAATAGAAATAGTATCAAGAGAAATCTACGGAGCTGCTGCAGTAGAATTTACGAAAGATGGGCAAGCGGACCTTAAACTTATCGAAAAATTAGGTTTAGAAAAACTACCAATCTGTATTGCAAAAACTCAAAAATCTCTTTCTGATAACCCTGAACTATTATGCAGACCCGAAGATTTCATTGTGACTGTAAGAGAAATCCAAATTTCAAGAGGAGCGGGCTTCCTGGTTCCCATAACCGGTGACATACTTCTTATGCCCGGTCTGCCCCTCTACCCCACTGCAGAAAAGATTGACATTGATAAAGAAGGAAATATCACGGGACTATCTTAGCCGCAAACAATCCACAACCCCGGCTGTTCGCTATTAGCAATCTGCTTTTCACGTTTAAAGATTAGCCTACAAGACCATTAATACAAAATTTTTGTTTATTTTTTACGCTAACTGCCAAAAGCAAAAAGCTAAGAGCTATGTTCCAAAATCATTGAACTTCAAGCATAACAACCGATTTAGACGGAAGAGTAACAATAATATTATTTTTATCGATTTTAACTTCTTTAAAAGGTTGTATTTTTACTCCTTCCTGTTCACCAAAATCGTTCAGCACATTCATTTTATCAGCTGTAATAACTTCTGCGCTGACTTTTGAAACCGTAGCCCCACTAAGTTTGCAATTTACAATTTGTCTTCTATTGGGATCTGCATTAGTTATACTAACATGTATAAAACCTTTTGTATCACGTGAGGCTGAGACGCTAATGGCGGGAATCGTTTCACCATTGAATATGTAATCTGCGGATTTAAGTTCAGTGGGCAGTAAAACGGCATCGTGGTGCGGTTTAAATAACTTAAATACATACCAGGTCGGAGTTCTAACCAGCTCTTCCCCTCTGGTTAGCAGAACCGACTGCAATACATTGACTGTCTGGGCAAGATTAGCCATTTTAACACGACATGCATGGTTGTTAAAAATATTAAGATAAAGGGCTGCGGTAACTGCGTCGCGTAATGTATTTTGCTGGTATAGAAAAGCAGGATTAGTGCCGGGCTCAACTTCATACCAGTTTCCCCATTCATCCGCCATTAAACCAATTTTATTATCAGGATCATATTTATCCATTAATGAGATATGATGTTCAAGACGTTCTTCCACGATAAGCGTATTCTTCATAGTATGAAACCAGTCATTTTCATCAAATTCAGTTGCCGAACCTTTATGATTCCATCCGTGACAAAACGTATAGTAATGAAAGGAATAACCCTGAATCAAATGTTGATATTTCTGAGTTTTCTGCAGTAAGGTTTCCGTCCAATAATAATCCGGATCCATTCCGCCGCTGGCAACACGATAAATATCACCAGAACGTAAATATGTTGAAAAACGTTTAAAAAGATCACTATAATATTCAGGAGTCATATTCCCGCCACATCCCCAACTTTCATTACCCACTGCCAAATATTTTACACCCCACGATTTTTCACGCCCATTTTTCTTTCGTAATTCCGTCATTGGACTTCGAGTATCAGAATTAATATACTCAACCCACTCTGACGCCTCCTGTACTGTACCGCTGCCGACATTTAAACAAACATAGGGTTCCGCACCAAGCAACTCACAGAAATCAAGAAATTCATGCGTTCCGAAGCTATTATCTTCCGTAACGCCACCCCAGGTAGAATTGATAATCGCAGGTCGCTTTTCTCTTGGCCCAATTCCATCTTTCCAGTGATACGTATCGGCAAAGCATCCTCCGGGCCAACGAAGATTAGGAATGGCAATTTCTTTGAGCGCTTCGACGACGTCTTTACGGTATCCTTTGATATTCGGAATTTTAGAATCTTTGCCTACCCAAATGCCCCCGTAAATGCAATGGCCAAGATGTTCGGCAAAATGACCGTAAATATGTTTACTAATTTTATATTTACCTGAATCCACATTTACAATGAGTTCCGAATTTTCAACGGCAAAAACAATAGACGGTATAATTAGTAAATAGATAAAAATTGTTTTTATACTTATCATAATTACCTCCCTAAAATTAAACGCGGTATTCGAATCGGATTGGTTATGGAGAATAAACCTCACCCCTTCAGATACCGCGGTTTTTTCTACAAATTTTTATTGGCGTTTATTATTCCGTCGGCTCTTCAGTTGTTTCTGTGGCTGGTTCCTCGGTTGGCTCTTCAGTAGTTTCTACGGCTGGTTCTTCAGTCTTCTCTTTGGGCGCTTCTGTCTTCATCTCTGCTGCCTGTATCTCGAATTCTGTCTTTCCCAAAAGGGTTCCATTTTCAGCAAGCACTTCAACACGGCCTTTACCCAATCCTAAACCAGCAAGCACTTTGGAACTCCAGGTACGCCACGGAGAAGATTTTACCGACAAACTGACCTTAGATACTTCCTTATCCCCCATATACCATACATGATAAATCGATACTGCATCTGTAGCTCCCACAATTTTCGTAAAGCAGTAAATTTTCTCTAAATTATCAGGGAATACAGTACCTGCTCCTACCGGCTGCCTATCCTCGACAGCAGTACAAATCTGGATGTCTTCCAAAGTCAATGTCGGCGCTTCTGCCACAGCTGCAGTTGGTTCTTCCATCGTCTCTTCTGCCGCTTCTTCCTGCGCAAAGCAGACAACCGAAACAAACAGAATACTCAACAAAACAAAGAAAAAGCTTCTAATCATTTTTTCCTCCTTTTTCCTTTGTTTAACATAGTTAATTCTAAGTTATGAATTCAAAAAAACCATTCTTTTGAAATTAATTAAATCACTAATGGTTTCTAAACATGGGTAACTGAAGCAGTTAACTCTCTTCTGTTCTGCAATTTTTACTTTCGTCATTATAATAGAAAATTTATCTTTGTCAACCCAGGAAGCAGCCACGAAGACACAAAGACACGAAGATAACAGGACGCAGGTGAACGCAGATTTAAAGTATTTTTTTGTTGTTCTTAACTCGAAACAAGTAACTCGTAACACTGATTCACATGTAGAACATGTAGAAATTGCGGTTTTTATCTTTTTTTATTTACATTTCTATATTGACTACATGTCCTACATGTGCAATTTTCTTTATACCGCTAACTGACACCCTTTGTCATTTGAGTTTTTGTTTTTTAGTATTTAATTTTACTATACTATTGACATTTTTCACATATACTTTAGAATTCAATAATGAAAAGGGGTTTAAATTGATTGAAAAATTCGAATATACGCCGATTCTCGGATGGTCGCTAAGCAGATACGACACTTTCAAATTATGTCAAAGACAATATTTTTATTCATACTATCCGAAATTCGACTCTGATTATTCTGAATACAAAATAAAAGAACTTAAAAGCCTTACCTCAATTCCTCTTGCAGTTGGAATAATTACACATGATGTTATAGCCACATTACTTAAAAGACTCTTAAAATCGGAAAGCAAGGTTAACAGTGAACGTTTTTTAAATTTCGTAGAAACAGAAACCGAAAAATACTGTAAGAGCAATAAATTCTCAGAAGTTTATTATGAAGAAATCAAGGAAATAAATACAAAAGAACTTTTCTCTTCAGTAAAAAAGAATCTCGAAAATCTTCTTAACAGTGAACGTTTCATATGGATAAAAGAAAAGGCAGTCAAGAATAAACACAAATGGATTATCGAACCTCCGGGATACGGAGAATTCCGGCTTGACGGTATGAAAACATATTGTAAAGTCGACTTCCTCTTCCCATTTGACGAAAAAACATACATAATCGACTGGAAAACAGGAAAAGAAGACAGAAAAAAGCACGATAAACAATTAACGGGATATGTGTGCTGGGCTTGTTATCACCTGGAAAATAAACCCGAAAATTTCGCAGCAATTTCAGCATACCTCGACCCTACTTACAGGGAAAAAGAAAAGCAATTTAAAAACTACGAAATCGAAAATTTCATACACTCAGTTCAAAAAGAAACCGAAGAGATGCGTTCATTTTGTGAGGATGTTTCTGAAAATATTCCTGTCAAAAAGGAAAACTTCAAGAAAACTTCGAACGAGAAAATCTGCAAATTTTGTAATTACAGGGAGATTTGTATTTAGCCACAAAGGCACAAAGTAAATAGGACGCAGATTTTAAGGATTTTTTCTTGTTTAAAACCCATCCTCACAACCCAAATATTTAGACAGGATTAACAAGATAAACAGGATTTTTTTCGAATCCCCTCCACATCACAAACACTAAGAGGAACAACAGATTATACGAATAAACGAATAAAGAAAAAATTCTTTAACTAAGAACCAGGAACCACGAACTACGAACTGCTTACTACTCTATACTAACCACTATCTAAATCTAACTTCCACCGAATCAACCAATTCATAATAGTGAATTATAACATTAAGTACTGAATCAGCCTCGTTAGGTTCTGGCAATATTTCGTCAATCTTTAATTCAATATTTCCGTCTTCATCAGTATAATATACTTTTTCAAAATCTGAATTCTCTACCGTAATTTTCATCTTTTGTTTTATCAAAATTATACTATCCACACAAATAGTATCCCTTTTTATAAAACCTGGCATAATCTTAGTAAATTCGGATCCTTGAGAACTAGCCTCACTAATCATCGCAGCACCCAAAAGAGCAGAGACAAAAGATATCATACAACCATCTATCATCTTTTCATCTTCACCAGCCAAGCAATCAGCGGATCTTGCATAGCTGCATCCTCCAAAACAACCACCAAATCCAACCGCAGCGCCTAAAAGAGCCATAATATTCTCATTTTCTTCAGAACCATGCACATAAAGCTCCTCTAATTTTAAAGAATCTCTAACAACAGCAATATTCCTTATTTGCGAAACCAAAGAAAAGCCATTCCTTTCCTGCGTAACAACCTTAACATCCAGTTCGCTCCGCAACGGAGAAGACTTTCGGCTAACCACTTCCTCCTGCCTACGAATAAGATGATCCTGAGCACATTCGAATAAAAGAATAATAATAAATAAAACCATTATTTTCAAAGCTTTCATAAACGCCTAACCTCCAACGAATCAACCATATCTTTATAATGTATGATGAACTCGAGAATCGAGTCACTCTCTGAAGGTTCCGGGATAATTTCGTTAAATTTGAGATTAATATTACCAAATTCATCTGTGTAATAGACCTTTTCAAAGTTTTTGTTTTCTACAACCACTTTTACCTCATCAACGGATGTTACTGTGCTATCTATACAAATTCCATCTCTTTTAATATAGTAAGGTTCTGTTTTAGGATGCGAAAACCCGACTAAACCATCTAAGATGAAATACAAAGCTGTGATTCCGCCTACAACCCCATAACACCACGCCAAATGAAGATAAATATCATCAGAAGGGTCATTCATCCAAGCATATGCAGACATAGAAGACGCCAGCGCAGCACAACCCCCAATCGCACAACCAATTAAAATTTTTCTGTAACTGGTGTAATTGATTCTTTCACCAGTATCTTTTCTACCGAAACCATGTTTATAAAATTCTTTCAACTTTAAAGAATCTCTAACCCCAATAAAATCTTTAACCTGAATATTCAAAGAAAGTCTTTCATAATTTTGTTCAATGACTTTAACATTCAAATCTTTCCAGGTAGAAAGAATTTTTCGGTCAAGTAGTTCTTCTTCCCGTGAATCAAGATACTTCTTGCTACATCCGGATATTAAAACAAGAAGTAAAAAAATAATCACCATCCTGAAAACTATTTTCATTTTAAGTATTTAAACCCTCCCAAATTATAATGAGAACTTACAAACAACCCTCAATTTTGTCAAGAATCAGAAGCAATATATGAAAACAGTCCTTTCCCATAAACGATATTGACAAAAAAACACTTTATAATAATTTTATTATAATACTGAAAATAAAAATGAGAGAAACAAAAAATCTGTTTGATTTAAGATATTTATTTTATTTGATATTACTCTTATTCTTAACAATCCCTGGTCTCTCTGAATTTTACGAAAACAGTCAAACCTTAGAATTCGAACTCAACGTATTAGGATTTGAAGGAGGTAAGATAATTCATACAGACGCCGATAACCCTATTCACCTGTTAGGTGAATTTAGCTCTTTTGGCCTTGGCTATAAAATAGAAAATAAATTCGGTATCCGGCTAACAACAAAAACCGTGGAGCTTTTCCCATCGGGCTTTTCAGGAGACTATATGCTTGACTGTTCAATACTTTCCTTATATCTATCTTTATTTTTTGAAGCAAATGAAAATTCTTCTTTTTACCTCTCAGTCGGAGGAAATCACTGGTATGCAATTTATGATATGTATTACACTTCATCAGCAATAGGATTCAAACAAAACTTCGGCAACTTTGACAATTTAAGCATCTTATATTTCGGATGTGAATTACAATGGATAAGAATATCCGAATCTTCAATGAGGAATAATATCATTAGCTTTAATCTGATATTTGGTATAGGTAATATCAAAAAAAATTTCGGGCTGTAAACAATTGAGTTATAAGTTAAAACAAAAGAAAGAAACCAGCAAACAAAAAATTCTGTAAATCCTGTCCGAATAAAGGTTTCGGGTTACAGGTTTCGTATTTCGTGTAAAAAACTAAAAATTTATTTGTGTAATTTGTGTTATTTGTTGTTAAAAAAACTTTGTGTCTTTGCGTCTTTGTGGCTAAAATTTTTACTGGAAATTTTCCTTCATCCAGGCAGCCCTGCGACAAGCGGGACATAGAATCTTATACCAATCCTCTCTCAAAAACTCATCTGGAGTTTTCAATTTTCCTTCTTTCTCGGCAATACCCATTTGAGTATATCTTGCCAATATAATGGTAGGATTGGCAAAAGATTTCTCGGAAAGTTTGTCGCCAATCCAGTCGAGATGCAATTTCGTCGTTATAATCTCACCGCACTTTTCGCACAACACCAGTTCGTCCTCTACTTCCTGAATTGCCTCGCTTCTATCGAAAGTATTTTTAGAATATTTATTCGTATATTTAATACCCTTGCCGGTAGTACAGAGAGCTCCGCATTGACCGCAGAGAAGACACACATCATAAAGAAATCGCATCTTCCTGAATTTCTTTCCATCTTTTTCGTATTCCTCAACTTCAATAGCTCTGGCAGGACAGACTTCAGCACATGCACCACATCTAACACAGTCATTATCCTGGTATTCGGGAAAACCTCGATATTCGGGAATAATATTGGGCGGCTCAAAAGGAAATTTCGTTGTAAAAGGACCCTTCACTAAAGCCCTTATTGCCTCACCGAGTTCTCTGATTTTTGGTTTTTTTATCGCCATTTATTTTTCTCTATCCTCTTTTAATTTATCCACCTTGCTTCCTTCCCATAACTTAAATCCGCCTATATGAGAACCTCTTGCAAGTGCATGAGCCGCTGTCGGAGAAGTGAGCATCACAAAAATTATACAAATTAAAGCCTTAATACCACCAGCTGAAAACAAACCCAATTCAAGAAATACACCAAATAGTATAGCACAGGTACCAAGCGTAACCGATTTGGTCGCAGCCTGCAACCGATTGTAAATATCGGGAAGTCTAATAAGACCAAGGCATCCCAATAAATCGAAAGCCACTCCGACAACAACAAAACCTAAAGCAAAATTATTACTCATCGAAGCCTCTCCCTTCAAGGAACTTAACAAGAGCAAGAGTACCTACAAAAGAGAGTATCGACCAGGAAATAGCTATATAGAGATAAAAGTCTTTCTTTTCATGCGCCGCAAAGAGGGCACACATCCCAACGACAATAATTCCAAGTATGTCTATGGCTACCATCCTGTCAGGTGGTGTCGGTCCGACCATAACTCTGTAAAGACACATAAAAGATGCTATTATTAAAGCAACGAAGAAAAAAGTAAACATTATTCGAATATCCTCCTGAGCATTCTCTCAAATCTTCCTAAAATTATTTCTTTTTGAATCTCGGGATTATCGCTTGATACATTTATCCAGTGTACGTAAAAATCATCGTCATCAACCTCTACGGTTAAAGTTCCAGGGGTTAGCGTAATAGAATTAGCAAGTATGGTCTTTGCCAATTCACCGGTGAGATTTGTTTTAACCCTGACTATTCCAGGTTTAATAGGCAAATACGGGTTTAAAACACGATAAGCCACATCCAGATTGGCAAGGAATATATAATATACGAGATAAGGTATATATAAAAGTGCAAATAAAAAACGGCGCGGAGTTAATAACTTCATAACATCATCAGGGAAAAGCCTTCGGGTAAGAACCGTTACAAACAAAGCTACTAATATTCCAACCATAAGATCTTGCCTTAGATATGGAGAAAGATCTTGTAAATTCCAGGACCATGTCAGAAGAATCCACATTAGTAAGTATATCATAAATTGAGCAATTTTTTTCTTCATAAAATCTCCCTATATCCCCAGTACAGATGAAATATAAGCCATTTGATTCATTATTACACTCTGAGCCGGCGCAATAATATTACTTATTAGCCAGCCATTAAAAATCCCCCCAAGGAGACATAAAACGGCAAAAATAACAATAGGCATTAACATCAAAAAGGGAGCTTCTCGTACATCTTTCATATTCGGAGTTGGTTCTCCAAAAATAACATTTTTTTGAAATCGTAAGTAGTAAGCAAGAGTTAAAAAAGCAGTTAAAACAAGAATAGCTCCAAGCCATATATAACCGGCTGAAAAAGCTGCAACAATTATAATTAACTTGCTCCAGAACCCATTAAAGGGCGGTACTCCGGCAATCGAAAGAGCTCCTATTACGGATGCTCCCGAGGTAACAGGCATACTTTTCCTGAGGCCCCCAAGTTCTGATAAATTCCTTGTTCCGGTAGAAGTCTGGATAGCTCCTGAGGAAAGGAACAACAAAGATTTAAACACGGCATGATTTAAGAGATGAAAAAGTGCTCCAATAATAGCAAGCGGTGTGCCAATTCCTATTCCTACTGCAATATAACCCATCTGACTGATAGAAGAAAAAGCAAACATTCTTTTCATATCGTCCTGTCCAAAGCCCATAAAAGCTCCAACAAGCATGGAAATACTACCCATTACTAAAAGAATATTGGAAACAACGGAAGTCATTCCTATCATACTATAGAAAATTCTCATGAGTGAATAAATCCCAAGGACTTTAATCAAAACACCGGAAAGCATTACAGAAATTGGTGCAGGAGCAGAAGAATGGGCATCCGGCAACCAGGCATGGAAAGGAACGAGTCCTGCTTTAAGTCCAAAACCCAAAATAAATAGACCGGTCGCCATCAAAATCGCTTTATTATCAGCAAGTCCATTATCTATTATAAACCTGGCAACATCAGCCATATTAACCGAACCAGTAACCGAGTAAATCATTCCAATACCAAACAGAATAAATATAGAAGCAAGAGCTCCCAATATCAAATACTTAAATGAAGCTTCAAGTTCCTCTGCATCTATCCCATAACCCACCAGCGCATAAGATGCTATAGATGCAATCTCAAGGAAAACAAATAGATTAAACAAATCTCCCGTTAGCACTACACCATTCATACCAGCAAGCATGAACAAAAACAGAGTAAAGAATCTTAAGTAATCTTCATATTTCCTCATATATGAATATGAATAAATTACTGTAAGGAATGTCACTACGTTCACAACAAGCAACATAAGCTGGGAAAGATTATCCTTAACCAGCACTACTCCAAAAGGTGGTTTCCACCCTCCCATCTCATGAATAATTGTTCCTTTCCCCCAGATAGCGGCTAATATAAATAAAAGAGAAAGAGATGTAAGAATAGACCAGATCCTGGGGAAATATTTCTTATCAAACTTACCAACAAGCAACATCAAAATCGCACTGAATACCGGTATTGTCGTGAATAATGGCAATAAAACACTCATCTTTAACCTCTAAGCCTCTTTATTTCATCCATATCAAAAGTTCCATAACGTTCATAAAGTCTGATAGCCATTGCTACCATTAATGCAAGCGTTCCAAGTCCAATAACAATAGAAGTAAGAACAAGCGCCTGCGGAAGAGGATCGACAGCAGTGCGAATAAAAGTCGCCATATCCATATCTTTCATAAGAATAGGAGGAACTCCCGACTTCCGGAACCCAAGGAGTATCAGAAAAAGATTTACAGCATATTCCATTATAGCAACCCCAAGAATCTTTTTCACAATATGTCTTTTAAACACAAGTGCATATAATCCTATAATCAGAAGTACAAAATTCAAAAAGTACAGAGTCATTGTTCAATTCTCCTCGTTTTCATTCCTGGTAACCACTACTCTCTGAAGTATAGCAAGCGCTAAGAATACTATATAAAGACTCATTCCTACTTTCAGCATTATAGCCAGATTATAAATAATAATATGGCCGGCTGAAAAAAGCTCAAAAGGTGTACCCTTAGGCAGAAAATTAAACAGGAATGTGCCTCCAATCCATAATCCTATAAAACCCAATATTATAATAGCAAGTGCACCAATATCATCACCAACCGAACCCGCCACTCCTGATACCATACTTTCTACAACTTTCCTACCATAGGCCAGGGTTATCAAAATATAAGCAAGAGCAATCATTACACCACCCGGGAATCCACCACCCGGAGTTATATGCCCATAAAGAACCACATAAGCTCCAAATACCATCATAAATCCAATTATTAAATTAGTTATTGTTTTTACTATAAAAGTCATTCCGGATTGTTTTTTGCCCTTCATATTAATGCTCCCTGTCTATCCTTAAAAAATCCTTATCCTGTTCTCTCTTCCATCTCCTTAAGATTGCAAAAGCACCGCTAATAGAGACAAACAGAACCATTGCCTCACCATAAGTATCATATGCCCTGAAATCAAGAATAACAGAGGTTACAAAATTGGTTGCTCCTACTTCTCTAAGTCCGTGTATAAGATAAAAACGAGAGACTCTCATCAAAGGTTCTCCGAACGAAGGTAGAGAATGAAACGCAATCCATGCAAACACAAGTATGATACCAACAAAAATTAAAGCTGTTCTGTTAGAAAAAACCGATTCTCCTTTTTCTTCAATAGCAACATTATCAACATTTACGGTCGCTCTTATCAAAAGTATCAAAGACAAAATCTCAACTATTACCTGAGTAATAGCTATATCAGGCGCTCCAAGGAAAAGAAACATCATTGATAGTGCAAATCCTACCGCGCCTATAGATATTACCGCCGAAAGCATATTCTTTATCTCTACGGTTACGAAAGCTCCTATTATCATAAAAACCAAAAGTAAATGTAATATAATTATCTCATTCATACCATCACCCTCTACCCATTAAAACAAACATAATTATCATTAAACCCAGAATACACCAGGACAAATAAGTAGATAGAACTCCATTATGCAGTTTTTTCAAATTTTCGACTATCGCCTTCCAACCGGTAACCTTAACAATATTATAGATATCGTAAGTACCCTTGTCTCTGTCTTTAAGATATGTACCAATAAACGGAAGTTCAAGAATTGTAAGATATAGACCGGTTCCCGGAAATCTTCTTTCTTCAAGATCCAGTCGCTCACCGCCCATAAATACAGGCTGTTCTCTGTAATCGAATACTTTTCCTATAAAATAGAGTATAATCCCGATTACAAGACCAATAATTAAAGCTACTGTTGCTTGATATGGATTCCATAGTGTATTAACAAAGCTTAAACTTGAAAGAATTTTAAATATCGACAGGTTTGCAAATATATTAAATTCCATAGGCACAAAGAATAGATTTACCGTAAATGCGGGGAAAATCCCGAAGAAAAGACAAAGAATGGCTAAAACCGCAATCGGGATTGTCATAAATAAGGAAGGTTTTTTGACCTTATCGAAAATAGTTGAAACCCCCCCGAAATAAACCGAATAAATGACTTTCAGGAAAGACGCAAGAGTAAGCGCACTTCCGAAAATTGCCAGAATTAAAAACAACGGTTGGCCGGCGATTAAGACACCCTGATAAACCATCCACTTGGAAGTAAAACCATTTAAAGGCGGAACTCCTGAAATCGCAAGCGCAAGAATCAAATTGAAAATCATCAAGGACGGCATTTTTCTATATAAACCACCTAATTTCTCCAATTCAGTTGTTCCTGTTTCTTTTTCAATAGCACCGGCACAAAGGAAGAGTCCTCCTTTATATATTGCATTATTCAACATATGAAATAACCCACCTAGAATTCCAATAGGATTTCCTGTTGCGATACCAAGAACCATATATCCGACCTGACTTACCGCGTGATAGGAAAGTAATTTTTTAAGATTATGCTGTATAAGCGCCATAAGAACTCCGACAATAATCGTAAAGGCACCTATAAACATAACAACAAAACTTAAAATAGGTTCTACATTAAATAATTTTAACATCGTTATTGCTAAAAGATAAATTCCGAGAAGCTTATCAAGAGAACCAGGTATAAAAGCCATCATAGATATTGGAGCTTCTTCGGAAATCGCAGGTATCCAGGTATGGAAAGGTATAGCCCCTGCTTTTGCAAGAGCAGCTACAACAAAGCAGAAAAATACAAATTTAGGAAGTCCGCCTGAAGCAGTAGAGATAGAAATCAAATCAATATTAAGAACACCTACATTTATCCAGACATAAATCACTCCAAACATGAACAAAGCATCTGCAAACCCAAGAATGATATAGGTCTTACGAGCTGCTTCGGAAATTCCTTTACCACTACCCAAATTAACATAGAGAAAGAAAGTTGCAGTTACCATTTCCCAGAAAATCAGCATGAATAATAAATTCGCGGAAAGAAATACACCGGATGCTCCGGCAAGAGTCCAGAAAAAATATGTCATGAATTGATTATCGCCAGTTTTGACTTCGTTACGGGAACTAAAAATATAAATAGAAATCAAAAAACCGAACAGATAAGTAAATAAAAGCATGAAACAACTTATCTGATCAACTTTAAGCATAAAATCAGCACGATAATTCAAGAAATTAAGTGATAATAAACTTTCTATCGTACCTGTTAAATTAAATAAACGGTACGAAAGAAAAAGAAGATACGCCGTTACACCAACCGCTATCAATTGCTTAAATTTCTTCGACCTGGGAACAACCAGGGTAAAAAGCCCAGCAAAGAACGGCAGCAAAATCGGATATATTAATATATTATCGAACATCATATCTCCATATTATAAAGAGGCGGAACTTTACCTAACTTTTTCATAATATCTCTGGTTTTCTCAACGCTCAATTTCAACAACTCTTTTTCTCCAAGAATCTTCTCATTATTGTTTTTGTCAACGACAGCAACCCTCTCGGTACAGCAGTAACAGGGATCAATAGAAGCGGTAATCAAAGCAACATCGGCTATTGTTTCGCCCTTACAAGAGGCTTTGAAAGTCGGAAGATTATTAAAAGTTGGGGCCCTGACCTTATGACGATAAGGCATATTTGAACCATCACTTCTTACATAATGAAAAACTTCCCCTCGCGGAGCTTCATAGCGACCGCATCCTTCTCCGGGAGGCACTTCGCTTATATCCGCATCGATTGCTCCACCCTCTGGAAGTTTTAAAAGAGCCTGCTTTATCAAAGAAATCGATTCAAAACATTCAAGAAGGCGAACCACACCCTTGCTGAAGACATCACCGTCTTTCTGAACAATAACATTCCACTTAAGGTCTTTAAAACCGTCGAGAGGTTCATCATGTCTGGCATCCCAGGGTACTCCGGACCCACGAGAAGTGGGGCCAAGAGCGGAATAAAGAATTGCATCTTTTTTCTTAAGCACACCGATGCCTTTTAGTCTCTTATGTATTACAGGGTCGTCAAGAATCGCATCTGTAAGCATCCTGGTAGGTTTTTCTACGTCAACAATATGTTCCAATGCATAATCTATTTGTTCCTTATTGAAATCCCTTCTGACGCCGCCTGGTTTAAACATGGCGTAGTGATTTCTATTACCGGTCAATTTTTCGCATATCTCCAGAATCGTTTCTCTGTACTTCCATGCCCACATCCAGACCGTATTATATCCGATAAAATGCCCTGCAAGTCCAACCCATAAAAGATGCGAATGCAATCGCTCCAATTCACAAACAACAACTCTGATGAGCTGCGCTCTTTTAGGAACTTCACAACCAACAAGGTCTTCAACAGCCAGGCAATAAGCCATCGGATGAGAAGTAGAACAAATCCCACAGATCCGTTCCACAAGATACGGAACCTGATCCCATGTCTTCCCTTCGGATAACTTCTCAATACCTCTGTGATTGTAACCTATCTCGACATCAAGGTCCACGACCCGCTCACCTTCCACATAAAGTTTAAAGTGCTCAGGCTCCTCAAGGAGCGGATGATAAGGACCCAGTGGAATTATTGTCTGTTTCATATCCCCGACCTCTCATAATCATAATCTTCGTCAGTTACATCGGAATGCTTAAAACTCTTTCTTAAAGGGTACTTGCCTTTCGGAAAAGAATCGGCAAGAATAAGCCTTCTCATGTCAGGATGCCCTATAAAAGTAACTCCAAGCATTTCATTTATTTCTCTTTCTATCCATCTAAAAGCCGGTATCTTTTTACCTATGGATTCAATTTCTAATTTGGGATAAGGAATAAGAGTTTTCACATTTATTATCATATTTTTGTCTTCTCTTGCTAAATGATAAATTATTTCTATACCCTCTCTCATATCCATACCGGTAGCTGTGCAAAGTTTGCATTTGTATTTAAAAAACAAATATTCTATAACCTCAGGAGCCTTTTTTGGCTCTACTCTTATATATATCCTGTTAACCCTGGGCTGGACTATATCTATTATCTTCCCTTTTAATTTGCCTTTCAAATCTTTCATAACTTCTTTAATCATTAAACAGCCCCCAATCCCATAACTATACCTTCTATCATCGCCTCCGGCTTAGGAGGACAGCCCGGAACATAAACGATTTTGACGTCCGGGTCTATTTCTCTCAGCACCTTATCAACCGGACCAACAATCGAGTAACTATCTCTGAATATACCGGAAGAACATCCGCAGGAGCCAAAAGCAACAACAAGACAGGGTTTCGGAGTCTGTCGGTAAACTTCAAGAAGCCTGGGCTTTGCATGCGCATTTACCGAACCACAAACAAGCAGAGCATCCGCATGCCTGGGGCTCCCTACCAACTTTATGCCGAACCTCTCAACGTCATATCGGGGAGTCAGAAGTTCTAAAACTTCAATATCGCAGTTATTACATGCTGCAGTTGATAAGTGAAAAACCCATATAGATTTCTTAAATGCTTTTTTCAAAACATCCATTTAAACTCCAAAATGAGCAAGAATACCTGCCAGAATCGCAGCTCCACTCATCCAACCCCAGAAATACTTCATAGCCTGGTCAATTCTGACCCTGGGATTAGTATTTTTAATCAATATGAGCAATACGACAATAAGCAGATACATTAAAATACCACCAATAATTCCCTTACCCCAGAAAAGAATAATCAAGAGTATAGGTAAACCAAAAAGCATTATAGCTTTACTTAACTCGTAAGCTGCAAGCACTCCGCCGGAAAGTTCCATTAGAATTCCCGAACCGAGCTCCGTTTCCGCTTCCGGCAAGTCAAACGGAACTCTTCCAAGTTTTGCCTGAGTACAGGATATTGCAACGACAAAAGCTATAACCCCATACCAATTCGATATATTCGACCCATTAATCCTCTGCCAATCCATAATAGTCCGAATCGAAAAACTACCAGCTTTCGAAGCTATCATAACAATAACAATAATCATAGGCAAATCGTACGACAAAAGTAATTTTATCTCTCTGGACACCCCTACTGAACTTAAAGGATTACCGGAGGTTGACCCAATATATATTAGAGCTATCGCAGGAATTGCAAATAAATACCATACAACTATTATATCTCCAATAAAACCTTTACTCATATTGAAATAAGAAACACAAAGGATTGTGACCCCAAGAGTAGCAGAAGCAAGACCTAAAAGAGGAGCAAATATAAAACCTGAACCGAAAGCTTCTTCCGGTACGATAACCTCTTTATAAAGTAACTTACCTATATCTGCAAATCCCTGATACCACGGAGGACCCTGTCTCCATTGAACTCTGGCAGAAACCTTCCTGTCAAGCCAAACTGTCAGAAGACCAATTATAGAAGCAAATATAAATCCGGGAAAGATTAGATAATAAAATAACAATTTCATAATCTTCTCCAGGGTTTTGCCTTAACTCTAGCGTCCACTCTGTCCCTCTCTTTCTCATCTTCATAAGATATCACTTCGAACGAAAGAGCTCCGCTTGTACATGTCCGGACGCATCTCGGTTCTTCTCCTTCCTCAAGCATATCGAAACAAAGGTCGCATTTGGAAATAATATGACGAACTCTCTTGAATTCAATAACACCAAAAGGACAGGCAATCGTGCAGGAAAGACATCCGATACACCTAAAATTATTGTGATATACCAGACCGTCTTTACGTTTCTCTAGAGCCTCCACAGGACAAACCGCAACGCATGAAGGTTCACTACAATGCTTGCAATGAAGAGGCATATCTATAGTTATATCGAAGTTCGAGCGCGCAAGACAGAATTTATCCGAATGGCTCTCGTAACAGGCAATATCACAGGCATGACAGGAAATACATCTGTCTACGTCAAGTACAATTCTTTTCTCGCCTTTTGCCTTCATTTTACTATCCTTGCCTTCTCTGCTCCCGGAGATATAATACCATCTTCATCAGGATTGGCAACAAATAATTTTCTGCTCTGGGAATAATGTACCGGAACGGCAATTACATCTCCCCGTACGTCAAAAGGCAAATTACTGCAATCTTCAATTGCGAAAACAGAAGAACCGCCGGCTGTTTCAATGGTTATCTCTTTTTCAAGCGAAAGTTCTTTAATCTTATCGGGATTAATGAACACATAAGGTCTTTCCTTCCCTTGGTTCCATTTCATTCTTTTAGTTATTTCACCGCTACCGTGATGAAAAGGCAAACCGATACCTATAACGGTAAAAGGAAACTTCTTATTGACTAAATCAGCCGGCTCTTTTATATTTTTTTCTTCCATAAAAGGAATTGGTTTTGCACTCGTAACCCCGGCTTTAACTTTCTTTCCGGTAAATTTCGATAGGAACTTGCTTATAAAATCGCCATCCGATATGGAATCTCCGACCGGAGTAACCCCTTCTCCTAAATTTACCACTTTTTCCTCGAGAGAAACGACCGAGCCTTGCTTCTCGAAAGAAAAAACCGAAGGAATAAAACACTCAGGCGAACCGGAACCCTTAAAGAAATATGTAGATAATACAAAATTCAAATACCCGAAAATATTTTCAAAATCCGGAATAAAATCGAAAGGATCTCCTCCCAGTACGATAAGACCTTCTAATTTCTTTTCTTTCAAAGCATCCATAATTTTTTTATTGTTAAAGTTACCGATAATCCTTCCGACTCCAAGAGAATTTTGACCGATTGGAACAACAGCAAATTTGCTTTCTGTAATCTCCGAAATGCGAGAAAGTTTTGCGACGATTCCGTAAGGATTGTTAAAATGCCCATAAATATTGGAAAAAATAATTTGCCCGTTTTTCGACTCTTTAAGTGCCCCGGCAATTTCTTCGATCTGGCTATCGGAAATACCTACCTTCGCCTTATCCAACTTCAATCTCTTTTCTCCTTCAAGTTGCGAAAGCAGAACCGAAAGAAAATATAACATATATCCCGGTTTTATAGTAAAAGAGCGAGAGAAAAGAGAAATTCTGTTACCAACAATATCAAGCGAAATAAGACGATTGCCTCTTTTCTTATTACGGGCATCAAGTATTGGCTTTGCGAGAGTAGGCGAAAGCGAAAAAACATCTCCGACTGCGAGCACCAAGTCGGCTTCACGTAGATCATCAAAAGAAAACTCGTTTTTTACGGATAATAAAGCTTCATCCTCAAAAGGGAAAAGCCCCAAATACTCTGTGTTCATCTCTTCGGAAAGTTTTTTTGCAAGATAAGCTTCTTCAAGAGTATGATTACCGCTTATCAAAATCGCGATATTATTTTTTTTCTCAATGATTCTCCTGAACTCGGGAATACAACCCTCTATTGCCTGGTCAACCGAGCACACTTTACCAAAAAGTTCCGCCTGCCTCAAACGATAAGGAGAGTTTAAAATTTCGCACGTGAAATTGCCTCTCGGACACAAACCTCTTCCGCTTTTTCCGTCATAATAAAGTTTAAACAGAGAATCTTTCCCGAATAGCGCTGCCCCGTCAGAACCTCTTTTCAGTACAATATCGTCCTGGACGGAGCAGAATGTACATTTTGTCCTATATTCATTGACAGAAGACATCCGGATAATCCTTTATATCTGCATAACACATATCGGGACCATCTTTGCAAAGATAATACGGTCCGATATTACACCTTGCGCATTTCCCAACGCCACAGCTCATTCTCCTGTTCATGGAAAGATAAATTTGCTCCGGTTTAAAACCGGATTCGAGCAATTTGAATGTCACAAATTTCAGCATTACTTCCGGACCGCAGGAAACAGCATAAGAATTCTTAATATCCACTCCGATTTTATCAAGATAATTTTTTTCGAGAAGACAGGTCACAAGACCCACTTTATCTTTCCATTCACGGTGAGGCTTATCGATAGTCAAATTGACGGAAACCTTCTCCCTGTTCTCCCATTTTTCATATTCATCCTTAAAGCACTGATCGATCGGACTTTTAGCTCCGTAACAAATATAAATTTTTTTAATTTTTTCTATTCTGTCAAATAAAGCGTAAATTAAGGAACGCAGAGGTGCAAGACCCACACCTCCTCCTATAATCAAAATTTCCTTACCCGAAAATTTATCCAGAGGATAACCTTTTCCAAAAGGACCGCGAAGACCCAGCTTATCCCCTACCTTAATATCTTCATGTAACACATCCGTTATTCTCCCAGTCTTCATAATGGTTATCTCCATCTCATTAACATCACCGGGACTAGAAGAAGGAGTAAACGGCGCCTCTCCGACTCCGGGCACGGATAGCTGCATAAATTGACCGGCTTTGAAACTCATTTTTTTATTCAACTTAATACGATAAGTCTTAATAGTCGGGGTTTCCTCTTTTATATTACTTACTGTAGCCTCATGAGAATAATATATGTTATCCATTTATTTTTCCTTTACCGGGTAAGCGCCGGCAATGACTTCGCGCATATCTATATCTCCAAGACAATTCTCGATGCAACGACCGCATCCTGTACATTTATAAACACCAAACTTCTCATAAAAACGGAAAAATTTATGATAATATCTATTTTTGAACTGAGCTATATGCGAAAAACGAGGATTCATTCCGCCCGCCATCTGTGAAAATCCTTTAAACTGGCACGAATCCCATACCATAAATCTATTATACTTTTCAGCTTTTACCCCTTCTCTATCAAAAAGGGTAAAACAATAACACACAGGACAAACATTCGTACAGGCACTACAGGAAACACAGGTGCTGCCTATATCCCAGCCGGCATCAGAATCAAACGCTTCCGAGGCCAAACGGTGACATTCAGAAAAAGCTTTCTTGAAAATCGAATTTTGTTTCTCCAATTCTCCTACCACTTTTTCTCTTGTCTTATTCTTTTCTTTAATTTGATTCTCTTTAGCTTCAGGAAGAGAAAGCTCTTCCAGAATCCCACTTCCCACCTCACTTCCGCTTTCTATTAAATATCCACCCTTAATTTCCGACAGGTTAATATCAAATCCTTTTTCAGGATAAGGTGAATACCCCATAAGATTACAAAAACAACTATCACAGCAATAGGTACAGTCCGAAGTTACCAGAATCAAAGATTCTCTTCTTTTTTTATAAAAAGGGTCGACAAAATCATTGTCTTCGAGAAATACTTTATCAAGAATGGGAAAAGAGGCAATATCGCAAGCCTTAAGACCGACAAGGACCTTCTTTTTATCCGTATCTTCGATATTACTCCAGTTCTCATCCTGGTAATCCGCCACCTTAAATCGGACGGGCAGAACAAAAGACTTAAAATTATCGAAAGCCCTGAAACCGGGAACCCGATAATCCGCCAGGGTATCTTTTCGTATTTCCTTTATAAATATTCGAGCTTCGGGATTCCTGTTAGAAGCAACTTCCGCTTCGGTCGAGGCAAAAACCCTGCCATATGTCAACAGTATATCCATCAGATTCTTCAATCTTGAATCACTCAAGAAACAAACACTCATTCTCTTTATTTTAATACCCCTTTTGTGATTTAAATCACTAAATATGCGTATATGTTATGCGTCAGGAATCATTTGTCAACCCCTGTTTTTGATTTTATTTTAATATTTATAACGCAGATAAAACAAAATAAGAAAGGACTCGGAATTCTGGAGCAGGAAGCCCTCCCCAACCAGAAATAGATTTAACCACAAAGACACGAAGACACAAAGGAAATTAGGACGCAGATAAACGCAGATCAGCAGGATATTTTTTGTTGTTACTAAATCCCAACCCCTAAATCCAAAATCCTAAATATTGCCACGGATTCACACGGATAGACACTGATTTTTTTGTTGTTTTTTCGCTTGGACCCTTGAAACCTGGAACCCTTACCCCTAGAATTTATTTAATAACAAATAACACAAATTACACAAATAAATTTTTATTTTTTTCACGAAACTCAAAACACGTAACCCGAAACTCTGATTTACGCGAATAGTACGAATGTTTTTTCGCCGTCAGCTGTCTGCTGTCTTCTTTTAAGTCACCAGGACACAAAGAATAAAATGATTTTTTATTACTTTTAAACAAAAACAATAAAAAAGTGTGTTGTGGATGGGGCTTTGTGTCTTAGTGCCTTTGTGGCAATTCAATAGCGGTTTTGCCTTACCGGGGCCTCTAAAAATAAGGGCGTAAAATAAAGGTATTGACAAAATCAAAAAAATCTCTATTATGACTTGTAGTAATTAAGTAATAATTAAGGATTTATCAAGCTTGCAGCAAAAAGCAGCCAGAGATTAAAGAATAATTTTAAGTGCATGTTAAACTAAACTCATAAGGAGGTACTTATGAAAAAGTCTATTTTGTTGCCACTTGTACTGCTCCTGGTAGTAGGCGTAAACGCCGAGGTCTACCTGCCTGTCATAGCTCCCTATCAAACGCTGTCACTCGAATCATTCAGACATATAGCCACCGCTTCTATCGAGGACGACCTTGATAACGGTATAGACGGAACCGACATTTTTAACGTGGAGGGAGCTCGTATATACACCAATCTCAGCAACCTCGCATCCTCTACTGAAACCCAGGCTGATAATAGCAATTCCGAAAACACAGTGGTAATAGGCGCTGTAAGCAATATCTATAAAGGCTGGAAAGCAGCTATATTTTACGGTAATGCGAATTACCATGGAGCTCTTACCGGCTCAGCGACTGAAGTCGAACTTGAGAATAGGGATTTAGACAGTCCTTTTGACTGGAGGAGTGAACTTAACAGCGATACATCTGCAAATTCAATTAATAATGACAATTGCATCCTGGTCAATCTCGGAAGAGTTATGGGAGAAGAGACAGAACTGGCTTTCACATATAAACGTACGGTTTCAAAAGAAATACGAGATTATACAATCTCCAGGGATTATACCGAAACTGACCTCAATGTTCCATCAGTTGTGACAGACTGGGAAGAAAACGGAGACGGAGATTCGGAATCATCCGTTCCGATAAGCCTTTACTCACTCTCTTACGCAAAGCCTTTCAAAGATTGGAAATTGAGAGGAGATGTTTATCTGTACATGGGCGGAACGAATAATAACATGAACCAAATGTATCGCTTTTTTCAAGATAATTCACCCGCGAACCTTACCGAAACAGACGACTATCTCGACTCGAATTTAGTAGATAACAAAAACGATATCAGCGGTAACCTTGCTGGCGTTTCACTACGATTAAGCGACGAGAACGAATTCGGTTTGTGGGAAGTCGGAGGCAATGTCGGAATGGTTTTCGGAAGCGGTGATTACCGAGAATTAACTCGCAGCCATAGCATAGAACAAGACCAGATTGGGTCTTATATAGAAGTCACCAATTCTGCCGCCAATGATGAAATTGTTGGTCCGATATCAGTATCAGGTATGAACATGGGGCTCAACGGAAGAATAGAGTGGCAGATAAGTCCGAATGTTCGCTGGGGAATAGGTTTGATTGCTAACAGTTTCTCGGCTACCCTTGAGTATGATTTAGATGAACTCAGAACCTCCCGTATTGTTTACAACGATGGCGACCCTACACCAGAGCCCACTGACTATATTACAACCGGAATCGGAGGAGCCTCCTACGTTCGAACCGTGAAATTGAATACCAATAGCATTGTTATACCCACAGGAGTAGAGGTAAGTATCGGCAAGAAGAAAGACTGGTTCATCCGCCTCGGAGCTCTGGCAAACGGTTCAAAGAGTGAAATGACCTACTCAATTGATGTCGACGAAGCCTCGATACAACCAGACAGCGTGACGACAGTCTATGGTAGCGGTCCCAATCCTCCTCCAATTGTTGATACCGATGTAGATTATACCGACTCGGAAGTTACTAATGGTTCAACATGGCAGAACGTAGATTTCGTATACGGACTCGGTTGGAAGCCTTCGCCTAATTTATCTCTCGACCTCGTTGGAATGTTTGATGCTCCTTTCGGCGGCCCAGCAATAATATCTGCTGCTTCTGATGGCAGCGTAGAGTTATTATCTACAGGTTGGTTCAAGTCTTTGAGACTTTCAGCAACGATTAATATATATTAAAAACGGGTAATTTAATTTACTCGTAATAAAAAACCCCTGCTCAAATTGAGCAGGGGTTTTTTATTTCTTAGTTTTTAAATCCGATAAAGCGTCAAAACCATAAAATAATTTAAAAATCAAATATAAAAATGTAAAATAACAAATCAAAGTTCAAAAACAAAAAAGAGAAACAACGAATCACACAAATAACACGAATAAAAAACAGATTTAATTTACTATTTTCAAAAACAAACATCCTTGAATTTATTTGTAAAATTTGTGCTATTTGTTGTTAAAAAATGGGCTGTGGGTTGGAAAACAACAAAATATTGTTTTGTTCTCTGTGCTCTCTGTGGCTCCGTGTGAGGTTACTTTTTTTCGTTTGTTTTTTAAAACACGAATTCGAAAAGGGTGGTGGGTTTTCGTGTATTTAGTGTGTTTCCTAGTTAAAAAAATTATCTTTTACTTCATATACGGCGACCAGTCGGGGGCATAAGTGTCACTAAGACCATGAGTAAGTTTACGCTGTCTTGTACCGTCCCAGTTCATCGACCATATTTCATACCAACCGGTCCGATTGGAAATAAACACGATGTGTAAGCCATCCGGTGACCAGGATGGCTCTTCATTATTGCCCTCGAAGGTTACCTGAATAGGTTCGAAATCACCCGGGTCTGTCACACAGATTTGTTGGGAGTAATCTTCTTTTCGCGAAACATATGCAATCAGATCGCCCCTTGGCGACCAGGCAGGCGAGGTATTGTAGTCACCATGAAAAGTGAGCCTACGTACATTACCGCCATAAATATCCATGATATAAATCTGAGGCATACCGGAGCGGTCGGAAACAAAGGCAATCTCCCTGCTGTTTGGCGAAAAAACCGGTGAACAGTCAATAGCCCAGGTATTGGTGAGGCGGTTCAATTTTCTCGTTTCCAGGTCCAGAATGTAAATCTCGGTATTTCCATCTTTGGACAGGGTAAGAGCAATTTTTGTACCATCCGGCGACCAATCCGGTGCGTAGTTCAATCCCCGGTAAGAAGAGATTGCTCTGGAACTTTTTTTCGTAAGGTCAAAGAGGTGCAGATCCAAACGGTCAATGCTGTATACGGAATACAATATCCTTTTACCATTAGGTTCCCAACAGGGAAAGAGATTTAAATTGTTATTCTGGGTAAGCGCGGTAAAGTTATAACCATCGTAATCAATCAACGCCAGCTCTTTAGCGCTACCATTTTTGCTGGAAAAGACTATTTTTGTCGAGGCAATGCCTTTCTCACCGGTAAGCATCTCGATAATACTGTCCGAAATTTGATGGGCAAAATTCCGTAGCTCACCTGCAAGCCTCAGATTCAATTCTCCGATTTTTTCTTTAGATTCAAAGTCGCCAAGAGTAATCGTAAGGGCCGGTTCGTTTGCAGAAATTTTAAGCACCACACCGCTTTTTTTAGTTTTTCCGGCAAAAAATGCAGTATCCGAATAAATCTCAAAATATAATGAATAATCCAGGTCATATTTTATCACTGCTTCTATAAATTTTATATTTCTCGTGAACTCAGGCGTACCCTGGGCATCGAATGGCACTATAAATAAATTGGTTTTTCCTCCGGCATAATCGGTAAGCCGCAGAAAAACCTCCTGCCCAAAAAGAGTTACGGCCGTAATAGCAAGAACAACAAGTATTCTGACATTAAGAAATTTAACAGTTAAGAAATAATTTCTCATTGAGCTGTTAAAAACTCCAGATGAACTTTTAGATAGTCATCGGAAAATTCCTCAGGCAGAGGCGGCAGTTTTTTGGCAAGGGCAACAGCCCGGATTGTCGATTCGTTATAGACCTCATCGCCCGAATCATCTTCGATACGGATATTTGAAATTAGACCGTTTTTATCCACCTCAAAATAGACAATACTTTTTAAAATCACATCCTTATCCCTGTAAGGATTATCCCAGTTCTGACCAATTTTGTTCAATAGAATATTTAAATAATAAGAATATGTAAATCCCCGACCGCTGCCGGTATAGATCTGGGGCCTGATATCGGGAAGACCATCAGGCAATCCCTTTTTTTTGGGAGGTTTCTTCTCGTTTTTTTGACTACCATCTTTTATCGGGGTCTTCTTTTCCTTCGGTACAGACTTCTCTTCAATCTTTTTTGGCTCGTTTTTCTTCTTTTCCTCTGGTTCTATAGGAATTTTGGGCTTGCCTAAAATCTTTGGCTGGGGAAGAGGCGCCAGACTTACCTTATAAACTTCAATCTTCGGTATTGGCTTGAAATTACTCCTTGCAGCAATTCCAAGAACAGAGAATATAGTGGTATGGAATAAAAAAGAAAAAAAATAAAAACGGTTCATTCTCCTGTAAACTCTGCAACCAGACCCAATTCCTTTACGCCTGCCTTCCTCATCTTACCCACAACTTCAACCACGAAACCATAATCTATTTTTTTATCAGCACGAAGATAAACGGTTACACCCGGGGGCTTTTTGCTCATGATAGAAGTCAATTTTGATTCGAATTCTTCTGAAGAAACCTGCTCATCTTCGATGAATAATGTCTTGTTTCCCTTGACTGTTACCGTAATACCTTCCTCATCCTGCGGCAATGAGGCATCGGTTCGGGGTAGATCGACATCAATCCCCGGTGTCATCATTGGTGCGGTAATGATAAAAACAACCAGGATAGTCAATGCGACATCCACAAGGTTTGTAATATTCAGATCCTGAATTAAACCTTTGTCTTTATTCGGTCTCAACCAATCCCCTTTTCAGATTGGCGAATACCTCACTAATAAATTTCTCAAGGTCTGAATCTATCTTCATTATTCGAATGCGCAAAAAGTTGTTGAAGACTAATGCGGGAATTGCTACCACAAGACCGTAAAGAGTTGTAATAAGGGCATCAGAGATACCCGGGGCAACAACCGTTATATGTGCTGAGCCCCGGGCTCTAATCTCTAAGAATGCCTCCATTATTCCCCAGACTGTGCCCAGAAGTCCCAAAAAGGGACTTGCGGCTACAATCGTACCTAAAAACGGTAAGCCACTTTCCAACGTTTCTATCTCGGCTGTTCTTGCCCGGTCCATCGCCAGTTTTATATTATCAGCCAGTTCCAGTGTCTTAAGATTGGTACTTGATTTAAGGGATTTGAATTCCTCGAACCCTTTCTTCAAGACTCTACCGTAAACATTATCGTTCAATGATAGATGTCCGAGATTCTGCATTCCTTTGATATTCCTCTGAAACTCAAAACTCGTCAGAAATGCCTGACTTTTCTTTTTGGTGAGTGCCAGATCACGCAATTTTTTGAAGAAGATTGCCCAGGACCAAATAGAAAACAGGACCAGAATAATCATTATAATCTGGGCTGCAAACCCTGATTCAATAAAGACCCTGAAGAGATTCATTTATTCAACCTGTTTTTTGCCAGTCCGGCCTCAGGCGAATTAGGAAATTCTTTTAATACTTTCTCGAAATACATCTTTGCAGTCTTTATTTCCTTCGCCTCTTCATAGATGATGCCGCTTTTATACAGTGCGGTCGGTCTTTTGTTGCTCTGGGGATATTTATTTATCAGTTCATTGAATGTATCTACCGCATCCCCTCTTTTACCCATTGCATAGTAACACTCGCCAATCCAGTATAAAGCATTATCAGAAAGAGGTGACTCAGGCGTAACCTTTAGATAAGATCTGAAGCCACTGATTGCCTCGTTATAATTGCCCTTTACATAATTAAGATAGGCTGACTCATATATCATCCGCGCCTCAGGACTGACCGAAGAGTCTTCTTCGGAATCGGCTCCCACCTTTTTTCCTCTTCCCAGTTTCTCACTTATCTGGGTCAACTGGGCCTCGGATTCATTCAAGCGGGTGTTGAGCATCTCTATCTTATCAGCCAACTCCTCTGACTTGGTATATAAATCTATGCGAAGCTGAGTCATCTCCTTTGCCTGCTTCGTGGTATAGTATCTTAAACTATCGTTCTGCCAGTTAAAATTATTGTATCTCTGCCGCGTGAAGCAACCGCAAAGCATAAGAAGTGCAAAAAACAAAGCACAGGATGACTTCAGATGTTTAAGCATTCGTGCTATTTATATATATACCGGGACCTTACTTTACAACAAACTCACACCGACGATTCTTCTCCAGAACCTTCGGGTCCAGAGGTCTCTCTTCGCCGTAACTTATGGTCGAGAGACGACTTTCAGAAATGCCGAGGTTTACAAGATAATTATAAGCAGATTTTGCCCTTCTTTCACCAAGAGCCATATTATATTCCGCGGTCCCTATTTCGCAGCAATGACCTTCGATGGCAATGTTAACTTCCGGATAAATTCCAAGCATCTCGGCATTTGCATTTAGAATTTCTGCAGCCTCTGGTCGGATATCCGATTTATCAAAATCGAAGAATATCCTATTTAAGACTAGTTCCGGTCTTTCAGGTTCAACTACAGTAGTTGTGTCTTCTACAATCTCTGGTTCAACTGGTTCTTCCACTACAGCCCGACTAGCACAACCAAAGAACAAACCAACAACCAACAATACACCTAACATCAGTTTAAAATAACGCATCTACTCCTCCTTTTGTTTTTTTAATGATAACAAAAAACTTCTGATTGTCAAGCACCAATTTTTATTATTAATAATTTTTTTGTAAAGACTCAGGTTTGCCGGTCAGGCAGAGTAATTAGACCGCTTTAATTTCAGTAAGCTGCAAGCAATATATCTTTTTCGTCCTGCAATCCACCTTCCCTCTTGACCTGGGGTCAAATTTTTCTTATAATGTATATATAACAAGGAAATAAGGGATGAACGGTAAACAAGGAATAAACAGAAAACAGGGAATGGACCTAAATAAATTTGACCTTCTTAAAGAAGGGAATTTCGCAAAAATATATACAAAAGGTGAAGTTGCATACAAAGTCGCAGAACTTCCCGGAAGAGAATTACTTCACGGACAGTTCGAACTTCTTTCCGAGATCAAAGACCCTCATTTTGTGTCCGTTTATGATTGGTTCGAGGATAAGGATAAATGCGGCTTCTCGATGGAAAAAATCACTCTTCCCACAATCGACCAGGTCTTCAAAAAAGCACCTGCAAAAAAAGAAGATTTCGAAAGAATCAAAAACATTCTCCTTTCCATTCTCGATGCGCTTTCCGTTCTTCATTCAAAAAGTATAATATGCGGAGATTTAAAACCGACGCATATATTCGTTGATAAAAAAAACAACGTCAAGCTAATTGACCCTGGTTACGACCCCGATATAATTACTCCCGCCTATTCGGCTCCGGAAGCCTTGACAGACTCCCCCACTTTTTCCTCCGATATTTACTCTATAGGTATAATCCTTTACGAAATACTCACGGGAGAAAAAGCGTTCAAAGGTAACCTCTCCGAAATAATAGAAAACAAACTGAAAAAAAGACTTCCGCCACCTGAAGAAAAAAATCCTGCCATTCCCGAAGAACTGAATCTTCTGCTCCAGAGAATGACCGAACCCGACCCGGGTAACCGCTTAAAAAGCATAGAAGATGTTAAAAGAGAGCTCGCGCTTGGCGCTCCTTCACAAGATAATAAACCTTCTTTCGTTTCAGTATTCTCCGGAAGAGAAAAAGAACTAAAAGAATTTGAAGATTCAATCAATCGTCTCCCTGAATCACACATTTTCTTAATAAACGGAGAAAGAGGAATCGGAAAAACCGCCTTTTTAAAACAATTCAAAATAAAATCTCTTTCCAGAGGAATCAATGTAAAAGTAATCACCATAGGTGAATTGTACCGCATACTAGGAAAGAAAAAGGAGATTTCCGAACCTTTTATTCTATTACTGGACAACATATCATCGCTTTTAGAACTATCCGGCATTCTTAAAGAGAACGAAATAACTATAAGAGCAAACCCTGTTATAATTGCAATAAGTACGGACGACGAGGCAAACGATATAAAAGAACTTCATGATATCACGACCACTTTTCTTCTCTCTCCGTTAAACGAAAAAGAAATTACATTCATCCTTGATAAAAACTTTTCTCAACTTGAAAACAAAAAAGAGCTCAGCTCTTTCCTCCTTAAAAGAACCGCAGGAAATCCTTTTCTCTTAAACCAGATAATCGAAATTTTAATCGAAGAAGAAGTTATCGAAAGAAAAGGCGATAAAATAATCTTCAAAGAGAAAAAGATCTCCTCCGTTTCCCTGCCAGCCAACATACAGGATAATTTGGAATTTCAAATAGAAAAACTTTCGGGAGAAGAAAAAGAACTTTTAAAAACATTATCGATATTCTCTGAAAAATTCCCATTGGATTTGATTTCTCTCTTTGAAATAAAAAATCCATACATTTCAATCAATTCTCTTATTTCCAAGAACTTCCTGCAGAAAGATAAAAAGGGTATTAATTTTAAAAACGACTGGATTAGAGAGTTCTTTTATAAAAAACTAACCAAAAAAGATAAAGAGAGTATTTACGGGAAAATAAAAAAAGAAATTACTTCTCCGGAAGTTTTATACATATTGCAAAAAGACCTTGGGAAGAAGAAAGAGTATCGTGATTCTCTTATAAAGATAGCGAAAAAGAAAATAAAAGAAAAAGAATATCAGGAAGGAATCAAGTTTTTATCCGAAGCTCTCACGATAGAAAAAGACCCGATTAACCTCATAATTCTCGCAAGGCTCCTCGAGATGGCAGGAAACATCAATGATTCATTATCGATTTATAAAGAACTGCTTTCCCAAGAAAAAAATCCATTCTATCTCTTAAGGATGGGAAGCCTCGAAGAAAGAACTGGCGATAAAGAAGAAGCCGAAAAATATTTCAGGAAATGTATTGAAATTTCGCAAGGTAAAATAAAAGAAAAAGCGATTTATTCTCTTGGATACCTCTTAATCAAAAATGAAGAAATAGAAAAAGCATCGAGGCTTATCTCCGACTTCAAAAAGGTCGAAAAAGACTTGCCTTTACCTTTAAAATTCATCGAAGGTCGCATTTTATGCGCGAAAGGTAAGTTCGAAAAAACTTTAGCAATTGTGGAAGAAGAATTAAAAAAGGTACTCTCCCCTGAAATGCGGAGACATTTCCTGACTCTCGGCGGCATAGCAAAGCAGCAAAACGAAGAGCATCAAGAAGCAATCGAATACTTCCAACAGTGCATCGATATAGCAAAAGAAGAAAAAGACATCATAAATGAAGCTATATTTATGAATTACAAAGGGCTCTCACTCATCAGGCTCGATAAATACAGCGAAGCTCTTGAAGAATTGGAAGAAGCTCTTTTACTATTTAAAAAATTGAAAATTGGGAACATGGAATATTCCTGCCTTATAAATCTTAGTCTTGTCTATCTGGATATTGGCTACTGGGAAAAACTTGAAGAAAGAATAGAAGATTTTAAAAATAGATACGGTAAAGTCCAGCCATTCTTAAAGGAAAAATTACTCTACAGCAGACTTTACAGAGGAGACTGGTTTGAAGCAGAAAAGATAAGAGGAAAATTAAAAGAAGCAAAATACGATTTGAAAGACTGCGAAGGCGTTATTCTCAACTGGAAAGGAGAATTTAAAACCTCAGAAAAAATATTCAAAGAAGCGTTCAAAAAAACAAAAGGCGACCCGAGAGACGAAAGAGACATTGCCTGCGAATTATCGGAAGTCTTATATAATCAGAAGAAAAAAGATGAAGCTATATCCAATTTGAAACCCTACCTAAAAAAAACAGACTCAATTCAATCGGATTTTGAAAAGGGGAAAATTCTTTCTTCCTGGGGTTTAATTAACCAGGATATCAAATCTCTTGACAAAGCCATCGAACTCTTTTCCAAAATAAGTCTTCCTTTCTATACTGCAAGAACACGTCTTAAAAAAGCTAAGGTGTTAATAGAAGAAAACAAAAACGAAGAAGCGATAGAAGAGCTTAAAAGAGCCGAAGAAATATTCAAAGAATTAAAATCAGGACTTTTCCTCGGTAAAACATACGAACTTTTCGCGGAATGCGCAAAAAAAACTTCGCTGCGAAGCGGATATATCCATACCTATGACGAAATAAGCAAACTTCTTTCCTCAATCGATTCCGAAAAAAGATTCGATGAAGCTCTGGCTGTTCTTACAGAGTTTTTCAACGCGGAAAGAGGAGCTATCATCCTTAAAGAAGATGAAAAAAATATCATTATCTCCTCTTACAACATAGATGAAGCAACCCTGAAAGACGCAAGAAAAATATCCTCCACGATAACCGGGAAAGCCGCAAAAGGAGAGGTAATTATTGCGGGAGACGCTGTCCAGGACTTGAGATTTCTCGAGATGGACTCGATACAGAGAAATAAAATCCACTCCATTCTATCCGTTCCTATAAGTTCGGGAGAAGAAACTTATGGAGTTCTTTATCTTGACTCGACTATAAAAAAGAACATATTCCTGCCTTCCGATAAAGAGTTCCTGCAATCAATCGGGAGAATCCTTGGTATTCTTTTCTCGAAAGGAGACCTTCTCTATAGAATAAAAGAAGAAGTAAAACAGTTGAGAAGAATGACTTCTCCTCCCGAATCATTCCACTCTATAATAGGCATATCGGAACAAATGCAGAAGATATATAAAACGATAGAAGAAATAGCTGAAACGGACGTAAACGTTCTGATTACCGGAGAAACCGGAACAGGAAAAGAACTGCTCGCAAGAACCATACACCAGTTAAGCAGAAGAAACAGCAGACCTTTCGTAACGGTTGACTGCAGTTCTCTTACGGAAACTCTTCTTCAGAGCGAATTATTCGGCCATAAAAAAGGTTCTTTTACCGGAGCAATAGCGGATAAAAAGGGTATGTGCGAAGAGGCAAACGGAGGGACTCTTTTCCTCGATGAAATCGGAGACGCGCCCGCTTCCATCCAGGCAGGGCTCTTGCGCGTTACTGACCTCGGGGAAATAAGAAGAGTCGGGGAAACGGAAAGCAAAAAAGTGGATGTCCGTATAATATCGGCTACAAACAGGGATATCGAAGAGGCGGCAATGCTGAGGGAATTCAGAGAAGACCTCCTGTACCGGTTAAATCAGATAAACATAGCGATACCGCCTCTAAGAGAAAGAAAGATAGATATTCCTCTTCTACTGGAAAACTATCTTGCCGTATTCTCGAAAAAGAAAGAAAAGAAAGAAAAAAAAGTAAAAGGATTCACCGAAGATGCGATGAGAATTTTAAAAGACCACCCATTCCCCGGGAACATACGTGAGCTCAAAAATATAGTGGAAATCTCTCTTATCAGATGCAAGGGCAACTACATAACCGCCGAGGCACTGCCCGAAGAAATAAAAAAAGAAAAAAAAGAAGAACCACGGAACTGGGAACAAATTAAAACAAAATGGAGGAAAGAAACCATAATAGAGGCCCTCCAGGATACCGGAGGAAACGTAAAAAAGACCGCAGAAAACCTCAAAATTTCCCGAAGGCACCTGTATAGATTGATAAACAGTTATAATCTACCCTCACAAAATCGGAACAAGGAGTAAGAAGTTGCTGATTTTGAGTTCCAAGTTACGAGTTACGAGTTTTTTGAAAGATTGATAATACTTACGAAAAACCCATACAAAAGGAAAGCAAGTTTAAATGAATATACAACTTGAAACACAAAACTCAAAACGCGAAACGCCAAACAAAAAACTTTGCTTTATCCGTGTCTTAACCGCAATTCTTAAATCAGAAAATTCGATTTCTGACACCACTTATCATTTTTACGACATTTACGTCCCTCTTGTGACATTTATGTCACAAGAATAGTCCAGTAATTACGCCCTTTCTAAAAGATAGAGTAAATTCTGTGTGACATAAGTGTCACACATCACAACTCCTTTAAAAATTAAGTTCCTGATTATCAGCAGCTTATAATCTGGAACGATTATTGTATTAAGTAAAGTAAGAACAGGAGGTGTTCGATGATTACTTTAAACATTTTATTAATATTACTCAGTTTTATAAACTCATTAAAGAAAGAAGCGAAGGTTGATGTTACCCAGGAAGAAATAGGAATGGTGGTTATAAGTGGTGGTGGTGGCTCCGGACTATGTTGAAAGGTTTAAACAATGAAAAACAATAAAGGAGGAAGAATGGGCAGCGAGCCAAAGAAAACGAGAAGACTGATAAAGATAGTAACGGTAGACGGCTCGAGATTCCAGGGTGAGGTAACGGGAAGAAACGACAGGGGATTATTCCTGAAAGTAGACACACCTATGGCGAACAACCGTTCCGTCTTCGTTTCCCATAAGGCGATTTCGCATCTGGAAATTGAGGGCTGGAAATAAACGGTAAATAGAAATCAAAAGGCAGGTAGAGAGCGTGGCCAAACGCTACGCTCTGTCTTTTGTTTTTTAATTATGATATTATGATAGATTTAAAAAAAGATATTTCGGCAGTACTTGATTTCATTCCTATTCCTGTGGTAGGCTGGGATAAGAATTTCAAAATTATCTACTGGAACACAAGAGCAGAAAATGAATTCGGGAAAGCTATTGCCGAACTTCTGGGTACGCCTCTAATGATGGAAATAAGTAAAAGCCTGGAACCTTTTATTGCGGAAAGAAATAAAAATAATGATGATGATGAAAACGGAAATAAAGAACCTCCGACAGTAGTTCAACGTACCGAAATAAAAACGGACACCACCGAAACGAAAACCTACGAATGGGTTTCCTTCCTTTTGAACTCAAAATCGCCAATCAGAGGACTTTCGATGGCGAAAGACATCTCGAAAATAGAATTACTCCAGAAGAAGATGCTTGAATCGAGAAGACTTGCAACCGTAGGTCAATTGATTGGAAGCGTATCCCACGAAGCAAATAATCTCTTGATGGAAGTTATGTGCGGACTCAACGCCGCGGAAAGCAATTCAAAAGACCCTAAGGTTCTGGAAGATATAAATACGGCAATGGAAGGAGCGCAGAAAATAAGGACTCTTCTAAAAAGCCTTCTTTCCAATATAAGAAAAATAAGGGGAGAAAAGAATCTGTTTGACGTAAACGAACTGGTAAAAAGTGTTGTACATTTTTCAGAGCAAATACTGCCAAAGAAGTTAAAAATCACCGCAGATTATCTTGATTCCAATGCCAAAATCATAGGAGACCAGGACCAGCTTCACCAGATACTGTTGAATCTCATCATAAACGCGCGTGACGCAATTGACGACAAAGGAAAAATCGTAGTAGAAGTTAAAAATGTTTTCCGCCCGGAAAAAGAAGAAAAAGAAAAAGAATACGTATCCATATCTATCGCAGATAACGGCTGCGGAATGAGCGAAAGCATAAAAGAAAAATTATTTGAGCTTTTCTTCACGACGAAATCAGGAGAGGGAGGAACAGGGCTTGGGCTTTACTTTGTTTACAACTCAGTAAAAGAAATGGAGGGCTGGATTGAAGTAGAAAGCAAGGAAAACGTAGGCTCCACTTTTACAATTTTTATTCCGAAAAGATAAAGATTAGGACGCAGATTAAAAAAGGATTAACAGGATTTATTGTTGTTTAATTAAATACCTCCAACCCAATAATAAGACGCAGATTCACACAGATAAACATGGATAAAAAAACAAAAAAAGTTGTTTTTCGTGTATTTAAAACCCAGCAACCCACCCACTCACTAATACACTAACAAAGTTTAACTCGAAACCATAATTCAAAGACACAGAGAGCCAAAGCCTACCAACCTACCGATTTTATTTTTCTTATAAAGTAATAATATCTGGGAGGGGGGTAATCCAGAAAATCTGCGTTCATCTGCGTCCTAATTTTAGGGATTAGAATTTGGGATTTAGGATTTAGTGGCAAAACAAACTATCTTTTTTCTCTGTGTTCTTTGTGTGCTCTGTGTGAGAATCATTTTGGGTGGTTAGTTGGGTTTTAAATAAAATTACCCTTTTTTTCTTTGTGTTCTTCGTGGCTCCGTGTGAGAATCAAAAGGGTTTTCTTTACTGAAATCCGGCAAAAAGACTTCTTCCGAATCAGTTTCCTGCGTCCAGCCGTTTTCAAGTCCCAGTTCCATTCTTTTTATCTCCACGGATTCAATTTCATCTTCAGTAAGACGGCGGTTGATTTCCGGAAACCGATCGGCAAGATAAACAGGATGATACTGGCTCATCAGACTCAAATAGATATTTTTATCAATCGCAGCGATTTTCTCCAGAACAGAAAAGCTGTTATCGAGATGACCGGGAAGTATCAGATGCCGGATAATCAATCCTTTCCGGGCAATATCATTTTTAATTTGCAATTTACCTACCTGGTCAAACATCTCTTTGACCGCTTTTTCCGCAAGCAGACTGTACCCGGTAGCATTTGAATATTTCACTGCCAATGTATCATCCGCATATTTAAAATCCGGCAGATAAATGTCTACCAGTCCGTTCATTTCTCGGATAATATGCGGCGTCTCATAAGCATTGGAATTCCATACAACAGGAATGGTCAAACCCGACTCACGGGCAAGGATAATTGCTTCTTTTAAAGCTTTCCACCATGGTGTGGGAGTAACCAGGTCAATATTGACCGCATTCTTGTTTTGTAGCTCAATCATTATCCTTGCCAGTTCAAGGGCCGAATATTCCTTCCCGAGTTTTTCTTGTGAAATTTGATAATTCTGGCAGAAAACACAACGAAGATTGCAGCCAGAAAAGAAAATCGTTCCCGCGCCATACCTTATTTCTACGGAAGATGAAGAAGGAGGATGACCAACCAATGGCGGTTCTTCACCAAAGTGTTTCCCATACCAGGCAATTTTTATTTTTCTATTTTTCATATTTTAAAATATATAAACATAACACTATCAGTCAATTTTCTTCCGGAAAATTAAATATTAGAAACCAAAAAGAAAAACTCAAACAGAAATAGTTAAAGCCATTAGCTGTTAGCTTTTCGCCTTTAGCTTTTATAAGATTTCAAAAAATAGCTAAAAGCCAACAGCCAAAAGCGAAGAGCTTATTCTTTTTACATTTTGATATTTGATTTTTAAATCTTTAATGGCTTTGCTTTGTTATGATTCTTCGGAAGAAATTTGAAGGTGATTCTATACCTCCCTATAACAATTTTTTAAAATCCTCTATACCAAGGTCGGCTTGTCGTAAAATAGCACGGAGCGTGCCTCTATCCAGTTCTTTATGATTGGGTACAACAACTTGCGCAAAAGGATTGTCTCTACGCAATATAATATGGCTGCCGTGTTGACGTTTAAAATAAAATCCTGTTTTCAATAAAGCTCTCATACATTCCTGACCGGATATCTTTGGGAGCTTACTCATACAGCCAATATCAATGTTTCGAAACGCTCTTCAGGAACTGGCAAACCATCTTCTTTTAAAGTTTCTATATACCCTTCAATAGCTTCTTTAATATTAGCAATAGCAGCTTCTTTTGTTTTACCCTGACTGATACAGCCCGGCAAACTTGGGCATTCCGCAACCCAATACTTATCTTCTCCTCGATAAACAATAACTTCTCTCATAATATAACACCTTCCTTAATTTTATTCTTTCTTTCTCTTATTTATACCCCAAATTTGACGCTCTGTCAAGTGAGTCGACCAAATTGAAATTTTTTTTTGGCTGCGTTGGGGTTTAAAAAATCGCAATAAACAATCCTGTTTATCTTGTTAATCCCGTCTGAATTAGTTGGTGAGTAGGTGCGTTGGTGAGTTGGTGGATTTTAAACAACAAAAATATTTTTTTTAGTGTTTATCCGTGTCAATCCGTGGCTAATTTTTTTGAATTTTGATTTGTAATTTTATATTTTGATATTTGATTTTTGCATTATTAGCAGCTTTGCCGCGATGTGATTACTTTTTCCTTAGCCGGGAAGCAGCAGCATTATCCAGTATAACGGTAACGTCGGAATGAAGCTGCATAGAAGATGCGGGAACCTGTTTCGTTACCGGTCTCTCAATAAACTCTGCACAAATACGTGCTTTATGTTCTCCGTTTGCAATCAAAATTATTTTTTTCGCTTCTAAGATTGTACCTATACCCATTGTCATGGCATAGTGAGGGATATCTTCGATTTTCTCAAAAAATCTTGCATTATCTCTGATTGTAACATCAGCAAGTTTTTTAACGTGAGTTCTATCAGAAAAAGATGAACCGGGCTCATTAAACCCGATATGCCCGTCGCGCCCAATGCCGAGCAACTGCAAGTTAATCCCACCGACTCTTTTAATCTCTTCCTCATACCATTTACAAAATTCTTCCGAATTCGGGGCGTCGCCTTTAGGAATATATACATTCTGACGCTTTATATTTACCTCGAAGAATAAATTTTCCCACATATAAAAATTATAACTGTTTCTATCCAATGGTGAAAAACCAATATACTCATCCAGATTAAAGGTCACAACCTTTGAAAAATCCAGCCCTTCTTCTTGATGTAGTCTTACCAACTCTTTGTAAGTGCCTAAAGGTGTACTACCGGTCGCGAGTCCCAGTACAGGACGTTCTTTTTCTTTTATTTCCTTAGCCATTAAACTTGCGGCAGTTTTGCTTAATTCATCATAATCCGAAACCACTATTAATTCCATTATTTAACTCCTAATTAATAGCACGCAGTTTTTCGCGGATTTTCCCAGATACCCTCAACCCCATTAATTTTCACATTTTTATTTAAATCTAACTTTAAATTGTTATGTCCTTTTTTGTTTTCGTCTGTGATTGTTTTCGAGTATTATCAAAAGCTTTACGTTTAACCTCGGGTTTAGGACCAAAATTTAACGGCAAACTAACTTCAATATTCGTAGCTTTCAAATAATTCAGTAACTGAGCTTCATGTTCTTTTAATAAAGTTTTCGTCGCCTTTATTTCCACTATAACACTATTATCAATCAAAATATCGGCAAAATACTCACCTATCATTTCTCCATCATATACTACATTTATAGGAAACCGTTTAACTGCAGTAATACCAACTTTTTTAAACTCCAATATCACCGCATTCCGATAGACTTTTTCCGAAAATCCGTATCCGAGCTTATTATATACCTTATAAAAAATTCCAATAATCTTTTCTGTTAATTCCTGATATTTAAATCCCATTAAAAACCATGTAAATCTGTGTAATATTTTCATAAGCACACAACAAAAAATACTGTCTATCTGCGTTCATCTGCGTGCTATTTTTATAAACATTCATTAAAGAATCCTGTTTATCTGTGTTAATCTGCGTCCTGTTTTTCGGTTGGTAGTAGAGTAACTCAAATCCAAAAAATCTGCGTTTATCTGCGTCCCAAATACTACCACTCTTCCAGCATTATACGAAGTAACGAATTCTTGACCTTCACTGCAACAGAATCTACCGCTTCAAGTTCCCGAGATTCGGAAAGATAGATAAACGACTCGTCAATGATTTTTTCCCACTCGTTTTCTTCTTTCTCTTTTTTCTTCAGAGAGAATCTCACATTCACCGATAAACGGTATTCTTCAATTTCGCCAGCCGGTGTGTATGATTGAGGTGTTCTTTTATAATCGTCGATTGTCCCCTTCAACAAAAAATCCCCTTCGGAACGCATTTCCACCTTAACCCTCCCATCTTTGATAAAAGCATCTATCAAACTCTCCGTTAATATTCTGCCTATATCCGCATTTTGCGTGTTGTTTTCCATGGATGGTATGGATAGAGTGCCACCAAAATGTCCGCTCTTGAAAGAATAAGTACAGGAAAAACAGGATAAAAGAAATATCAATTTTAATAGTACGTAAAACTTCTCTGATAAACAGCCCATTTTTCTACAATGTAATTTGTCTGTAATCATAAGTCGCTTTTGGCTTACCGCTCACGGCTAACCGCAGAAAAAACAAAAAAATTTGCACATGTAGGACATGTAGTTAATATAGAATTGTAAATAAAAAAATAAAAACTACAAGTTCTACATAAACTACATGTTAAAAAAATGGGGCGTGGAGTTGTGTTTAGCGGCAAGCGGACGGCGGATAGCGGATAGCGAAATTTACTCATAAACTTTTTCTCTCAAATCCTCGACACTATAATTCCTTCTCTGCTCGGAAAACCACTTCTGAAAATAAAATTTCTCTTTCGATTGCTGAAGCTGTATTGCGATATGCGGTATAAGTGTTTTCATTTTTTCTCTATCGGGCATCTTTAAATCTACAACTTTAACAATATACATATATTCCCCTGCTCTTACCGGAGGCAGGATACCATCTCTCTTCACATAGAAAGCAAGAAGTGCAACTGTCTCCGGAATGTTAAAATTATTATAATTGTTCAATGTAAAATAAGGAGTTATCCCCCACTTTCCTTTTTCCGGCTTACGCGGCAGTTCCTTTCCGGAAAAATTTTTAAGGGCGTAGACTATTGCTCTTTTCCCTGCCTCGAATTTAATGAGAGAATCCCTGACTTCTTCCGCTATCTCGTAAAATGGTGGTATGCCTTCCTCCTTTTTCTCAACCCTGAAAACATAAAAAGCACCATCACCTATAAGCGGATAAGAAACGTCTCCTTCTTTCATGTCAACAAGAAAAGTTCCATAATTTACAGGAATATCCGGAAATTCACCTTTCTCCAGAGTAATATACCTCGCATTATATTCATCAGGGATGTCCGTCCCGGGGTCTTCACGGAGCTTTTTTACCAGCTTCCACGCTTTCGATTGGGTACTCTGAAATTCATCAAACGAAGGGAATACAGGGAGGAAGATTTCTCTCATATTAACAGAATCCTTCTGCCTATCCACAAGCTTTAAAATATGAAAACCAATATTACTTTTAATAGGACCATCAACTTTTCCTTTAGACATTTTAGCCACGGCAGTTGCGAAATCGTTTTTTAAGGTCTTCGTCTTAACCCAACCATTCAAAAGACTTCTGCTATCCGGCAAATAGGAATAGTGACTCATAAGCAGCTCAAAAGAATCGGTCTTAGCTCTTTCCAAAAGAGAATTCGCAAGCTCCCAGGTTGTTTGAATCATTTCTTCGCTTACAGAAACAGGAAAAGAAACATAGCTCAATTTTACCAGCCCATCCCTTCTGAACATTTCCTTATGCTGGGAATAAAACTCTTCCGGTGAGATAGAAGTTTCGTTGGATTTCCATTCCAATAATGATAATTTGATGTACTCAATCCTGATTTTAACCGAATCCTCCAACAATTTTTCGACCGCATTGCTGGACGTAATTCTCGCCATGGAAGAAACTTCCCCGAGAAGTATACCCATAGGGAAATTTTTCATTATCTGAGATGCATAAGATCTGATAAACTCATCGGCTCTCGGATCTTCAAGCAATTGCAAATACCTGCTATAATTGAATTGCCCTTCAACCCAGAAGTCCGGATTTTGTGTGATTTCAGGCGGCGGAGCCTCTTTGATTATATTTACAACCTGCTCATCCGAAACAGATATTGCTCTCTTTTTGAGCAGATCTTCAATAATTCTATCAGTTATCAATTGATTGACAGTCGCTTCGGAAATCTGCCTTTCTTTTATCGGATCGGACCCAAGAGCACCGCTTATATTCCGAATCCCACTTTTCAAAGCATCTCCATATTCTCTGACCGTAATACCTTCCTTGTTCACTACCGCAATCACATTTTCTTTTTGTTGCTTACTCCCACTTAAAATATTGGAGCCAAAACCAAAGAACATAAAGATAATAAAAGATGCCGCAACAACCCACATGAAATATTTGGTTACCGACCTGACTCTTTCCATCAACATGATTATTTCCTCCCTATATTATATTATTATTTACAATTAAAAAACTTATTCTCACACAAAGACACAAAGAACACGGAGCTTTTAACATTTTAGAGATTGTATCTTTAATTTCACATCACCACCCAAACATTATTAAACATGTAGAGCCTTTAGAACATATAGAGTTTTTTTTAATTTCTATATTAACTACATGTTCTACATGTACAATTCTTTTTTAAACTTTTCATTCTGAACCCAAAGATAAATTTTGTTTTTCAATGTAAGAGACTAGTTTTTTCAATCTTTCTATCACTTTTTCCTTTCCAAGGACTTCCAGAAGTTCAAAGAGCCCGGGCCCGAAAGTCATACCACTAACTCCGAGACGAACAGGATGGATGAGCTCACCTGCCTTACAGCCGAGCTCCTCGGAAAGTTCCCGCAAAGCATTTTCCATATTTTTTTCGTCAAAACAATCCAGCTCGTCAAACTTCGCTATTAATTTTTTTATTCTGACTTCGACTCCGGGGTAAATGTGTTTTTTGACTCCTTTCTCTTCATAAGTAAAATCATCCGTGAAGAAATACCGCCCTATTTCAATAAAATCTTTTAGCTTATTAACTCTATTCCCCATAGACCGAAACACTTTAGCAAGATAACCACGATCTTTTACTTCAAAACCATGTTCCTTTAAATAATTTTCGAGTCTTTCAGTCACTTCCTCCGTACCTAATTTTCCGAGCCATTCTCCGTTAAGCCACTCGAGTCTGCCGTAATCGAAAACAGCAGGCGTAGGACTGATATTTTCGATTGTAAACCGCTTTTCCAGTTCACCGAGAGAAAAAATTTCCTCTTCGGTCTTCGGAGACCAGCCGAGAAGAACAAGATAATTTATCATCCCTTCCGGTAAAAAGCCTTCCTTTTCATAATCAAAAATATCAACCGCATCTTTTCTTTTAGAAAGTTTTGTCTTATCCTTACTTAATATCAAAGGCAGATGACCAAATTGCGGAATATCCCAGCCGAAAGCTCTGTAAAGAAGCATCTGTTTCGGGGTGTTTGATATATGGTCATCTCCCCTCAAAATATGAGTTATCTTCATTCTGTTATCGTCAATAACCACAGCCAGATTATATGTCGGAGAACCGTCAGCCTTCAACAATACAAAATCCTCAATCTCCGAATTTTCTCTTTTAATCTCCCCGTGAATCAAATCATTGAATTCTGTAATTCCCTCAGGAATCAAAAATCGCAAAGCTTTAGGTCTGCCTTCTTCCTCAAAGATTTTTTTCTCCTCTTCCGACAGATGGTAACATCTTCTATCATACATCCATCTTTTATGGGATTTCAAATATTTGTTTTTCCGCTCCTCTAGCTCCGAAGGGCTACAATAACACCAGTATGCACGACCTTTACGGAATAAATCCATTGCTTCTTCCCTATATTCCTCGAAATGGTCCGATTGAAATAAGATATCCTCATCCCATTTGAGTCCCAGCCACTCGAGACCCCTGACAATGGACTCAACCATAGAATCACTTGACCTCTTCAAATCCGTATCTTCTATTCGCAGAAGAAATTTCCCGTTATTAGCCCGCGCGAAAAGATAATTAAAAAGAGCGGTTCTTGCTGTACCGAGATGAAGGTACCCTGTAGGTGAAGGCGCAATTCTTGACCTTACGGAACCCTTTTCTTTACTCATTTACTGATAATCCTCATAGCTTACATATATATACTCTTTACAAAACAAGTCAAGGGCATTTTTGGGGTTTGTG
>Ga0315548_1000146_pt1 | contig 63790 bp, 63 predicted proteins | sample SalMarSW160110MG_2_FD_202540 | JGI IMG/M metagenome (GOLD analysis project Ga0315548, IMG submission 202540) | Salt marsh sediment microbial communities from the Plum Island Ecosystem LTER, Massachusetts, United States - Salt Marsh Sediment SW1601-110 ... | reverse complement strand
GGTTGAATTTGCAGGAGTACAAGTGGCAAAATAGTGGAAAAGTCTCCTATTAATTGGCCCTAAGACGGGGGCAAGTCCACTAAGACGGGGGCAAGTCCAAAAGCGGGAAGTCTCTCATTGTAGGTGGTACTAAAAATGGGGGCACCCCAGACAGATATAACCACTGTTAACATAGATAAAGACACCTCAAATATCAGAGACCTTCAGGGTTATTTTAAGATAGCTCAAGATGTCTTACTAGTGGCTATTCCGATCGTTGCTATTCTCTATCTGTTGAACATCCATGGCCGGTTGGGTTTTACTTTGTGGATGAACCAATATATTGGTTTCTTCATAGCCTTGGCTATAGGCAGTGTCTTCATATGCACTCCGCCAACGAAGGGTGCTTCACGCAAGATAATACCATGGTATGATTTGGTGCTTGCTCTCTGTGCCTTCGTCGTAGGCCTTTATATTGCCATCTTCTATCCTCAGGTGTTTAGGGAGCTTGGAGAGATTGCTATAGATAGAACTGTTCTAGGTATAATCATGCTCCTTATAACATTGGAGGCCCTTCGACGACTTTTTGGATGGGTGTTAGTGGGTCTCGTCTCGCTCTTTGTTTTTTATGGTTGTTTCCAAAATTTAGTTCCTGGTCCTCTAGGGGGGCAGGGTGTAAATTGGCAATGGTTATTTAGCTTTCTCTATCTGGATTCGACCAGTTTTATGTACCTCGCTGGTATCGCTGCTACCATAATTATAGCCTTTGTTCTGTTCGGCCAAATCATGTATGGATTCGGTGCTGGCAAGGTTTTAGTTGGACTAGCCTTGGGCCTCGCGGGGCGGTTCACAGCCGGACCCGCTAAGGTTGCGGTCATAGCATCTGGTCTCTTTGGAACCGTATCAGGAAGTGCCATCTCTAATGTTATGGTTACTGGTTCAGTAACTATTCCCATGATGAAGCAAATTGGAATGAAGCCTCATGTAGCCGGAGCTATCGAAGCTGTGTCTTCTGCTGGAGGCATGATTATGCCTCCAGTCATGGGAATAGTTGCTTTTATTATGGCAGACATATTAGGTGTATCATATGCCACGGTGGCTATTGCTGCTATCATTCCCGCCAGCCTGTACTATCTTGCCTTATTTGTGCAGGTGCATATAGAGGGAATAAAGGCAGGTATTTCAGGGTTACCTCCGAGCCAACTGCCACCATTAAAGCCCATTTTAAAAAGACTTTGGCTGATTGTAGTTCCATTGGGCAGCCTTATCTTCGGACTGTTTGTGATGGGTCTTTACCCGCCAATGGCGGCCTTATACGCAGCCGCTTTAAGTGTTATCGTGGCGCCACTACTAGCTGAGAATCGTGCTCAATTTTGGCCACGGCTATTAGAAATACTAAGAGAGACTGGCAGGGTCACTTCGACTATAGCGACACTACTTATAGGTGCTGGATTTATCATCGCTATAATAGGGATTACCGGCTTAGGATTTAAACTATCGCTAAACCTTCTTTTATTAGCTGGTGATAATAGCCTGCTCCTTTTAGTCCTGGCCGCAGCTGCATCCATAGTCCTTGGTATGGGCACCGACATTATTGCTGCTTATATCCTGGTAGCAGTATTAGTAGCTCCTGCTCTAGTGAAGATGGGTATAGACCCAATAGCTGCCCACCTATTTGTTCTGTACTTTGGCAATATGGCAATGATTACCCCTCCCGTAGGGGTAGCATTCTACGCGGCCGCAGGGATTGCCCAGGCTAAACCAATGTCAACTGGATTTTATGCTATGCGGTTAGCTTTATTGGCATACATTGTTCCCTTTCTATTTGTATATAACTCGGCCTTGCTGTTAAATGGTGACCCATGGTATATAGCGGTTGAGGTAGCTACGGCTATACTAGGTACATTTGCCCTAGGAATTGCTCTGGGCGGATATTTGTACAGAAAAATAACATGGCTTTTGAGAATAATTCTATTTTTAGGATCAGCGGTACTGTTACTCTCAATAGCTATAGAATTTATTTTACTGGGGCTGATACTTAAGCTAGTTGGAGGTCTTATTGCTATTTCTATATTATTATGGCTTCGGAGACAAGTTCGTGAGCACGCAGTATGCTGTAAATAGTAATAATAGCTAGACTGGAAAAACATAGGGGCGACTTGTGTGAAATTGCTCTCGGCTTACAACTATCACGGTCCTTAATTTCGAGGCCAGATTGTAGGTACAGTTATGGAACATGAGCACATTGATGGAGATGCAGGTGCCAACGAATGTATAATATAAGGAATAGATGATAGTACCCACCCTTTGGAGTCGATAGGGTACCAGTATGAATAGCTTCCAACTCGCAAAGGTTACGAAATTTTCCAAAAGGGGGAATGTCAAGCTATGAAATAGGAGGCATGTTTACAGGTCGATATTGTTAATATTCAACAAGGAGTATTAAGTTATGACGAAACATTTTGAAAAGCTGTTTAACCCGGGATATATTGGTAATATGAAGCTAAAAAACAGAATAGTTAAGGCAGCTACTGAAACGACTTATGCAAACAGGGATGGCACCGTTTCGGAACGTATGTTGAGGTTCTATAAAGAGCTTGCTTTGGGTGGTAGCGGCCTCGTGATTGTGGAAATGACCTATATCGACAAAAAGGCCAGTGAATATGCCATTTCAACACCGGGCATAACAGATATACATTATCTACCTGGCTTGTCTTTATTAGCTCAGACAATACAGGAAAATGGAGCAAAGGCTGCATTACAGCTCTATCATGGCGGAGCAGCGAGAACAGAGCCATCGATTAAAGCTCCCTCTCCGATTCCGTGGGCAGAGGCTTTTGAGGAACTCGGTTTTGCTGGCATTCCAGAAGAACTCACTATACGGGAGATAGAGGAAATCATTGAGGCTTTTGGTGATAGCGCTTTAAGAGCCAAGATGGCAGGTTATGATATGCTTGAGATACACGCTGCTCACGGATATTTGATTACCCAGTTTCTATCTATGCGCACAAACAAACGTACAGATTGGTATGGTGGAAATCTGGAGAACAGGATGCGTTTCTTGCTACAAGTTGTGAGTAATGTCCGAAAGAAAATAGGTTCTGATTTCCCGGTAAGTGTCAGGTTGTCGGGATCAGAGTACATAGAGGGCGGAATAACAATTGAAGAAACCATCCAAGTGGCCAAAGCCTTGGAGAAGACTGGTGTAGATACTTTGCATATCTCAGGAGGGTGTAGAGAGGCAGGCGAGAGACTTTGCACACCTATGTACATTCCAGAGGGTATCAACGTTTGGGCTGCGGAAGCTATCAAAAAGGTTGTGAGCATACCAGTAATTGTCTGCGGTGCGATCAATACCCCAGAACTTGCTGAGCAAATTTTGGAAGAGGGGAAAGCAGATTTTATTAGCATGGGAAGGCAGTCTTTCGCTGATCCCTATTGGGCTAATAAGGCGAAGGAGGGCCGTGTGGAAGATATAATACCGTGCATTCGTTGTAATGAAGGCTGTCTCAACCATGACCGTAAGGGCTGGGGAGGTTTACGTTGTACAGTAAATGTCGCTATTGGAAAAGAAGATGAATTCAGAATAAAGCGGGCAGAGCAACCTAAGAAGGTGGCAGTTATTGGTGGAGGTCCAGCAGGTATGGAAGCTGCCCGAGTAGCAGCGTTGTCAGGCCACCAAGTGACCTTGTTTGAAAAAAGAAAACTCGGTGGGCATCTGAACGAAGCAGGCATTCCAGAATTCAAGAAAGACATTCGTAGATTAGTTCAGTATCTTATAACCCAGGTCAAGAAAGCAGGCGTTAATATCGTTGAAGAGGAAGCAAAGGCTAAACATATTACGCGAGGAAAATTTGATATCGTAATCTTAGCTACCGGAAGTGTTCCTTTAATGCCCAATGTCACTGGAGTTGATAAGCCGATAGTTATCGGTGCCCTGGACGTACTCAACGGAGCCGAAACCGGAAACAATGTAATTGTTGTGGGTGGTGGTTTGATTGGTTGCGAAGTGTCTCTGTTCTTAGCCGAAAAGGGAAGGAAGGTCACCATCGTAGAAATGCTTGGTGAAGTTGGATACGGATTCGAATTCCTTACCAGGCAATACGTCCTAGGCAGACTTTCTAAAAACAATGTCCAAATCTTTGCTAATTCAAAACTTGAAGCGATCCTTGATGATGGGGTTGTGGTTACCAACGAATATGGAGTAGAACGAGAACTCAAGGGAGATAGTGTAGTGTTAGCAGTAGGACTGTCTCCGGTTGCATGGAATGGGTTTGATAAAGTATCGGCGAAAGTAGAAGTTCGGGCGATAGGTGATTGTGTTGAACCACGACTTATATTTGATGCGATTCATGATGGACACTTGGCCGCTCGAAATATTTAGGAATTAGAACAGGGCTAAATTGGAGGCGCCTCTGCGATTTAACATTAAGCTATATGAGATTTGGAGGTTATTAATATAATGAAAAGGGAGTTGAAGTTAATAGTGAATGGGGATACCCATGTTGTCTACATTGATCCCTGGAAGACTCTAACGGATGTATTACGAGATGATTTGCAACTGACGGGAACTAAGTTAGGGTGCAATTCAGGAGAGTGTGGGGCATGTACCGTTTTAATAAATGGCAAGGCCGTAAAAAGCTGTTTGGTGTTAGCACTGCAGGCACAGGGAAAGGAAATTATTACCATAGAAGGGCTAGAGGGAGAACAGGGCAAATTACATCCTTTGCAGCAGGCTTTCATAGACCATTTCGCTGTGCAGTGTGGCTTTTGTACACCTGGAATGATATTGTCTGCCAAAGCATTTTTAGACAAGAATCCCAACCCGACAGAAGAAGAGGTAAGAGTAGCGCTAAGCGGAAACCTATGCCGTTGCACAGGTTACGTGAAAATAATTGAGGCCGTTTTAGCGGCTAATGAAGGAAAGGGGGCTAGCCAGTGACCGAAGCAGATATACATTCTACATATTATAGTAACTTACCAAAGTTTGAATACTTGGAAGCAAGAACTGTTGGGGAAGCATGTTCTCTACTCAAAAAGTATGGAGATAGAGCCAAGATAATTGCCGGTGGCACTGACCTGCTGGTCTCTATGAAAAAACGGAATATAACCCCCTGGTATATAATCAATATTAAGAATATACCCGACTTAGAATACATCCAGTATGACAATGAGAAGGGTCTAAAGATAGGTGCTCTGACTGCTCTGGAGAGCATTGAAAGCTCGCCCATGATTCGGGAAAGGTTCTTTATTGTCGCTGATGCTGCTCACCAAATAGGTTCACCACAAATCCGAAACTGGGCAACGATCGGAGGTAATCTATGCAATGCTGCTCCTTCAGCAGATATGGCACTTCCGCTAATCGGACTCGGTGCTATGGTGAAGATAGAAGGTATTAATGGAGAAAAAGTTTTCCCTATTGAACAGTTCTTCATTGGTCCTGGTATCAACGTGCTGGAAACTGGCGAGATACTAACTGAGATACAGGTGCCAACATCATCCCTTCATACAGGGGGTGCATACTTAAAGCTACCATCCCGAACATCGATAGATATCGCTGTCGTTGGAGTAGCCGTTGTTTTGACTCTCAATTCGGAACACAGGAGAGTATTAGATGCTAGGATAGTGCTGGGTGCCGTGGCTCCGATTCCTATGAGGGCTCACAAAGCAGAGAACATAATCAAAGGGAAAGTGATTGAAGAGCAATTGATAGTAAGGGCAGCTCAAACCGCTGCCGAAGAAGCAAGACCTATATCTGATATTCGCGGCTCAGCAAAGTACCGAAAGGAGATGGTTAGAGTATTGACAAATCTTGTGATAAGACAGGCAATCGGCTCCACGTCGTGAACCTCAACTAATGTATATTAAAGTGCACATTGGAGGGGATAAACGGACGAACTAAAGGTTATCGGGAAGGATATACGTCGAGTAGATGCCTTAGATAAGGTAACGGGGAAGGCTAGATTTTGCTCAGATTTCGTAATGCCCGACATACTGCATGCTAAGGTCTTAAGGAGCCCGTATCCCCATGCCAGGATTAGTGGCATAGATATATCAAAGGCAGAAAAGCTACGCGGAGTTAGAGCAGTAGTCACAGGCAGGGATGCACCAGACAAGCGCAACGGGTTAATGTTGATGGATCAATACATACTATGTAAGGATAATATAGTGCGTAGCGTGGGGGAGGCAGTCGCCGCGGTGGCTGCTGACAGTATCGAGATTGCCGAGGATGCGCTGAAGCTGATAGATGTTCATTACGAGAAGCTACCAGCTGTGTTTGATCCTGAGGAGGCGATGGCGGAAGACCCCGTGACTATTATTCACCCACAGCTTCCTGATTACACCTTTGTTGGTACTAGACTCAAACTTGAATCCGAAATGCCCAACGTTTGTTATCATTTCAAGGTCCGCAAGGGAAACGTGGACAAAGGGTGTCAAGAGGCAGATCTAATAGTTGAAAATAGATTCTCGATAGCCAGGATACAACATTGTCAGCTGGAGACCCATCGCGCTGATGCCTGGGTGGAAGTTGACGGGACTCTGGTGGTTAGAAGCCCATTGCAGACCCCAGCTTCATGTGCGCGGGAGCTGGCTACCCTTTTCAGCCTCCCTCCCTCGAAAGTACGAGTGATTTCGCCCTATGTTGGGGGTGGTTTCGGTGGGAAATCAGGCCCATGTACTATAGAGCCCATTGTCATGCTACTTGCGATGAAAAGCAGAAAACCAGTGAGATTAATGCTCACTAGAGAGGAACAGTTTATCGATAGTCGTCAGAGAATTGCTGTCATAACTTATATCAAAGACGGAATTAAAAGTGATGGAACCTTGTTAGCAAGGGAGATTAAGGTAGTCGTTGATTCTGGACGCCACGCTGGCTCAGCATTACTACCTACAAGAAATCTAGCTTTTGGGGCAGTGGGAACATATATGGTACCCAATTTCAAACTGGATAGCTATACAGTCTATACTAATAACCCAGTAACAGGTGCTTACCGGGGATTTGGAACACCTGAGGTTACCTGGGCTATAGAACAACAGATGGATATGATAGCTGAAAAATTGGGTATCGATGCCGTGCAATTAAGAAAGAAGAATATTCTAAGGGAAGGCGATCGGGATGTTTGTGGGCAGATTACCTACGGCATTGGCGTTAAGGAATGTCTAGATAGGGTGACAGAGTGGATAGGATGGAACAAGAAGCCAGAGAAGGCAGAAGGTTCTTGGAAGAAGGGCATCGGTGTTGCTATCGGCAATAAATACACCATGCCTGGTTTCTCGTCTGTGAGTACTGTCAAAGTACACTCTGACGGCTTGATTGAAATCCGCCATGGAGCGAGTGAAATGGGGCAAGGATTAAATACTGTAATTACACAAATTGCTGCCGAGGAGTTTGAAGTGCCTACCGATCACGTCAAAGTGATATGTGGAGATACCTCTCTGTGCCCCTATGATTTAGGTTGTGTATCTAGCCGTTGCACCTTCAATATTGGCAACGCGGTCAGGAGGGCCTGTCAGGATGCCAAGCGTCAGATCCTTGACATCGCTTCTGGGATATTTGGAGTAAATGTTGCAGACTTGGATATCAAGGATGGAAACATCTGTGTAGTTGGATTGCCTAAAAGGCAGCTCAAGATCACAGACTTATTTAACTGGGAAGGGGTACCAATAAGGGGCGGAGAGATATTGGGCATAGGTTCCTATCAGGGACTCACTATTGTTGAAGACCCGCAGACAGGGCAGTCAGAGAAGATGGTGAGTTATTATACTCATATGGCGGTAGCAGTAGAAGTATTAGTCAATGTGGAGACGGGCGAGGTAAAGATATTGAGGATTGCTGGTGCCACTGACCCAGTCCCGATAAATCCGAAGATGGTAGAGGGACAGATTGAAGGCGGGATGACACAGGGTATAGGTAGTGCTATATTCGAGGAGATAGTCTTAAACGAGGGGGTAGTAGTTAATCCTAACTTTATGGATTATAAGATACCTTCTTCGTTGGACTTGCCAAATAGTAGTAATATAAAAACAATTATAGTGCCACTTCCTCATATTGAAGGGCCTTTTGGCGCCAAGGGAGTTGGAGAGGTGACAATGACTCCTGTAGCACCAGCCATAGCAAATGCTGTCTATAATGCCGTAGGGATGAGAATAGTGGACCTACCTATCTCAAGGGAGAGAGTTCTAAGTATCATCAACAGGAAGGGTAGATGAAAATGTGAGCTTAAGCTGGTTAACGAGCTAATAGACCCACTATTGGAGAAAGATGTCTATCTGGTAAAAGGAGAGTTGAGAGATGCGAGTTTTGAAGTCTTTCGAATACTTTGAACCTCGAACAATTGGGGAAGCCTCTCAGGTTTTATTTATGTATGATATTAAGGCGAAGGTACTTGCCGGTGGTGTAGATTTGGTGCCTAGCATGCGGCGACATGAAATACAGCCAGAATGTGTTGTAAGTCTACAGAGGATACCCGGACTAGATACCATTGTGAGAGACGAGGCAGAATGCTTGAGGATCGGCGCTTTAACTAGTCTCCGTTCTGTTGAGCTTTCGCCAATAATTAAAAAGGATTTTGTGGCTCTTTATGAGGCAGTTCACCAAATAGCCTCGATTCAAGTGAAAACTATGGGCACGGCGGTAGGCAACCTTTGTATAGCTACGCCGGCATCGGATGTGGCAACTGCCTTGTTTGTTTTAGGCGCAAGACTGAGGATAGCCAGCGTTGAAGCTGAAAGAATCATACCCATTGAAAATTTCTTCATCGGACTGCACCAAACTATTCTACATCCAGGTGAAATTGTTACTGAAGTATTGATACCAAGTTCTTCGACAGAGGCAGGTAGTGCATTTTTGAAGCTCGTAAGAATGGCGACCGATGTTTCCAAAGTTAATGTAGCAGTAGCGGTAACAGTTACTAACAATGCCTGTAAAGAGGCTAAGGTAGCTCTGGGCTCAGTGGCACCAACTGTGATCAGGGCGAGGAAAGCAGAGGAATTCCTCAAAGGGAGAAGGCTTGAACACAAGACAATCGTAGAGGCAGCCGAGTTAGCCGCCGAAGAGACGAAACCAATAACTGATATACGCTCAACTGCCGAATATAGAAAGGAAATAACCAAAGTATTAGTTAGGCGAGCAATACAGAAGGCACTGGATAGAGCGAGTAGCTAAAATAAAGGGAGATGATATGAGACAACAAATCATAAAGTTCACAGTCAATGGTCGGCAATACGAACTGACAATAGAACCACATATGACTCTAGTCGAAGTTTTAAGAGACCAATTAGGTCTTACAGGAACAAAGTTTAGTTGTGGGGTTGGTGAATGTGGGGCCTGTACTGTATTAATGGACGGTAAGCCTACTCTATCTTGCTGTATTTTAGCAATGTCAGCTAGAGATAAGAACATCCTAACTATAGAAGGATTAGCTGAAAGAAATCTTTTGCACCCGATTCAAAAAGCATTCATAGATTGTGGCGCTATACAATGTGGATTTTGCACTCCAGGCATGATACTTTCGACTAAAGCATTGCTAGATAGTAATCCCAACCCGACAAGGGAGGAGGTCAAAAGAGGTCTAGCTGGTAACCTATGCCGATGTACAGGTTACGTAAAGATAATCGATGCTGTATTAGCTGCAGCAGAGACGATAAGGGAAGGGGGTAAATCCTATGGTCAAAGTGAGTAATTGTACCTATGGTACAATAATTATAAATAAAGGAAGCAGACTGGAGTTGCAGGGAAGTCAAGTAACAGCAAGAAATGATTACGTTTAAATGAGTCGATTACATCATAGGATAAGGGGCCTCTCTTTGATTTAGTGAGATATTAGAACAGGAAGAATAGCCATTTGGTTGCCAGAAAGTCTTGCGCTCGGATAATTAATTTAGCAGAAGCAACTAAGAAAGGCGGTGAATATGGAGCAAGAACTCTCAGTTGTGGGTAAACGACTTCCCCGGCTAGAGACGGTTGGATGCGCAACTGGTGCAGCAAAATATGCAGTAGATATAAGACTTCCAGGAATGCTTACAGGGAGGGTACTTAGGAGCCCTTATCCCCATGCTCAAATCCTGAGGGTCGATACGTCTAAAGCGGAGAAACTAGCAGGTGTTGAGGTCATAATCACAAACGAAGATGTGCCCAGGAAGCTGTTTAATGGAACCTTTACGGCCCTTAGTCAAGCTAAGCCTGCTGCAGCAGCAGAAGTCCGAGACCGATATATTTTTTGTGACAAGGCACGCTATATTGGTGACGAGATAGCCGCAGTTGCTGCTGTAAATGAAAGCATAGCTGAGGAAGCACTAAGATTAATCGAAGTGGAATATGAGGAGCTGCAGGCAGTGTTTGAACCAATAGAAGCAATGAAGTCTGATGCCCCAAGAATACACAACTTTGCCGACCATAATATTGCTCGCCATATACCTTATATCCATGCCTCAGGCGATGTGGACAAAGGCTTTCAAGAAGCCGACTGCATAGTTAAAGAGACATTTTACACATCAAAACAAAAACACTGTCAGCTAGAACCGACTACAACAATTGCGAGCTTTGATATGGCTGGAAGGTTGACCGTCTGGACTCAATGTAATAGGCCGCACCTATGTCGAAGAAAAATTGCTGATATATTTGATATCCCAGTGGGCATGGTTAAGGTTATAACACCATACGTTGGCGGGTCGTTTGGGGGCAGGTCCAACTTCAATGGCGAGCTTATATGTATAGCCCTGGCCCAAAAAGCTAGCAAGCCAGTAAAGCTAGAGTATACTAGAGAGGAAGATTTCATTGTGCATATGAGTCGGCAGCCATTTATCCAGACTGGGGAAATAGGGGCGAGGAAAGATGGTACGATAACAGCTTTGCAAACGAAGTTAATTGCGCACGGAGGTGCCTACTTTGAGACTAGTGGTTCAACGACAAATTTTAACATGGTTTGCTTTACAGGGTTATATAGGTGTCCGAATATAGCGGCCGAGGCCGATATCATCTATAGCAACACTCCTAGTTCAGGTGGTATGCGAGGCTATGGTAATCCACAGGCGATGTTTGTCTTGGAGCAAATAATTGACATGCTTGCCGAAAAGATAGGAATGGATCCAGTGGAATTTAGGTCAAAAAACTACAGGCGAGCTGGAGAACCTAGACATGGAACGACTGTCCTCATCGAAAGCTGCCCCCTAGACAAATGTATCAGGCTAGGTGCCGCAAGGATAGGGTGGAAGGAGGAGAGAGCGAGAAAAAAGGAAGGAGTAAGGAGACAAGGAGTTGGGATGGCTATTATGGGTCATTCTTCTGGTGCATACCCTACCTTATTGGAACATTCTAACGCCTTCATAAAACTTAATGAAGATGGCTCAGCGAATCTAGTAGTTAGTCCACTTGAACAGGGCCAGGGCATCTTATGTACGCTCACCCAAATCGCTGCTGAGGAATTAGGGGTGCGAGCCGAGGATATCCATATAGTCACCGGTGATACTGATGTAACTATGTTCGACATGGGTTCCTATGCTAGTCGGTCGCTTTATGTCATCGGTAATGCGGTTCTACGGGCTACTCGAGAAGCCAAAGGTAAACTCCTAGAACGCGCAGCCAAAGCCCTAGGAGTAACAACTGAAAAGTTGGAGATTAAAGATAGACGAGTTTATGTAAGGTCAGCGCCTGAAAAAGGAATCTCCGTTGCTGAAGTAGCTAGAGATTCTATCTATAATTTCGAGGGGGAATGTTTAAACATTTCTGGGAAATGCTCGTTTGAAGCTACCTCCTCGGCAGATTCATACCAGGCAGCCTTTGTTAAGGTGGAAGTGGATACTGAAACCGGGGAAGTAAAGTTAATAAAGATTGTGATTGTCCATGACATTGGTAGAGCAATAAACCCGATGATTGTTGAAGGACAGCTCGAAGGTGGATTAGTCCAGGGTATAGGTTATAGTCTTATTGAGGATTACGTTATCAATAAGGATACTGGGGTCATAGAAAGTGATTCCTTTGCAAGCTATAGAATCCCTTCAATTCTAGATTTGCCGGAGACAGAAGTAATTCTTGTGGAGCAACCAGTTCCTTCAGGTCCATTTGGTGCTAAGTGCGTAGGTGAACCAGGTATGGTTGCTATAGCTCCAGCCATAGCCAACGCCATCTACAATGCAGTCGGAATCCGAGTAAAAGAACTACCGATAACACCAGAAAAAATCCTCAAGGCCATAAAGGAAAAGGGGTGAGAAATGAACTGAAATCAGTAACTGGGGTTATTGAGTATTTGATTAATTTTGATTAATGGAATTGTAACGTAATGGGATTAAAAAGCCGATCTAATGAGGCAAAATAGGTTTCAGTAAGTGATAAATATATGTTGTTCGTTAGATTTATATAAGAGGCTTTCGGTGATCTCAGCGACAAATACAGAAGTATAGGAGTTAGGGAAGCAACGAAAACTCCCTACCACAGTTACAGCCTCAGCTAAAGTAAACAATTATAAGAGTGATTCCACTTAAAAAGTTGGGGGGCTGGGATCTAAGGTTATTGTATGGGGAATATGTTTCGACGTATAGGATGATGAACCGAAATAGAAAATAATGCCAAGGACACAACTTTATAATAAGGAAAAGTCGATAAATATTTGCAATACACTTTAATTGGAGGAAGTAAAATGTCATTTAAAGATTTGAGGGAGTTTATCGCTAAGCTGGAGAAAGAGGGTGAAGCCCAACCTATAGAAGAGGAAGTCGATTGGAATCTCGAGGCGGGGGCTATACTGCGTAGGTGTCATGAGCAAGGTTTACCTGCACCATTTTTTCAGAAAATCAAGGACTATCCTGAGGGATATAGGATATTTGGCGGTCCATTGTGCAATTTCAGGCGGATGGCAATTAGTATGGAGATGAATCCAAATACTCACCAGAAGGAACTAATGGAGGAGTATCTCCGCAGAAAGCAGCAGCCAATAAAGCCGATATTAGTAAATGATGGACCATGTAAGGAGAATATTCGACTTGGAGATAAAGTAGACCTTCTCGAGTTCCCTGTACCTCTGATGCACGATGGTGATGGTGGGCGATATATTGGTACATTTCATTTGACCATCACCAAAGATTTAGACAGTGACTGGGTGAATTGGGGAATGTATCGACACATGGTGCATAATAAGAATACCATAGGTATAAATGCGAGACCACATACCCACCTTGGGACAATGTATTACCAGAGCTATAAGCCTAGAAATAGACCAATGGAGGTTGCTGTCGCTATAGGGACGGAGCCGATATCAGCCTTTGTTGCAGCAAGTTCCCTGCCGTATGGGGTTTCAGAGGTTGATATAGCGGGGGGAATACGGGGCGAGCCTGTGGAGTTAATAAAATGTGAAACTGTTGATTTAAATGTACCAGCCACGGCAGAAATAGTCATCGAGGGAGAAATGAGAGCCGATGACCTAATGGATGAAGGCCCCTTTGGGGAATACACAGGCTACATGTTCTTTGACAGTGTACCCAGGCCAACAATCCATGTAAAGGCGGTCACATATAGGGATAATCCCATACTCACTATGTCGTGCGTAGGAATCCCTGTGGACGATAACGCTATAATTTGCGTAACATCAGGTGCGGAACTTTTAGCAGCATTAAGAGTACGAGGTATACCAGTCAGTGGTGTTTGTCTACCCCCGGAAACTGGTGGCACTCTTGCAGTAGTGGCAGTCAAAAATTCCTTTGCCAATATAGCGGGGGAGGTAGCACATATCGTTTGGGCGAATAGGGCAGGAGCTGGGATTGCCTACCTCATTGTTGTGGATGATGATGTAGACCCGTCTAATATGGCACAAGTGTTGCATGCCGTAGCGACTAAGTGTCACCCTTATAGGGGGATAGTTAGATTAGAGCACACCATTAGGCCAGGGTTCGCCCCTTGGGCAAATAGGCACGAGCGCCAATATGGATTGGGGGCAAGGGTTTATTTTGACTGTCTCTGGCCCTTAGATTGGGATCCGTCCGACGTGCCAACAAAGGTTTCGTTTAGCAATATATATCCTTTAGATGTTCAGCAAAAAGCATTAACTAAGTTGCAGAAATACGGATATTAGAAATTTAACCTGGAGATCTGAGGGTGCTTAGAAAACAGCAGTTAATTTTATACCATTTCTGTCAGAGAGGGGGGCAAGAATGACAATGAAAGTAGATACTGCGATAAAGAATGGCAGGATTGTTTCGCCTCAAGGGATATGTTCGGCTGGGATAGGTATTAAGGGTGAGAAAATCGTGGCTATAGCTAAGGATAATGAACTGCTCCAAGCCGATAAGGTAATTGATGCCAAAGAAAATTATGTCTTGCCCGGATTAGTTGATGCCCATTGCCATCTGGATTGGCCTTTTGACATTGACCTCGCCACACATTGTAAAAAGGAGACACAAGCTTACGGCTTTGGAGGTGTTACTACCATCTCACATATGTTGACTGGGGTAGGCGACTTAGTTGGGCTATTTAGAGATTTCGTAGCTATTTATGAACAAAACGGCTGTATTGACCTAAGTTTGTCTCCGGAAATAACTACTGAAGACCACATAAAGGAAATTCGCGAACTGGTAGAATTAGGTATGATAGCGTTTAAGATGCAGCCACCTTACAAGGGAACCGAGGCCAGGCCTAACATACCGGGCATTGATGATGGCCATATCTACTTAACATTCAAAGAGATTGGGAAGCTCGCTAAAGATGGGTACAAAGTGTTTTGTCGGATTCATTGCGAGGATATCGAGATATTCCTCAGGCTTAAAGACAGGGCAATAAAACAGGGAGTGCAGCCACGCTCCTGGAATGAAATCCGACCGCCTTTCATTGAGGAAGCGGCAATGCGTAAATATGTACACCTCGCCAATCTAGTCAGCTGTCCATTATATATAGTACATATGACTATCAAGGAAGGTCTTGATGTTATAGTTAAAGCTAGAAGTGAAGGTATGAATGTAGTAGCCGAGACCTGTCCACATTATCTAATTTTCAATGTTGATAACACAGATAGGATTCTGTCTAAAGTTAACCCTCCCATAAGAACTAAAGAAGATAACGATAGACTTTGGAAAGGAATTAAGGACGGGGTGATTAGCGTTGTAGCTACTGACCATGCTCCATCTTGTAAAAAGCATAAACCTGACTTCTGGACTGGAATGGGCTTCACCACAGCCGAAAGCTGGCTCCCAATCATGCTAAGTGAGGGAGTAAACAAAGGCAGGATCTCTCTAGAAAAGCTAGTAGAGGTTTGCTGCTACAACCCGGCTAGGATTTTCGGCCTTTTTCCTAAAAAGGGAGTCTTAGCAGTTGGCTCAGATGCCGATTTAGTAATAGTAGATCTAAATAGAGAGGCCACAGTAGTGGAGAGGCCAGTATATTCCGGCGCTGATTATACTCCCTATGCCGGATTGAAGTTCAAGGGTTGGCCAATACTAACTATGTTGCGTGGAAGTATCATTATGAATGAGGGTACAGTCATTGGCAAATCCGGATTCGGGCGGTACATACCGGCTAAGGCGAAGGAATAGGTTCGTAAACTAGCAAGTGTTTAGTGGAGTTAGGTTTAGACAATGTCGGTGTGAGGTTTTTTATAGTAGGCAGGTTGGCCAAGCAATAGTTGCCTAGTATAAAGAAGTTCCGAAGAGAGTATTGACAGAATTAAGAGGTGAGAGATGATCCCTAAAGAGTACGAGGGGTACGAAAAGGTCGTAACAGTCGCTTGTATTAACTGGCAAGGGGTATGGGGAGATAAAGCAGCCAATTTGGAGAAAATTAAGGCAAAGACAATAGAGGCGTCAAAAATAGGAGCTAATATAGTTATTTTCCCTGAGTTAGCATTGAGTGGTTATGAATGTAGTGAGGAGGCACGAAGGGATCAAAAGCAATGCTCTATGCATAGAGAGGCAGCTGAAACTATACCTGGCCAGTCTACTGAAGAAATAGCTGAATTGGGTAAGCAACTAGGGGTTTATGTTATATTAGGGATGCCTGAGAAAGACAGGGAAGATTCTGATGTTTCTTACAATTCAGCAGCCGTAGTGGGACCTGAAGGCATAATCGGCAAGTATCGTAAGATTTGGTTAATGCTGCCGCCTATATGGACAGAGATTTATTGCTTCAAAGCAGGACATGAACTACCAGTTTTTGAGACAAGGTATGGTCCAATCGGCATTCAGGTTTGTGGCGATTTTTGGAGAGCCCCTGAGTACTCCCGGATTCAATACCTTAAAGGTGCAAGGATAATTATTAATTTAGCCGGAACTATTAGTGGCCCTGGTAAGAAGGAATTCATGACCCTAGCAACAGGGGGGCCAGCTATAAATAGCGGAATTTATACAGTTAGCTGCAATAGGACAGGTAAGGAGTTAACATTAAGCTATTGTGGCTATAGCACTATAGCTGGCCCCTCATTTACGCGTATGAGTAAAATATATGCCCAGGGTGGGGCTAGTGAGGAGATTGTTCATGCAACATTAAACTTTGAATCGCTACATTATTGGGAGAGTTTTATCAATGTTAAGAAACAAACCAACTGGAAGCTTATTGCCAAGGAATATACGCAGCTAGCTGGAATTTGAATTAAAAACGAGGGGAGCTAAGGATACTAGAAAAGAAGGACACTAGAAAGAAGATATTAAATCCAGTATAAGGAGGAAAAATTATGGGAAAGGATATAACCGATATCAGGGGAACGATAGATTTTCTAAAACAAGAGGGGGAAATTCTAGTCATCAATGAACCAATAGACCCAATACTGGAAAAGAGTGCTTTTCTAAAGGCACTAGATAATGGACCAGCTATTTTATTCGAGAGTAGCAAGGGGTATCCCGGCTTAAGGACTATTGGCAATGTATTCTCCAGAATGGATAGGGTTGCTAAGATATTTGATGTTGAAGACCCTAAACAACTCAAGTTTAAATGCCTTGAAGCTGTCAAGCATCCTATACCGCCAGTAGTAGTTGATAAAGCCCCTTGTCAAGAGGTGGTCATCACCAAGGATATAGATGTAACGGGTACCATCCCTATACTTAAGCACACAGAGAGGGATGGAATACGTGTGTTGGGTAGTGGGAATGTCTTGGTTAGCGGGCGATATGCTCGTGATGGTATTGACTTTTCGTTCAAGAGGATGGCCTTTCGGGGTAAGGATTGGGGAACATTAATTGCTACTCCGGGCACTCATCTAGAAGCAGTTTTATACATGGAACACAGGAAAGAAGATGTGCCGGTAACAGTTAATATCTCTCCGTCCCCTGCGGCTATGATGATTGCTGGGGGTGGGAACCTTCACACTATAATTCCACATGGCACAGATGAACTTGCCATAGCTGGCGGACTAGAGGGTTCCCCAATTGAAATATGTAAAGCAAAGACTGTAGATACATATTCTGTAGCTAAGGCTGAAATCGTCATTGAGGGGCTCATTAAAACCGAGACGGTGTGGGAAACTGAGGAGGCAGAGGAGCTAGGCAAACAGGATGTAGCGCCATTTTTCCCGGAGTGGACAGGATACTTAGGGCGGGCATGGAAGAGCCGTAAGTTCCAAGCTACTGCGATTACCTACAGAAAGGATCCGATCTTCTATGACTGGTTGGGTCACTCTTATGATTGTACCTATGTCTGTTTTCCATTCACCGAGGCTTTTTTTTATGAACTTGCGGACCGTCTTGTTCCTGGTTTAGTGGTGGATGTACATAAGCCGTTTGCATTGAGATCATGGGGAGGTGTGGTATACCAGGTTAAGAAAAGGAGGCCGCGAGATGAGGGCTACCAGAGAAACATACTTGCGCATGCTCTTTCAGCGGTACCTGGTATACGTCTAGTCGTAGCAGTTGATGAAGATGTAGATATTTATAGCACTGATGATGTAATGTGGGCAATAATGAGTAGGGCTGACCCAGCTACCGATTATTTTTTTGGGATTGGTGGTCAGCGAGGTCAGGCGGCACAACCTCTAGAACAAGCGACAAGAATTGAAACTGGCGGTTTTGGAGGAGGGCTTGCTATAGATGCTACTGTGCCGTTCCTTACAAAATCACGGTTTGAACGAGCGCACTTTTCAAGCGATACAATAGACCTAACAAAATGGCTAACTCAGGCTGAGATAAATGCTGTAAGGACGTGCCAAAGCGAGTATGCTAAGTGCTTGGCACAAAGGGGATGGTAGTAAATAATCATCCCCTGGGCGTGCATAAGGCGTGCGTAATAAGATGCGTAATGAGAAACACTATTAAACCGAGGTGACATAAGTGAAGCACATTGAATATCCAGACCTAGAGGCATTTTTTCAACCACAGTCTATGGCTATTGCCTGGGCTTCTGACGACCCGCTCAAGTTAGGGGGGATACCACTGAAATGCGCTATAGAACGTGGCTACCAAGGCAAGATCTTCCCAGTAAATCCTAAGCGTGAAATAGTTCAAGGCATAAAAGCTTATCCAAGTATTCTTGATATACCAGAGGATGTTGATGTTGCTCTGCTGGTAATGCGTGCTGATGATGTTGCTGACGTGCTGTGGCAATGTGTAAAAAAGAGAGTCAAGGCAGCAGTAATTCCTGTTGTTGGTTTTGCTGAAATAGGCGGAGAGGGAAAGAAAAGGCAGGATGAAATCGTAGAGATCTGTAAAAGTAGTGGAATAAGAATTTGTGGGCCAAACACTAACGGCCTAGCCAATGTGCGTGAGGGAGTTACACTTGGTTACTCCTATGCTCAGGAGGTAGCTATCCCAGGAAGGTTAGGGTATGTTTCACAATCTGGAGCTCTCCTTAGTGCCACTGTGCCTCGGTTTGTCAAAACAGGTATTGGACTAAGCTATTTTGTTGCTTCAGGGAACCAAGCCGACTTGGACACTTTTGACTATATAAAGTATATGCTGGATGACCCTGATACTGACGTCATTGCAGCATATATTGAAGGTCTCAAAAATGTAGATAAGTTCTTAGATATTGCTGATTTATCTCTAGAAAAAGGTAAACCACTAATAGTTCTCAAAGTCGGACGTTCTGAAGAGGCGGCGAAAGCAGCTATGGCTCATACGGCATCGATGGTAGGATCGGACCTAGTTTTTGATGCTATTTGTAAGCAAAAGGGCATAATAAGAGTAGATGACTTCGATAATATGATGGCTACTTCTTTAGCTTTTTTGAACTGCAAACTTCCAAAGGGAGACAGGATCGGGGTATTGTCTACCTCAGGCGCAGCAACCGGAATAATAGCTGACCATGCTATGAATCTAGGACTTCACTTTCCCCAGCTATCAACTAAGACTATGGAAGAAGCATCGAAGATATTGCCTGGGTGGCCAGCGTCTGGAGAGATGAAAAATTTCTGGGATATTGCTTCGGCATTACCTGGAAGAATGCCTGACCTCAGCAAAAGAACTATAGAATTGTTTGTGCGGGATGAAAATTTTGACATCATAATTGCCGTTTCAACTCCGATAGAGAGAAGAGCTGGTGAAGCAGTAGTCTCAGCTCTTGTTCAAGCATCTAAAGAAACCGAGAAGCCGATTATTTTACTTTCCCCAATGGGTGGCTTGCTGGAAAGGGAGGTTCAAATTATTGCCGAGAGCAACATACCTGTGGTAGCAGATGCTGCTGACTGCGTAAAAGCTACCGCAGCCTTGATTAAGTATAGTCAAAGCTATAAAAGTTATAAGGAGACCAAAGTGGTCACCGCGCCTTTATTAGCTGGGAATGTCAAAGAAGTCAAACAATTCTCAAAGTCAGGTGGCAAGACTCTGTCGGAGCACGCAAGCAAGGAATTCCTCTATCGCTATGGCATTCCCATTACAGCGGAAGCAATAGCCAAATCAGTGGAGGAGGCAGTCGAAATAGCAGGCAGAATAGGCTACCCATTAGTTTTAAAAGTCGATTCGCCTGATATTATACATAAGACGGATGCCGGTGCTATCAAGCTCAATATAAGTAACGAAGCTGAACTGATAAGTGCCTACTACGAAGTTCTGGCTAATTCAAGTAAATACGAGCCGAAGGCGAAGATCAGAGGTGTATTAGTTCAAGAGATGGTCAAGGAAGGGAGAGAGGTAATTGTAGGAATGTCTCATGACCCGCAGTTTGGCCCTGTAATAATATTCGGTCTGGGAGGGATTTTTACAGAGGTTCTTAAGGATTTCTCCCTTAGGGTTGCGCCTATAGCTAAGACTGATGCTGAACAGATGATTAAAGAAATCAAAGGATATAAAACGCTTGAAGTCTTTCGTGGTAAACCTCAGGCAGACCTAGAGAGCATCATCGATACCTTGCTTAAGCTTTCGAAGCTATGTACAGACCTAGGACATATCGTCTCGGAAATCGATATAAACCCGCTCATGGTCTTGGATAACGGCAAGGGGGTTAAGGTTGCTGACGCACTAGTAGTGCTTAGCTAAAACGAAGTTCGAGGTATATTGGTAGTGGTAATAATAATAGGTATAACAGGGGCTTCAGGGATAATCTACGGCATTAGGCTACTAGAGGTATTATCTAATATGAAGGAAATTGAGACGCATCTTATAATTTCCGAGGCGGCAAAAATAAACATTAGGTATGAGACTGATTGGAAGGTAGAAGACGTTAAAGCTTTGGCAAACTTCTCCTATGATATTACAAATATTGGAGCTCAGCTTGCTAGTGGGTCATTCAAGAGAGATGGTATGGTAGTAGTTCCTTGTACCGTAAAAACAATGTCAGCATTAGCCAACTCATATAACGAGAATCTACTGATTCGAGCTGGAGATGTTACCCTTAAGGAGAGAAGGAAATTGATCCTTCTAGTAAGAGAAACGCCACTTCACATGGGTCATTTGAGAAACATGGAGAGACTAACCGAGATGGGGGCGATAATTATGCCACCAGTTCCTGCCTTCTATCATAAACCAAAGACCGTTGAGGATATCATCGACTACACTATAGGTAAGGTGCTAGACATCTTTGATATAGAACATAACCTGTTTCAGAGATGGGCAGGATTCCGGCAGAAGGTGGAAAGAACGACGGGGAAGAACATTTTGAACGGAGGCTAATCAATGGCAATTGATTTAAGCACTACCTATGCGGGAATACCACTAAAGAATCCGATAGTCATTGGGGGTGGACCCAACACAGCCACGCCAAAGATCTGCGCAAAGGCGGCTAAGGCAGGCTGGTCTGGCGTTGTTTTAAAGCTAAATGCCGCCAATGACATGATCGAAAAAATATTCCCTGAGCCACAGACCGTATACAAGGTGCCTAGACCAGCATATAAGATATTAGATGGTCGTGGACTAAACAAGTGGCAACCAATTATCCCAAAGGTGAGGGGAAAACGTGAGCCGGGGAATAAAGCCGCAACAGTGGAACCAAAAGACTACCAGTTAGTCTACTGGAATCAAAACGTCGTTTCACCCCAGTATACACTGTACAGCGCTATAGGTACCTTCTACAACGGCGATAGATATTTATGGTACATCGACAAGACTAAAGAACTCTTGGAGCCCTATGATTGTAAGGTTATCGCCAACGTCACAGCCTATACGGAAAAGGGATGGGAGCAACAGGTTAATCTAGTTAACAAATCAAAGGCCGATGCTGTTGAGGTAGTGATTGCCTGTCCTGCTTATGGTTGTTTCGATGAGCGAAGTCAAAGAGTCCGAAGGTTTGCATTTCTTGACATATTTCCGGAGATAATTGAAAAGGCCACAAAGTTTTATGTAGATCGCTCCAACAAACCAGTGTCGGTTAAGCTACCACCAGTATACATGAATCCACTAGCACCGGTACAAGCGGCAGTTCGTGGAGGCGCTAAGGCGATACAATTTGGCGATTGTCCCACGGTGACATCCCCAGCTCCTCCCCTCATAGTCGATCCAGACACTCTTGAGGTAGGTTTATTCCCGGGGGCTCCTTACCAAGGTCCTATGACTCAGTGTTCGGTGGTACCCTACATATGTGGTGCCATGGCGCAATTCCGAATGAAGGGAATTGACATAGATCTTGCCGGATGCGGTGGTGTCCGCGATTACCAGGATGTCATTAGAATACTTCTTAGTGGGGCAAGCTCAGTTCAAATAGTGACTGCCACGCTGGTGGAAGGGGTGGATATAGCTGGAGATTATCTGGGGTCGATTACAGCTTGGATGAAAGAAAAGGGGTATAAGAGCATAAAGGATATCAAAGGTCTTATAGCTAGAGAAGATAAGCTCAAGATAGAACCACAAAAATTTGTGGCAGAAATAGCCCAAGCCGCTGGTGGTCCCACACCCAGTCTTCGAGTGGGAGTCAACCGGAAGAAGTGCATCAACTGTGGGTGGTGCGAGTCAGCATGTCCGGAGATGGCAATAGAAATCAAGGATAAACATCCCATTATTGATGAGGAAGTATGCGAGGTCTGCGGTCTCTGCGTTGCCCTTTGCCCAATGGGAGCACTTTCCATAGAAAGCAGGGCTTAGGCCAGAAGCGAGTAAATGGTGGGAGTTAAGCATTTGACCGACTCATATTCTATTTGTTTAAGGAAGGCGGAAGAACATGGATTTTGAACTTAGTGAAGAGCAGAAGATGATTAGGGCCGCAATACGAGATTTCCTAGAAAAGGAGGTTGCTCCTTTAGTTAAGGAAGCAGAAGAGAAAGAAGAGATCCCTAGAGAAATAATTTGCAAACTCGGTAGTCTAGGCTATCTTGGCCCTAACTTTACCGAAAAATATGGCGGAGGTGCCATGGGTATGACCGCCAGTTGTGTTATTGTTGAAGAGATTTCGCGTGTTTGGGGAAGTTTAAGCAGTCTATTCCTGATTACGGCGGGGGAGGGTCTTCTACCTATCTACGCTCATGGTAACGAGGAGCAAAAGCGCAACTACATTGTACCCGCATTGAAAGGCGAAAAGGTCGTTTGTTGTGGATGGACTGAGCCAAATGCTGGATCTGACCTCACGATGATTGAAACCACAGCAATTAAAGACGGTAATAGCTACATAATAAATGGTACAAAGATATTTAACAGCTTTGCAGTTATTGCCGATTTTGACGTGGTGCTAGCTTATACTAATAAGAGCAAGGGTGCTAGAGGAGGAATGAGCTTCTTCATTGTAGACAAAGGTAATCCAGGTTGGAGTGTGACTAAGATGCATCACCTAGGTCTTCGGGCTATATGTAGTGGTGAGAGTAGCTTTCAGGACTGCCGTGTCCCAGCTGATCACTTGATAGGTGAGGAAGGTAAAGCATTTTACTACATGGTGGAATCTGCCGTAGATACAAGGATTACCCATGCCGCTCGCAGTATAGGACTAGCACAGGCTGCCTATGAAGCCTCACTTAGCTATGTTAAAGAAAGGGTACAGTTCGGTCAGCCTATCGGAAAGTTCCAAGCAACGGGCTTTAAAGTAGCACGAATGGCCATGGATATTGAGGCAGCACGCTTGCTAACGTACTACACTGCCTGGCTCTATGAAAGGAAACAGCGATGCACTAAGGAAGTCTCCTATGCCAAACTTTTTGCTAGTGAGGTGGCACAGAGGGTTACCTCAGATGCTCTGCAAATCCACGGTGGCACTGGCTTTGATACTGAGTACCCTGTTGAGCGCTACTTCCGCGATGCCAGAGAGGCTACCATTGGTGAAGGTACCTCTGAACTGCAGATGAGGATCATCTGCAGGGAGCTCGGGGTTCAATAGTGGCTTAGAATGATTTACATTAGATATACTATGGAGGCAGATAATGGTAGAACAGGTAGATTATAATCGAGACCTTGGGCACTTACCTACAGATGAGACTGAGAGCGGGATTCGAGTCAAGGTAGTGTATACTCCAAGCGATATAGCAGGTGTAGACTACATCCGTGACATTGCAAACCCTGGCAATGAACCCTTTACCAGGGGCATATATCCTGAGATGTATCGAGCTAGGCGGTGGTTGGACGCCTTTGTTATCTGCTACACCAATACTAAAGAGACCAACGAAACTTTTAAGAGGTGTGTGGCGAGTGGGCTTACTGGGCTACGCTACGTAACCGATACACCCTCGGCCTCGGGGCTAGACCCTGATCATCCTCTGGCTAAGTATAGTTTGGGGACTGGCGGTGTCTCTGGCTATGCCTTGAATTCCTACGAGCAGATGTTCGACGGGCTGCCGCTGGAAAATGTTGACTATGAAGGCGGTAACGTGAGCCCTGCTGGAACCACGTTTAATTATATCTTCCTGGTGGCCATGATGGAGAGGAAGGGTCTCGATATTTCTAAGCTTCGCGGCAGCATTTTGAACGATCCCATCCACTCATTTATGGTTCTAAATACAAGGGAGTTCCCTGTTGAGCTAGCTAGAAAAATCAATGCTGACATCATTGAATTCTCGATAATCAACACTCCTAAATTTCATCCTGAAGTTCCCTCTGGATACGACCTGAGAGAAACAGGGGTGACCATGATTCAGGAGTTGGCATTTTGCGTGGCTAATGCCACGCAGTATTGCCAGGATGTGATCGAAGGGCGAGGCTTAAAATTCGATGACTTCCCGCGGCAGGCCATATCCACTGGAGGAACTATGGATTTCTTTGAGAACATATGTAAATTTCGCGCTCTAAGGCGGGTTTGGACTAGGGTAGCCCAGGAAAAGTTGGGTGCCACTGCAGAGCGGGCAAAGACATGCCTTATTGCCATGGAGGTTTGTGCCAGCATCTGCCCGTCACAAAAGCCGGTAAACAATATCGTGCGGCAGGCACTAGTAATGTTGTCAGCAATACTGGGCGGGGTACAATCGGTTAACCCAACAGGATTTGCCGAATACTACGGTCTTCCTTCGGAGGAGAATCGAATTGTGGAACTGGATACCTCTCATATCATAACTCACGAAGCTCGAGTTCCGTTGGTAGTAGATCCCTTGGGTGGCTCCTACTATGTGGAGTGGCTCACCAGTGAGATTGAAAGGCAAGTTAACCAGCTCCTAAAGGAGATAGATAAGCGAGGTGGCATGTGGAAGTGTCTGGAGTCGGGTTGGCTACAGGAGGAAATGGATAGAGCGGCTATTGAGAAGGAGAGAAATAGGACAACGGGCAAGGATACAGTAGTTGGCGTAAATGCTTATCAAGGGCCTGATGGGCCTTTGAGTAAAGCTGTAATTGAGGACGCTTATCGGTTGAGAAGCACAGAAGAAAGGTTCAAGGCGATTGAGGAAGTAAAGAGACTTAGGGCAACACGGAACACAAAGAGGGTAAAGGCCTGCTTGACAGAACTCTATAAAGTTGCAAAGGAAAGGAAAAATGTGATTAGGCCATTGATTGAGGCCAGTAAGTTATATGCCACGGTGGGGGAAATGGTAGGTACGTTACGTTTGGCTCACGGCTATTCCTATGACCCTTACGAAGCAATACAAGTACCCGAGTTTTTGAAAGAACTAAGCTAAGGATAAACATATTTAAGGTAGGAGGAACGGATGGCACGCAGAATAAAAGTGGTAATCGGCAAGATAGGTCTAGATGCTCATGATAGAGGTATATTGCTACTACAAGACGCTTTCAAAGAAGCCGGCATAGAGGTAGCTTATCCTGGGAAGTTCCAGACAGCTGAGCGAATTGTGAGGATAGCTGCTGAGGAGGAGGCTAATGTAATCGCGCTGAGTGATCATACCGGTGCCATGCTCACCATCGCCACTGATGTAGTTGAAGAGCTAAAGAAAAAAGGAATGGCAAACTCCATTTGTGTTGTCGCTGGTGGTATTGTTCCCGAAGAGGATAAGCCTCTGTTGGAAGAGATGGGTGTTACTGGGTTTTACGGCCAAGGTACCCCAGCATCTGTTATTATTGACCACATCAGGCGTAGAGTGGCAGCAATGGATGCGGTAGCCAGCTAGCAGATTGAAATAAACAATAGCGTGGTGAGGTAAATATGGTAGAGAAGACCGTAGTTTACAGTAGGGAGGACGACGTGGGGCTAATTAAGCTGAACAGACCACATGTGTTGAATGCGGTGAACGGGGCTATGGTTGAGGATTTAATAACTGCCCTTGAGGAGGCAAGAGATGATAAAAAAGCTAAGGTTATTATACTTAAGGGGGAAGGCAGAGCATTTTGTGCTGGGGTAGATATCAAGGAGGGTGTTACCAAGACAGAGAACATAGAGGAGTTTAGGAAGTATGTTCTCCACATGCAAGATATAGGTCGTGCCTTTATAGCCTTAGACAAGCCAATAATAGCCCAGATTCAAGGGTATGCCCTAGGTAATGGCTGCGAATTTGCTATGAACTGCGATTTGAGGATAGCTGCTGAGGGCACGAGAATAGGATTCCGTGAAGCGGCAGTGGGCGCTACGGTGACTACCGCTGGCACTAAGATATTACCTCAATTGGTGGGTTTGGGTAGGGCTAAGGAAATGCTGTTCACCGCTGAGCCAGTGGATGCTGAAACAGCCGAAAAATGGGGACTGGTAAATAAGGTTGTACCTCTGGAACAACTGGAACAAGTAACAATGGAACTGGCCGGAAAGGTTGCCGCAAATCATCCACTATCCCTGAAGTTGGCTAGGGCTGCACTTGACTTTGGCTTAGACGCATCTTTTGAGAAGGTATTTGAACATGAGGCACAGGCAGCCTGTATATCCTATGCATCCGGCGAGAGAAAGATAGGGATGAAAGAAGTCAACAAGTATAAAGGAGGGCAAACATGATAGTGGATTTCCACGCGCATCTTTTTAGTGAGGATTTGCCCAATAGAAGGTATTGGGAAGGCTATGTGAAGTTCGCTGCAGCGGTGGCTAATAGGTCCGAGGAGAGAATATGGAACCGGATTAAAGACGCTTGGGATCTTAGCGGTGAGCTGATCTTGAAGGATATGGATGAGGCAGGTATTGACAAAAGCGTTATCAGTGTGTGCGACTTCGGTCTCTGCCCCCAGATAGGGGAGAGTAAGTATACCGTTGCGGAGCAGAACAGGCTTTATGCCGATGTAGCGGCCAAATATCCAGATAGGCTGATACCCTTTTTTGGTATTGACCCTAGGCGGCCTCAGGCTCATCATATGTTTGAGCAAGCGATAAAGGAGTGGGGAATGAAGGGGCTAAAGCTATTGCCACCTACGGGCTTTTATCCTAACGATAAGGAGGTTTATCCTCTTTATGCCAAGGCAGAGGAGCTGGAGGTACCAGTTCTCATCCATACTGGACCAGAGACGATACCACTTTATTCTAAGTATGGCCAGCCTCTCTTTTTGGATGAGGTATGTAACTACTTCCCAAATCTTAAAATAATAGCTGCCCATGGTGCTTACTGCTGGAACGAAGAGCTTATAGATCTGGCAAGCAATAAAATAAACCTTTATATGGACTTGGCGGCATGGCAAACGAAAACACGGCGGCGCAAGGATCTTGAATTCTATAAGCAACTAAGACACATTTTGAATGCTATAAGTGCTCGCAGAGTGCTATTTGGTAGCGATTGGCCGTCAATGAGGCTTTATATGAAGCAGAAGGATTGGGTCGATGTATTTAGGAATATCCCAGACTATGTAGTTGAAGCAGGCATTGAATTCAAGCCGGAGGAGATGGGCCTAATCCTAGGATGGACAGCTGCTAAGGTGCTTGGCTTGGAGTAGTAGGTACCTTGATTCCAAGAGTGTGCTAGGAGGTCAATGGATAAAGTTTATACTACCTTTTGGGCCGTAGTCTCAGATATTACTGATGGGGTAACCATTGTGATTGGGTCATTTGGTAGCCTAGCAGGAACGCTGCAACATCTGCTTTTAGGACTACATTCACGGGGCAAAGAGGCAGAGAGATGCTTCATAGGGGAAATGCTGTTGATACCTAGGAAGTTGCAGAGCCTTGAGAGCAATAAAAGGCTGGTTGACTAAAGGTTCAAGTAAAGGGATTGTTAAAATGTCTCGTCAAAGATTTTGTAGAGCGAGTAGACTTTCTCTTTCCTATAAAGGCCTGTCTAAAGCGAAATAAAGCTGACCCGACAAAGTAGTGTCGTGAAAACCAAAAAAGTTGACGTAGCTGGATGTGCAACCACTAGCGCCAGTATTAATCCGGTGAATAGATACGAGTTAACCATAGGAAAAGGCAGAACCAAGGTTAGTCTGTCAGTACAACACCTAGGTAGTGAGCTTATAGTATATATCTATAATGAAAATGCACACATTGGTGCGTTAGCTTTAGGTGAATATGACCATAAGGAGGAGAGGACTTCTTGCTCGATTATCACCAGACTAGGACATAAGGATGATGTTATAGCTCAGGAAGCTGCTCACTCAATAAGCAAACACACTAAGAAGCCGGTATGTGTTGTTGCCGGCATTCATGTTGATAAGATTACAAAAAATGAGATAGACCGTATTCTTGAAAATGTCAAGAGCCTGATCGCGCAGCTTTGTGCTGCCCTAGGATGATATAGTGGAATTACAGTGACTAGGAATGAACTTGCAGCGTACAGGCGTCCTAGGGTAAAGGGGCGTATGTTTGTTGATGAACTTCTAACCACTTCAAGTGATTAATTGGTAGCGTCCCGAATATTGTGGCGGAATCTAATTACAATTAAGAGAAGGATATAGTACCGATAATTATTCAATATGAAAAACAAGGAAGAATTGCTATCCTCAGCATAAATCGGCCAGAAGTGAGAAATGCTATGAATGCACAGGGAATGCAGGAGTTACATGAAAGGATGGTGGAGTTTAGTAATGACCAAGAATTGTGGGTTGGTATCATTGCCGGTGCTGGCGACAAAGCGTTCTGTGGAGGGGCTGGTGTAAAGGAAATGGTTTCCTTTCAGCAGGCTCACCCCGGTCAATATTGGGAGCGTCCAAATACACCTATGCGCGGGCTTGAGATATGGAAGCCACTCATCGCGGCTATCAATGGTTCAGCGCTAGGTGGTGGCCTTGAAATAGTTTTGGCTTGTGATATAAGAATAGCTTCAGAGAATGCTCAATTCGGTACTCCAGAGTCAAGCTTGGGACTGATGCCAGGTTGGGGCGGCACGCAAAGATTACCGAGGATGATTCCATGGGCGAAAGCTGCTGAGATACTACTCGGGGGGAAAGTCATTGATGCCCAGGAAGCATACCGTATAGGTCTAGTTAACCAAGTGGTACCACCATCGGAGGTCCTGCCGACGGCAATCCGGTGGGCGGAATCAATGTGTCAGCTTGGTCCTTTAGCCTTGAGAGCGATAAAACAGGCCATGGTTAAAGGCGCAAGCACCTCTATGGAATCGGGTCTACAGATGGAAAAGGAGTTGGTGAAGTACCTAGTCTCTACCGCGGACTTTGCCGAGGGAGTTAGGGCTTTCTTGGAAAAGAGAAAGCCTGAGTTTAGGGCAAGGTGAATAGATAGCGGATGATGGAAACCATGGAAATTAAGAGGGTTGGTGTAGTTGGCTGTGGCATCATGGGTGCTGGCATCGCCCAGATCTGCGCCGAAGCAGGCTATTCAGTGGTAGTCTCAGAAGTTAGTGAGGGGTTACTCAGGAAAGGGCTTGCATCAATCAAAAGCCTACTCATTAGGAGTGTGGATAAAGGCAAAATATCCCAGCAGGATATGAATATTATACTGGGGCGTATTAAAGGAATTACTGAAATCAGGGATTTTTCTGACTGCGACCTAGTAATAGAAGCTGTGGCGGAGAATTTAGAAATAAAGAAGAGGGTGTTTGTTGAGCTAGACAAAGTCTGCCCCAAACATACTATCTTGGCCACCAACACCTCCTCGCTATGTATTATTGAGATTGCAGCCGCCACTTCTAGGCTGGACAGAGTGCTGGGACTACACTTTTTTAATCCGGTTTCAGTGATGAAGCTTTTGGAGATTGTCAGAACCATTGCTACCAGTGATGTAACTCTGGAACTCGCTAAGGAGTTTGGTGAATCCTTAGGTAAGACTATTGTTATTGCCAAGGATACTCCTGGCTTCATCGTGAATCGTTTGCTATCCCCCTTCATACTCAATGCCATTCGTATGCTCGAAGCTGGTATGGCCACTAGAGATGATATTGATAATGCCGTGAGGCTAGGGCTGAACCATCCTATGGGGCCATTACAGTTGGCCGATTTAATCGGCCTTGACACAATAAATAACTCAGCAAACTCAAGATACGAAGAACTTAAAGAAGCACAGTATGCCCCTCCAACCTTACTTAAAAGAATGGTTAAAGCTGGCTGGCTAGGGCGCAAGACAGGAAGGGGATTTTACGAATATTATGAGTAATTAGCATCATTGTAGCTTTATCGTTTGCAGGCGGGCTCTGCCAGGGGAAACTGGGGTACCAGGGGGTTTTTGCAGTTTCTTCCCCACTGGTTTAAATTTCTTTTCTACTCCTCCCGTGTGGTTAGCCTTAGCTGTAATCGGGCAAGTGGCATCCCGCCTTTTTAATTATGACTCCTTAGATAAAATTGAAAAATCACTTAATTGTTTGGTCAGACCATGGTAAAATTAATATGATAGATTAGTTTCCTTTTCATTTTCTCTCCTTTTCAAGTAAGCCCGTGAAGAGCCCGGCTTACTTAATTATAGTAAGGCTTTTCATTTCCACTAAGAGCCACCTAACGAGGTAGGAATTTTCTAACATAGTTTATCTAATTTAACTAAAGAGGCTTTTGTGTGACATTTGCTTGCATTGTGCAACGTCGGGCGATTTGACAGGCGAGTATTGATTCGGTAATCTTAGGCTGCCGGGCTGATCCCGTAGGGAATAGCGGAGCAATGAGGATGAAATCTCCACAGCCCACCTGCCTTAGGGCCGAATAGAGGCTCCTCCTTTGGCGGCGGCCCGGCTCCTTTTTGATAGGGCAAAAACAGACTTAAAGGGCACAAAAAGAGGCTGGGTTTTCCCCAGCCCCCTTAATTAGCAGATAATCCTAGAATTCGAACAGCGCTGGCTGCTCCGCCTTTCTCCTAGCCGTCTCTTCCTCCTTTTTTTGCCGTCTCTCAGCTCGGTCCTTCTCCTGCCTGGCCCGGGTTCTCGTTTTGTATATCCACTCCTTAAGGCGGTAAAGGTCTCTCATCTGGTCGTCTGTGAGTGATTCCACCCGGATGTCGGTTGGCATATTAACACCGGAGTCCTTGGTGCGGTGTCTTTCATAGACCTTAGTAGCAAGGTAAAGGTAAATTTGAGTCCAGTCGTGGTCTGGCGGCGCAGTTAGGACAGCTGTGAAGAGATAGGCGCAGGCCTCAGCGTCGGTTGCGGTCATTTGCCCGGTCTTGATTGCCTCTATATTCATCATTAGACGCTCTAGGGTAATAGCATTCCTCAGCCAGTCGGGGAGATCCTCTCCCCAACCACCGGGCATAACGATTATCGGATCACAAAAAACGCTGACAATATCCGATATCCAGCGTTCAGACTTCTTTTCATTTGTCACCTTTTCACCCCCTTCTTTATGTATTTATTGATGGTCGGTAACGGTAAAATCTTTACCACTGTTCCGCAGCGGCAGCCGACCAGAAATCTCCTTGGCATGGGCCAGGGCTCGGCTGTCGAGCTCTAGCCTAGACATAACCTCCACCATGTTTTTACCCCGGCGCATGACGCTTTCGAGATCGTTGAGCAGCCTAGCGTACTTCCGGGTTTGTGGAGGCATGCTTCGGAGAGTAGCTTTCCGAAACATGGTTCACCTCCTTTAATTGTTGACAATTGTGAACAATTAGTTGGGCGCAGGGATACCGAGGATGCGGCTAACCTCTTCTAGCTTGCCGACCCAGCAGTTACCCCCGGCGGAGCCGCCGACAACGGACTCGACCGCCTTCCGTTGTGCCAGCGTGAAGCCATCAGCTCCCGGGCTGCACCAGACATCAATCCATCCCCAGGCAGTACCACGGCCCCCTCTTACAGAAACGCCATCCCCGCCGGCAGCGACTATCCTCTTTTTCAACTCCTTAACCAAGCGCTTCTTATAGTCACCATAAGCCCCCACAGTTTTCACCTCCTTCTTTTAGCTACTCTTTTTGTCTTCGTATAACACTCTCATCACCAACTCGTTAGGCTCAATATGAGCGTCATTAAGAAATTCGTCCTTCTTTATCGAGCCCTGCTCCTTGAGGATTTTCTCCAAGTCGGTTAGGCCCATCCTGATTATTCGTTCCTTCATACCCCCCCTCCTTTCTGTCAGCTTCAGCTCCCAGGCGGGAATCGGGGGCATCGGTTGGGCAAACTGACTTCGTGCCACCGCTACAATGCGCCGAATGCCCTCCGCCTTGCTCCGGCAGTAAGCCTCTCCATACCACTTCACGAAATCCCCATCGAACTCACAACTATCTGCCCATCTCAGGTTATACTCGGGGTCTTGGCTATACTCAGAGGTTTGCAGTTTCTCCCGGAAGAGTTCAAGGTCAGCATATTCACATTGGAATCCGAGTAGGTCGTAGTGAGCTATGAACCCCATGTGCTGGATGATAAAATCGTAAGTCCCCTTTGTGAGCTTGCCTATATCACCGGACTTGAAAACTTCACGGACGTTTCTTTCCAGGTAATCAACATTGTAGGGCTTCCAGTTTCCGTCTTTAGGCATGAAATCACCCCCCTTTCTAGATACAGAATTAAGGGAGGGGGGGATCGTTCCCGATCCCCCCCTTTGTGCTCACTACTGGACATTCATTGGCATCACCAATACCAGCGGTGACAATCGGTGGCGGAAGACCACCGGTGCAGTCTTACCGGTTATGCCCATGGTAATTAGCCCCTCTTTGCCACCCAGGTATTCGAGGAGATAGGAGATACTGAGGGCGATTTCTCCGGGATTATCAGCCTGCACGGGAAGAGTCCCTTCCATCTTCCCCATCTCTTCGCTCTTCGCTGAGACTGTCATGGTGTCGTTGGTCCAGCTGAGCCGAACAATGCCTGAGCCTTCCTTAGCGACAGTGCTGAGGCGCTTTACTGCCCTCTCGAGGTCACCTGGGAACAATTGGACCTTGGTGGGGATATCCTTGGGGATAAGCTGTTTGAAGTTCGGTGGGGTGCCAGCGATGAGCTTGGATTGGACCGTCACATTACCGAAGCACATCTGAAGTTTAGCAGGGGAGCCCTTTTCGCCTTCGGCAAAGGTAACTTCAATCTGGCGTTTGCTCAATATCCGCTCCACCAGCGAGTCGCCGACAACTTCATCTGGAGTAGTGTGCCTCCACAGGGAACTGATGAGCGATACGGCCCCAGAGGGGATAATTAGGGGCTCCTCGATGGGGAATGAAGCCGATATCGTCTGGTACGCCATCCTGAAGCCGTCGCCGGCAGCGATATCAAGATTTTCCCCCGGGAAAATAACTACTCCAGTGAGTACTGGGCGAGCTTCGTCACCGGAGCAATATTCAGCGGCGGAAGCCAAGGCTGTTATCAGCATGTTACCGTCCATCGTCCCCTGCACTTTGGCGGTGATTTCTCGTATCACTGGGTAGTCCTTGACTTTGACGAGGGGATAGGATGCGTTGCCACCGTCCCAGGTGAAGTTGAGCTCTTTGTTGGCCTCAATCGTGAGTGTCTCAGGGCCCGGCACATACTTCAGGAGCTGCATAACGGGCCTGTGGGGGATGAGACAATCTATGTCGGCCTCGGGCAGGTCTATCATGACGAAGGTTTCCATGTCGCCGGCTATAGCCTTTCCATCCTTGATAAGGACATTGTGAAGCACCGGCAGCGCTGTCTTCTTGGGGACCACTGGCTCGAGCAACTTCATCACTTCCCGCAGTTTCTGTACTTTGACCTGCATCTGAATCACCTCCTCTCTTTTAAGCGCTCCCACCAACCCTTGAACGACCCCTTATCGACTAGAACATAGGGGGCTGATCACTTGGCGCCGCTGATTTCCCTCGTGACCGCGGCGCAGTAGAGGCTCCTGCAGGAGCTGCTGGTTTAGCCTGGGATGGCAGGGGTGTTTCGCACTCAGGGTTGAGCTTGCTCGTTTCCCAGCGTCTTCTAGCCTCTTCAACGAATCCGGGCACGCCATTGAGAACAGCGCCCAGGTCGCCTTCAATCCCGAAGAATAGTGGGTCGCACTCTGGCGCCTGAACGCCGACCGATGCCCTGTCGCCCTTGAGCGAGATGACCAGTTTCAGCTCACCGTTTTGTCCGCTCATGGCTTCCTCCTTTCCTCTGTTTGAGAGAGTTGACCGTTTCAGGTCTTACTAGCACGGGGACAGTCGTCCCCGATTCCATATCGATGTAAAGTTGTATCCAGGGGCAGGTGCCGGCTATCAAGCGACGCACCACTTCGACCACGGCGGCAGCCATTGTCAGATTAATGGTTGGTCCCTGCTCCTCCGCGACTTCGGCGCAGCCCATGGCACTGGGCGCCTGATTCAAGAGTTCCGGTTTCTGTATTGTCGGCAGGGGAAGCCCCCTGTAAATGTTGCCTTCGGGCACCATGTCGACTAAAACATCAGTGTTCCCAATGACAATCTGCCCATAGTTATCACCGTTGCCAGAATCTACCCACCACTTGTGGTAGGGCATCTCCATGATTTTCCTAGCGATATCTCGGCGAGCCAAACCGTTATCAACGCAACCGATTACGAGACCAGGGGAGAAAAACTCGGCCATCGCTACTGGCAGGGTTGAGTAGCCCACCGGTCGGTCAAACCTCAGAGCGAGCCTATGCGCCAGGATTTCGCTCTTGAAGCCCTCCAAATCCTCTCTATAGAAGGATTGTCTGGTGAGGTTCCTTTCCTCCACCCGGTCGTGGTCCACCAGCACCAGGTCAGCATCGGCGGGCAACAGCCGGCAGAGCGCCTCGGCTATGAACCCCCCAGTGCCACCGCAGCCGACTATCGTCACCGAGTAACGGCTCCTGGTGAAATCATTGCTTAATCTATACACTGAAGACTTCCTCAACACTGAGAGAGGCAAAGTATCCGTAGACCCCCAGCCTCAATTCCACCTCGGGCAGAAGGGTATCAAGTCTCCCCACCACCATATAGAGCCGTAAGCCCTGTTCATCGTCATTATCGGTGCCGCTAAAAAATGCCCTCATATGCCCGTGGCTGTGGATATCCATTACTGAAGAGAGCAGATTATCGTATTTGACACTGGCTTCATGCCTCTCCTGCGATGGCATCCTTAGGCGATACTCGTCTTCCCAGGTTATCGCTAGATATTGCTCCAGTTCGCTGCTGGACATCAAAATCGACAGTGAAAGGTCGTAAAGGCACCTCGGTATCTTTCCGTGCACCAGCTCTACTTGCTCCTCAAGGGGTTTAAGCCCCCTTATCTCCACCGGACTGGTGCAGAGAGTCCCCTTTATCAGGGGGTTACGGGCGCGAATAAAGAGACCGTTCCCGGCCACAATATAGTCGTAGAAAAGACCAGGTTCCCCATCGAGACCCTCTCCCTTGTTCAAGAGGTACCCTGCTGGCTTCACAAAATATCCTCCACCTTACCTATAGGCACTAGGTCGCCCAGCGGATATCTGGTTTGTCCGTCCATCTCCTCCCAGAGTTTGAGCAGGTCATCTGGATACTTATTCGACCTTCCTCCGTATTGAGCCTCTCGGGTAAAGAAAGAGGTGAAAAAGGACTCCGGTATCTCACTGATGTTAACCGGGAACTTATGAGTGCCGGGGCAGGTTGTGCCGTTCTGAAAGAGATTGAAGAGAGGAGCGTGGTAAATGACTTGTTTTGTGTCCTTCGGTCTTTTCTTTGCTGCGTATACTCTGGGGGGTCTACCAGGTGAGCAGAGGAAGATAAGGCCCGGCATGGGCAGTTTGAATCTGCGCGGTGGCTTGAAGGCTTCGAGCTGGAGAGCGACAGCCCATACTTTGGGCGGTCTCCAGAGGGCAATTACCGGCCCCTCTTTCCCCTGCTTCCACCAGAGTGCGTCTGGGGGCAAAAGCCCTGATGTCATAGGCACTTCTCGGAGCAGGGCTAGGGTTACATCCCGAGCTGAGACCACCTTAGTCCTGATAACTCCCCGATCTATCAAGTAGAAGATTATTGAGTCGTTGTAGAAATCGAGCCGTGCTTTAATATCGTCAGGCGGCACATCGACCCCCTCCGGAAGCGCCCACTGGTGGGCAATCAAATCAGTCCGCAGATGTTTGTTCATCAGCTCTCTTTTGCAAGATGAAGTTCAGTAGCTCCTCAAAGTGACCGGGCAGATCTTCCTCAAGCCACGTGACGAAGCCATCTAACCTGTTCTCTAGCTCCGCCGCCTGAAGCCAATCCCTGGTTAGAGCCTCTACGGTCTCCTTTTCCCAGTCAACTCCCATACTGCTATAGAGGTATTCATAGTCGGTATCAAGGAAGAAGTTACCACTGTCACAGAATATTCGATCGGCCCATAGCGTCAGCCCTTCATAGAGCGTGCCGTCGAGAAGGCGATGCGCTTCCTCCGGAGAAAGCCTAGTTTCAGGCACTCGCCGAAGCAGGCTCTCGGGCACATGCTCCTCACAGGCTTCAGCCAGAGAGACATTTACTCCCCCTTCTCTGTCATATGGGTTCTCCAGGAGATAGGTCATCAGCTGGATGCCATCTCGGTAATCTGATGCTATAGCATCGTAATCATCCCAAGACATCCCCATGACCACTACGGGTATACGTAGAGTAAGCTCCTCGTAGCCTTCTATGTCCCCCATCTTAAAGATGTCTTCCAGGGGGAAGTAGCGGTCCTCAAAGTAGCTGGCCAACGCCGCCATCTGTAGAGATGGTGTAGGTTCGTGAAGAATATCCTGCTCCCTTTCTGGCAGGAACTCAGTGATTAGCCGGCGAAAATCAGCATAGTCTTCAACGCCAGCAATTTGGGCAATGAGCACACTTAGAGAAGGTATCCCCCGTGATTTCAGCTCGTTGGCTAGGTATAGTAGCGAGCCAGCTCTTTCAGGCATTCCACAGCCTCTTTTGTTGCCCCAGAGTAAGCTTCTGCTTCATCTGTGGCTTCTTTTAGTTCCTTGTAGTGCAAAGCGACCTTATCAGGGTCAATGGTGCCATCTTCCCCAACGACCTTCCAGGCAAGGTCAATGATACGAAGGCGTGTTTTCGGCACCTTTTTCAGGATTCGGATTAAATCTTTGCTCTCCATTACCCCTTAACTCCGACCTTCTTGACGAACTCGTAGAGGGTGTCCTCGCCCCGAGCGACTTCCTTTGTGTCGGCGTTGGCCAGCTCAGGGAAGAAGTCCGTCATCATCTTCTTGACGGCTTCTACATCCTGGCTCGGGTCCGGGTCGGGGAACTCTCTCCCTTCATAAACAAAGACTCTAGCCATCTTTCACCTCCTTTCTACTCATTCCAGATGACCACAGTTCTAATTTCAAACTCTAGGCCACAGGACTGGCATTTAGCGTGGTCGGGGGCTTCATCATAGTCCACGTCATCGCTCCCGCATCTGGGGCAGGTCTTAATATCGTCTTCCTTGTATTCCTTCCTCATCTCTGCCACCGGCATCACCTCCTTTCAAAGAGGGGCTTCCGCCCCTCTCTTAGTCTCCCTGTTCGCTTGCGGAAGTGAATATTCCAAACTCCGCTATCAATCAACCCCATACAGATGTTAACCGTCTTTTGGTCTTTGACGCAGATGCCCTGGTCTTTACAATGCTGGCAGTAAAGCTTCTCAAAGTCCTCAAACTCCAGGTCATAGACATCCTTGCCTGCCAGGTCTTTTAGTGCCATCCTTCACCTCCTTTTTAATCTTCTTGCCTGCATCAGCTCGTATTGCAAGCTCCGAGCTTCCAACCGGTTGCAGGGTCGCTCCTCTAAAGGCTCTCTAATACCGAGCTGTATGTAGAGCATTGTGATAGCTCTTGTCTGTCTATCCGTTGGCGGTAAGTTCCAACTACTGTCAGGCTGGATTTTCGCCATAGCTCTATCCTCTCCGTTTGAGCAAAATAAAATGGCTACCTTATCGGTAGCCATAGAAAAAGGGGGGTTGAAAGCAAAAAGAGACCCCCATTATGAGAGTCTCTTTTCTTTTTCTCCCTAGTGTTCTAGGTAATGCCTAACCGCTAATCGGCATAGGTTAATAATCTGGTCGTGATACTCAAGTGGTAAAGGTTGACCGTAGCGGATGACCTTGCGTCTTTTTGCTTTGCTTAACCCCTTCAGGCTATCGCCTATGTCAACATAGAGGCAGATATAACTACTAGATAGCCTAATCAGGGCGAAAGGCTTAAAGGTTAAGCCACTAATGCCTAGTCCCAAGATGTAGTATTGTGGCTGTGAGGCAAAAAATATCTCTTTAGAGATAGCACTAAATGTGCCTCTTATAGGGTAGCGTCTCTCGGCTAGGCTGTGGATTAGCCTCTGCTCATAGTGCCAATCGGCTGTGTCCTGCTCTCTGTCCGATGCCTTCCAGTCTCTTATCAAGTCCTCAATAAAGAGTTCATAATGATGCTCTGGTATCAGGCAGTCTTTATGCCCAAAGACGCAGAAGCCTTTGCTACGGATAAATAGTTTTACCAGATGGAGTTGGCGGTCAGGCGTTACCCACTTTGGGTAACGCTTCACTATTCACCCCCTTTCAGCTTTAGCGTAGGTCGGTATGCCTGTGCGTTGCAAGGTCAGGCAGTAACGGCGACCTTCTCTCTCTTTGGTTTTTTGCCTGCCTGCTCAATAGCCTCTGCTGTGGCTTTGGCTAATGCCTTGTCTAGCTGATGCCTATCATTAGAGGTGATAGGCTCACCTGCACTCTGGGCTACCTCTATCTGTGCCTTATATTCCTCTGGCATCTCGTTCATCACATCGCTAGTATAGCTTAACAGGTTAGCGGTAAAGTTATCCCGCATAAGGCGGACTGTATCGGCGATGTCTTTAGCCACTTTCATCACGGGGCGACCAGCCTTTGAGAACTTAACCGAGCCATCAGGATTATAGGCAAGGCGTAGCGGAGCACCCAAAGCATCGGGGGGCAGGTTTGTCTCACCTGCGGTGTTGGTAGCGGTCAAGAACGGTAGCCATACCATCATCAGGTCAATTGACCATACCCTTCTGGTTATCGGCTTCTGTCCGTTGTGGGGCAAGATAAGCGATTTTATGTAGTTCGGTGTTTCCATTGTGAATTGTGTCCTTTCCTCTTTATTCACACAGGCACACCGACCTACGCTAAAGGTAGCGTTATTATAGGTAGGCTGGCTGGCTTTCGGTTTAGCCTATTCACTAGCCAGTTTTACCCTTGACCGAGCAAGTAACCTATGTTTGGTAATCTACTCTGGCTTGCCGAGCCAGCAATCCGATTGTGGATTGATAAGGTTAGCTTTAATGCCTCCAAATTGCTTTGCTTACAATAACAGCGTCTCACAAAAGAGCATTTTGTAATATTAGAAACAATAGCTATTTTATCCTCCCCTCTGGCTAGACTATTAACCTTAATTAAAAGAAAAACCTCAACTTAACTGGGGACTCATTTAATCAGTGGCTGGTCTCTACTAGCTATCACCAGAAGCACTGAGAGCCAAAATTAGGCGGGTTGCCAGACAACTGCGACCTTCTCTTTTAACCACCTATGCTGGATGAATGGTGATTTTTGACTTAGTTAGCTACGAAGATGCAATCACCAAGGAGGTAGGGTTAAAAAGGGATGGCGTGCACAAGGCGATTGTTACTTTTGGGGGAAATCCAAAAAATGATAATTCGCCATCATCTCTCCGGTTTTGGGACCTGTGGGAGTTTTGAACGGGCTGATGATAGGTATGAGGGGCTACCAGCGTTCAAACCTTAACAGCCCGGTGACTTTTACCGGGGATTCTTCTTGAGTAGTGGTGTTCTTTCCGCTTGGCTCGATGATACTCTAAGTCGAACTTTGGGTAGAGGACAAGCTTGGGATTTGACCACTCATAGTCTGGAGCATCAATCCCCTTCTTAGTTAGACGATAGAATACCCTTGATTGAAAACCCTCGTAGTAGTCTTGGGGTGCCGACTTTTCTTCCTTTCCTGTTTCCTCTAGCCAGCCTAGCTTTTTGAGCATGCCAAAGTAGTTAACGAACGAATGGTATCGGCAGCTTGTTAACTTATAGGGAGTTCTTGCCATGTGCCAGGCAAGCCTCTTAGCATACTCTTCCGGGGTGTAAATAGGCTTGCCATCTCTTATTCGTGCCTCATTCTCATAGCCAATAGCATCCTCGGCATAAGACCTAAAGAGAGCCAGTTTATAGTGGTAAAAAATATCAGCCTGTGGGGAGCCGACCTCAGGGTCAATGGTTGGCGAGCCTTCAGGAGCATGCCCAAGTAGAAACTCTCTTATAAACCAGCCACAGCCAAAAGCTCGAATGAAGCCACCTCTGTTCGGCCTAACTCCTAATCCCATGAACTATTTTCCCCCTCCACTGTCATAATAAAACGTTCGTACTCGGCATATCGGGCACCACGTTGTATAGCCACCACGACAAGGTTTGTGCTCCAGATGATGGGGGCACAATTGGCCTCCGAAACGAAGTCGCTCCAGCAGTTGCGCGTTATCAAAGAATGTTATCGCACCACAGTCCGCACAATGTGCCATGAAGCCCCTCTCTAACTCAAAAATAGGAGCCTTTGCCCCACAGGGGCAATCTAAAGAAAAGTCGGTTGGCTTTTTCTTTGCCGCTTTCTTCCTTGGCATATCTATCCTCACAGTAAGAGCTTAACTGCTATGTCCAGTGGTTGGCCAATAGCTGCGTAGGCATTCCTATCGGATTCAACAAGAAGGAAGCCACACCATGGGCACTTGCGTGCGCTAATATCAACCTTCCCGGGATTAAGAATCCAGAAGAGACAACCACACCAGTTACAGTGGTGAAAAGTTACGTACCAGCTCCCCAGATATTCGATAAGTGATCGCAAATGCAGATAGCGGTGATAAAAGTCTATTATCTCTCCATTCCCGGCTATCTCGGCTCTTAGCTCTGATGAGGTTCTTTCTAACTGGGCACAGTTCGCTTCTCCTTTGTCGACCTCGCTTTGCACATAACTTAGGCCTGATTTTAATCTCTTAGTCTGCTCAATTAAGGCAGCGTTGGATTGAGTCAGGGTCCCATGTTCCTCTATTGCCTTGGCTAACGCCTCCCTGGCGTTCTCACACCCTGCAAATTCTTGGGATAGTTTCAAAGCTAGCTCCAAACTGAAGCCATAGCTTTCTACCTGCGCCTTTATTTGGCCAGCAATAACTGCTTCCTCCTTGGTCACATTTGCCTTTCGCCGATATTCGTTGACCTCTTTATCAATGCGCCTCTCTTGCTTATCAGCTTTCTTCCTGAAAGCTGATAACCCCTTCTCCTCTCTTCCTCGCTCGGCTTCTACCTGGCTTAGTCCCTCCTTGGCCTGCTCAATAGCTTCTTTCATTTGCCTATACTCATCTTCAGCCTGTCGATTTTTATCTTGCTGCACAATGAGTTTCTCCTGAAGGCTAGCTAGTTCAGCTTCTTTTTGTGCCATGTCGTGCACCAACTGCTTGCATCTGTCAAGGGCTTCAGTGCACAACACGCCTTCCTCTCTCTCCAAGCGAGTTAAGCTACGGACAGCTTCTAAGTAGTCCGAATCACTAAGGTGCTTCTGCAGTTCTATCGCCTCCTCCAATTGCTCAGCGGTAACACCTGGAGAGTAGAGGCGAGCTGTCCTAATAGCCTCCCTTATTTCGTCGATTGTGAATTCATTGCCCATCACTATTCCCCCTTCCAGCTTGCTGGAGAATTATCCTGAGTGCTTCCTCGTTGGTGTGGTCAGCCTTGAAATAAGGTGCTCCACGGTTAAACATTTCCTCGGCTTCTTTTATCTTGTAGGCCATCCCCTCTGCAAGAGCATTGATTAGAAACTCTCGAGTCCAAGCCTGCTGCCCTGTGGGTAGAGGCGGGGCTGTGCCCTTGAGTTGCAAGCCCCACAAGGTTCCAACGACTTGGGGTGCTACATTTCTGCCCTCGGAACCAAAATCTTCTATCAGCCAAGCGGCGACTGATCTCCGCTGCAGTATTTGGCAGACCTTATCAAGAAAGTCATTGGGAAGTTGCAGCGGTTTAGCCCCCGGCACGTCCCAGGTGGTGTAGGTGGCATCCTTAGCCACCAGCCGAAAACGATCCAACTCACTATCCAGAATAGCCAGGAGGAAAGGCATCAGCAGAACTAATCTCTCGGTGTTGCCCATAGGGCCAACTAGGGTAATTGAGTAAAAATCATCGGTCGTCTCAACCTGTACTGCTGCCACTAGATATATCTCCATCTCGATTGTGAGGTGGGGGATGTCCCTGGTATCATAGTGGAGTGTCGGAATTGGAATGCACCACCAGTTGCTATCCCAGGTAGGATTCTTCCTGTATCTACCTCGAACGGTAGTAGCAATGGTTTTCTCAGCCTCCCTCCGGAGTTTATTGGGACTCACGGTTGAGGACAATAAGTCGGTGACCCCGGTGGACATGTCATCAACCCCGGCCTCCTGAAATGCCAGGGCGGCCGCCTCTTCAAAGTTACTCACCCGTTTCCCTTTCAAAATTCTCACTTCTTTGATCTCCTTTGAAATCTATCAGGTATTACCCGATTCCTCCGTATCCACTCAGCACAGGCTGAAATGAGGCACTCTCCAGCTTTCGTCCAGGATCTGCTCTCTCCGTATTCTCCACCACCCCTTCTGGTTTTCGTCTCATTGCAACATGCTCTTTCCTCACTCCGCTCCGAGGCTCTGCCCAGCCAGAGGTTTTGTGATTCTATGAGTGTTCACCATTGTTCCGTTCACCATCCAACATCTTGCGCAAGGCAGCCAAAGGCACTACTAGGCGTCTTTCTCCACACCTTATTACTGGCAGTTGCTTTAGAGATACCATCCTGTATGCCAGATTTCGAGAAATCCCGAGCAACTTCGCAGCGGTCGGCACATCGACACACAGTGGTTCAGCACGTTGGTTATTATCTGTCTTCCGCACTGGGCGCTTCCTCCCTGGGCTTGGCTGGAGTTGGAATTATTGTAATACGCATTCGTCCCACTCTCACTTCCAACTCTCAGCGATTGTCATGGCGAGCCATCCAGTCTTTAGGGACAACTATACAAAAGCTGTAGTCCCTACCCTTTCTATTTTTTTATTACCGCATCCAATATCCCCCTTGACATATGCGACAATTCATGTTATACTTATGTCGTATGTAGAGATACGGATGGCATTACCATCAACCATTTAATTTCGTCCCTAAGCATTAGTATATCATATGGTGTGGTCGGACACAAGACATTATCACGAAAGGAGACGACAATGCGAAGATACAGCCTTGAAGTCAAACTGTTTGCCCTCGATAAGCGAAGGGATAATAGCGGATGGGGGGAGATTAGACGAGCCATTAGTGAGAGATTTAAAATTGACCCCCCCACAGTAAGGGCAATGCAACGGTGGGAGAAAGAAATAGACCGTGAAGCAGTCAATCGCGCCCTCCAGCAAAGAGCAAAGAAGGAAATTGAAGCTAGCAAGGGCAGGGCAATTGCCGTCGCAATGGATGACCTTGTTCCTCGCCTTTGGAGAGCTAGAGACGCTGGTGAGGATATAGAATATCGTGGCTGGGGCTGGTTCTTTAGTATTCAGGAGAGTGTTTTAGGAACCGAGAAGTTCTGGCGATTTATCGAAAAGTATCGTAGCGAGCGGGAAGGACAACCTGAATACCCACCAACACCGCCACCCTGGGCCGCAGAATCTGTAGGCGTGGAAGACCAGCAACCTCTGCCACCGGGCTGGATTCAGGCGACACAATCTGAAGAAGGGAGAAAGCAATGAAAGGTTCTATTCGCCAAAGGTCGAACGTTTCATAAATGACCACACGAGGCAATACACAGAGGCAGTAGTAGCACAATTAACACATAAATCTACAGGAGGAGGTACAGCAGAAGTGAGAGGCAGTATAATCAAAAGGTATAAGAGTAGCTATACTATCGTCTTAAATCTTGGGATTGACCCCACTAGCGGTAAGCGTAAACAGGAGTGGATCAGCGTGAAAGGCACCAAGAAGGACGCCGAGAAAAAACTGGCGGAGCTTCTCCACCAACTCGACAATGGTACCTTTATTAAGCCGGGTAAAACCACAGTGGCTGAATTCTTGGAAAAGTGGTTATCGGACTACGCCCAGCCTAAGCTATCACCGCGGGCCTTTGAGAGATATGAGAGCATAGTCCGAGTACATCTTATCCCCGGTCTTGGCAATATCCCGCTAACTCAACTCAAGCCGGAGCATTTGCAAAGGCTTTACGCCACCAAACTGGTTGACGGGCTTAGTGCTAGGACTGTTAGGTATCTCCACACAGTACTTCATAAAGCCTTACAGACGGCCATGAAGTGGGGAAGGGTCAGTCGAAATGTAGCTGACGGTGTGGACGTGCCGCGTGCCCGCCGCACCGAAATGCAGACGTGGGATGAAGATGACATCACCCGCTTTCTTGAGGCTATCAGAAAGACACCCTACTTTGCCCTATTCCATACGGCACTGTTTACCGGCATGAGACGAAGCGAGCTTCTGGCCCTGCGATGGTGCGACGTAGACTTCATATACTCACAAATCTACGTTACCCGTTCACTTCACCACTTGCGGGACGGTAGCTATGTATTCACTCAGCCCAAGTCAGATAGCAGCAGACGAAATATAGCCTTGTCACCTTCCGCTATTCTGGTGCTTCAAGACTATTATGAGAAGCGAAAGCTGGAGCGGGCCTTGCTCGGGATACCGCTGAAAGATGATGATCTGGTATTCAGCACTCCAGAAGGTAAGCCTTTGCGTCCTAATACGGTTAGCCGGACATGGACTATGCTGGCCGCCCGTGCCGGCCTCAAGGTGATACGCTTTCACGATGCAAGGCATACCCACGCTAGCCTGATGCTGAAACAGGGCATACACCCGAAGATAGTCCAGGAGCGATTAGGCCACTCCACTATAGCAATAACCTTGGATACCTATTCGCACGTAGCACCAGGGCTTCAAGAGGCGGCGGCCAAACGCTTTGACGAAGCACTTAATGCCCAGTATAATAAACTGGCGGGTGAAATGTTGCGTTAGCTATTGGTTAGCTAAATTTGGTTATGTAAACACAGTAAACGCTGTCGAGAAGCAAGATTAGCTTCAACAATCGGCTTGGAGAGGTGTCCGAGTGGTTTATGGTGCCGCTCTCGAAAAGCGGTCTCCGGTTATACCGGAGCGTGGGTTCGAATCCCACCCTCTCCGCCAATAACTGATTATGGAGAGGTGCTGGAGTGGACTATCAGGCACGCCTGGAGAGCGTGAGTAGCCGTAAGGCTACCGTGGGTTCGAATCCCACCCTCTCCGCCGTACCCCCCGCCGATTTTTCCAATAAATAACTAGAAGGAAACTTATCATCAAGAAGCCAAGGTTTCTTGCTTTTATGTCAGGGCTGCTACCCCTCTTTATCCTAGCCCACTTTAGCCATCACCTCACCGCCGCCATTTTCCAACCCCTCACCCCTTTTATCCGCGATGATTTCAACCTTAACTACACACAAATGGGCTGGATGATGTCCGCTTTCAACATCGCCTACGGCATCAGCCACCTGCCCGCCGGCTGGCTTTCCGACCGGCTCGGTCCCCGGCTGATGATTACCATAGGCATATCCGGGGTGGCACTGTTTGCCATACTCATCGGTGTGGCTCCGACCTATCTGGCAATGGCTATTTTCCTGATTTTTCTCGGGGTGATGGGTGGTGGCTACCACCCCGCCGCAGCACCCCTGGTCGCGGCATCCGTTGACGAAAAGAACCGGGGCAGGGCGCTGGGACTGCACCAGATAGGCGGCACTGCCAGCTTCTTCCTGACTCCACTGATTGCCGCTGCCATCTTTCACACCCTGAGCTGGCGGGGCACCATCATTAGCCTGGCTATCCCCGCCTTTATCATCGGCATCGTGCTCTTCGTGCTTCTAGGAAGGCGCGGCTATGCTCAAAAAGCCCCCCCAGTGGACGCCAGCCGCCGGGCTGAAACACGGGAAACCCCCAGCAATCCACGCCGGCTGGTACCCTTCATCACCCTGGGAGTGGCGCTTCAGGTACTGATACTATCGGTGATATCCTATATTGCCCTCTTTGCCGTTGACGACCTCCAAGCCAGTGAGGAAACCGGCGCCCTCCTCTACTCCCTCTTCCACTTTGCCGGGCTGTGGGCAGGACCCGTCGGCGGTTACCTCTCCGACCGCCTGGGTACAGTGCCGGTGATGCTAGTAGTGAGCATTATCGCCGGCCCCGCCCTATACCTGCTCAGCCTGACCTCTCTGGGCTGGAGCGTCTGGTTAGTATTATTCGTCCTCGGCATCTGCATGTATATCGGCCTGCCGGTCACGGAGGCTCACATTATCACTCACACCCCGGAGCATCGCCGCTCCACAGTGCTCGGCATCTACTACTTTGCCAGCCGGGGAGGCATCGGCGTAATCATACCGGTAGTGGGCTATCTCGCCGACCGTTTTGGCTTTGACACCAGCTTCACCATCGTGGGGGGTGCGCTGCTGGGGATAGTCCTCATCTGCTCGGTATTCCTGTGGGGAAGCCGGAGATAAAGCGGTTCCTGTTCTCTTTAATAAGGGGAGGTTCCCCCGTTTTTAGAGTGCGTTTTACTTCCCACCACCCCCCCACCCTACAGAGGTTAGACCTCTTTAAAACCCCCTAAAAAGGGGGGAGAATGGGGACTCTTCTCTACCCTCCGGGGGAGGGGTAAGAGAGTTTTAGGGGCTAATGGGTGGGGTAGAAAGTTTTAGAAGCGCAGCTTATAAGGGCGGTCGAAGACTCTTCGAGGTGGGCGGGAAGAAAGACAACTAAAAACCCTAATTGCTACTAGTTTGCCTCTATGCTAGAATTGCTTTGAAAATGACTAACAAAGACATCAAATACTGGATAGGCTTCAGCATGATACCCCGCATCGGGCGGGTCAAAATTTCACAGCTGGAAAGCTATTTCGGTAGCCTGGAGCCGGCGTGGCAGGCTAACCCCGCTGAACTAAAGCGCTCGGGGTTGGATAGCAGCTCAATAAACGCCATCGCCAACTGGCGACCAAAGATTTCTCTGGAAGCGGAGATGGAAAAACTAAACCGCTACGGGGTAAAGGCACTTACCTGGCATGACCCGGATTACCCATCCCGGCTCAAGGAGATATATGATTATCCCCCCATACTTTATGTCAGGGGTTCCCTGCTCCCCCAGGACGAGTGGTGTCTGGCGGTGGTGGGCACCCGCCGGGCTACCGCTTATGGCCGACAGGCAACCGAGGAGATAGTAGCTGACCTGGCTAGAAACAAAATCACCATCGTAAGCGGCTTGGCTAGAGGAATTGACTCTATAGCCCACCATAACGCCCTGGAGGCAGGCGGCAGGACGATTGCCGTATTTGCCTCTGGGCTTGATATCGTCTACCCCGCCGAGAATGCCGCTCTAGCCCGCAGCGTCATTCAGCAAGGAGCCGTGATAAGCGAGTATCCATTGGGAACCAGACCCAGGGCTGATAACTTCCCCCGGCGTAATCGGATTATGAGCGGGCTGAGCCTCGGCGTGCTGGTGGTTGAGGCTGATGAGACCAGCGGGGCGATGATTACCGCTCATCTGGCACTGGAGCAAAATAGAGAGGTGCTGGCTGTCCCGGGCAGCATCCTGTCACCAACCAGCCGAGGGACTAACCACCTCATCCAGGAAGGGGCTAAGCTAATCCGTGACTACACCGATATCCTGGAGGAACTGAACTTGACGGCGGTAGCTCACCAGATGGAAATTAAAGAGGTTATACCCGCCTCCGAGACTGAGTCGCTGTTACTAAAGCAACTGGGTACCGAGCCTACCCATATTGATGAGGTCTGCCGCAGCAGCGGTCTGCCTACATCAGTGGTCAGTAGCACTCTAGCTATGATGGAATTAAAAGGCTTGGTAAAGCAGGTAGGAACTATGAATTATGTTCTGTCCCGGGAAGCCAGAGAAGCATACCGGGTAAAGGTAGATTAGGACGATGAAGAAGAATCTGGTCATAGTGGAGTCGCCAGCCAAAGCCAGAACGCTGAGCAAGCTATTAGGTGCTAACTATAGCCTCAAAGCCTCAATGGGTCATGTAAGAGACCTGCCCAGGAGCGGGTTGGGGGTAGATATTGAAAAGGGCTTTGCCCCTAAATATGTGGTGCTCAGGGCAAAAAGTAAGATTGTAAACGAGCTTAAAAAGGCAGCTAAAGATGCCTCTGCTGTATATCTTGCCACCGACCCCGACCGTGAGGGAGAGGCTATCTCCTGGCATCTGCAAAAGGTAACAAAAACAAACCGCAAACCCTACCGCCGGGTCGTCTTCCACGAAATAACCAGGGAAGCTATCAAGCGTGCCTTCGACCATCCTCGCTCTATAGACATGCAATTGGTCAATGCCCAGCAGGCGAGACGCATCCTGGATAGATTAGTCGGCTATAAGCTAAGCCCATTGCTCTGGCGGAAGGTAAGAAGAGGGCTATCAGCAGGTAGAGTCCAATCGGTGGCACTGAAGATTATTGTTGACCGCGAACGTGAAATCGAGCAGTTCGTCGCCGTAGAGTACTGGACTATTGAGGCTGAGCTAGCCAAGACTGCCCAGACGCCAACCTTTAGAGCCATGCTCATTGGTTTCGCCGATGGTACCAAGCTGGAGATTCATAACGAGCAAAAAGCCACTGAACTCAGCGATAAGCTGAAACAAGCCAGCTATAAGGTAAGCAAGGTGAGCGTCAAGAAGGCAACTCGCCAGCCAGCGCCACCGTTTATCACCAGCACCTTGCAGCAGGAGGCATGGCGCAAGCTCCACTTCCCGGCCAAGCTGACGATGAGTGTGGCTCAGGAGCTTTATGAAGGTCTGCCCATCGGCGATGAGGGGAATGTGGGGCTTATAACCTATATGCGCACCGACTCCACCAGGGTAACTCGCTCAGCCATTTCTGAAACCAGAGCCTTCATTACTGAGAAGTATGGCTCTCAGTATGTTCCATCCCATGCCCGTTCCTTCATCAGAACGGTGAAGGGAGCACAAGAGGCTCACGAAGCTATTCGTCCCACCAAGATTTGGCGGGAGCCTTCCCTGCTTAAACCACACCTTACTAACGCCCAATTCAAGCTTTACCAGCTCATCTGGAAACGAATGGTGGCTAGCCAGATGTCAGCCGCCACTTTTGATAACACTACGGTTGATATTCAAGCCCAACGCCCCCATTCTAAAGTTAATTATCTGCTAAGAGCCTCCAGCTCGGTTAACACCTTCCCCGGGTTCATGATCCTTTATATTGAGAGTAAAGACGAAGCTGAAGAAAAGCCCAGCCCCACCCTCCCACCACTAGCCAAAGGCGATAAACTTGAGCTTATAGAGCTTTTCCCCGAACAGCACTTTACCAAGCCCCCACCCCGCTTTACCGAAGCCACCTTGATTAAGATGCTGGAGCAGTGGGGAATCGGGCGCCCCAGCACCTATGCCCCAATACTTTCCACCATCCAAGAGCGGGAATATGTTACCAAGACCGAGGGCAGATTTCAGCCCACCGAGCTGGGTATTGTGGTCAATGACCTGCTCAACAAACACTTCCCTGACATCGTTGACATTGAATTTACCGCCCACATGGAGGAGGAACTGGATAAGGTAGCCAATGAAAATAAGGACTGGGTGATGGTGGTTCAAGATTTCTACATCCCCTTTGAGCAAAGCCTTCAAAGTGCCGCCGAGCTTATGGAGAAGGTGAAGCTGGAGGAGCTAACCGACGAAATTTGCCCTGAATGCGGCAAGCCCCTGGTAATCAAAACCGGGCGCTACGGAAAATTCTTAGCCTGTAGCGGTTACCCAGGGTGCAAATATACTAAATCCTTTCAGGTCAAGGTTGGCGTTAAGTGTCCGCAGTGCGGCGGTGAGCTGGTAGAGAGAAAAACTAAAAAGAAGCGGGTTTTCTACGGCTGCAGCAACTACCCCGATTGCAAGTTTATCCTGAACGCCAGACCCCTCCCCCAGCCCTGCCCCCAGTGCGGCGGACTGCTCACCGTATACCGCCGCAACCTGACAAAATGCACCAAATGCGAGTATAAGGGAAAGTTAAAAGAGATAAATAAAGAGGGAGAACAGGAAGGGGAAGTCTAGCCCGATTTTTAGAGGGCGTTTTACTTCCCACCCAACCCACCCTACAGAAGTGATACTTCTACCAATTTCTTTTCGGGGGGGTGGGGTTAGAGATACTGAAAGAGGTGAAACCTCTGAGGGCGGGAGGAGTGGGAAGAAAGACACAGGACTAGCACCATGCAGGAAGTCTTTAATAGATACATAAACTACCTTGAAGCCGAGCGTAATGTCTCGCCCTATACCGTGCGCAACTACAAGGCTGATTTGCTGGATTTCTTTTACTTCCTCAAGAAGAAGAAAGCTGATTCGCTAGAAGTAGACCGGCAGGTCTTGCGTGATTACCTGACCTATTTAACCAAGCAGGGCATTGTCAAGGCCAGCATTGCCCGCAAGCTATCGGCTATCCGCTCCTTCTATCGCTATCTGGTGCGGGAAAAAATAATCTCTGCCAACCCCATAGAAATGGTCTCTTCACCCAAGCTGGATAAGCGTCTGCCCTCCTTTCTCACCCTGGAGGAAGTGGAGCGACTGCTCAATGCCCCCGACTTATCCACACCCCAGGGGCAGCGTGACCGGGCTCTGCTGGAGCTGCTATATGCCTCCGGTCTCAGGGTAAGCGAGCTGGTAAACCTGAACCTTAATCAAATCGACCTTGATACCAATGAAATTCGCGTCTGGGGGAAGGGCTCCAAGGAAAGGATGGCGCTGATGGGCGAGCCAGCCGCCGAGGCACTGCGTAATTACCTTGAGCAGGGCAGACCTAAACTCTTAGCCGAAAAGAGAGGCAACGCCCTGTTCCTCAATCGTTATGGTCAGCGCCTCCCCGAACGAAGGGTGCAAATAATACTAGAGCAATACACCAAAAAAAGTGGCATCGGCAAGAGGGTTCACCCCCACATACTGCGCCATACCTTCGCCACCCACCTGCTTGAAGGCGGCGCCGATTTAAGGGTCGTCCAGGAGCTTCTGGGGCACGCCCGGCTTTCTTCCACCCAGATTTACACCCATGTAACCAAGGGGCAAGCGAGGAAGGTATATCTAGCGGCTCACCCCTTAGCCAAGGAAAAAGACGATGAGCCTGAAAGTAAGCCATAGAATACAAAAGCTGCGCCAGGGGTTAAGCGAAAAGGAGATTGACGGCATCTTTATCTCCCAGCCGGAGAACAGGCGCTACCTCTCCGGCTTTGATGGCTCGGCTGGTTTCCTGATGGTTACACCACAAGACGCCATTTTAGCCACCGACTTCCGCTACATTGCCCAAGCCAAGAGCCAAGCCCCTGATTATGAGCTTTTTCGGATAACCAATGAAATAGGCGACTGGTTTTCCCGGCTGGTGGCTGAGCTGGACATGAAAAGGCTGGGATTTGAGTCTGAGCACATCGCCTTCGCCCGGCACCGGCAGTTATCTGATATACTGGCTAAAGGCAAGTCCCGGCTTAAGCTTATCCCGGTAGATGGACTGGTAGAATCACTCCGAGCCATAAAAGAAGTCGAGGAAATCGAGCTTATTACCCAAGCCTCCGAGATAACCGACGCCGCCATGGAATATATCAGGGACAAGCTCCGCCCCGGCATAACCGAAAGGGAAGCCGCCTGGGAGATAGAGAGATTCATGCGAGAGAAAGGTAGCCAGCCTCTACCCTTTGATATTATTGTTGCCTCAGGACCAAATTCTGCCCTGCCCCACGCCCAACCCTCAGCCCGTGCCATCCAGGAAGCTGAGCCGATAGTAATTGATATCGGAGCTAGGGTCGGGGGTTATGGTAGCGACCTGAGTCGAACCATCTGCCTGGGCACCCCTGATGATACCTTCAACAAGATATATGATACCGTTCTTGGCGCTCAAGCAGCGGCAATGGCTATAATTAAGCCGGAGATGACCGGCGGTGAGGCTGACCAGCTAGCCAGGATAGTTATTGAGCAGGCGGGCTATGGCGAAGCCTTTGGTCACGGCTTGGGTCACGGCGTAGGGCTAGCTCCCCACGAGCTGCCACGCCTCAGTACCAATTCGCCGGAACGCCTTGTTGAGGGCATGGTATTTACCATTGAGCCCGGCATTTATCTTGAAGGCTGGGGAGGGGTGAGGATTGAGGACTTGGTAATAATGGAAAAGGGCAAGGTGAGAGAAATCTCAAAAGCCAAAAAATAGACCATTCGGAGTTTACCATGATAGATAGCGGCGAATTAAGAAAAGGGCTTACCATCGAGCTGGAGGAAAAACTGTATCAGGTCCTGGATTATCAACATATTAAGATGGGACGCGGTAGCGCCCAGATTAGACTTAAACTCCGTGACATCCGCAGCGGTCATACCATTGAGCGAACCTTCCAGGCCAGTGAGAAGTTCGCCCGGGCACGCCTGGACTACCGCACCATGCAATACCTTTATAATGATGGCGATTCGTATTACTTTATGGACGAGGAGACCTTTGAGCAGACGCCCATCAACGCCAGCCATCTGGGCGACGTCCTCGACTACTTAAAGGAGGGTATGTCGCTGGAGGTATCAAGCTACAAGGGCAAGCTGGTGGGGGTGGAGCTACCGGTTGCTGTCGAGCTTCGGGTAGTTGAGACCGGACCCGGTTTCAAAGGGGATACCGCCACCGCCGGCAATAAGCCAGCTAAGCTGGAGACCGGCATTACCGTTCAGGTTCCCCTGTTTATCAATAATGGAGATATTATCAAGGTTGATACTCGCACCGGCGAATATCTAGAGAGGGTTAGTTGAGCCAAATTGCTGAAAGCTGACCTTCATATTCATAGTGAATACTCAATGGACTGCGCTATGCCCTTGGAAAAGATAGTCAGTCGTTGCCAGGAGGTCGGGATAAACTGCATCGCTATATGCGACCATGGCACCGCTGAGGGAGCATTAAGGATGCGGGAGATATCGCCTTTTCCGGTAATCGTGGCTGAGGAGATTTTAACCCCGCATGGCGAAATTATGGGCATGTTCCTAGAAGAGACCATACCCAGCGGACTATCTGTGGAGCAGACAATATCCCGAATCAGGGCTCAGGATGGCCTGGTTTGCATACCGCACCCCTTTGACATCTTCCGCGGTTCTGCCTTACGCAGCAACATAATAGAGGAAATAGTAGAACAGATTGACATTGTAGAAGTACTCAACTCACGATATATTCTCGGCCGGAGTTCGACTAAAGCCCTAGCCTTTGCCTTGAAGTATGATATCGTCCAGAGCGCTGGCAGTGATGCCCATACCCCTTATGAGATAGGCAACGCCTATGTAGAGATGCCTGAGTTTAATGGCAGGGATGATTTCCTTGAAGCTCTGGAAAAGGGCAAAATTTCAGGGCACAGGACGACTCCCTTAATCCACTTTGCCAGTGCCTGGGCAAGGCTAAAAAAGAAGCTCTGAAGCTGATGAGTGGGGAAGGGACTAAGCCCCTATAGGGTGGGCTGGGTGGGAAGAAAGACAACCGAAAACGGGGGGTGGGGTTGAAAAAAACCTATAAACTTGACTGGTTTTCCACCGGCAGAGATAAAGCCGCCAGGGACCTGCTGACCGTGACGCAACGGAGCATTGCCCTGGGCGAGATTGAGGCTGAGATAGCCTTTGTCTTCTGCAATCGTGAGCCCGGCGAATCACGAGACAGCGACCTGTTCCTCAAACTGGTTGAGAGCTATGGACTGCCCCTCGTCTCCTTTTCTTCACAAGGGTTCAAAACAAGCCAGCCGAGACTATCACCGCAATGGCGTATTAGCTATGACCGGGAGGTGATGAACCGATTACAGGGATTTGATGCTGACCTTTGCGTTCTGGCTGGCTACATGCTCATCGTCGGCGAGGAGATGTGCCAGAGATACAATATGATTAACCTCCACCCGGCGGCTCCGGGCGGACCCAAGGGAACCTGGCAGGAGGTAGTCTGGCAGCTAATTGATAGTAAGGCTCAGGCAACCGGGGTGATGATGCACCTGGTAACCCCTGAGCTGGACGAGGGGCCGCCGGCGACCTACTGCACCTTCCCTATTAGAGGCAAACCCTTCGACAGATACTGGCGGGAAATAGAAGGGCAAACGGTAGAAGAGATTAAAAAGAGTCAGGGGGAAAATAATCGCCTTTTCAAGCTCATCCGCCGACATGGGCTGGCTAGAGAGTTTCCCCTGATAATAGCTACCCTCAAGGCGTTCAGCCATGGTAAGGTGAGGATAGAGAAGGGTAAAGTGGTTGGTGCTGACGGGAAGCCGATTAAGGGGTATAATCTAACCGACGAGATTAATAAACAAATAAAAGAGGCATACTAACAATGAACTTCATCTGTTTTGACCTTGAAGGACCTTTGGCACCCCAAGATAACGCCTACGAGCTAATGAAGCTCTTCCCCAATGGCGATAAGATTTTTGAGGTTATTAGCCGCTACGATGACCTGCTGACGCTGGAAGAGAGGAAGGACTATGAGCCGGGGGATACCCTGGCTCTTATCGTGCCTTTCCTCATTCTCCATAACATCTCCGAGAATAATATCGCCGCTTTAGCTGCTAAAGCCAGCTTAACCGGCGGCGCCGCCAAACTTATCTCCTGGCTCCAGTATAGCAGCTGGAAGGTATTCTGCATCAGCACCAGCTACGAACAATACGCCATTCACATTACCCAAAAATTGGGCATTTACGCTCATAATGTTGCCTGCACCCCCTTCCCCTTAGATAAATTCCGAGCCGCTCTAAGTCAGGAAGAGAGCAAGCTACTACAGCAGGCTGAAGAAGATATGCTGACCATGCGCCCGGTTGCCGATGATAAGCGAATTAAACAGAGCCTGGATAAATTCTTCTGGGAGAAACTGCCCGATACTGACCTTGGTGCCGCAATAAAACAGGTAAAGCCGGTTGGCGGACGGCGTAAGGTAGATGCCCTGAAAAGATTTGCTGATAAATACGACCAGCCTCTAGCCAAATGGGTGGTGATAGGCGATAGCATTACCGATTTCAGAATGCTCCAGGCGGTGGAGGAGGCGAGCGGGCTAGCCGTTGCCTTTAATGCCAATGAGTATGCTCTACCCTATTCAACTATGGGCTTAGCCTCTACTCTCATCAGTGACCTGACCGAAGTGTTGGAGGCATGGCCGAAGGGTCAGCGAAGCGCGGTGGAGAGAATAGTGAAATATAAAGAGAAATGGGAGAGTAAAGGTGATAAGGGCTACTTTCACTGGCTATCGGGTAGAAAAGATATAAACGATGTTATCGAGGTTCACAAGAGAATAAGACGGTTAGTCAGGGAGGAAGCCGGCAAGCTGGGGTAAGCTCTATTAAAAAGGGAAGCTACAATGTCAGACGGTGAAGATTGGCTACAAGACCCCCTCATGGAAATTGGCAAAAGCACTTTCCAATTTCGCAAAGCAAAAAGCCTTGAGGAAAAACGTTACAACTTATGGCGCAGTTTCCACTTTGCTACCAGACTCAAACTAGACGGGGCTGACTATTTTTGCAGACAGGTACTCGGTGCAGCCAGTATGCCAGATGATCTCGGTCTGCCACTTCTAGCGCACAGACAGTTAGAATGGTATTTAGGTGCATTCTTTTTTGAATTAGTGTCAGCTTATGACACTCTCTTGCAAGAATTAAACATTGTTTATGCGTACGATTTAGATTTAAAGTCTGATAATGTCCGTTGGAATAACAAAGAAAAGAATAAGTTTATGGAAAAGTTGCCCGAAGAAATTTTTAACTATATGAAAGAAGAAGGAAAGAAGGATTGGTTTGATAAAATCCGAAACTACAGGAACACAGCAACTCATCATTACTTAGTTCCCACAGGGCGTTATAAAGCAGGATGGGGAGACAAGCCATGGGATTATGATGAGCATGGAGTATCTATCTATTACCTAGATAATACTGGGGAAGCAAAAGAGGAGAAAATCAGTGTTTGCCCCACCTATTTAAAGAATATGGTCGAGCATGTTCATCAAGTTTGGCAAGAGATGGCACAGGAGTTTCAATAAGGGAGTTAGAGGGGCGAAACCCCTCTCCCCTATCTCTTTTATATCTTTTCCCAACCTCCCATCCTCTGAGGCTAGTGAGCAAAACCTTTGTGGGCGGGCTGGGTGGGAAGAAGAACAAAAGTTTAAAACGGGGAGGGGTTGGGAAGAAAAACACAGGGGGATGGGGTTTATAAAATGAATAATATTCAAATAGTGGGGCTGGGGGCACTGAATATAGACCATATATATAAGGTTGAGCGCATCCTTGATGATGGGGAGGCAGTGGCAAACGAAGTAAAATCCTTTCCCGGTGGCTCAGCCGCCAATACCATCTACGGTCTGGCAAAACTCGGAATAAGCACCAGCTTCTGCGGCGTTGTTGGCGATGACGAGGAAGGCAGAATATTGCTCCAGGACTTTCAGAAAGTCGGGACAGACACCAGCCGAATAAAAGTCAAGCCCAAAGCAAAAACTGGCTCGGTATTATGCCTCAGCGACAAGTTGGGCAAACGCTCCCTCTATGTCCTGCCCGGCGCTAATAACCTGCTCACCATAGATGACCTGGACTTAACCTATATAAACCAGGCGGGGGTGCTTCACCTCTCGTCATTTGCCGATGATAGGCAGTTCAAGGTATCGCTGGAATTGATAGACAAGCTGGACTCGTCGGTCAAGCTCAGCTTTGCCCCCGGAGCACTATACGCCACTAAGGGGCTAAAAGCTCTCGTCCCGATATTGAGCCGGACTTACCTTCTGTTCATTAACCAGGATGAGCTCCGGCAATTAACCGGCGAGGATGTTAAGGCAGGGACAGAAAGTTGTCTTAAGCAGGGCTGCCATAATGTTGTGGTTACTTTAGGCAAAGGGGGCAAGTTGGGCAAAGCCGCCGCCGTCGGCTATATCAGGGACGCCGAAAATGAATATGTAATCGAACCCGCTACCCAAGATACAGGGGCGGAAGTGGATACCACCGGCGCCGGCGATGCCTTCGCCGCCGGATTTTTATATGGGGTAGTTAACAACAAAGGGCTTGAGGAATGTGGTCGTCTGGGCGATATTGCAGCCCAGTTCTCTATTACTAAAATAGGGGCAAGACAGGGCTTCCCCACCCCAAATGAACTGGCTCAGCACTACCGGGAGCTTTATAACCAGCAGCTATAGCTACTTCTCTTTCGGCTTGCTGAGAATTTCATCCACAATCCCGTACTCTACCGCCTGCTGAGGGTTAAGGTAGAAGTCACGGTCAGTATCATGAACTATCTTTTCCAGCGGTTGACCGGTGTGCTTAGCCAGAATACCCCGGATTAGCTCCTGCATTCTCATAATTTCCCGGGCGGCAATTTCTACATCGGCTGCCTGTCCCTGAGCACCGCCAAACGCCTGATGCATATGAATAGTGGCGTTGGGTAGAGCATAACGCTTGCCTTTAGCCCCGGCACAAAGAAGCAAAGTCCCCATGCTAGCCGCCATCCCAACGCAGATAGTTGAGACATCCGGTTTTATGAGCTGCATGGTGTCATAAATAGCCAGACCGGAGCTGATAATCCCACCTGGGCTCTGAATATACATGCTGATGTCTTTGTCCGGGTCTTCACGCTCCAGATAAAGAAGCTGAGCGATTATAGTATTAGCCACCGGGTCAGTAATCGGCGTGAATAACATAATTATGCGCTCTTTTAACAGTAGAGAGTATATATCCCAAAATCTTTCACCCCGTGGCCCACTCTCAACCACTCCAGGTATTACATTCATCGGCTGGGTATTCATTTCTCTCCTCCCGCTAGCTTTTTACGGCCCGCTATTACGTAATTATAACTTATTCTCCAGCTTTTCGCACCTGGCATAAGGTAGTTTTAAACCCGGGATAAGCCGAAATCGGGTCATGCTGTTCACCATCGGTCAGGATATTGGCATTAGCCTCACTCCACCCATGCTGCAGGCTGAGCACCTGGGGAGGAACATCAGAGGTAATCCTGGCTTGCAGGGTAATGCTTCCCTTGGGTGATTCCACAACTACCTGGTCGCCATCAGCAATGCCCAGACTCTTTGCTGGCTCAGGATTAATCTCCACCAAAGGTTGGGGCACCAGCTTCCTCAGCCGGGCGATATTGCGATGCTGGGAATGGGTGAAAGCAATTGTCCTAGTGCCGGTAATCAAAATGAAAGGATAGCTCTCAGACTGGTCCTCCGATGGCGGGGTAAATGTGGGCAGGGGGTCATAGCCGTGGTCAGCCAATGTCTGGGAGAATAGCTCTACCTTCCCTGATGGAGTATCCAATCCTTCCTGCTCATATTTTCGCTGCTGATGAAGTTGACGATATAGTATGCCACCCGGATTTTGCTCCAGCTGCTCCAGGGTAATATTCAATGGCTCAAGCAGGTAAGCGAAAAGCTCATCAGCGCTCTGCCAGCGGAAATAAACAGAGTAGCCCATTTTTCTACCCAGCTCAGCCCATAACTGCCAGCCCCCCAGACAGTCAGCCGGAGGCTCAACCACCTTGTTGCTCACCATAACCAGCGGCAGTCCCTTAAAAGCATAGTCCATGAGGGTTTTTCCCTCCAGGAAGGCGGCGGCGGGGAGGAAAATATCAGCCAGCTTGGCAGTTTCGGTCATGAACAGGTCAGATACCACCAGCAAATCCAACTTTTCAAACGCCTGTCTGACCTTATGGCTATCAGGCCAGGTTAAGGCAGGATTGCAAGCTTGAACTATGAGGGCTTTAACCGGATATGGTTTGCCGGTAAGCACCGCCTCGGCTACTGGCATGGCTGTGGTCTCACCGACAAACTTGTTGAATATGGGGTACTGGGCGCCAATAGCCTCGTCAACGGAAACTCTTCCCTTTACTCTAACTCTGGCTTGCTTCAACGGAAGGTTATAGATATTCCCCCCCGGTATATCAAGGTTACCGGTGATGGCAATCAGAATTGAAATAGCCCGGCTATTCTGCACCCCATTAATGCAGTGGTCTAATGAGACACCCTGGGTAATAGCTGCCGGTTTACTTAAGGCATACATCCGGGCAAACTGCCTGACTTTATCGGCTGGAACCCAGGTAACCTTTTCTACCGCTTCCGGGCTATATTCTCTGACGTGCTCCTTTAACTTATCAAAACCAAGCGTCCAGTTATTGACGAAATCCCTATCATATAATTCCTCGGCTATAATTACATTCATCAAGCCCAGCGCCAGGGCGCAATCGGTTCCGGGCTTAACCTGGATATGAAGGGCTGCCTTTCTAGCCAGAGGGGTCGTCCTGGGGTCAACCACGATTAACTTAGCCCCCCGGTTTTGAGCCGAAAGGATATCCACCTGCTCACTTATTTGGGATTGCTGAGGGTTACGTCCCCAGACGACCACACATCGGGTATTCCCGTAGCTTGGAGCTAAGGGGAACATTCGCCGGCTTATAGACAATCCATGTCCTATCCCCCTGGCAGCAAAGCAGAGGGAAGCCCCTGAGGTATAATTAGGTGTCCCGTACAAGCTGCAAAATCTGGCAGCCATCCTCGGTACTTCTGTGCCTACGGTAGGCTCGCCCAGATGCACCACCAGCGCTTTAGCTCCATAACTCTCTTTTATCCCGGCCAGCTTGTCGGCGATAATATCAAGGGCTTCATCCCACGAGATTTCTTGCCATTCCCCGTCTACCTTCCGCATGGGATGGGTAATTCGCTCTGGCGAATATATCCACTCTGGTATTGCCCACGCCTTGACACATAACCTATTGACCAGGTGCTCCTTCATAGCGCTGACCTTTACCAGCCTGTCGTTTTCCACATGAGCATCTATTCCACAACAGCTCAGGCACAGGTGACAAATGCTCTTCACAACCTTGGTGTTACTTTTTCCGGGCATCTGTTGAACCACCAGCTATTTCCACCAGTCTTTGTATAGTTTTTCGTGTCGTCAATAATTGCCCAATTGAGTCGCGAACTTGAGGAGAATCCAGCCTTTTCTTCACCTCGTCCTTATTCCCGGTGACACTTTGCACCATATTTCCCAGCTCAGCATTTATCTCGGCATCGCTGACCTCTATCTTTTCCTCCTCAGCAATCCTGCCTAACACCAGGGAGCCGGTAACCCTCTTGGTGGCTAAGGGACGTAGCTCTTCCCGCAGTTCCTCTTCTGTTTTACCCACCCTCTCCAGGTATTCCTCCAGTCCTATGTTGCTGGTCTGCAACTGCCTCGCCTGCTGGTCAAGGAGTCGGGCAATTTCCATCTCCACCAAAACTGGCGGGAATTCCACCTGGCTGCTGTCAACCACGGCTTCTACTACCCGCTCTTCAAATTCTCTCTTGCCTTTCTCCTCAGCCATAAGCCGTAAGTTAGCCGAGATTCGCTCTCGGAGCGAGTCAAGGGTTTTAAGGTCAGGGTTAACCAAGGAGGCAAATTCATCATCTAGCTCAGGAAGCCGCTGCTGCTTTATTTCACTAACCTTCACCTTAAACCGAGCCTCCTTGCCCGCCAGCTCAGCCCGGGAATAATCCTCGGGAAGCTGGAGTTTGAACTCCTTCTCCTCACCGCCTTTCATCCCGGATAGCTGCTCGGCAAACCCGGGCACGGGGAGGAGCTGGTCATGGAGGATTTGATATTGGACTCCCTGTTGATTTATGAACGGCTTTTCCTCAATATGGCTTTCAATATCTAAGGCTACCAAATCATCAAAGTCTGCCGGGCGCTCTACAGGCTCCCAGGTGGCATACTGACGGCGTAGCTGCTCTATCACGGTATTGACCTCATCCTCGGTTAGCTCCACTGGTTCTGGGGTGAGTCGAATCTGTTGATAGTCGCCAAGCTCAATGGTAGGCTTTAGCGGCACCGTCGCCTTAAATACCACCGGGTCAGTCTGAGCTATCTCAATAGAAGGGTTGGCGATAGCCTCAATCTCTTGTTCCTTGAGCGCCTTCTCATAAGCCTGAGGAAGCAGATTATTTAGCGCGTCCTCAAGGAGGCTGTCTTTACCGATATAGCGTTCCAGTACCGCCCGTGGCGCCTTTCCTCTACGAAAGCCGGGGATATTGGCTTTCTTGGCCAGCCGCTGATAAGACTGCTCCAGGGATTCCTCCACCTCAGCCGGCTCCATCTCAATCCTGAGGAACGCCTGACTATTCTCTGTTTTCTCCCTGGTTACCTTCACCTTTCTTCTCGCAGACGCAGGTGCAGTTCAGCCAGCTGCTCTTGACTAACCGTAGAAGGAGCATCAAAGGTTAAATCAGCCGCACTCTGGTTCTTGGGGAAGGCGATAACCTCCCTGATATTCTCTTCACCCGCCAGCAGCATCACAATGCGGTCAAGACCCAGGGCGATACCGCCATGAGGTGGAGCACCATACTGAAAAGCCTCAAGCATATGCCCAAATCGAGAATCTATCTCCGCATCACTGTAACCCAGCAGTCTAAACACCTTCCTCTGAAGCTCGCTGGTGTGAATCCTGATGCTGCCACCACCTATCTCATAACCATTACAGACAACATCATAGTGCCTGCCACGCACCTCCTCCGGAGCGCTGTCCAGCAGGGGCATATCCTCGTCCCTGGGCGCAGTGAAGGGGTGATGCTCCGAATCCCAGCGCTTTGCTTCTTCATCCCACCTTAGTAAGGGGAAATCCTCAACGAAAGCAAAGGCAAACAGATTGGGGTCAGCCAGCTTGAGCCGACGTTCCATCTCCTGGCGCAGTTCGCTCAGTGTCATATCCACCAGCTCGGGTTTGCCGGCAACGATAAGCAGAAGGTCTCCCCTGTTTGCTCCCAAGCGCTGCCCCATCTGTTTAATCTGGTCTATGGTTAGAAATCTGGCAGCGACCGACTTTACCTCTTTAATGGTTAAATCGTTTAAGTTCCCGCCAGTAGTGCCCAGCGACATAGTCACCAAGCCTCCAGCCCCAAGGCTCTGCACCAGCTTATTCAGTTCATCAAGCTGACGGCGACTATAACCGCCGCAGTCGGGGGCGCATATGCCCCTCACCTTACCCCCTTCGGCGATGGCAGAGCGAAAGATAGAGAACTCAGTTTGAGCCGTGACATCGGTCAAATCTCCCAGATCCAGACCAAATCTCAAGTCAGGCTTATCCGTGCCGTAGCGCTCCATTGCCTCCGCAAAAGTAAGGCGGGGGAAGGGTTTTATAACCTGCATTTCGGGCTTAATGGCTGCTACCAAAGCCGTGAACAGTTCCTCTGTCAGGCTGAGGATATCATCCTCCTCAACAAAACTCATCTCCAAATCAAGCTGGGTGAACTCGGGCTGGCGGTCAGCCCTTGTATCCTCATCACGAAAGCACTTGGCTATCTGAAAATATTTCTCCACGCCGGCTATCATCAATAGCTGTTTTAGCTGCTGCGGCGACTGGGGAAGGGCATAGAACTTCCCCGGATGAACCCGGCTGGGCACCAGGTAATCACGAGCCCCCTCAGGGGTGCTCTTAATCAGGATTGGTGTCTCCACCTCAATAAACCCCTTGGCATCCAGAAAATCGCGAATAAACTTCACCACCCGGTGGCGAAGAAGCAGGTTCTCCTTCATCCGACCCCGGCGCAGGTCAAGGTAGCGATACTTGAGCCGAAGGCTTTCTTCCAGCTCAACCTCTTCATTTATATAGAAAGGAGGAGTCTTTGATGGATTAAGTATATCGGTATTACGGGCGATGACCTCAATACCACCGGTGGGCAATTTGGGGTTCTCAGTCCCCTTGGGGCGGAGGGCAACCTCACCACTGACCCTGATTACGTATTCACTGCGCATCTGGGTGGCTACCTTATGGCAAGAGGGCGAGGTTTCAGGGTTAAATACTACCTGAACTATGCCCTCTCTATCTCGCAGGTCAATGAATATCAGTCCACCGTGGTCTCGGCGGCGGTCTACCCAGCCAGCCAGGGTTACCTCAGCACCAACATCCTTTTTTGTTAGTTCACCACAGCTATGACTTTTGAGCAAAACCGTCTCCTGATAAGGGTTATAGCTGATTATAGCTTATAAAGGGGCACCCTTCAACTTGAGGGATAAAATTGACCCCCTCCCCCCATTCTTAGTTGTCTTCTTCCCCTACCCACCCCCCTGTTTTTTGATTTAACTCTTTTTCCCTACCCTCCCACCCTCGGAGGCTTCGTCCCCAATCTTCCACTTCATTGGGGTGTTTAAGAGGGGTAAAACCCCATAGGGCGGTCGAAGACTCTTCGAGGGGTGAGGTTGATAAAAAGTCTCTATAGAGTAAATTGACAAGCCTAACGTTTAATACTATCATTCTAAAGATATGACCAAAACAATTGACGAGATAAACGAAAAAATAAAGCAGGGCAAAGCGGTAGTAGTTACTGCTGAAGAGATAATAGACATTGTCCAAGAGAAAGGCATCAAGAAGGCTGCCCAGGAAGTGGATGTGGTTACCACCGGCACCTTCGGTCCTATGTGCTCTTCTGGCGCCTACCTTAATATTGGACACTCCAAGCCCAGAATCAAGCTCGGCGGTGGCCGAGCCTACCTTAATGATGTCCCGGCTTATACCGGGCTGGCGGCGGCAGACCTATTTATCGGTGCCAACGCCCTCCCCGATGATGACCCCAGAAACAAAGTCTATCCTGGCGAATTCAATTATGGGGGTGGGCATGTAATTGAGGAACTTGCCGCTGGCAGGGACGTCAGGCTGGAGGCAATTGCCTATGGCACCGACTGTTACCCAAGGAAAAAATTAGAGACCTGGATTAATATAAAAGACCTCAGTGAGGCGATGCTATTCAACATCAGAAATGCCTCCCAGAATTATAATGTGGCGGCAAATACCTCGGATAAGACAATTTATACCTATATGGGCGTGTTAAGAGCCAATCTGGGTAATATAAATTATTCTACTGTCGGGCAGCTCTCCCCTCTACTTAATGACCCCTACTATAAGACCATTGGCATTGGCACCAAGGTATTCCTGGGGGGTGGAACAGGCTTTGTCGCCTGGCATGGCACCCAGCACAATCCAGACGTGCCCCGCACCG
>Ga0315548_1000145_pt1 | contig 63883 bp, 38 predicted proteins | sample SalMarSW160110MG_2_FD_202540 | JGI IMG/M metagenome (GOLD analysis project Ga0315548, IMG submission 202540) | Salt marsh sediment microbial communities from the Plum Island Ecosystem LTER, Massachusetts, United States - Salt Marsh Sediment SW1601-110 ... | reverse complement strand
TGCCTTTTTAGCCCGCTTTAACAAAAACTGATGAACTTCACCAACTACGTCTTTGTATTTTGGTTCCGCCTGCATCGTGGCAGGTGTTCCCTGAATATGCATTAAAACTACCGGTACCTGCTGCTCTGCTGCTAATTTTCCCAACCGCTGGTCACTTAATGCGGTTATATCATTAAGCATAGCTGCACCAGCATTTAGAGCAGCTTCAGCAACTTCGAAATTATAAGTATCAATACTAATCGGCACATCTATCTTGTTGGCGAGCGCTTCTATCACAGGTATTACTCGTTTTATCTGCTCTTCTGTAGAAACCGACGCGGAACCCGGCCGAGTCGATTCGCCACCCACATCTATTATCGCAGCACCCTCGGCAGCCATTTTTAGACCATGCTCTACGGCCTTATTGGTATCAAAGAATTGGCCGCCATCACTGAACGAATCCGGCGTAACATTCAAAACACCCATCACAATGCAACCAGCCGAAAAATCCAGATGCCCCCTTGGCCATTTTAAGAGCATATCGTTTGCCATATCACACTCGAAATCCAATACCACTTAGTTTAGCTGAAAGTGAATCGCATGGTTTCTCTAAAACGACCCGCGTATCTTGAAATTCCCTTCGTACAGGATAATTCTTTCGCAAGTCATCAAAAAACTTACCTCTTGTCTCTTTCGGCTCATTCAAGATTTGCCTGAGCTTCGCGTTATCTTCTCGAATATCATAAATCTGTCTTACAGTGTTCAACAGTACCTCTTGCTCACTGCCGCTGACTGGTTCTCCGTGAGGAGTCCCTATGACAATCTTTATCTGAGGTACAGATGGTTCAGGTAAAAAATCCTCCACATCGAACTTTGCGTCAAGGCCAAAGTATTCACACGCCGCCTTATAAATCATAATCATACCGCCAATCTTGCCGTCCAACGAGTAACCGGCAATATGCGGCGTACCAATATCAACCATCTGAAAAAGCTCCGTATCGATATTCGGCTCATCCTCCCACACATCCAAGATAACTCCTTTTAATTTACCCGCTCTTATAGTCTGTTTGAGAGCATTGCTGTCAACAACACCGCCGCGTGAGGCATTAATAAAAATGCAACTCGGCTTTGAGGATTTGAAAAACTTCTCATCAGCTAAATGAAATGTCTTGTCAATTCCTTCGAATGTCAAGGGTGTATGGAGTGTTACAAAATCGCAATCGTAGAGCTTTTCTATCGGCAGGTATTTTGAATCCCCACTTTGTCTCTGCAAAGGTGGGTCGTTCAAATAAACCTTCATTGACAAAGCCGCACATTTTTTAGCCACCCTGCTGCCGACGTTGCCAACACCTATAACGCCTATGGATTTGCCTTGTAGATTGATATTATGTTTTTGGCCAATCTCAAGAAGCGCTGCAATAACATATTCTGCTGCAGAATTAGCATTTGACCCCGGTGCAGAAGCAAAGCCGATATTATTATCCTTAAGATAATCAATATCGATATGCTCGAAGCCTATCGTAGCCGTGCCTACAAATTTCACCCTGCTGCCCACCAATAAATCTTTATTTACGGGCGTAATACTGCGAACCAAAAGGACATCTGTATCGGCAACAACTTTTGGCTTAATCTCTCTGCCTGAGAAACTTGAGACATCCCCTATCGAGGAAAAACACTCAGCCACGAACGGTATATTCTCATCGGCTACTATTTTCATCTCAAATCAAAGCCCAAAGCCGGCGATCTTTGTCCCGCAATCCGGACAGCAGGAATTTTTGACATGATTGGCGAGTATCCTATAGCCGACGCGCTCAATCAACATTCGGCCACAATTATAACAAAACGTGCTCTCGGATTTTGCCCCCGGCACATTACCTAAGTAAACGTAGTGCAGCCCTGCTTCCCTGCCAATATTATAAGCACGCTCTAAGCTTTCAATCGGTGTCGGCACAGAATTCAGGTACTTATACTGCGGATGAAATCGGCTGATATGCCAGGGAACATCAGCCCCAGCTTTAGTAACAATAAAATCGGCAAGCTGTTTTAGCTCATCCTCAGAATCATTCTCATCCGGCACTAGTAAAGTAGTAATCTCAAGCCAGATATTCGTCTGGTTTGCGATATAGCTGATTGTATCAAGCACCGGCGGCAAGCTTGCCTTACACAACCGCTTGTAATAACCCTCGCTAAATGCCTTCAAATCCACGTTTATACCATCAAGCCAATCCTGGGCAAAATCAATCGCCTCGGTCGTCTGGTAGCCGTTACTGACAAAAACGTTCGTCAGTCCTCGCTCTTTCGCCAAACGACCACAATCGTCACACAGTTCCATAAAAACAGTCGGCTCGGTATAGGTATAAGCAATGCTTTTGCAGCCGCTGCGAACAGCACCTTCGACAATCTGCTCAGGCGTTATTGGTTCACCGTCGATTCGCCCACTTTCGATAGCCATTTGGCTTATCTGCCAGTTCTGACAGAAGTCACAGCGAAAATTGCAGCCCATCGTCGCGATGGAAAAACTTCTTGTCCCCGGCTGAAAATGAAATAATGGTTTTTTCTCAATAGGGTCGGGATTGGCTGAGCATACCTTGTCGTAGTTAAGCGAATACAATGTGCCATTTATATTTTTTCGTACCTGGCATCTGCCTAATTTGCCATCCGCTATCATGCAGCGATGAGAGCACAACTTACACTGGACCTTCCTGTCCTGCTCAGCATCCCACAGCACAGCCTGCTTGAGATTTTCTTTTGCCGATTCCATTGTTACTTTACCCAGAAATCATCTTTACTTTCTGCACGTTAATATATAGAATATATGGCGGAAAATCAATTTTACAAGTTATATGTATTATTAGGAGACAAGTTACCATGAGCATATTATCCGCTATTGGAAATACGCCGCTTGTAGAGCTTACCAAGCTCAATAGCAAAAGACCAAAGGTCAGGATTTTTGGAAAACTCGAAGGAGTCAATCCCGGTGGCTCTATCAAGGACCGAACTGCCTACTGGATGATAAAAAAAGCGGAAGAATCCGGCCAGTTAACAAAGGGCAGAATTATTCTCGAACCAACATCAGGAAATACCGGCATCGCTTTAGCGATGATTGGTGCTGCAAAGGGATATGCAGTCAAGCTTTGCATGCCGGAATGTGTCAGTACCGAGAGACAGCGCATCCTTGAGGCCTTAAACGCTGAGGTAGTCCTTACCCCTGCAAAAGAGAGTACAGATGGTGCCATCAGAAAAGCGCACGAGCTTCTCGATACCGAACCTGATAAATATTTTATGCCTAATCAGTTTACCAATGAAAATAACGCCCTCGCTCACTATGAGTCAACCGGCCCAGAAATACTTTCCCAGATGAAGGGGAAAATTGACGTATTTGTCGCTGGTATGGGGACAACGGGTACACTGATGGGGATAAAAAGATTTTTCAAAGAGAAAAAACCTGATGTCAAAATCGTTGGAGTTGAGCCTGCCGAATGTCACACGATACAGGGACTTAAGAATATGAAAGAATCTATCGTCCCTGAAATTTATAACCCACAGATGCTGGATGAAAAGATTACCGTTGAAGATGGCTTGGCCTTTGAAACAACCCGCGCCCTTGCTGCCAACGAAGGTATCTTTGTCGGAATGTCCAGCGGCGCAGCCTTAGCCGGTGCCTTACGCATCGCAAAAGATATGTCCTCCGGCACAATAGTCGTTATTCTTCCAGACCGCGGCGACCGTTACCTCAGCACCACCCTCTTCCGTTCCATCTGTGCCAAATGCCCGCCATAGTAATATCAAGCAAAACATCTCTTCATCACGAATAAGCTTCTGACAAAAACTTTATCGGGTGCTTTACGTTACAATCGCTTATATGTTCTATCTGCATTTTACAGGTGGAGCATTCTGTTAAGACGTTTTTAATATTCGATTGCTCAAGAGCTTCTTTTAGCCCTGCAGCTATCTGTGAGGAAAGCTCGTAATTTTTCTTCTGCATCCCGAATGTTCCCGCAATCCCGCAACAGCCGGCCTTTAAGTCTGTAATCTTAACCCCGCAAAGCCCCTGCAATAACTTTATGCTCGCTGTCTCATCTCCAACCACACATAAATGACAAGGCAAATGATAAACAAATTCCTCTTGTACTGACTTCGTCGGCTTCTTTAATTTACCTTGATTATGCAAGTCCAGAAGATAATTCATCAGCTCATAAGTACTTTCTGAAACAAGCGTTACATCATCTCCTTTAATAAAATGCCTTAATTCCTGTTTCAGACACAAAGCCGCGCTCGGCTCAGAACAGACTATTTTGTAGCCGTCTCGAACTGCTTTGGCCAGATATTTGACGCTATACGACAAATCCTTACGAGCTCTTTTGACATTTCCATACACAATCGCCGGCAGCGGCGCCGGCCTTTGTTTCGGCAGAATCACCTCGATATCATTTGCCCACAGAACATCAAGCACTGCGAACCCTAATTCGTGGTCGTTGTAATTTGCATACGAATCCACAAAATAAACAACCCTATCAATGGGCTTCTCTATCGGCTTACAAGCTGCCAGATACTTTCGTCCTGCTTTCAAGAAAGAGCTGCGTCTAAACTTAGGCATATCTCTTCGTCTATCTATCCCGGCAATTTTTTCCAAGAGCAACTTGAATATGGGAAGTCGCATAAAGAAATTTGAAATCGGCGAAAAGGTACTGCCAAGCATACTAAGATAACGATTATGACTTAATACGAATTCTGCTCGCCGAAGTCCTTTTCGCCTGACGTATTCTGCCCGCACGACACTCATCAGCTTGGAAATGTCCACCCCTGAGGGACACTCTTGCAGACACGCCTTGCAGTTAATGCACAAATCCAGAAATTTTCTAAACTCCGGCGATTCAAAATCCCTATCATCCAATTGTCCTGTCGCCCAGAAATTAAGGATATTTACCTTTGCCCGCGAGCTGCCTAATTCTTCACCCACCGCACGAAACACCGGACACATCCGCAAATCCGGCTCTCCGCTCAAACACAAGCCGCACCCGTAACATTGCTCAAGCTCCAGCTCCAGCTCATCTTTATCAAAGAGTAAATCCGTCCTGATGCGTTCAGGTAGAATCCTGTTTGCTCTTCTGAGACTCTTAACCATAATATCAGGGTCGTCATTGATAATCTTGCCAGGATTCATCAAACCATTCGGGTCGAATATATTTTTGATTTCGCAAAGGATTTCATAGTATTCGTCACCATATTGTTTTTTTATAAAAGCAGCTTTTACCAACCCATCTGCGTGCTCGCCACTAATGGAGCCGCCAAGCGACCAGGCAAGTGAGAAAACATCATTCGCTATCGCCCGCATCTTTTGAACATCAGCGGGATCACTCAAGTCCAGATAGGGACGCAAGTGTAGCTCTCCATCGCCTGCATGACCAAAAAAGGACATCACAATATCATACTTTTTCCCAATCCGCTGTAATCCTGCGATATACTCACCGAGCCGTTCGTGACTGACACTTGTATCCTCCATAAACTCAGCCGGGTGCTTTTTGCTCTTTTTCCTATAAAGCAACGGCCCTGCATCATTTCGCGACTTCCATAAGCGCTTCTGTTCATTTTCGTCAAAAAAAGTCCTCCGCCCCTTTACTAAATTACCCACCGCAGAATCAGTTTTTTCTATTTTCTCCCGAACCTGCTGCTCCGTCTCGCCGATATGCTCGACCAGAAGAATGGCAGCGGCGCCAGCCGGCAGAATATCTCGATATTCAGGCAGGGCTTCAAAGGCCATATCAATCAAAGTCTTGTCCATCAATTCACAAGCTGATGCCCCGCTGTCAACAATGATTGGCACCGCCTGAGCCATTTTCTCCAGTGAATTGAACTCAAGCTGTAACAGCCCTTTTGCAGCCGGTATTGCTACTGTCCTGAGTGTGATTTTCGTAAAGATGACCAATGTTCCTTCTGAGCCAGCCAACAGCCGGGCCAAATCTATCTTTCCATTATGACAGAGCCCTGCAATGTTATAACCGCTTCTATTGCGTCGCGCTTCGGGCAGAGCCTTACTGATAACTTCTTCTTTCCCACGAAGGACAATTTCACACTCTTTTGCAATCTCGCCAACTCTTCCGTCATCCGGCTTGAAATCATTTTCGAATTCAACCAAACTGCCGTCAGCCAGAACTGCTTCGACACTTTCCACATAATCTGCCATATAACCATATTCAAGCGAATGAGGACCTGTGGAATTATTGGCAACGCACCCCCCTACTGTCGCTCGATTACTGCTCGATGGGTCAGGCCCGATTTTCTTACCATATTTTGCCAAGCTACCGTTCAAATCGTCCAGCACCACGCCTGGTTCACAAACAACTCTTTGTCCACCGTTCTCTACGCTGATAATCTTGTCCATATACCGGGTCATATCAAAAACTATTCCGCTGCAAAGCGATTCACCCGCTACTCCGCTGCCCGCTCCGCGGGCAACTACCAGTATACCTTTGGCTCCGGCATATTTGACCACAGCGACCACATCCGCGCTGTCACGCGGCGCAACAACACACGTAGGAACGATTCTGTAAATGCTCGCATCGGTACTGTACGCTGCCCTGTGCAGGATATCAGCAAAAACATCGCCTCGGACGATTTTGGCCAAATCAGCTGCAATTTGCTCCGGCTTGTCGTGCATCGATTCCCTTATGCTCTTATGCCTTGTGCTCTTACCTTCTTTTAATACTACTTCTCGAAATCACGAGGCAAAAACTGTGCTTTGGAAACGTGTCCGCTCATTCGCAGAACTGCGAGGTCATCCTCGCTAACCTGGCCATTGATGAACTGTTGAACAGAAGGATGGGGATGATTACGAATATGTTCGGTGTCGCCGTCGGCAATAATTTTGCCGTTATGCAGCATAATTATACGGTCTGCTATCTTGTAGACGCTTGTCATATCGTGTGTAACAACAACTGTTGTCACCCCGAGTTCTCTTTGCAGCTTCAAAATAAGCTCGTTAATTACATCCGCTCGAACCGGGTCCAGCCCTGTAGTCGGCTCATCATATAAAATCACTTCCGGGTCTAACGAGATAGCTCGTGCCAGTGCCACCCGTTTTTGCTGTCCACCTGAAAGATTAGCTGGATAGTAATTCTGAAAGCCGTCAAGACCAACCATTGCCAGCTTGATTTTGACAAGCTCTCCAATCTCTTTCCAATCCTCTATCTTGTAATGCTGTCTTATAGGAAACAATATATTTTCAGCCACGCTGAGACTGTCGAACAATGCTCCACCCTGGAAAAGAAATCCGTAATGAGTACGTATTTTATTTAATTCATTTTCACTCAGTTCATCAATTCGTTGATTTTTAAAGTAAACCTCACCTGAACTCGGCCGAAGCAGAACTATCAAATGTTTTATTAAGACTGTTTTTCCACATCCGCTTGGCCCAATCACAACAGTTGTCTTTCCCTTCTCTATCGTCAGAGAGATATTATCTAAAACGATATTATCGCCGAATCGCTTCGTTAGGTTCTTTACTATAAACATACGGTCTTTATCGCCAACCTGGCTCATCTTGTTCTCGTTGTGCTTTTTCACTTTTGAATTTTTATTTTCCACTTCTTATCCAACCAGACTTTTGACAGGCCAAAACGTAGAGTAAATCGCCTTGAAAAGCACTGCCAGAGCATAATCCAGCGCCAATATCGTAATAAAGCTTGCCACAAATGCCTCTGTGCACGCCTGCCCCACACCATGCGCTCCTTCCCTGCATGTAAAGCCCTTATAACAGCTAATGACCGCAATTGCTGCTCCAAAAAAAAGACCATTTATAACCCCAACTGCAACATCCCATAATTCCACACCAGAGGCACTAAAGCTCCAATATGCTTGGCTGTTAATCCCTTTCAAAAGAACGCTTACAATATATCCGCCAACAATACCCATCAAATCCGCATAGATAATAAGAAATGGGGTTAGCAATAAGCACGCCAGAACACGGGGCGCAACTAAGTATCGTATTGGGTTCGTACCCATACTTCTGACTGCATCAATTTGCTCGGTAACATTCATAGTCCCCAATTCAGCCGTCAAAGCCCCTCCGACACGTCCAGCCAACATAAGTGCCGCAAGCACAGGTCCCAATTCCTTAACTACTGAGATGTTAATTAAGACACCAAGACGCTCTTCCATACCCATAGCTCTAAGCTGGTCGTATGCTTGAATTGCCAATATCATCCCTACAAAAGCACCGGTTATCATTATAACCGGCACGCTGCGAACACCAATAACCAGCATCTGTGTCCAGATTAAAGGATATGTCCTGCTTCTGATACAGCTCCAGGTAGATGCAGTCATCGTCTGCCAGACAAATTGTGCAAATCGCCCTGAGCTGCTTACCCCTGCTATGGTTTTTGTTCCTACTATCTCAATCATAATATCGGCCTCCAAAACGCGCCTTTATGACAGATTCTATAGGATATTTTATCTAAATCGACCAGATTTGAATTGTTTTTACCAATCCCCGTCTTAATTGTCAAGATTACCATCTATTTGTTGGTACTGAACATCCATTTTTTGATATTGCTATGTAGTAATCATGAAGATCAGTGTCCTGTTCAAGAGGTCGTCGCAATGCGGAGTTTATTCTCAAGCTAACCGTCTGGATAGCAATGACAATTGCTGCCCTGATTTTTTCTACGGAGCATTTTGATATCAAAAATTGAAAAAACCTACTCCATCTTTTCGGAAATATTCTTTTCCAAAACCAGCATAATTACAATCTTTATCTGTTCTAACAACCCCTAAATAAAAGCAAAACTGTATTGAAAATACTCATATCAACATCCAATTTTACTCAATGGAACTGAAAAATCGCCTTTTTAGCTTAAAAAAGCATATTTTTATCCACTTAAATTATGATATACCTCTAATATTCTGTGAATAAAGGGCTTATATTGAATCCTTGAAGTTAGATTGTTTTTTTGCTGTAGGATAAATTACCTATTTTAACTAAAGATTTTTCTCATTACACACCGATACTTATAAAGCTATTAAAAAGTTACCTATTTTAACAGATTGACTTGAGTAAGTATATTTGTATGTATATATGGGTAATATATGTAAAATAGAAAAATAAAGGGAGACCAAATCATGTTAAAAGAAGGCATTTTGGAACGTTATTTAGAACCCCTGTTGCGTGGTGATAAAAAGTCCTGCCGAACCGTAATAGAAGAGGTTTTACATAGTGGAGTGCCAGCTAACTCTGTGTACGTACATATAATATGGCCAATCATGCTGGAAGTTGAAAAATTGCTTCGTGCAGACAAAATCACACCTATCCAGGAGCATTTAGCAACCCGTATTAACCATACAATTGTTAACCAGCTTCAAAATAAGCTACCCTGTAAAACAAGCAATGGTAAAAAAATAGTAGTATGCTGTGCACCGTATGAATTACAGGAGCTTGGTGCACAAATGATTGTAGATTTGTTTGAAAGTAGTGGCTGGGAAGTAAGGTTTTTGGGTGGCGGACTAACTAATGATGATATCCTTGCCTTTATAAACGAATACGGCCCAGATTTTCTACTTATGTATGGTATCTCTCCAAAACAGGCTCCTGATATACGACATCTTATAGACACTATAAGGGCAATAAATGCCTGGCCGAATATGCGAATAATGGTTTCGGGCGGGCTATTTAACCGGGCGGAAGGACTTTGGGAGGAAATCGGGGCTGATTTGTTCGCTGAAACAGCCCTTGAGGCGGTCCAGATGGCGTCAACTGAGAGTCCAATCCCGCGTTTCGAACGCAGAACAATAAACCGCAGAAAAAAGAAGCAACAAACAATACCACCGGGCTACGGCGGGCTCCGCCCCGACGAGCAAGAGCTACAGATGTTGGTAAATAATAGTGGTTAGAGACAGATGGTTATTTTGCATCTTTTTGTAGTTTGTATTCTACTGAATCGACAAGAGCCTGCCAAGAGGCCTCGATTATGTTTTCAGAGCAGCCGACTGTTCCCCAGATGTCAGTTTTATCCCTCGACTCAATTATTACACGCACACGAGCGGCGGTACCGGCTCGGGCATTAACGACACGCACCTTATAATCGATAAGGCGAATATCCTTGATAGACGGATAGAAAATCTCCAGCGACTTTCGTAAAGCTGCATCAAGTGCGTTGACCGGGCCGTCGCCTTCACCGACAATGTGCTCGACTTTCTCGCCGACCTTTAGCTTTATGTTGGCCTCAGTAACCAAATCTCCTGTTGCACGTTTCTCTGTGGTTACATAATACTTTATAAGCTCGAAAGACGGCTTATAAGTGCCCATAATCTTTTTGACCAGTAGGTCAAAGCTTGCGTTGGCGGCTTCGAATTGAAAGCCCTCGCTTTCAAGCTCCTGAACGCGGTCAAGTATCTTTTTAGCTAATTTTTTGTCCTGAGCTATCTTTGCCTTTTCAAGTTCAGCTAATACGTTGGATTTGCCGCTAAGTTCGGATATGAGGAACCTGCGTTCGTTGCCGACAAGCTCTGGAGCAATGTGCTCGTATGTGCGTTTACTTTTCCGCAAAGCGTCAACGTGCAGGCCTGCCTTGTGGGCGAAGGCGCTTTCGCCAACATAGGGCATATTCATCACCGGCGTGATATTGACAATCTCGAAGATAAATCGCGATACCTCTGTTAATGTCTTGGTTTTTTCCAGACTAAGAACTTCAAAGCCCATCTTAAACGCAAGGTTAGGAATAACGGTGCAAAAATTAGCGTTGCCACATCTTTCACCAAGGCCGTTTATTGTGCCCTGGACGTGGCGGACACCGGCTCGAACTGCAGCAAGCGTATTGGCTGTGGCGCAGCCGGTGTCATTGTGCGTGTGAATGCCGACTACCATTGGACTGAATTTATCGCAGACAATCTTTGTAATTTCGTAAACCTCATCTGGCAAAGAGCCACCATTAGTATCGCAAAGCGCCAGCACATCGGCGCCGGATTCCGCAGCAGCGGCCAGAACCTTCATCGCATATTCCGGATTATTCTTATAGCCATCGTAGAAATGTTCAGCATCAAAGATGGTCTCCAGGCCGTGCTTTTTTAGAAACTCAACCGACTCGGCACACATAACCAGGTTCTCATCGAGCGAACAGCCCAACACATCGGTTACGTGCATATCCCAGGTTTTACCGACCAAAGTGGCGACTTGGGTTTTGCAGCTGAGTATTGCATTGAGTGAGGCGTCATCCGAAACGTTGGTATCGGCCCTTCGGGTGCTGCCGAAAGCTACGATTTTTGAGCTCTTCAAGCCGATTTTGGCCACTTCGGTGAAGAACCGCATCTCTTTAGGATTGGAGCCGGCATAGCCCCCCTCTATGTAGTCAAGGCCGAACTCATCAAGGCATTTAGTGATTGATAGCTTATCTTCCAACGAAAAGCTGACGCCTTCGGCCTGCATGCCATCACGAAGGGTTGTGTCGTAAAGCTTTATCTTTCCCATAGCTTATCCCATATATCGTATTTCATAATCTGGTTCATGCTGAGCACATTTACCCCGTTAGAAATAAGACGCCAAAGGCGGCCAACTCACGTTTGACAGGGTTTTCTAACAAGGTTTACGCTGTTTTCAAGGTTTAATTCTACTATTATTGGAATGGATGTAAAGAGAAAATGTATCACGTATTATGCTGGCTTGGTGTGGATTTCCAGCACATATTGTGAAGAAAAAAGCAAAAATTTTTTTTAGTTGTTGAAGTAAAACCCATAAATAGATATAATGATAGGTTTGTATAAATATTCACAAAAGGCGTATTGCAAAGGTGTAGCTTAAATGATACTAACACAAATATTGCAGCCGAGTTGCGTAAGGGCTCCGCTTCAAAGCAAAGACAAGAAATCTGCAATAACCGAGCTGGTAGATTTGCTCAACGATAACAAATTGTTGTTAGACAGAGATGCAGCTTTAGAGGCGGTATTGGTGCGTGAGAAAACCAAAAGCACCGGCATCGGCTCCGGAATTGCCATACCGCACGGCAAATGCAAAGCTGTCAAGGAACTGGTTATGGCAATCGGAATAGCAGGTGAGCCGATAGACTTTGAAAGCATTGACGGAAAGCCGGTAACAATCATCATTTTACTGGTGTCGCCGGCTTACGAGACTGGGCCGCACATACAGGCACTGGCCAAAATAAGCAAACTCATGCTTGATGAGTCATTCAGAAAGGCACTTGAAAAAGCAACCTCCCCTGAGGAGCTTTATGAGCTTCTGAGCAATAAAGAGAGTGAATAGTTGTTAGTTCATCGTTTTTCGTTTATGGTTCATAAACTATGGGGCCCAAAGACGCAACAATAATGAGCTAACCCGTCTTTTCCCATAGAATCAAGCCGAGTTCGTATGGATTAACTAAGTCAGTGTGCATGGGTAAAACCCTCACAGTCACGCCGTGTTGACCAGTTTTTACACATTTCATTGTGCCGGAAAACCAATGTTCACCGCCCTGCACCGAGCTTTCTTTGTAATCCATTCTTACAATTGAGCTGTCTTTAATGTTACCCCAGGCGTCTATAGGACCATGATAAAGTTCAACCGAAATGTCATTCGGATTAACCGTTCCGAGCTTAACCAGTGCCTTGATGCTCAATTGCGAGCCGACTTTGAGCTGAGGATTTTTGGGGTTCAGCTGTTCATTGCCATCGCCGTTTTTGACTTCCATTACGACATCTTTGATGGCAAAGTTGGACCACGCATTCCTCATATTGGCTTTCCACTGTGCGAATGCCTTCGCTTTGGCCATAGTATCAGCGGTGAAATATCGCCATCGGGCGTCAGACGGGCAATAAAACCTTCGTGTATACTCAGCAACCATACAGTGAGTGTTAAACCTTGGTGCTATCCATTTGATGGAATTCTTCACTTTGCGTATCCAGGCCCTCGGCAAATTGTCAGCGGAGCGCTTGTAATACAATGGGATGACCTCATTCTCCAGTAAATTGTAAATCGCCTGAGACTCTATCTTGTCCTGATAATCGTTATCCTCGTATTTTTCGCCGGCACCAATGACCCAACCACCATCAGGTGTATAACCTTCACACCACCAGCCGTCTAAAGTGCTCATATTCAATACTCCGTTGACCGCTGCTTTCATACCGCTTGTGCCGCTGGCTTCCATTGGCCTGCGAGGACAATTTAACCAAATGTCAACGCCGCAAATCAAAGCCTTCGATATATCCATATCATAGTCTTCCAGAAACACTAAACGCCGTTGGATATTGTACTGTGTTGCAAAGCGAATAATCTGCTGTATTATGTCCTTGCCTGCTGTATCTCTTGGATGTGCCTTACCAGCAAAGATAACCTGGATAGGCCGATTCGGGTCACTAAGCAGCTTTACGAAGCGTTGTGGGTCTTTAAGCAGCATATCTCCTCTTTTATAGCTCACAAACCTTCTTGCAAAACCAATTGTCAACACGTCAGGGTCAAGAACCTCCTCTGCCTGGTTTAACTCGGTATGATAAGTGCCTCGGCGTTGCATTTGGTCCTTAAGCCGTTTGCGTGTAAAAACAATCAACTGCTCTTTGCATCTTTGATGTGTTCGCCAAATCTCCTCATCAGGAACTTGTTCGATTGTTTCCCACACCGATTTATCAACTGTTTCATCGGGCCAGTTTGGGCCGAGATACCTGTCATATAAAGAACCCATCTCATTAGATAACCAGTTTCTGATGTGAATACCGTTTGTAATCGATATTATTGGCACTTCATTAGTAGGAACGCCTGGCCAGAGACTGCCCCATACCTCACGTGATATCTGCCCGTGCAGTTTGCTTACACCGTTGATATAACCGCTAAGCCGCATTGCCAGAACCGGCATCTTAAACGACTCGTTATCGTCGTCGAGGAGTATCCTGCCCAGGTCTAAAAACCGCTTTCTATTTATTCCAAGATGAGTAAAGTAACTTCCAAAATATTTGTCCATTAGCCCAACGGGGAATTCGTCAAGGCCGGCTTTTATAAGTGTGTGCATTGTAAAAACGTTGCTTGTCCTTATTGCTTCCACGGCCTCATCAAAAGCCATATTCTGGGTGTTTCGCAATTCTCGGATTCTCTCGAGTGCCATAAAAGCAGCGTGTCCCTCGTTCATATGGCAAACAGTAGGGTCAATACCCATAGCTGTTAGGGCCTTTAGGCCACCAATGCCTAACATAATTTCCTGGCGGATTCGCAGCTCCCGATCGCCACCGTATAGACTGCCGGTAATCAAACGGTCCGCCGGTGAATTAGCAGCTATGTTAGTATCCAGCAGATATAGTTTTACCCTTCCAATGGAAACACACCAAACTTGCGCAACGACACATCTACCCGGATATTCAACGCTGATGGTCAAGGGTCGGCCACTGTCTTTACGAACCAGCTCAATCGGCATATTGTGAAAATCATTTTCGAGATAAACTTCCTGCTGCCAACCATCAATGTTTAGATATTGGCGGAAATAGCCTTTCTGATACAAAAGGCCAATTCCGACTAATGGCACACCGAGATCCGAAGCACTTTTTAGGTGGTCACCTGCCAGGATACCCAAACCGCCAGCGTAGATAGGCAGACACCCGTGTATTCCAAACTCGGCGCTAAAATATGCAATAACAGGTGCAGTGGACTGTGAACAAACATTTTCAAACCATGTTGGCGCATTAAGGTATGAGTTGAGCTTTTCCACAACTCGCTGCAGCTCACATAAAAAGCCCTGATTTTCGGCCACAGCTTCTAATTTTGACTGTGCAACCTTGCCTAAAAATACGACTGGATTATGACAGCAAGCTGTCCATAAATTACCATCGATGCGTTTGAACAACTCCACGAACTCAGGATTCCACGTCCAGAACATATTCCTGGCAATAGCCTCAAGGTCCTTCAAAGAATCTGGCAATGCCGGTAAAACCGTAAAGCTCTGTATACTTGGCATTTTTGCTTTTCCTCTGCGTAAGTCCTTTAATAACAACGACTAATAATTTACTCTAAATAGTGATATACCATCAGCTTATATTTAATCGACAAATCTATTCTCTGGCTTAACGGGAAAAAACAAGGCAGTCACTGTGTCGAGCAAAGTCTACTCGTCCGATATTATTGCTTCTTTATAGTCCATAAATTCGATATAATCCATAAAATCACTTTAATTACCTAAATCTGAGGAGTTGCTAAACGTAGTTTTAATTAAATCAAAAAAAATTAAATAAAATCGGTTTTTTACTTGACAATAGTAAACTGTGATGTAATATAATTAAATGTAATATGCATTTTATGAAGTTTAATTTTTAGAAGACGAGTATTGCCAGATGAATAAAGAAAGGAGCACGTGAAAAATGGTAAGAAGAATTGTAGGTATAACTGGTATTGGTCTCTGGGTGATACTAATTGCAGTTGCAGCGGCATTTCAAGGAAAAGCCAATGGTAACGAACAGATGTTTAAGAACCTTCCTGAAGGCTGGAAGGTAGAGAAATCCTTCTTAGTGTCGAAGGAGCAAACAGCAGCTATCAGCCGTAATCTCGGCGGTGAAATCTCCAAGCTCACAAATACGGTCCTTTCATTCAGAGGGAAGCAACTGCAGGTAAACGTCATCCACTGTCCAACAATGAATGAGACAGAGAAAATTTATAAGGCTGTGCTCGAAGTTCACAATGGCATTGCTGACTTTGCGTTGAGGGATGACAATTTAGTCGTGGAATTTGCCAAGTGCAACGATGTTAAACTGGCAAGGCAAGCTCGGCAGGCATTGGGGCTTGAACTTGCTCGGCTGGACAGTATTGCTAAAAGGGTTATCAGGAAGATACCCGTGGACTGGCAAATTGATGATTCTTTTATAGCTTCTCCTGAACAGACCATCGCTATTGGGAAAAAACTTGGTGGACGTATTAAAGGATTATCGAATACTATTTTTTTAGTTCAGGCAAAGCAGTTTCAAATGAATGTTATCGAGTGCATGACACCGCAGGATACCGAGAAAATTCAAGAGAATATTCTCAGAACGAAAAAAAACCCTGCTTTTTGCCTTAAGTTTGGAGATTTAGTTGTGGAATTTGTAGGTGATGATGTCGAACTTGCAAAGAAGGCTGTTTATGCTTTGGGGATTAAACCTATGCCTATCGAAACTCAGGCAAAGGATTTGGTTAACTCGCTGGCGAGTGGTGATTATAAAAAAGCGGTGGAGAATTTCGATGATACTATGAAAAAGGCGCTGCCAACAGATAAACTAAAAGAAGTATGGAATTCGTTAATCGTCAGTTCAGGTTCTTTTATAGAGCAAATAGGCCTTCGTAAAGAGAAAATACTTCAGTACGATGTGGTATTCGTCACGTGCAAATTTGATAAGTCGGTTCTGGATGCTAAGGTTGTCTTCAACGACAAACAACAAGTAGCTGGCTTATTTTTCGTTCCGCCTCGGTCCTCTGTTGAAAAGTAGGTTTGTATGGGACTGGAGGTAGATTGCTGACTGGATTACAAGGCCATAATGAATATGGAGCAGATTTATGAAATTATTGCCAACAATATGTCCGGCGTGCAATAATCAACTCAAAGCAAAAATTCTTATCTGTGAGCATTGCCAAACCGAAATTCAGGGCGAATATGAACTGCCGGCGCTAACAAAACTGCCGCCGGAAGACCAGGCGTTTATACTTGAGTTTATAAAATCAAGCGGTTCATTAAAGGAAATGGCCCGGATTTTGCGACTGAGCTACCCAACGGTTCGTAATCGTCTCGATGAGATAATTGAACACCTCAAGCATGCTGAGAGTAGCCAGGAAAATAGTTGAAAGGAATACCGTGAAAGAAATCAAGAATAGCAGCATAATTGTATCCCGCCGAGGCATTAGTCAACGGCTGTTTAATCCTTTTAGATTTGTAGCTGGCTATAAGGCCATGCTATTGGGTTTAGGGATTATATTGATAAGCGCATTCATTGGGTCGCTCAGCAATACTCATTTTGACGGTGTCCTGGACGTACACATAGGCCTTGAGGCCCCTATGTGGTATTTCTTTGCCGAGGGCGTAATAGATTGGCTATCTTTGACAGTTCCGCTTTTTTTCTTTGGTTTGATTGTATCATCCTCGGCCTTGCGGATGATAGACGTTTTGGGGACTCAGGCATTGGCTCGCTGGCCATACTTAATCACTTCTATTGTGATGCTCCCTGAGGCCAATCGAAGATTTAGTATGTATCTAATATCCAGATTCACTTCCACGGCCGATTCTGTAGCGTTGAAATATGCGGATTTGTGCATATTTATTTTGGTTGGCATTTTTGCTGTCTTGATGGCTGTCTGGATGGTTGCGTTAATGTATCGTGCCTATGCGGTATCCTGCAATATAAAAGGGGCAAGGGCGATCATCACTTTCGTCGTGAGTATAACAGGCGCTGAGGTGCTATCCAAGTTTTTGATATTACTACTGTTACAGTAAAAAGCCGCACAACTGATAAAACCCTTACAGTCCATAAAAGTTGCTGTTCATTACAAAAAAGGCCTGTGCAAACAGGCCTTTTATATACTGCGTGGCTATCCCCCACCTGCGCCGCAAGAAAGCGTTCGAAGAGAACCCATTATTTCCAGGTGGGTAATCATTGCTTGCGTCCGAAAGTCCTATCAAAGTAGGCGTTTCCGACCCGTCAAGACCCGATTTCCCTCAGTATGGGTATCGATTCTTTTCAACACCTACTTTCTTACGAGCGCCGCAGGGATTAGCCCGCATAAATATTTTATACCAAATCACAATAGATAAGTCAAGGAAATAACACAAAAACAGAGCAAGAATAAGCAATTTTTCAACAAACTTCTGAAAAATTTAATCGGTCGTTTCATCGCTTTTTCTAAAGCTAAATTCAGGTTTTTATGAAGAATCAAGCATTTATATTATTTGTACTTGTTTTTATTTGTTAGTTTTTTATACTAAAATAAATGTGTTTTTCTATTGTTTTAATAGAGTATCCCTGTTTTACATTTCACACGTATTTTATCAGTGGAGTAAATCGTGGCAAGATTACTTGTCATAGCTAATCGGCTGCAGTTTAGCATCTCGAAAAGGGAAGGTGAGTTTCATTTTCGTCCCAGTCCTGGAGGGCTGGCGACGGGACTATCCTCACTCCCTGATTCATATGAGCGTCTCTGGATAGGCTGGCCGGGGATAGCCAGCGAGAGATTGACCGATGAAGATAAAGACCAAATCAGAAAAAAACTTGCTGCTGAAAATTGTGTGCCGATATTTCTATCACAAAGACAATTAGAGCTTTATTATTCAGGCTTTTGTAACAAGACGATTTGGCCTCTTTTCCATTATTTTTCGGCGCGGACAGTCTATGAATGGCGTTTTTGGCAAGCTTACAATCGAGTAAACCAGTTTTTTTGTGATGAAATATTGAAAATTGCTACAAACGATGATTATATTTGGGTTCACGATTATCAATTGATGCTGTTGCCGAAGCTTATTCGACAAAACCTGCCTAATGCAAAAATAGGTTTTTTTCTTCATATTCCGTTTCCCTCTTTCGAATTGTTTCGGCTGCTATCATGGCGTAAAGAGATAATAAAAGGTTTGTTGGGAGCAGACCTGATAGGATTCCATACTTATGACTATGCACGGCATTTTTTGAGCAGCGTTTGCAGATTAGTTGGTGTTGAGCATACTTTGGGCAAATTTAATATAGATAATCGAGTGGTTCAGGTTGATACCTTTCCGATGGGCATTGATTACCAGAAGTATTCCGCTGCCGTGAGTAACGCAGATGTTAAGAAGGAAGCTGAGAAGGTACGCAAGCAAACTGGAGACCGTAAAATAATATTATCCATAGACAGGTTAGACTATACAAAAGGCATTATCCAGCGATTGGAGGCCTTTGATTTATTTTTGTCGGAAAATCCTGAGTATAAAGGCAAAGTAACGTTAATCATGGTAGCGGTGCCTTCTCGCACAGGCGTCAGGGATTATCAATTGCTCAGGGAGCGACTCGAACATCTTGTTGGCAGAGTCAACGGGGAACACGGGGCGATTGGGTATATGCCGGTTTGGTACCTTTATCGATTTATGCCGTTTGCAAAATTGGTGGCTTTATACAATGTCGCTGATGTTGCTCTGGTTACCCCTCTACGGGATGGAATGAACCTCATAGCCAAGGAATTCATAGCCGCTAAAAGGGACGGCAAAGGCGTTTTAATTCTAAGTGAAATGACCGGTGCAGCCAGTGAGATGGGCGAGGCCTTAATCGTTAATGCCAATAATAAGGAACAAATTGCATCAGCAATTAAAAAAGCCCTGGAAATGCCCGTTGAAGAGCAAGTGGAGCGTAATAAATTGATGCAGGCAAGGTTGTCCCGCTATACAGTATCGAGGTGGAGCCACGACTTTATTGGAGCTTTGATTGATATCAAAGAACAACAGCAAAAGCTATCCGCTCGGAAGTTGTCCAAATCGGCAAGAGAGCAATTAATCAAGGACTATCACGCAAGTCAGAACCGATTGTTTTTATTAGATTATGATGGAACGCTGGTGAGTTTTAAGGAAAGGCCGGAAAAAGCAGGTCCAGATAAAAAAACCTTGAATTTAGTAAAGTGCCTATCAAGCGACAAGAGTAATGAAATTGTAGTAATTAGCGGGCGAGATAAGCAGACATTAGAGCAATGGCTGGGGTCCCTTAATATCGGATTGGTTGCCGAACATGGTGGCTGGTTTCGCCGCAAAGGTCAAGATTGGCAATGTATCAAAACCTTTGGGAACCAATGGAAAGAAACCATCCGACCTGTGCTTGAGCTTTACGCAGACCGTACTCCGGGGGCATTCATCGAAGAGAAGGACTTCTCTTTGGTGTGGCATTATCGTCGAGCATCTCCTGAATTGGCCAATGTCCGAGTTCAGGAGCTGAGGGATACTCTTTTGAACCTGACGGCCAATCTGGATGTTGGCGTATTTGAGGGGAACAAAATAATTGAGGTCAAAAATCAGGGTATTAACAAAGGTCGGGCTGCTGATTTGTGGCTTTCACAACAAAAATGGGACTTTTTACTGGCTGTAGGGGATGATTATACCGATGAAGAAATGTTCACCGTGTTGCCGGAAAAGGCATATTCGATTAGGGTGGGCATGAGCATCTCCAAGGCCCGATTTAATGTTGACTCCGTTGAGGAAGTCAAATCATTGCTGAGAGAGTTGACAGGAGACTAAATATGTTAAGTCTGGACGATTTTCGTGGTATTGTACCTGATAAGAGGATAGCTGAAATTTACGCCAGAGCGAGGAGGCTTTACGGCAAACATATTGTCCACGTCAATGCAACATATCAAGGAGGCGGTGTGGCGGAGATTCTTTATTCTTTAGTTATACTTATGAATGATGTAGGTATCGATACTGGATGGAGGATTCTCCATGGGAGTCAGGAGTTTTTTGAGATTACAAAGCAATTTCATAATGCACTCCAGGGTGCTGATTTGAATCTTTCGGAGAGGAAAAAGGATTTATATTTACAAGTTAATGATACTTTTTCGAGGTTCACACATCTGAACCACGACTGTGTTATTGTGCATGACCCACAGCCGCTTTCTATGATTAGGGCCTATAGGAAACGTCAGCCTTGGATATGGCGATGTCATATCGACCTAACCAATCCGCATAAAGAACTGTGGGATTTTCTGAAAGGCTATCTTCTCAAGTATGACCAGATAGCAGTATCCAGCGAGAAATATCTTAAGGATGACTTGCCGGTGGAGCAGAGGTTGATGTTTCCAGCTATTAATCCACTTAGCCCCAAGAATCGTGATATCACTGAACAGACCATGCTCGAGCATATTAAAAAAGCTGGAATCCCAACGGATAAGCCGGTCATTACGCAAGTTTCCCGGTTGGACCCCTGGAAAGACCCCCTCGGCGTAATTGAAGTATTTAAAAGAGTCAAAGAAAAAATCGATTGTAGGTTGGTTTTTTGCTACAACGTAGCCAGTGACGACCCGGAAGGGCTTAGGATGTATAACAAGGTATATCGCAAAGCTAATAAAATGGTGAAAACCAGAGATATTGTGTTCGTCGTTGGCAATCAAGAGTTACTGGTTAATGCCATACAAAAGTACTCCAGCGTTGTAATCCAGAAGTCTATTAGAGAGGGCTTTTGTTTATCAGTTACCGAGGCGCTCTGGAAACGCACACCGGTTGTGGCCTCCAATGTGGGGGGCCTACCTATTCAGATACAAGATGGGGAAAATGGATTTTTGCTTGAACCTGATGATACGAATGGTTTTGCAGACCGTATTATCCACATTCTTAAAAATCCGAAAGAAGCCAAAAAAATCGGTGATAAAGCCAGAAAGACGGTCCAGCGAAAATTCCTGATAACCCGCCTGCTTTCGGACTATTTGGATATGCTGAATTCAATAATGAACAGATAGAATATATCAATAACGTGTAATTTCGCACTGATTACACTGCAAGTAGTATATCACATTCCGTGCGCTTACGAAGTTCAAAAAGCATCTGGCAAAGCTAAATGAATCGTTAATATGTTGTTAAGCTAAGCTCTATTGTACCCGAGCGCCGCCCGTTAAAAGCGCCTTCCGCCACCTCCGCCTCCACCTCGACCACGACCTCCGGTTTGAGGACGAGCCTCATTGACGTTCACAGCCCGTCCCTTCAAATCTTTGCCATTCAGGCCGTCAATTGCAGATTGAGCTTCATCCTTAGAGGGCATTTCCACAAACCCAAATCCTCTCGATTCGCCACTGAATTTGTCCTTGATAACATTGGCGGATTCAACCTGGCCGAAATCACCAAAGGCCCGAAGCAAATCCTCTTCTGTAACATCACGCGACAAATTACCTACATAGATATTCATTTTGATTTCCCTTTCTTGTCCTTAAATCAGCCTTAAAAACTTCTGTCCGTATTTCGGCCATTATTAATCACCGCCTTATTACGGCATCGCCTTCAAAAGGCCGATACATTTACAGTATCACAGATAGTTCTCACTTTGTCAAAGAAATTATTATTTTTCTGCATATCTTTCCAACTATTGCTCGTTAGAAATCAGTTGTGGCAATGCAATATGAATCATATAGTTCGCAGCTCTGCGCCGACAGACTGCGTTAAGCTCGTCACAATATTGGCTTCAAATCGGTCAACGCTGTCATGTGTTAATGTTCCGTCTTCGTCTCTGAAGCGCAATGAAAGTGTTACGCTCTTTTTGCCGATGGGGATGCCCTTACCACGGTATATGCCGACGAATTGAATTTCCTGAAGCTCAGCGGCTGCCTTTTTCTTTACAGCTTTGACAATATCAGCCCACTTGATTGTTTCGTCAACAATGATTGAAAGGTCGCGCTCTATCGCTGGGAATCTAGGGATTGGCTTGACTTTTACGGTACCGTTGTGCAGGGATAAAAGCTGTTCGAGGTCCAGCTCTGCAGCAGCAGGCGAGAGATTTTTGAAATCGAATTTTTCTTTAACGGCCTGCGAAACAACCCCTGCGGCACCGATTACCTGGCTATTTACCTTTATTTTTGCTCCGGTTTTCGCCCAGAGAAGCTCAGCAGGGTCAAAAACCATTTGTGTATCTCCACCGATATTTTTTATCAGGCCTTCAATCACACCACGTAAATCTCTTAAATCACTGTCACAAACCAGAGCCAGTCTGGTCTTTTCTACCGGCAAAGTATCCGTTTTACCGGTCGGCACAAAGGTATCTGCAATCTCGAATATCCTGCACGGAAGGTTCTTTGCGTTGACATTTGTTTTCAGAACCGTGAGCAAAGAGCCAATAAGACTCTGTCGAAGCAGATTTCCACTTTTCCTGGACTCTTCTCTTACTCCAATATGTTCTTTGTGCTGCGGGTCTGCAAAAAGTCCGGCAATAGAACTGTCAATAAACCCCACGGTAATCGTCTCGTAAAAGCCGCAGCTATTAAGGTACGTTCCAACCGCGCCGGCTAATTTCTGACGAACATCAACCGGCGCTACTTCGATACTAATCTTTTGCTCTGTCGGTATTTTATTATAGCCATCTACACGAGCCACTTCCTCAGTTAAGTCGACCTCGCGATAAATATCACTTCGCCACGAAGGCACTGTGCAGACTATCAAGTCGTCCTTTCTTTGTGGTTTGAAACTTAACGCTGAGAGAATTCTCACTGCTTCTTCAGCGGATATTTCGATGCCGAGGAGCTTATTCAGACGCGATAATCGCAGGGTTACTTCTTTTTGAGCTGGTTTTTTGGGATAAGTATCAACCACACCTTTGGCTACTTTGCCCCCTGCTACCTGTGTTATCAATTGTGCAGTGCGCTTAGAGGCCCAGTCAATCATTTCGATATCCACTGTTCGTTCGAATCTAAAAGCTGCTTCTGACGGTAACGCCAGCCGACGAGACGTCGTACGGACGCTGACCGGGTCAAAGTAAGCATCTTCCAGAAGGATTGAAGTGGTGGTATCGCTCACTTCTGTATCCAGACCACCCATAACGCCGGCTATAGCCACAGGCCCCTGTGGGTCTGCAATAACCAGCATATCAGTATTGAGCTCGCAGGTTGTACCATCAATACTGACAATGCGTTCACCGGAAATGGCCTTTCTCACTATTATTTTGCCCTGTTTTATTTTGGCGTAGTCGAAGGCATGAGGCGGCTGGCCGGTCTCCATCATCGCATAATTTGTTGCATCCACGACGTTATTAACACTGCGAAGGCCGACCGCTTCGAGGCGTTTTTTTAGCCAATCCGGCGACGGCCCAACCTTAACGGCCTCGATTACTCGGGCGGTGTATCGACAGCACAGATTCGGCTCAGTGATTTCAACGCTGGCAAATTCCTTAACGTCTTTATCTAATTCCTCCAGTTCAACCATCGGTATCTTTAATTCTTTGCCGGTTGCGGCGGCAAGCTCACGGGCAATACCGATGTAGCTGAGGCAATCGCCGCGGTTGCTGGTTACCTCGATATCGATTACGGTATCATCACCGACCTGCGCTATCGCCTCACAGGGAAACCCTGAATCGCTTAAAATCTCTGCGATTTGTTCTGCGGAGTGCTCAATTTCGATATAATCACTTAGCCAATTTAGTGAGATTTTCATAGCGAAAGCACCATCACAAAACAGCCATTAAGGCACAAAGAACATCCGATTAAAAAATCGAGAATCCAGTATCAAGAATCGAGCATCGAGCTCTGCCAATAACTTAACTGCCGGATGTGCCGCTGTCAACATCAGAACTGATTTACTATAACAAAAAAACGGGTTTACCCCGTTAGAAATTCGCCCATATGTACGGCGGGGCCACATCCCCCCACTCGCTATGCTTTTTTTACCCCGCCCACTCGCCGCCGCGTAGCTATGGCGAAGCGGGGAAAGGCGAAGCTTTATTTCTAACGGGGTAAATTTTGGGCTTTCTAACCTTTTGTCTTTTCTTTATAATATGGCAAATTGACCGCATTTGGTAATTCAAGGATTCATCCTTCGCAGTAGCCCCCGACTTGTCGGGGCTGCTACGGAGAAAGGAGAACCGTTATGGCAAAATGCAATGTATCGACCGTGATAGTCGTTAGCTTAATTGCAACTGTGTTGCTGACCGGCTGTGTGGAGCGTCAGCTAACGATTAATACCGAACCACAGGGAGCGCTGGTTATATTAAATGACGAGGAGATAGGCGAATCGCCGGTTACGGTCTCGTTCGAATGGTACGGCGATTATAATGTCAGGATAAGCCAAGAGGGCTACGAAACCTTAAAAACCCACCGTAAATTGAAAGCCCCCTTGCATGATAAGTTTCCGTTTGATTTACTCGCTATGCTGATTCCAAAAAGAACTGTCGATTCCTACCACTGGACATTTACACTCGAAGAGAAAAAGCAAATCAGCCGAGAACAACTGCTCCAAAACGCAGAAAAACTGAAAAAGCAACTTTAGCCACGGATTAACGCGGACCTGTCCTGAGCAAGGCAGAGCCGAGTCGAAGGATTAAACGGATTTTTAGCCACAAAAAGCCTGCCCTGAGCTTGCCTGTGCTGAGCTTGTCGAAGTGTCGAAAGGACACAGAAAAATTAACCGCGGATTAACACAGATTTACACGGACTTGTCAGGCAATAGATTTGTAATCTAACCTGCAAGGAGATATTGAATGAGTACCGACAACAAATGTTTTTTGTGTGATACTAAATGCGAAGTATATAATACGCCAAGACATCATCTGCTGAATACTTATAGATGCGGCTATTGCGGAGAATACATTTTGCCTGAAGACGGATTAATCGTCATTTGTGATGTCCAAGATCCGTTAGATAAGTTCAAAATAGCGTGCATTTTGAACGAAAGGCGACTAAAGGGGCTGGGCGGCATAGTATTGAGCAATAAGACAGATAAGGATGATAAGGTTTGTGGCTTTCCTCAGATTTCAGTGAATGATATATTGGATGCATTTCCCAGCAGAGCCAGTGATTTTCTCAATAGAACGCTTCTTAATTTGAGCCGATTACGTGAAAGACCGTTCGAAGTTATTAGGTTCAACATGGAGGCCATGGGGGATCGCTTACATCTTTTTACGCCGGACAAACAAGGATGTTATGCTTTCTTACGCGAGTTGGCGGAGCAGAAATACATTAGATTTAATGAAGTTGCAGGAGGTCCTCAATGGGGTGTTTTCTTCCTAACTACTACATTCTGGGAGGTAGTGGAGAACCTAAAAAAAGAAGAAGTGGGAAATGAGCGTGTATTTGTTGCTATGTGGTTTGACGAATCAATGAATGCTTACTATAGAGACGGTATTAAGAAAGCAATTGAAGATGCTGGTTATGTGCCGGTAAGAATTGACTTACAGGATTTCAATGAAAAAATCTGTGACGAAATCATTGCCGAAATTAGACGGACTAAATTTATGGTTGCTGATTTTTCAGGACTGAGAAGTGGGGTGTTTTTTGAAACAGGCTTTGCCAAAGGACTTGGGAGAGAAGTTATTTTCACTGTTAGAGAGGCAGATAAGGGGCAGTTAAAAGAACATTTCGACACAAGGCAATATAATCACATCGTATATGACACCCCTAAAGACCTTCGAAAAAAACTATACAATAGAATTTGCGCAACGATTGTTTAGCTGGGCAGGATGTGAAACTTGTTTATTTACGCGGAATCATTCATTTAATCACAATACCACCGCAATCGTATTACTCGGCTGGCTCTCGCCACCCTTATTGATGGCCTTGACCCTGTATTCCAGTTGAACGCCTCGCAGCTGCACTCTGGATGACGAGAATGGATTCCTGCCTGCGCGGGAATGACATTAAAGAAGGTTCTCGCGGTACCAGTCTATGGCTTTTTGCAGGCCTTAATTATAATTTTTTATTGAATATTTATACATATCAGTTAAAATGCACATATAAGCCAATGGTGTTGATTAAATGTTTTGCGGAAGGCATTGTATGGCTATCCTTAAACTGGATAAACATAACGAGAAAAAAGAAATCGAATTCGAGTTAGATTATCTTACGTCTCTTACGACCCGGCAGCGGTTCGAAATGATGTTCAGAAAAACCAAAGAAATGTTGAGTTTGCTTGGCAGAAATGAACGCAGAAAAACTACTGAAATTATTAAAAGAAAACCGGGTTAAATTTGTAATAATTGGTGCTACTGCTTTTCCTGTTCATGGCTACTCGCGTGCCACACTGGACATAGATATTTTTATAAAACCGGATAAGGCAAACGCCCAAAGAACAAAGAAGGCCCTGAAACAATTTGGATACGATGTGTCAGATGTAACTATAGATGACCTCATCACAAAGAAGCTGTTAATCCGTCAATATCTTATAGAAACCGATATTCACCCCGTTGTCAAAGGGGTGACATTTGAAAAAGTATGGAATAACAAAGTAAAGGCCCGATTTGGAAAAACCCTTGCCTGGTTTGCATCGCTTGATGATCTTATAAAAATGAAGAAAGCTGCTGCCCGCCCCAGAGACATGGAAGACCTAAAATATCTACTTAAACTCAAAAAGCAGATCCCGAAACGCTAAGCACAAATAGAATCTACACCTATCACACAAGAATAACACACGTTCAAGTTACAGAAGGTTCTCGCGATACCAGTCGATTGCTTTTTGCAGGCCTTGTTTGAATTGGATTTTTGGTTTGAAGCCGATTGTCTTTTGGGCGAGCGTGATGTCGGCGAGAGAATGTTTTATATCACCGGGGCGAGGCGGGTCATATTTCGGTTTAATATCCTTGCCAAGCAGTTCGTTAATTATAGAAATGGTCTCATTGACAGTTACGACCTGGCCACAGGCGATATTTATAACCTCGCCTTTTGTGTGTTTAGCCCTTGCAGCTAATAGATTCGCCTCCACAACATTGTCAACATATGTGAAATCCCGGCTTTGCAGGCCATCGCCAAAGACGGTCGGCGGTTTATCCTTCAAAATAGCCGTTACAAAAGCCGGTATCGCCGCGGCATATTGACTGGTTGGGTCCTGATGTGGGCCGAATACGTTGAAATAACGCAGTGAAATCGTCTCCAGGCCGAAAACCTTATAAAATACAGTGCAATAGTACTCCCCGACGAGTTTGCCTACTGCGTAAGGCGAAAGGGGCCGTGGCGGCATCGCCTCGACCTTTGGCAGTGTTGGGGTATCGCCGTAGGCTGATGAGCTTGACGCATATACGAAGCGCTTTACGCCGGCATCACGAGCGGCCAGAAGAAGCGTGAAAGTGGCATCGACACAGTGTTTATGGGTTAAGGCGGGGTCATCAACGCTGCGCGGAACCGACGGCAAAGCCCCCTCGTGCAGAACAACGTCTATATCCTTCATCGCTGAACGGGCGATTTGTTCATCGCCCATATCGGCTTGGATAAACTCGATTTTGTCGATAAAGCTATTTAGGTTACTTTTTTTGCCTGTGAGCAGGTTGTCAATAACCCTGACGAAGCAATCCTGCGAAATGAGTTTTTTGCAGATATTTGAACCAATGAATCCGGCTCCGCCAGTTACTAAAAATCGCTCCATAGAACCATCTTTTACAAAGAAATTTTATATATAGAAATAACCCCATTTTGCAAATATTGCAAAATGGGGTTCCCAGCTTCCGTATTCGCTATTGCATGCTGCTAAACTGCAGCGGTAGCAGGCTGCACTTTCTGATATCTCCGATAAGACTTGAATTGCTCCTCGAAGTAGCCGCCCTTCATAATCCTCGCGGCAAGAAGCACACAGCCGACAATTTGGGCATTTACTTCTTTCAGTTGTCCAATGGTTCTTTGAGCGGCACCTCTTCTTGTAGCAGCGGCGTTGAAAACCAAGACCGTCGCATCAGCAATCTTTGCCAGTACCTTGCTATCGCTTACCAATAGTACAGGAGGGCTATCAAGTACAACGTAATCGTAATTTTCACGTTGTTCTTTGAGCAGTTCTTTCATCTGTGTGCTGTCGAGCAGGTCAGCCGGATTGGAGGGCAGCGGCCCCGCATCCATTATATCCAATCCCTCAACACCGCTGGGCCTTATAGCATCCTGTGCCCTACACTGTCTTATTAGCACATTGCTCAGCCCAAAATCAAAATGCTCTGCTTCCAGACCCTGAGGTCCTACCTTTGGGAACAGGGTTTGTAAACTCGGACGCCTGAAGTTGGCATCTATTAACAGTACCTTCTTGTTTTCTGCAACATAGGTTGTCGCAAGATTAACAGCTACAGAGGTTTTACCATCCCCTGCTGAACCACTGCTAACAAGCAAAATTTTAGGCTCAGCAGTACCGGACAATCTCAAGTCTGTCCGAAGCTGCCTATAGGATTCACTTATAAGGCAATAAGGTGCGTGGCGAACGATATGGCAGGGATCAATTCCACGAGCTTGGTCATCTTCGACTACATCAGGAATCATGCTCAAAAGCGGAATACGCAGAAATCTGCTTACATCTCTCGGCGTGCGTACCAAGTCATTAAGTACCTCGATGAGGAAAGAAAACCCGATGCCAAGTAAAAAGCCTAATCCTGTCCCAAGTGGAAAATGAACCCACAACTTCCGAGAAGTTACCATTTCCAACGGCACCGGAGCTAATCCAACACGTTGAACCTTAGTTGTACTCGGATCATCGTGTACAATTTTTAATTTCTCAATCTGTTCCTTTATTGAATCGAGCATCACGATTCTTTCATCTCTTATCTTTAGTCGCTGCTCGAATTGTACACGGGCCATGTCGAGATCTCTTTTTTTCGCAGCTGTCTCCACTCGCAACTTCTCCATCTCCGCCAGTCTTTCCTGCATCACAACCAACTGGTCCTGCGCATTCTCGAAGTTTGCCTGGCGAGTCTGTTCTGCTATTTCTTCCCTCCTGATTCGCCTTCTCTCTTTGACTTCGTTTATAAGCTCTTGCCATTGGAGCACAATTCTATGATTTTCACCGAACTTTGTAAGTCTGCTGGCTAGTTCAGCTTCCAATAAGGCAATACGCTGAGCAAGCAGAATCAAAACAGGGTCGTTCTCTATTATATTCTCAACCTGCACGGTAATAGGGCCTGTCGCTAATTCCTCAAGATTTTTTATATCAGCTTGAAGTTGTTTTACTAACAGAGCAAGTCCGTTTTCCTGAATGCTTAAATCGTCCAGTTCCAATTCAATTGTTTGTCGATAACCATATCCTGCAGGTCTTGCCAGGTCAGTTATACCCCATGCCGTACGAACCTCACCGAGTCCTCTTTCAGCTGCATCTAATTCTCTTTGAACTCGACTTCTTTGATCGTCCAGCCTTGTCAGTTTATCAGCAATTTCTGCCCTTTTTGTACCTCCTTGCGAAGAAACAAACAAATCTACCATCTCGTTAACTATAAGTGCTGCTTCATCAGGTTTGCGACAGGACATCGATACTTCAATGTAACCAGCATCTCTATGAGCATAAGCACCAAGATAGTTGTCCAAATCCTTAATACGTTTGGCCTCATCAGCTTTTCGAACGAACCACATGGTTCGCTTAATATTATCTCTGGCGAGCAACTGCTGCAGGGTACTTTGTTGTTTTATGAGGTTGGCCAATGATAAACGGTGACCATATTGGAGATCCTTTTGTACCTGAACTGAAGTAATTTTCATAGGGTCTATTTCTATAGGTGGCAGGACTTCAATGTAAGTCGAGGCAGTATATTTTGGGAAATATTCCTTTGAAAGATACCAGGTTGCACCGCCGATTACAAAACCTAATCCGGTCAGGACAACTATCAGTAATATGTGCCGACGCAATATTCCAAATACTTCTTTCGGAGTTAACCCGGTAACCATCGGTTGCCTCAGTCCCGCCATCCTATTTATTGCCGCTGGTCTTTCTTCTACCATTTTAATCTCCAATCAGGATTCACTGTTTACTAACTATAAGTATTATATTACCTAGTACATTTCTCACGCGTGATACATCGTGTATCATGTGACGTATATCACCGCGAAAGGCGTTCCACGGCTCTTTCTATCTCTTCTCTTGTTACTTTCGACAATTTATCAGCTCCTACTTCCAATGCTTGTTTATAAGCATCGAGGGCTTGCTCTTTTGCTCCGAGTTTTTCTTTTATCATACCTAAATGCTTATATACCTCCGCAGGTGCAAGGATTCCACTCTGCTCATACTGCTGTAAGGCAGCGGCCACACGCTCAGCAGCTTCTGAAAATTTACCATTTTTATATAACACATAAGCATATGTATCCAAAAAGCCTGGATTATTCGGTCTTGCCTCAACTGCCTGTTTAGCGTACTGAAGGGCAGCGGAGAGCCTTTCGTTGTTTTCAGCAAGCATATAAGCTAAGTTATTGAGAACATTGGTATTATTCGGCATTTTAGCTAATAAACTTTCGTAATCTGCAATACCCTGCTTAAGATAATTATTATCGGAAGTTTTTTCGAAAGCCAGGGTTAAAGTCTCTACTTTTTTCACTATGTAATTAACCCCACGAGGAGTGTCAGGACCGGCTATTTCGATACATTTATCGAGATATTTTATAGCTTCAGTGTAGTTGGCATTAATATTGGCAAGATTAAACATGGTCCAGTTAGCAGCAAGTGAATCAGGGTTAGTTGAAAGCTTTTGCGTGCAGTACTTTGAAACCTCTTCAGGTCCTAGTAGTATGAACATTTTTAGCAGAATTTCAGAGGCAAGCATCTCATTTGTCTGGGCTTTGTCAACAGCTTTTCTGCAATATTCTATAGCGCCTTTTTCGTCACCGAGCTTCATCTTTGCTTCAGCTATTCTGTAAAAAGCTACGGGGGCAAGGGTGGTGCTAATGTATTTGCCGCTTTCTTCAAGAACCTTATTCAGTTTCCCTGGTTGCCAATTACTTGTGTTTGACGTTCCTGCCCCTAAGACAAGTGCTTGTAAATATCCATCAAACGCTATTATGTATTCATTATCTGGTATTTCATTGTTCAGATCATGTTTGAGATATTCTTGTTGTTTTCGCAGATATGCTTCCTTATATAGTTGCTCTGCTCTATCGAAGTCGCTCTCAGATATAGCGAATGCTCCCGCGAGATTATACCAGTACACATCATTGGGAAGTTTCTTCAGAGTATCGTCATAGAATTTTCTTAGTTCTTCTTTTCTTCCTAGTCTCAGGTATACCTGTTCAAGCAACATTCTGGCTTCTGTAGGAGCACTCGGGGAGTCAATTACATTTTTAAGCTCAGTGATAGAGTCCTCTTGCCGGCCCATTTGCAGATAAGCTCTGGCCAAGTAGAGTCTGGTGTTGGGCTCATCAGACAGTAACTTGCTCTTTTTAAGGTCAGCGATTGCTTGCTCGTAATTTGCCATCAAGAGGTTGATTTTGCCTCTTAGCTGCCATGCTATTGCATTGTTCTGGTCGCTTTGAAGAATTCGATTTACCAGTTCCATTGCCTTTTCCGTTTGTCCTTGCCTCATTAGCAACCACACCTCAAGCAGCATTGCCCTGTTTTCGTCTGGATGGCTTTCCTTGAAACTTTGCAGTTTGTGTTCGGCTTCCTTAATAAGCCCGATTTTAAGGAAGGTTTGAATTTGAAGAAGGCGGTTTTCCACGTTGTCTTGAAGTAATAAAAGTTCGTCAGAATATTTCTTTGCGGCCTCTTCATCACCGGTTTTTTCTGCAATGTATACAAGGCCTTTAACCACATTGGCGTCTTTTGGATTACTCTCGTGCGACTGCTTTAAAACTTCCATAGCTTTTTCAAATTGCCCACTCTGAAAATAATGCCTCCATAGTAGTACCTCCTCTTTCGATTCTTGTAATATCTCCTCGGCCTTTTCCTCCATCCCCCTGGCACGATAGTATTCTGCATAGCCTCTAAGCATTTCTTTATCGCTTGGGTCCATTTTCTTGGCTTGTTCAAAGGACTCAGTTGCAAGAGCAAACAGAGCTTGCTTTCGTTCTGCATCCATCTCTTCAATGGCTAATTTTGTTGATAGCTGCCCAAGTCGTACAGCGTTATGAACATTTGGAGCGGCTTTTTGTATATTCTGCCGAATTAGCAATGCTCTAATGGGCTGCGTCTGGCTTATATAATCAACGTAAAAGCTAAGTAACTCTAAATCGTTTGGATTCAACATCCGTGCCATCTCTAAAGCAGTTGCGGCTTCAGTTATTTTCTCAGGCGGTATATTATCGCCAAGCTTTTGATTGCGATGGTACAATGTAACCGCCAATACTTTTGCGACAGTCCCATCCAGAGGATTCAGAGATACTGCTTTCTGAACATCCGCAATAGATGCGTGCTCATTTCCAAGTTTAGCATTGACACCGCTTCTTATCGTATAAACACGTGAAAACAGGGGTCTTTGCTTCAGACAATCATCGAGCTTTGTCAATGCGCTTTTAAAATCTTCCTTAGTTATATCAAGGCGAGCTGCAAAAACCTGGCCTTGACACTTATCGAGATTGTTACTTTGAGCCGTTTCTACGACTTGCTCTGCCAGTTTCCAATCTTTCATTCTAACTGCTACATCAAAAAGATAGTCTGCAGCAATGAACTGCATGTTTGTTTCTTCCGCTTGTTCAAAAGTTAACCTTGCAGTGGTGCTCTGCTGCGGAGTTTGTGTTTTAAGAACTTTTTTAAATTCTGCAGCAGCTTCCTCTAGTTCGTCATTATTTCGATAAAATAATCCAAGGTTAAGAGCCCGAAGGGTCGGGTCAGAAATATTCGATAGAACATGCTCCTCTATCTCTTTACGCTTTTGCTGCGAAACATTTCCAGGTTCGGGTTCAGAAAGTATTTGCTTATAGACCAGAACTGCGGTATTATCAGGAAAACATTGCAGACATCGTTCAACTAAATCCTTGGCCTCGTTTATCTGACCCTGCGATATGTAATCTGCGCAAAGATTAACAACTGTCGCTGGTTGAACATAATTTGGTTCAATTAACAGTAACTTTCGCACTAATTCTGTTGTGAGCTGTCTGTAACTATTCAGTTCCTTTTCCATTAACTGCACAGACGCCTTTATCTTTTCTGTTTCTTTTTCTCCGGACTTTGTTGGCTGATACAAAATAATGTTTGTGCTTTCTTCCATTTGCTTTCGATTTATAGCTGCTTTGAGTTGGTTCATCTTGGCTTGTGCTATCATTAGATTAAAGTTAATTGCATTCGGGTCGTTCGGCTTGAGTTTGGCCAATTCTTCTTCAGCCTCGTCGAATTGCTCTGCGCCGATATAAGCCTTAATGCGAAGCGTTCGGCTTCTCTCATTAGAACCGAAAGTTTCCTCAAAAGAACTTATGTTAGATATGGCCACCGTCCAAGCATTGACTTTCAGAAGAACCTCCACATAATCTAAGGCCGCTTCGGGTTTGGTTTGGGTAATATTTGCTTGCAGTGCGCTTACTAGAAATTCCATAACTGCACCAACTTCAGAAGTGTCCCTAAAAATCTTCGCAAGAGTATAGGAAAGTTGTGCATCTTGCCTTGCGGATGCTTTAAGTTGTTCGTAGGCTGCATATAGCTTTCTGATGGCGAGTTCTCTATTTCCCTTTGTAAGATCGAGCATTCCACGCCATTTGATAACCTGTGGCTCTTCACCACTTCCGAGTATCTGCTCAATCTCGTGCACCGCTTGCTCGGCATCTCTTAGCCAAACTGCAGTTTCCGACTCTGTTCTCACCTCACAAGGCTCAAGTATCTGCCCGATATAACATTTTGCGAGAAAGATATATAATGAGGCCCTGTTTACTTTGTTTGCCCAGTTACGCGGACCACCTTTCTCCTGTGTGTCTGGCATACTAAGCGCATTCTTTGCCGTTTCTATCGCTTTATAGATATCTGATTCTTGCCCGTAATAACAAAATCTGCGATAGTACAAGTTTGCTGCATTCATTGCGTAAATCACATTTTTTTTGTCCAATCTAAGTGCCTCTTCAGCTGCCTCAGTAGCTTTATCAAGATCTTTATAGCCTATCCTGAAATCAGAATAGTATCGAGAAATTGCCGCAAATGCTTTTGCACTGGAAGGGAATTTGTCTGAAAGTGATAAAAATTCTGGTTCGACTGATTGAACTTGTTCCTTGCCAATCTTCCGAGCCAGCAAAAGCTTCAATGATAAGAGATTGATATGTGCTTTAGGGTCATCCCCTGCAATTTTAATCGCTTCCTCTGAAAACATCTTGGCCTGTTCAATAGCTTTGTCTTGTCCCCCAATGTCACCTCTTGAAGCGAGTATATCTCCCTTTGTAAGGGCTGTCCGCGTTAAATACCAATAGACATCAATGTTATCTGGTTCATATTCCCGTGCCTTTGTCAAATCGTCCATCGCTTGAGCAAGCAATTCGTCAGGGCTGGTTACTGCCCCCAGCCGTGCCACTTCGAGATTGGCTCGACCTCTAATTAAATACAGACATGGACCCAAGCGCTGGTCACCAGCCCATATTTTCGGCATTCCAAATGTTTCCAATTTGGAAGTGTATTCCATAAATATATCTGCATTCTTTGCTGCCTCTATAAATTCTGACGCCTTATCGCGAACCTCCTGCCAAACTTGATTTACACCACTATCAGCCATTATATAGAAGTACTTCAACTCCCCAAATCGGGCTTTCGCATTCTTTGAGTCTGTCCTGACTACCTGCTCCAAGCACCCCAGCACATAGCGCCATTGGTCAGTGTCGGTATACCTATCCATTTGGATATACATACCCACGAGCTTGAAAAGAACCTCTATTTTGAGTGAGTCGTCCTTTGCTTGGGCACGCGCCTTATGATAGCTGCGCTCAGCTCTCTGATACTCTTGTATTTTTATACTCTCGTCTGTTGCCTCATTAGCTGCTCTCATTGCTGCATCACCCTCTTTAACGAACTTTTCCGGGTCTCGTGTCTGACGCAGAATTACCAGGATTAAAATCACCATCACGATGGCAAGAACCGCCGAGACAATAAGTGCAACTTTTTTATTTAATCTCTTCTTAGCCATAAATTTTTCCCTTCACCCGGTTTGCCGGGACAAAAACCCGCAATTGTACATATCATCTTTTTCATACTTTTACTGATGATTTGTAAGTTTGGGCGCTATTTTGCGACGTATCGCATAGTAGGCACTTGGACAGAACAAATGATGCCCTATAATTAGGCACCCCCAACGAAAGTGGGCATTTAGGGGGCCCGTTACTTGCTACAAATCCGTCTATATACACCAATTTATTCACCCCTATCCTCCTTTTTTCCAGTCAGGCCAATACTTTGCCTCCAAAATAGGCAAAATTACGCCTAAAAGTTTTTGGCTTGTTGCAAGGGCTTCTTCTCCATTTATTATAACAGAGCTCTGATTAAAAACCAACTCAACTTTACAAAAGTACGAGAATTTCCCAAATATGTTCTTATTTAGCGTTATTCGGGCCTTTCCCCTGCTATCCGCATATTCTCCATTGACTCTGAAAAAATACAGGACTGGGAACTGCCATTTGCTTCGCCAGGGACTGAAATTCGTGGTACCAAAGACTATGTATTTGCCTCGAATGCTTTTTGCGAAACCGGCATTATTGTTTATTTCAAAGGTAATACTATCTTCCAACCCAAAGAGCCTATTTTTTATCTTCTGCCAAAAAGATATAACCCTATCTCCTGAAGCCATCCTTTGGAAGCCCCCACCTGTGTAGCATTCTTCCGGCACATGCGGTACCTTATCAGGAAGCTCATAATAAGTAATAAATAATAGCAATTTCCGAACAGCACTGTCAGATGATACATCAGTATCTTCCAGAACCCATTGGATGTAATCTTGCGTACCAAGCTCTTTAACGATCTCTTCGTTTCCTATTTTGGTTTTCGATATTACTTTATAAGGGCTTAAATCCTCTTCATCCAAAAGGTCTAAAGGTTTTTTCAATGGTAAGGGTTCTTTATCTGGAATTGCCACGCCTAATATCGGCTTAATAACCAGTTCGCTGGTCGCAAGGACTGCAACGCAAATCAAAAAGGCCGGCTGAAAATAAACTCGCATATTATGCCCCATACCCTGCCTCACGAATTACTCTTTCGAATCACAATATCCTCTGAAACTGCTTGTTCTTCTTCGATAAGCAGCCCAGACATAAACCATGCAAGAAAACCATATAAGCCGAACGCTAATGGAAGCATCGCCAGCCCGAGCATATCGTGATAAATACCCTGAGTGTACTTGGGATGTAACAGCACGTAAATGAACCCCGTTACTGTTACGCGTACGATGTTGCAGAGTATCGCTATCGGAATTGTGCTGGCTAAAAGGATTATTCGCTGCCATGTAGGCCTGTAATGCAGATATGCCATAGCGACGCCGAGGGCCAAAAAAGCCATCAGCAATCGCATCCCACTGCAGGCCTCGGCCACATCAAGGGAAGGTTCTAAGTGCTGACCCTTATAAAACATATCTATCACAACACCGCTGGCCGTAGCTTCCATTTGAGGGGCCAGGTTCAACAATGCAGTTGCTATGGTTGCGGCAAGCTTTCTCATCGGCATAGTCAGCCCAACATAAAATCTCTGAGGCAATGGTACAGCAAATACTATAAAACCAATCGGTAGCCAGGTATACCTAACCAGACGCCAGCCGCCCAGAAATAATGCAATCGCTCCGAGCACTGCTATCGCAGAAATGACGCGAAAGTATCCATACCCGGATGGACTGATTATGTTGAAAAAATAAAACGAAATCCCGCAAATAAGAAAAAACAGCCCCAGATAATTAGGCCTCAACTCGTTATTGTGAACGGAACGGAGAACCTCTTCCTTTTTTTGATTGATGAAGTACAAACTAAAAAGCGGGATTAAAAAACCATGCGACCAGCTGCTGTCTGTAAGCCATTTGTGGACAATAGTTCCAATCTCATCGCGGAAAAGATAGTAAAATACCCCCCCTATTATCAATATCTTAATGTAATTATGCAGCCCAAGCTCACGCCAACCTTGCTTTTGCAAGGGCGCACCTACTTCGGTCTTTTCTGGAGTGGGAGAAACAGTATTGTCCACCATACATACTATGAACTAAAAGATAAAAAACAAAAGTATAACTGTAGTAACCCACAGTTTTATGCTTTTAGCTTTAAACTATATTTCTACCAATGCCAGCCGGAGGGGAATGGTCTGCTGGTACCATAGTCTCTATCTGCAAAGTTACGATCATAAATGAATCCAAACCCATAGGTGGCCCTAAACGCATTTCGTAAAACAGCACGCCATATTGATGTTGGGTGTGTTCCAACATTGATTAAATCATTGGGCTTAATAAAGAAGTCAGGCTGCTCACCACTGGCAATTTTATCCAAATCGACCATCACGATCTCCTCTTTATCCCCGCCGATTCTCCTTATTACCTCACAACGCTTCGGCCAAGCCAACGCACTCAAACCACCTGCTGCGGCAATAGCCATTTTCAAGGTCATTGGTCGGCCAGTCATATTAATGTATCCTTGAAAGTTGGTATGACCCATTATACAAAATTCACCGATGAGGTTAACAGGAACAATGATACTATCACCAGGTTTTATTATAACATTGTATCGGGGGTTACAGCTAATCAGTTTATCGACCGGAATCTTTATAACTCGCGTCTCTTTTCCAAAAGTCCACTCGAAACTTGGTTCCACCAATTCCCCGGGCATCTCAACTACTTCTCCTGGTTCAAATCTTGGCTCAAATTCGATGGCTGGCCTTGGCAACTCGGGCCTAACAGGTGGACCAACTTGAACTGGAACCCATTTGCCGTCCTGAAATATCCACTCAATACGTCCGCCTTCCCCCCCCTCTATTTTTTCCGGAACGATTGGCTCGATGGTTGGTTCCGGTGTGCCTTCCGTAAAATCTATCAGTTCTTCTGGTTCTTCTATTGTCCATGGTATCTCTGGAGCAACCGGTTCGCCAAATGATTTAAGTGCTTCTTCGATATCTATTGGTTCTTCGAGCGCCTCCGGAGCAGACGGCTCAGCGAATAATTCCTGTCTTTCATCAACACCTATTCGCTCACGCTCATCCATCTTTTCCTGGCGAGCCCGCTCGGTCAACGTCTTCAATATGTCCTGAATACTTACTGGCTTGTCCGTTCTCTCTGAATCAGTAATTTCTAAAGACGGTTCTGGCATCTCTTGGGGTTCTTTCCACTGCTCCGGTATCTGTTGGGGTTCTTTCCATTGCTCCGGTATCTGTTGGGGTTCTTTCCACTGCTGTTCGCGATTGCGTGTTGGTTTAACCTTTTCCGGCCAGACTATATCGGTAACATCTCTACCCATTCCCAGCTCTGCGGAAGATATAACTACTTTACTTTCGGGCCATTGATGTTGTGCCAGAGGTGTTATTACCTCCAGAAACTCATTTTCCGGTTCGTACAACTCCTCCGGCTCAGTAAGCTCTGGCTGAAGCATTTCTGGCTTGGTTGTCTCCGGCTCGATCGTTTCAAGCTCCATTGTCTCAGTCAGCATAGCCCCGTCCCTTGCATGACGAAAAATATAAATATAACTTACGTTAAATTGACGGGGACCACCTGATTGCGCTAGCGCTTCTGTTAGCCGATAATCATATCGTGGAATGACATATCGGCCCGGACGTGTCAAACCATCACCCAATATTGCATAGGTACGACGTTCCGAGCCAACCAAAACCACGCCAACTGACGGGTCTATCAATTTACTCGGCGAAAGAATTTGCTTTATCTCCTCTTCAAGTTGTAACTCAGATAATCCTCCTGCCTGAATTACCCCGACATCCGGTATTGATATCTTTCCGGTCTCGGTAACGATATAATCGTTTGTAGTTACAATGCCTTCTTGATACAGCTCATAAATTGATATCCTTATAGTATCACCGGAGCTAAATACATAATCAGCCTCAAGCACCTTGGTATCTTCCGGTCTTGGCTCTTCTGCTCCCTCCCAGATTGGCGGGTCTTCCTCAGCAACACCTAATGTATCCAATATTACATTGACAGCCGGGGTAGGCCGAAACCTGCCGATTTGTGTCGGGTCAAAAAACTTGTTGCCACAACCGGATGAAAGAGTCAGAAGTAAAAGGTAAAAAGTACAAAATATAATGAAAAACGCTTTGCCTTTTTTTGAAGTTTTTATCCTTTTCATGGCATAAAATCCTAAAAAACACCGAGCCTTCAGAAGAGCTCTAATCTGTTAATAAACCACTTGCTCGATGAAATTTATCGGTTCAATACCCTTGCTGCTTAACTTTTTTTAGCTATGACAAAGGCAATATCATAGAGAAATTTAATAATGTTTTTAATACAGCCCAAGAAAAAGTAACATTCCGAAGAACGCTTTGAATCAAACAAACAATGTAGGACTAAAATAAGGTTTTATATCCGTCACAACTACAGATTTATAAAGCAGTTATGGAATCAACAGGAATTTGTCGTAAATTTGTTGGACTGCAGCTCATTTATTATACAATGCCGATTATTTTCTTTTTGTTTTTTAGACAGAGGATTTGTACATTGCTGTTGCTTATTTATGCCCGATAATTATCGCAATATCAGTACAGGCAAAATCGCTAATTTTGCTGAAAAAAGTAGGGAAATGCCAATAAAAATTGCTTAAATCGTGAACACTTGAAGATTCTGGGTATGAGGTATGCAAATAGAAGGTTTGAATGCAACCTGAAGTAGGAAACTCAAGCTTTTAAATATGATTCTTTTGAATAGACTATGGGATTCAAGATATATGCAGTTTGCCTGTGTTGCTAAGGCAAAATATAGTTCATGAAGATGGTTTTCAAAACGAACCCAACGAAAACACGAGTCATAGCTTTCTATCTTCCCCAATTCCATCCTATTCCGGAAAACGATGGTTGGTGGGGTAAAGGATTCACTGAGTGGACAAACGTTGCAAAGGCTCGTCCACTGTTTAGGGGCCATTATCAGCCGCACCTGCCAGCTGACCTTGGTTTCTATGACTTACGTGTGCCAGAGACGAGAGCAGCCCAAGCAGCAATAGCAAAACAGTACGGCATAGAGGCCTTCTGTTATTGGCATTACTGGTTCGGGGATGGTGAACGTATTCTTCAACGGCCGTTTGATGAAGTGTTGAGAAGTGGGGAACCAGATTTCCCATTTTGTTTAGGGTGGGCGAATGAGACATGGACTGGCATACCGCACGGATCACCAAAAAGGGTATTGATAGAACAGAAATATCCTGGCTGGCAGGATTATCAGCGGCATTTTGATTTTCTTTTGCGAGCATTTTCCGATCGACGCTATGTACAGGTGGATGGAAAGCCTCTTTTTTTAATTTATCATCCACAACATATTCCGGAATGCCGAAAGGTAATGGAACACTGGAGGTATCTTGCGATGAAAGCAGGTTTGTCCGGGCTACATTTGGTTGCCCAGGCGCCAGACGCAGAATGGAATCCGTCAGAGCATGGATTTGACGCTGCGACAATTTTGTTTAGGCTTTCACCGCCGCCTATGTTTATTCAGCGATTACGCCGAAAGGCGGAAAAAAAACATCTTTTGGGAGCGGTGATAAGGCGACTTATTAGTAAGCCCCTCCACGTATATCATTATCGAAAGGCAATAAAATATTTCGTCAAGCATAATGTGAACTGGGAATATTACCCTATGGTTTTACCGAATTGGGACAACACGCCAAGAAGTGGGCGTGATGGAGTCGTGCTAGTGAATTCTACTCCTGAGTTATTCAGATATCATTTGCGAGATGCTTTGGCGGCAGTGCAAGGATATGCAACAAATCACCGAATTCTATTCCTGAAGTCCTGGAACGAGTGGGCAGAAGGAAATCACTTAGAGCCGGACATAAAGTTTGGGTATCGGTATCTGGAGGTCATTCGAGATGAAATTACAGAGTCATCAGTATAGACAAAATCGCCAATTTCGCAGAAAAAAATATAGGAAATGCTGATAAAAACTGCTTAAGTTGTGATTACTTAAATTGTCTTCATTCTTTGTATGTATGATTTGTTTGGCAGGTTCTATTTGAAATTGATTTCGGCAAGATGCTGCAGAAAATTACCCCTGGCATCGGTTATGGATATCTCGACCTTAGTAGGAGCCAGGACATCTTTCTTGTCGATCTCAGTATAGTCATAGCCACGAATCAACAAAAATTTTTTATCTTTGATACCCTCAAACCAAATTGTGTCCACAAAAGAATCCTCTTTGTTTTGGTAGAAAACCACATTAGATAAATATGGCTCGGCAGGCATCGTATCAAGCTGCATATCGCGGGTAAATGTAGTTCGCTGAATCGGATAATACCACAGTCCTTTCATCTTAACCGGCATAGACATTTTGGTAAAGACAACAGCGTCATCTAAAAAACGTACCGGCGCTGTTGTTATCATAAGTACTGATTCTGCAAAATCGCGATAAAATCCCACAAGCGGTGAGATGTCATTTTGCTTATCCCCCTTTAGTATGCTGAATTGCCCTTTTGACAATTGCCAGACGAACTTATTTAGCGGCTCTTGGGCTGAAACCCGAATGGAATTCGACAACGGGTAAATCTCGTAATGATGCTCTGTCAGGTAGAAGCCGCCATTAGGTTCTGACAAGGTTACCACACAGTCGAATTCCAGCTTTTTTGCTCTTGCCCACGCCTGACGTCCGCCGGTAGCTTCAATCGCAGCAGTTGCGAAATCCGCAATGACAAAATTAGGGTCGGTCAAACGTTGATAAACCAATCCATTCTCTATCTCACATCCTACAAGAATAAAACCTGTCAAAAAAACAAGACAGCTTATTTTTAAGTATCGATTAACCATTTTATTTTTGCTCGCATTTCAAATCAGCTAATTGCTCCATCAAAGCATATCTTTGGGCAGCGTCCTGACTGGCAAGTTTCATCAATTCCGCTGCCACTTCCGGTTTGGACTGTTTTAGAGTTCGATATCGGTTTTCGCCGTAGGCATATTCTGCAAAATCAAACGTGGGTGGTTTCGAATCGAGCTGCAGGGGATTTTTGCCCTGCTCTTTCAGTCGCGGGTCGAATCTGTAGAGCGGCCAGTGACCGCTGGCGACCGCCTGCTTCTGATGCTCGTAACCGTTGACAAGGTTATAACCGTGAGCGATACAATGAGCATAAGCGATTATAAGCGAAGGCCCGGGATACGCCTCTGCCTCGACAAAGGCCTTGACTGCCTGATTAGAATTCGCACCTATAGCTACCTTAGCTACATAGATATTGCCATAGACAAAAGCAAGAAGTCCCAGGTCTTTTTTCGGCCTTGGTTTTCCCGCTGCCGCAAATTTCGCTACCGCTGCTCTTGGAGTGGACTTTGACATCTGTCCGCCTGTATTAGAATACACTTCCGTGTCTAACACCAGCGCATTGACATCGACCCCGCTGGCCAAGACATGGTCCAGCCCGCCATATCCGATATCGTAAGCCCATCCATCACCGCCAAGAGCCCAGACGGATTTCCGCACAAGATAATCTGCAACGCTCAGCAACTGCTTGCATTCCGGGCAGTTACTTTTCTTGCACTGCTCTTTGAGCTTATCCACCCTGGCTCTCTGCTGTTCAATAGCATCTTGCTCCGGCTCATTTGCCATTGCAGCCGTTCGGATCTCTTCTGCCAGTTTCGCATCGACACAGCCCTTGGCTGTTACTTTACCTAACAGCTCAAGTGAGCTTTCTTTGAATTTATCAACTGTCAGCCGCATACCCATTGCAAACTCGGCGCTATCCTCAAACAGGCTATTACTCCAGGTAGGTCCCCTACCGTCTTGCCTTTTCGTATAGGGCGTCGTTGGCAGATTTCCGCCGTATATCGATGAGCAGCCGGTTGCATTTCCAATATAGGCCCTGTCTCCAAACAGTTGTGTCAGCAGTTTTACATAAGGCGTTTCTCCACAGCCGGCACAGGCGCCGGAATACTCGAATAACGGCTGAATCAGCTGACTGCCTTTTACTGTACCCGCTTTGAAAAGCTTTGGGTCTGTATTTGGAATCGACAGGAAGTATTTGTAATTCTCACGTTCCTTCTCACGAAGCGGCTCCTGCAAAACCATATTGATTGCCTTTCGGCCGGTCGGCTTTTTGCTTTCGTCTTTTTCTTCCGCAGGGCATCTGGCTACGCAGGCGCCGCAGCCGGTGCAGTCCTCCGGTGCCACCTGGACGGTAAATTTCATACCGGCGTAATCCTTACCTTTTGCATCTGCACTTGTAAACGTTTGCGGTGCATCTTTGACGTACTTTTCATCGTATGCCTTTATTCTTATAGCAGCATGTGGACAGACCAGAGAGCACGTCCCGCATTGAATACAAATATCCGGTTCCCACTTTGGTATACTTACGGCAATATTGCGTTTTTCGTACTGGGTAGTGCCGGTCGGAAATTTCCCATCAGCCGGCATCTTACTCACAGGCACTTTGTCCCCGCGAAATGCTATAAGCTCACCCGTAACCTCTTTGACAAAATCCGGGGCATCGTCCGGGACCGGCGGACGCATCTTTATCTTGCTGGTTACCTTATCAGGAACTTTAACTTCATAAATCCTTTCCAAAGCGCCCTCAACAGCGGCGTTATTCATCTCAACGATTTTCTCTCCCTTTTTACCGTATGTTTTTCTAACAGCATCTTTGACGGCCTCAACCGCTGTATCCTGTGAAATAACATTGCTTATCTTGAAAAAGGCAGTCTGCATAATTACATTGATTCTTGGCCCCAGGCCGATTTCCTGCGCAAGTGAGATTGCATCAATGACGTAGAACTTCAGCTTTTTCTCAATTATCTGTTTTTGTACTTCCTGCGGTAAAGCGTCCCACACTTCATCCGGGCCGTGACTGCTGGTCAGTAAAAACGTTGCGCCCGGACGGGCAGACGAAAGCATATCATATTTTTCAAGAAAGCTGGGGTTATGGCAGGCAACAAAATCAGCTTTGCCTACAAGGTACGGCCTGCGAATAAGCTCCGGGCCAAACCGCAGATGCGATATGGTCATTGCACCGGCTTTTCTCGAATCATAAACAAAGTAGCCCTGGGCAAAATTATCCGTTGACCCACCGATGATTTTTATGGAGTTTTTATTTGCACCTACTGTACCATCAGCACCGAGGCCATAGAACATACCGGAGAAAAACTTGCTGCCCTCAATATCGAAGGATTCATCGACCTCCAGACTGGTATTGGTCACGTCATCAATGATACCTACGGTAAAACCATTTTTAGGTTTTTCAGCATCGAGGTTATCAAAGACGGCTTTTACCATAGCAGGCGTAAAATCCTTCGAGCCAAGACCATATCGCCCCCCAACTATCAGCGGGTATTTTTCAAAGGAACTTTCACCCAGCCTCATCGCTTCGCCGATTGCGGTGCGAACATCCAGGTATAATGGCTCACCGAGTGAGCCGGGCTCTTTCGTTCTGTCTAATACCGCGATTTTCTTTACGCCTTTCGGTAGAGCAGCGATAAAGTTTTCTCTGCTGAACGGTCTATAAAGTCGTACCTTTATTACGCCGACCTTTTCGCCTTTGGATGCCAGATATTCTACTGTCTCGTGGGCGGTATCTGCCGCCGAACCCATCATAACGATAACTTTCTCCGCATCGTCGGCACCAACATAATCAAACAAATGATAACTGCGCCCTACGAGCTTTGCGAATTTATCCATCGTTTCTTGAACAATCTGTGGCGTAGCTAAATAGTATTTATTTACCGTTTCCCTGCCCTGGAAATACACGTCGGGATTCTGTGCGGTGCCGGAGATTTGCGGCCTGTCTGGTGTCAGCGCCCTGGCCTTATGCCTGGCTACAAGCTCGTCATCGATTATGGACCGCATATCATCGAGTGTAAGCTCCTCTACTTTTTGGACCTCATGGCTGGTCCTGAAGCCGTCAAAGAAATGCAAAAAAGGCACCTGCGAAGCCAGAGTAGCCTGCTGTGCGATTAGCGCAAAATCCATAACCTCTTGTATGTTACAGGAGCTAATCATACCAAAGCCGGTCTCGCGACAGGTCATCACGTCGGAGTGGTCCCCGAATATCGATAGTGCCTGACACGCCAGCGAGCGCGCAGAGATATGAAAGACGGTAGGCAGCAGTTCCCCCGCTATCTTATACATATTGGGTATCATTAGCAAAAGTCCCTGTGAAGCTGTAAAAGTCGTCGTTAGAGCACCGGTCGCCAATGCTCCGTGCACCGCCGCTGCTGCACCGGCCTCCGACTGCATTTCTGTAACCGAAGGAATCGTACCCCATATATTAGGTTCGCCGTTGGCCGACCTTTCATCGGCAATTTCTCCCATAGATGAGCTTGGAGTAATCGGATATATTGCAATAACCTCGTTCGTAGCGTGGGCTACATATGACGCTGCTGTATTGCCATCGATTGTAACCATTCTGCGTTTCATAACTTACCAACCTTCCATTTTATTAAATAAAATCAAGTGTTTTTTCCAGATACCAGCAAACTATTGTTGCCTTAGGGCGCTTAATCCGCCTGCGGCGGGCTCCCTACATCGCGAAACACTTTTTATACTACTTTTTATCCAGTTAGACAATATAAAACTATACAGATTCAATACTAAAAAATGGCGTTGAGCCGCCTATTTCTCTGGCACAATTTGCATAGAAATGGAATTAAAGAATATGGAGTCCTCGTTACCTGTATGCGCGGACACAAGCTTCACAAGGAGAGGTATTGAACAAGGAATACTAAATGCTTAACCTATAAGACACGACACTACAGAAGTATAATCTCGAATCACAAACCCGGAGGCATTAGCCACGAACTTATTCTGTGTACCAGTTGGCTTTGAGGTTGCTGTGGTCCATAAGGATTTGCAGGTCGTTCATATCAATCGTGCCATCCGTATTAATGTCTCCGAGCAAATAAGATTCTGACGATTTATTATCGGCCAGCAAATTGTTAAGCAAAATCGCAAGGTCTGATTCGTTAACGATACCATCGGCATTTAAGTCATACCAAAAGATACTATCATCTTTCTTTCCATCGCTGACACTTGTCTGACGACAGTCAAGATTCCAGGCCAAGCCGTATTGCAGTTCAACTGTCCCGAGCTTACTGTCGAAGGACTGATTCTCGGTTATATCTTCTTGTTTTTCATCACTGATAGAAAGGACAATTTCATAGTTGGTGTAGTTAGCATCCGCAGCGGCGTAAATATGTTCAACGTTGTCAACGCTGCTGTCACTATAATCGAGCAGATAATCGTTGTTGGGGTCATCAATGTCAACAGCCCAAAGCTCAAGCCGAAAGTCAGCGTCTTTATCGGGTAATGGTTCAAAAGGGTAAGAGCTGCTGTAGTGTTTGTTCCAGGTAGCGGTTACAGTAATGAATTTATCTTCAGGCTCTTCGAGTGTGATTTTGTAGATGTTTTGCGGTGTATCGTTCGTATCCAGCCGGTTTAAATCCCAACCGGTCGTCGGGCAATCGCCGGGTTTGTTTTGACCGGCGATTAGATTTTCATAGGCACCAACGGCATTTAACATACCTGCACCCTGAATATAGTCCAGTGGGACAAGATGGTCATCATCTAATGTTAGTCTGCCTTTATGCCAGAAGGGAAGTTTCGTTGCAGAATTTAGCAAAATAGCTTTCATTACGCAGTTTCCACCCTCTGGTGAGACAGCAGAGTTGAGGTTCGGGTCATGTTTGGCTTTTTGCACAAGCAGGCCGATTGCTCCTGCGACCGTCGGCGTCGAGAAGCTTGACCAGTCACCGGTCGGTTCATAGCGGTTAGGGTCATTTGCATCAGCCACTAAGTGGTTGCCGGGTGCAACGATGTCTGGTTTACATCGTCCGTCGCCGGTTGGGCCAAAACTGGAATTCTCCGGGTAGGCCAGAGCGAAATGCGCCAGATTAGCTGCAAGATTTTCAGTATCTACTGAAGCAAGCACACCAACGCCAATAACATTTGCTGCCGCACCGGGATAAAGGACCGGGTCGTTAGTATTCAAACCGTTGCCTATTCCGGCCACGATAATAAGGCCGTGGTGTTCTGCCAAAGATTCAATGCCTCTTGTCCACCAATATTCATACTGGCTGCCAATGCCGGCGACCACAATATCAACGTTCGGTGGTGAGTAAGATAACACGTTATTGGTAAGGAAATGCCAAAATTCATAAACCTCGGCTTGCGCCTGTGGTGCTGCGCCTTGATAATAGAATTGTCCCAGCTTGGAGTTAAATGCGGCTGAGTCCTCACCAAACAATATAGAGCAAATAGCAGTTGAATGGGGTGAAATTCCAGCTGGCAGCTCAGCGTTGTCGTGAAAGCCAAATTTCGCAGTTCCGAAGCAATTATGCCGGATATTTGGTCGGTAATCGTTTTGTGGCTCTCCATCGATATAAGTAATACTTCGACAGATGACGGCAAATCTGACGCCGGAGCCCGTTAAACGAGGTTCTATTAGTCTTAAGGCGTAGATTCCGGCGTGATTTAGACCTTGCGGTTGCAGCCGTAGGCCTTCAGCCAGCCCCTCGGATGGGCGGGCTTCAACTCCGGCAGCAGTGCTCGTAAGTTCCAACAAAGCTACCAGAAAAACCGTTAGGAACAAACCGGACATCTTTTTAGTAGGTTGTACCATCCCATAACTCCGAAGGTCGCAGCAATAGCCAAAAAAGCAAAATTGCACCGAATTCCTACCTAATATAATAGCAAAAAAACAGCCAATTTTCAAGTAGATTATCCGGCTGTTCTTCGCAAAAATAGCGTTTTTAGCACTAAAAAGTGCATCACCAAAAAACTAATTTACAAATCTTGCCTTTACGGAGCGCAATTGCTATACTCTGAGCAATATTTCGGTTCTATTTGACTCAAGGTTTGCCACAATTATGAAAGTAATTCTAAATTCCAAACAGATAGAGAAAATTCTCAACGACCTGACAAGTCGTATTGTATCTGAAATCCCGCCTGGAGTGGATATTGCTGCAATTGGCATCCGTAGCAGGGGAGAGGTTCTCGCACAGAGGTTATCAAGCCGATTATCCAAGAAAATGGACAAAGATATCCAGTGCGGGACCCTGGATATTACCCTTTATCGTGACGACCTGAATTCGCCACAAGGTACTGCTCAACCACAGGTTCGGACTACCGAAATCGGCTTCGATATAGACGACAAAATCATAATTTTGGTTGATGATGTTTTACATACCGGCCGTTCAGCACGCGCAGCAATGGACGCCCTTATAGATTTAGGCAGACCCAAGGCGATACGGCTTGCAGTTCTTGTTGATAGAGCCGGCAGAGAATTTCCGATACAGGCCGACTACGCCGGCTACAAATCTGATGTTACACCCAGCGAATTAGTGCAGGTTTTTTTTACCGAGTCTGATGGTAAAGAAGAAGTTGTCATAGAATAATATCGAAATACGATATACAAAACTATGGCGTTAATGAGAAAAAACAAACAGTTCAAATGGCATCACAAGCACTTACTTGGGCTGAGAGAATTAAACGCCGAGGAGATTACATATATTCTTGACACAGCTAAGGGCTTTGAGCAGATAAGCACCCGGTCAGTAAAAAAAGCACCGCCTCTACGCGGTAAGGTCGTTGTTAATTTATTCTTCGAGGACAGCACTCGCACACGCACCAGCTTTGCCCTTGCGGCAAGCAGATTGAGCGCGGATGTTATAGAATTTACTCAGAAAGCAAGCTCCATCAGTAAAGGCGAGACGCTATTAGATACGGCGAGGAACTTAGAAGCAATGGGAATCGATATAGTCGTAATTCGCCACGGCGCCGGCGGCGTGGCGAAATTTCTGAGCAGAAACATCAATGCCTGTGTAGTCAATGCCGGTGACGGGTTCTGCGAGCATCCTACGCAAGGGCTTTTGGATGTTTATACGATTCGCAAAATCAAAGGAACTCTGGAGGGTTTGAAGATAGCGATTGTCGGTGATATTGCACACTCGCGAGTTGCCCGCAGCGATATGTGGGCGATGACAAAACTCGGTGCCGAGGTCATATTTGTCGGTCCGCCTACACTTATACCGGCACAGGTAAACAAATTGCCCGTCAGCGTAAGTTATTCGCTTGACGAGGTTATCGAAAAGGTTGATGTGATAAATATGCTGCGGATCCAGTTTGAACGGCTGGGCGGCAATCCTTTTCCTTCCATACGGGAATATTCTCACTACTTTGGACTAACTGTGGAGCGTATGAAAAGGGCAAAACCTGATATTCTGGTTATGCACCCCGGCCCGATTAATAGAGGGCTGGAGATGGAAAGCGAGGTGGCAGACGGGGCAAATAGCGTTATCCTTGAGCAGGTAAAAAATGGTCTTGCTGTCAGAATGGCTGTCCTGTTTCTGGTTAATCAGGCAGCAGCACAGCAGACATAAAAAGCAAAGCGATGTGAATGATGGGCTCTGAGCTTCTTATAAAAAATGGGCGGGTTATAGACCCTGCAAATGGCATCGATAAAAAATGCGATGTGCTTATTGTCGATGGGAAGATTGCCGGTGTTGGCAAAATTGAAAAATCTGCACAGAATACTGTCGATGCCACTGATAAACTTGTGGTGCCGGGCCTGATTGATATCCATGTTCATTTTCGCGAGCCGGGAGACGAAGAAGAAGAGACGATAGCAAGCGGCTCAGCGGCCGCTGTCGCAGCAGGTTTTACATCCGTGGTCTGCATGCCGAATACCAACCCCCCTATCGAAAACGAAACCGATGTCGAATATATTCATCGAAAGGCCAGACAGGCAAGAAAAACCCACGTCTATACAATGGGGGCTATCACAAAAGGCAGGGAAGGAGTCGAGCTTGCGGAGATGGGCTTTATGGCCGAGGCCGGGGCTGTTGGTTTTACCGATGACGGCAATGGAGTCCAGGACCCAGCAGTTATGCTGCGGGCAATGAAATACGCTTCAATGTTTGACGTGGTTATAACCCAACACTGTCAGGATGACAGAATTGCCGGAAATGGGGTGATGAACTCCGGGTATTATTCGACAATACTTGGGCTGCCGGGTCTGGACCCCCTCGCAGAGCAGGCAATGCTCTGGCGTGATATACAATTTGTTAAGAAGTTTCCTCCTGAGCAGATTCGATACCACGCACAGCATATATCAACAGCAGAATCGATTGAACTGATAAGAGCAGCAAAAAAAGAGAAGCTTCCGATTACCTGTGAGGTAACACCGCATCATCTGCTTTTAACCGAAGAATGTTGTGCCGAATACGATACAAACTACAAGGTCAATCCGCCTTTGCGAACCGCCAGGGACATCGAGGCACTAAAGAAGGCAATTGCCGAAGGACTGGTTGATGCTTTAGTAAGCGACCACGCACCACATCTACAAAGTGAAAAGGAGCTGGAATTTTTAGCTGCTCCCTTCGGGATAGCTTCTCTGGAATGTGAACTGGCTCTTTTCGTTAAAGCACTCATTGAGCCGGGCATTCTGGACTGGCCCGGCCTTATCGAATTGATGACGGCCAGACCTGCCAAAATAATCGGCGTAGATAAAGGAACGCTCGGAGTAGGCAAACAGGCCGATGTAACTATCATTAGCCCTGACACCGAATATGAAATTGACGTAAATACATTCCGCTCTAAAAGCAGAAACTGCCCTTATCACGGCTGGCCGGTTAAAGGCAAAGTCGAAAAGACAATCGTCGGCGGCGAAATAAGGTATTCCTGCGGTAATTGATAAATGCCGATTATTATTGATGGTTATAATCTGCTGCATTCAATTCGAAAACTAAATGAAGACCTCGAATCGATAAGCGATATCCAGTTGTGCCAGGTTATAAGCAAATATCTTAAACTTATTGGCCAAAAGGGTGAGGTTGTTTTCGACGGTACAGGACCAAAGGACAAAAGCGTATTCGACAATATAAGTAATCTGGAGGTTCTTTTTGCCGGGGGGGCTACCGACGCTGACACGGTAATTGAGCACAAAATAAGGGCAAATACAGCACCGAAAAGATTAAAAATTGTCAGCAGCGACCGCAGGTTGCGAAAGGCAGCTCAAGCAAGAAAAGCAACAGTACTCAAATCCGAGGCATTCTGGGCGGATTTGGAAAAACAATTGAGCAGGAAAAGACCGGCAAAAGAGCCGCTGGCAAAGCGTCACGGCCTAAACGAGAGCGAAACCAGGCTATGGATGCGGTTTTTCGGCCTGGAGCAGTAATATACACGGGAAAAACCCCACAATAATGCAATAATAACGCAATCCCGCACCAATTAGCCCTTAACCAATCCGTGCCTGTCACACATATTTTTTTATTTTTTTCTTGACTTTTTTGTCCCAATTGGGTAATATGCCTGTATCTAAATACAGGGAGGAGTGGTGGAAAGGCTTGTTTCGTGCTTCCTGCTAAGCTTTCCCCCACAAGACAAGGAATGTCCTTCTATCTCTATCAGGGATGTGAAATGTTATATTATGCGCCAATATGGCAGATATTAGCTTAGAAAATTTAGTTTATCGCGAAAAAATTACACCAAGGGGATAAACCATGGAGGAGAGTGAAGCAAGCAGAACATTAGTAAACCGGACAATCTCCAAGCTTCTTGATTTTGAAAACGTGCCGGCGCCAAAAGCAAATGATTCCCCGGAGTTGCTTGAGCTTACCACACCAGAGCACTCAAATGATACTTATACTCTCACGAAGACTGCTGGTGGAACACCATTGCAAATGAATCGCCTGTCGCGACGTGTCGCAGACACGGTGGGTCCGCAGGAAATCGGAACCTTAGAACAACCGGTTCAAACAAATAAAAACCAGATATTTGTTGTTGTCGCATGGATTCTTCTGCTCTTGATTGCCTGGGTAGTGGTAGGAAACAAAATAGAGCTTCCTCTGGGTTTGGAAGTGATAGAAGAAACTTATGGCAACCTCTTTTACATATGTATGTTGGTACTTGCCGGATGTGTCCTGAGTCTCACCACCTGGTTATACTGGAAAAACAAGCTCACCAAGACCGCAAATGTAGGCGTTGTTATCGTTATAATCTTGTCAGTATCATTGCCAATCTTAACAATGGAATCAGTTGGCGGAAATACTAATATAGGAAGATTAACCCGAACCCTTTCAGGCTTCCCACTTACTCCTACGGCATCGTTCTACGAACCGATAAATGGCATCATTTATAGCGAAGAGAAGCCGTCTGCCATAATCGGTGGAAGAATAGTACACGAAGGAGACACCCATTACGGCGTTAAGATTGTCAAAATCCACAAGGATAAAATTGAATTCGAAGAGAACGGCAAAAGGTGGACACAGCACCTGTAAAAAACGCCAAAGGCCTTAAAAGGACTCATTGCAAATAAATACCCCCCTACTTCTACACAGTCCCAACAATCTAATCGCGTTATAAAAACGGCTAAAATTCCTCTTTCAATTCCCTCACATTTCTGGTAAATATACGGCCAAATGTTTTACCTTAAGTGTAAGCGCTTATGAAAATCATAGATAAAATTCGCAACAACGATGTTAGGATAGACGCCCCTCCTTCCAAGGCGCACACTTTGCGAGCTTTAATCATCAGTTCTTTGGCGGATGGCAAGAGCACTATTTACAATCCATTGCTTGGCCAGGACCAGCTAAATGTTATTGAATGTCTTAAAAAACTTGGCATAGAAATTAAACATGAAGACAATAAGCTCACAGTATATGGGACAGGAGGAAGATATGCGCCAATAGCTGATGAATTAAATGTGGGTGAGTCCGGTGTTGGCATGAACTTCTTAACTTCAGTTGTATGTCTGTCTGGTAAACCTATAGTTATCACTGGAGCCGAAAGAATTACTGAAAGACCTATTTTGGAAGTAGTAAACGGCCTATGTCAGCTGGGATGCAAAATCGAATACCTCGGAAAAAAGGGTTTTCCACCTATCAGAGTTTATGGCGGTGGGATTAAAGGCGGCAATGCACGGATAAGAGGCCAAGAATGCTCACAATATTTCAGTTCGATTGTTATATCATCGCCTTACGCAGACAATAAAGTTACGTTAAAATGCGTTGATGAAATGACGGAAAAGCCATATTTCGATATCAGTCTTCAGATGATGTCTGAATTCGGCATAAATGCAGAAAATGATAATTATAAAGAAATAAGAATTCCAAATGATAAAAAATACTCAGCAAGAGAAATAACCGTAGAGGGGGATTACAGTAGTGCTTCATTCTTTTTCCTGGCTGGCGCAATTTGTAAATCTAAGGTTACTGTGAGCGGTCTGAATCCCGACACAAAACAAGGTGATAAAGCTTTCTTGACATTGATTGAAAAAATGGGCTGTGGAGCATCTGTAACAAATGACGGAATTTGTGTTCAGGGGCAAAGGCTCCGGGCAATTGAGCAGGATATGAGCAATCTTCCAGATTTGGTTCCACCATTGGCAATAGCAGCTGCTTTTGCAGAGGGAAGGAGTAAATTTACAAATATAGGTCATTTAAGACACAAAGAATGTGACAGATTGGCGGTAATGGCTTCAGAGCTTGGCAAAATGGGCATTGCTGCAAAGTGTGACGAGAATTCTCTTACAGTGGAAGGTACGGAAAACATACATGGAGCTCGTATAGACCCTCACAATGACCATAGGATTGCAATGAGTTTTGCTATGGCCGGCTTAGTTACAGGTAATCAGATTATCGAAGGTGAAATGTGCGTAGCAAAGTCTTTCCCTGACTTTTGGGAAAAGTTTGAAGTTTTCTCAAAATAAGTGTATATTCACTAAATACTAACAACTAATTTTTCAGGAGACTGTATAAGAATGTTAGGTTGTCACATAGGACGCATGTTTCAGGTAACAGTTGCCGGCGGCTCGTATCAGGAGGGCTTAACTTCTGTCATACAGGGTGTCCCGCCTGGAATGTTACTGACCGAGCAGGAAATCTATGGTGATTTGCTTCTTAGAAAGCCGGGTGCCGATGAGCTATCCAGCCCGCGGAAGGAACCAGACCTTCCGATTATCTATTCCGGCCTGAACGCAGCAGATACTATCGAAAACGCTGGTAACAAAAATCATACTAACGGCACACCGCTGGTAATTCTGATTCCCAACCTCGACCGGCACTTTATTCACATCAAGCAATATCAGGACACAAATCGTACCCCGCGTCCGGGCCACGCATCCTATGCTTCGTTTATAAAGTATGGCCCTGATGATGATGCTATCGGAGCTGGTATTTTCAGCGGACGCTACACCTCCACTATTGTTGCCGCTGGTTATGTAGCCAAAAGGATTCTGAAAAAATGCGGTATCGAAGTCTTTGCCTATATCAAGGAAATTGCCGGCGTTAGATGTCCCGATATCGCTCACGAACAGGCATTGCATTATTGCAATGAGTATAAGAAAATGCGATGCGACCTTGACCCGTTTTATCAGGAAATCTACGTCAAAGGCCGTATCAATATGGATATGCGTTTTCTTCAAAAAACAAAGGTCTTAGCCGAGGTTGAAAAAGAAATCGACGAAATACGCAAAAAGGCACCAAAGCTAAGTCCTGAGAAAATTAAGGACAAATATGGTGTCCATCATATCGTGAACTGTCCGGATATCCAGGCAGCGCAGGCGATGACCGATGCCTGCAACAAAATATCCGCCACAGGCGATTCAGCAGGCGGCCAGGTCGAGGTCATCGTAACCGGCGTCCCCACAGGTCTGGGCGAGCCGGTCTTTTATAAGCTCGATGGTGAATTAGGCAAAATGTTAGGTATCGGAGCGGTCAAGGCCGTCGAAGTCGGTGCCGGTATCGCCGTCAAGGATATGACAGGCAGCCAGAATAATGACCAGATGCACGCTAAAGACGGCAAGGTTATTTTCGAATCAAATAATGCAGGCGGTATTACAGGAGGTCTTTCTACAGGCCAGCCCATCATTGTCCGCCTTACAGTCAAGCCCACTCCTACAATTGACAAACAGCAGAAGACAATTGACAAATATACACTGGAAAATAAAGAGCTGGCTGCTATTACAAGGCGCGACGCTACGATTGTAGGCCGCATCTGGCCCGTCGCTGAAAACTACACGGCTATGGTGATACTTGACCATCTGCTTCTACACTACGGATACCAGACACTAAAGGCCAAATGAAATGCAAACTAAAAAGCCCCGCATAGAAAAAACGGGGCTTTTTCATTTTATCGCCATTTCAGCCGTTAAACGGACCGCGGCTAAAACAACGGCGGGTTTCACTGTCTAAGGAGATGATAGCAATATCATCCACCCATCATCCTCATCCGACCAGTCGGTCTTGTTGCCGTACATATCACGTGCCCTGACACGGAAACAGAGGGATTGGTTTGATTGGCCTACGCGGATTGTATACAGGTAAGGCGGTGCATCAAAATGAATCCAATCGGTGTCAAAATCGCCACCATGCACGCAATCAAATTGAAAATCCCAGGATCCACTATCATCCGTGGTATACTGGTCCGCTCTCATAATGACCCAGTAATTAAGCCAATCTCCGGTGGGAGTGTATTCATGTGGTCTGCCATCAAAGCCATACTCATCCAAATCGTCGTCCCATTCCATCGGATTAGGTGTCGGTTTATTTGCTTCCGGCGCAATAAGAGTGGTTACATACTCCCAACTTGACCAGTTGGTGTTGTTATCGTAAGGGTCCCTGGCCTGGACTCTGTAGGCGTATGTAGTATCGGATTCGAGGTTTGCATCCACATAGCTATTCACATCTATCCAGCCGCTATCGTGCCCGCCAAGAGTACCACAATCGAAATAATACTCTACTACGCCACTGTAATCCCAGGTGGGCGAAGCAGTCATTGAAACCTGAGTTTGCGAATCTGCCTGGATGCTGTTTATGTATGGCTCAGGTGTCGGATGCGTAGTATCATATTCGCCGGCATATTCTATGTCAGACCATTCAGTTTCATTGCCCAATTTATCTTTTGCCTTTACCCTGTAGCTATATATGATTCCATAAGTAACGTCTGTGTCTTGCCATGTTGGACTATCCCGCCAGTCGCTGTTCGGCTCGCCGAGAGGCATTCGCTCGAACCAGTACTGGACGTCCCAGCCCCAGCCATCAATCGCTTCTCTTGCCTCCATCATGATAGACGTCGGTGATGTTTGGAAAGGTGGTGTCTCCCATTCGCTTGGATTAGGAACCGGACCCATAGTATCTTCAGCAAGCCAGCATTTAACAAAGTAGACCAGGTCATAGGTATCAACATAAGTATCGATTGTAAAGTCTGCACCGCCGCACCAGTCATTGCCGCCGGAGCAACCTTCTTTTAGCCATTGCAATGCAAACATCGCAAAGTCTTTGAAGTCGATGAGGCCTTGTGAGTTACCATTTGGGTCTTTATCGAAAAAGTTGCAGAAACCGCATGCTTCCAGCGGTGAGGTATAATGATAGCCCATATCAACGATGCCCCTGTCTAATTCTCCGTCGGTACGAGTGGTATATCTGCTCATATCAAGATAACCTACGGCCATATCAAGATTACCTACCAGGTCACTTCCAGCATCGACGCAGGGGCTATTCTGTGACTGACCGGGGTCGGTTTGACTGAGATAGTAATTACCGAGCAACCCGTTTGCAAACAGTGGGTCTAAGTCGATATTGGTCGCTCCATCATAGTTCAGGGTACAGCCTGTATCTCTATAGATACCTGCCGTTCCACCCTTGACATCGCTATAAGCGATAGTAAGAATCGACGGCCCCGTGCTAAATTCAAAGCCGGTAAATACTGCAGCTTCAACACCTCTTAAAGCATAGTTATCCCAGAATATGCTGTCGATAACTTCGGTTTTGCTTTCGTACGAGCAGAAAAGGCCGCCGCCGAAGCCGGTATTACCCGGCTCACCAAAGGTCCCCGGCGCCGCATTGCTGACAAATGAGCAATTTGTGACAAGTGGCTTAGCGTACCAATTAATGGAAATACCGCCGCCATCACAACCTGCTTGGTTGTTGGTTATCAAGCAATTTTTAAACAACGCCACACCACCTGACATATAGACTCCACCGCCAGAGCTGTTTGCATCATTATGACCTATATCGCAGTCAATAATCAGAGCATCGGCATCACTGCAATATATTCCACCACCTAGACCAACTGGCCCATTAGCGTCATTTCTTTTGAAATCACTTCTGACAATTTGACCTGAACCGTCGGCGAAATATACACCGCCGCCGATAAGTGCCTGATTATCCGCGATATTGCAGTCAATCAGGCTCGGATTTGCACTCGACCAGAATGCTCCAGCACCAAGGGAAGCTTCATTTTCGCTTATTGTGGTGTCGGTAAATATTACCGAAGCGGTATTTTCAGCACAAACACCGCCACCATTACCAATATAAGGGTCGATACGATACATTGGTCCACTTGGCGAGGAAATGTTGTCTGTTATTGTACAGCCCCTAAATGTTACAGACGACCCGGCTGAGCAATATACGCCACCTCCGTAGCTCGGTATTTCGTAGCTGAATTCCGGCTCAGGGTTTTCGCCTTCTCTATCACCGCCTTCACCGCTCATACCGCCCTGAGCAATATTCCCACTGATAGTGCAGTTGTTAAAATCAATTGCGGAATTTACATCACAGTACACACCACCGCCATATCCAGAGTACCATCGGTAATCGCCGATGTAGGAAGTCCTCTCGGGCTGCCCATAGTTGGCCCAGAAATAAGGCGCCCAATCCCATTGCCAGACTGTCCAGAGGTCGCCATCTACCCAATCTTCTGTCGATATACCAAGTTTGTTAGGATCTATGTTAAATTCTCCGGCTGCACTCCAGTTTCCTCCATGGTTAGCTAAGCCGCCATCCTCTTGATAGTTTCCGCCATCGCCGCCATTGCCGCCAACGGCCGTATTATCAATAATATTACAATTTATAAATTCTACAGCACTGGCAGGGCCGCAGTATATTGCTCCACCGCGCGCCCAGGCACCCCAGCCGCCTCGGCTGGCATTCTCAATGTCAGTAGCACTAACACCATTGCCACCGTGGCCACCACGAATCCAGTTATCTCTGAATGTACAGTTTTTGATGGTACAGTTGACACCTGAATAGATGTAAAGTGCGGAACCTTCAGCTGGCCAGCCATCCTCACCATTGGGATGGCCCACGGTCCTGTCACCGTCATCACCATCAAGGACATACCAACGACAGTTCTGTATAGTCAAGCCATTTAGAACAGCTCCATTTGCACCATTAGTTATAGTGAAAGCGCGGTTGGCATATCCTGTTCTATCAATTATTGTTTCCGCTACACAGCTAGGTTTGTCAGGATGCTCGGACCTGATAGTAACAGATTTGCCTAATCCGATTCCGGGGCCATAATAGGTGCCTGGGCAAACAACAATCGTATCACCCTCTTGGGCTGCAAAAATTGCGTCCTGTATCGTCGCATAATCTGTGGGAACAGCGATGGAAAGAGGCGGCCCAAACTCCACGTGAACAATTTTGTTGTCATTCATAGTTACTTTATTTTCAGGGTCACGAGAAGCATCGTCATCAGTGCCACTCCATCTTTTGACCCTATAACCTCCACCTGGCTCAGCTGTAAGCTCCACAACAGTACCGAAATTGACTGGGTATGTGCAGGGGTCCTCGATACTCACCTCATCCCATTCCGCAAAGAGCCGTCCGTTTCCGCCATCTACCATGATTGTCAGGTCGTATTTAGTCTTTACAAGCCGGACAGTAACAGTCTTGTCACTACCCATTGTTACAGTATTGTCTGGCCCGCTTAGACTGTCATCATCGGTGCCTTCCCACTGGATCTGATAATAATTCGAATCGTAAGTGCCAATTTTCAGTGGGACAGTTGTATACCAGTCGTAGAAACCATCATAGAGGGGGTCAGAAATGTCAGGCTCAATTATGTCGACACCAATCGCCTCAATAGTTAAGTGGTACTGAGGTACGCTGAAAAGCCTGTAATGATAACCCATATCTACTTTGCCGTCGTCTGGTTCGCTGTCAGTTCTGGTGGTATAGGTGTCCAAGCCGAGGTTAGCGGATAGATCGCCTCCACCATCGACACAATTGCTTTCGACTGGCTGGTCAGCAGCAACTTGACTTAGATAATAACCGGCAATAAAGAGCGGGTCCTCATCGATGACACTGCTGAAGTCCCAATTCAAAGTACAGTTTATATCGACGAAGACCGAATTAGGGTCAACCCAGTTAGCATCGAATGGATCTTGCCAACCCATAATATCTGAGTATGAAACAGTAATAGTTGATGGTCCTGGGTCATACGCAAAGCCGGTGCCAATGGCAAGTTGTGAACCCTGAGTATCAATGCTACCCAAGTTGTCCCAGATGATGCCGTTAACGATATTAACGTAACTGTAATATGAGCAGTACAGGCCACCACCATATTCCAGAGCTGTGTTATCTGCGATTGTACAATTGACGAGGTTGACATCCGAATACTCGCTGGCTGAAACACCGCCGCCGTCTCTGCCGGCAGAGTTGTCGGTTATCAAACAATTGAAAAGTAAAGGAGTGTTTTCTCCGCCTAAATACACGCCACCTCCGGAAGTCTCAGCCTGATTGTTGCTGATATTGCAATTCATTATGTTCACATCTGCTGCCCATAAATGCATACCGCCACCAGCACCAAGTGTTTCCTCATAATTATCAGGGTCCATTGCTTCTGAAACGGCTTCATTATTAGTAATATTGCAGTTGGTTATAGTAGCCGGGCCATGTTCTCCAAACAATCCGCCACCGTGAAATGCCGAATTAGATGTGAAGTTACAGTCGTTGATATCTGGATTTGCATCTGCCCAGTGTATTCCACCGCCCACAGGAGCTTTATTTTCGCTGAATTGACAGTCAGTAAATATTATGTTAGCCGTATCTTCAGCACATACCCCGCCGCCATGACCGAGATAAGGGGTACGACGGTGTCTTAGTCCACTGCTTGGATTGGCCGGGACGACAAATACCGGCGGTGAAGAAATATTGTCAGTTATTGTACATTCGGTGAACACCACTGTGGCCTCAGCAGCACAATAGACGCCACCGCCAAAAGTTGGTATCTCATAGGGTACTAAAGGTTCTATTGGCCTTCTGCTATAGAACTCTTCGCCGCCTTGTCCGCTCATGCCACCCTGAGCAATATTTCCGCTGATTTCGCAATGTATAAAAGTAATATTACTGCCAATATCACAATATGCGCCTCCTCCGCTTCCAGAGTACCATCGATAGTCACCGAAATAGGAATTCCTATCGAGGTCCCAGTAGTTATAGTAATAGTAAAGTGCGTAATATAACGCATCATCCCATTCCCAGAGTTCCCAGAGATGTCGGCCGTCGATTATTGGAATTCTATCAGAGCTATAAGGGTCGATGTCCCAAGCTGGCGAGTCAAGACTTCCAGCTCTGCTCCAGTTGCCTCCGTAGTTTTCCATGCCGCCAGGCTCAGCAACACCATCGCCGCCATCGCCGCCATCGCCGCCAATGGCTGTATTATCAATAATCCGGCAGTTTATAAATGTCGCGCTGCTATCGGGAGCGCAATATATGGCTCCGCCGCGTGCCCAGCCACCCCAGCCACCTCGACCTGCATTCAGATTTCCAGGTGACCCTGTAGCAATCACACCGTCTCCGCCGTTTCCGCCGAGAATCCAGTTATCTCTGAGCACACAGTTTTTGATAGTGGGATTGGCTCCTGGCTCAATGAACATTGCAGGGCCTTCAAGACATCCACCATCGTAGCCGTTAGGATGACCCCAATCCCGCCTGCCGGGTAGAGCGTTTAGCGCACTTCCGCCACAGTTCTGGATTGTAAAGCCGTTTAGAACGGCACCGACACCGGCATTAGACGAAAACGTTACGCCGTTATTGTGCCATGGATTGGTTCCGATGTATCCATCAATAATTGTTTCCGCCACGCAGCAGGGGTCGTCAGGATTTCTGGATGTGATAAGAACAGACCTGTCCACTACAAGTGCCCGGCCGAGGTATCCACTGTAATAAGTGCCGGCGTAAACTACAATCGTATCGCCATCGTTTGCATCAAAAACTGCGTCCTGAATATCAGAGTAATAGCCGTACTCGCCGCCACCGACAGCAACTATAAGAGTTCTCTCTTGTTTGAACTCGACAGTAACAGTCTTATCCAAGTTCATAATGACAGTGTTGATTACGTCGGTGGAGGTGTCGCCTTCGGTCCCGTTCCAAGCTTTAATCAGCCAGCCAGCATTCGGCGCGGCGGTAAGTGTTACAACTGTACCGACGTAATAGGTGTAAGTATCGGTGACCGGGTCGTAATCAACGGGTTCCGGCGAGGTTGGCACAACCGCACCGTGACCGCCAACGACTCTTGCTGTTAACTGGTAGGTCATAACATCAGTGATTAGGCGGTAATGATAACCTCTATCGACGAGGCTGTTTGGCTCGTCGCCGACACTGTCTGTTCTGGTTGTATATGTATCTAACCCGAGGCTTAGAGCCGTGCCGAGGCCACTGTCTACGGCCGGACTATCAGGTGGTGCCTGCGGGGGAGACTGACTTAGATAATAACCACCAAGGTAACTATTTACAAAAAGAGGGTCTTTGTTGAAGTTACCGTTCGGATCGGCAACACTATCAAAATTATAGCCTGGGGGTTCGTCAGATTCATAGTAGTCGTAGTCGGGATTGCTATAGAATAAACAGTATGTTGCGTTTGCACCACCACCGTAATCCTCCTCATGTATTGCATGACTGTCGCAGTTCTGGAATATGCAGTTAGTAATTTCAGGCAGCGAATCCCAGCTGGAGAATATTGCGCCACCATAACCACCGGCGAAGTCGTCATCGAATGTGCAGTTGCTGATTTCAGGAGATGCCTGGAAGCAGTAAACTGCACCACCATCAACAGCTGCAGAGTTGCCCGTTAGAAGGCAGTTAAAAACCCGATGCGTAGAGGCCCCTTCTAAATCGATTGCGGCGCCGGAGCCGCCGCTTGGAAAAACACCGTAGGCAAGATTATCTATAAAAGTACAGTGTTGGATATTTGCTTTAGTGGATCTACAATGCAGGCCGCCGCCATAGCCGTCTGTTGCAGTATTGCTTTTGACGATGCCCCCATCAATAGTGACGTCTCCATTTACCAGGTGCAGGCCACCACCTTCTTCGGCGGTGTTGCCGAAAAAATAACAATCAGTAAATGTGGCTTTTTGGAAATTGTCAGAAGAGAAACCTCCGCCAAGTGGTGCCTGATTTCCGGAAAAGCTGCAGTTATTGACATCTATTGTCAATTTTGTAGAGGATGTATAAAGATCAGCTGCGCCACCCCAGCCGTTCTCAGCAGTATTGTTACCGAATGAACAGTTATTGAGCGTGACATTACTTTTGCTTTTCAAAGCGCCACCGTCATTTTTAGTTAAATTGCCGCTGAAAAAACAATTTTGGATTTTTGCGGTGCCGCCAGAACCAATGTAGATAGCACCGCCAGAACCAAAGTCGCGACCGGTATCATACTGAAGATCGTCGCCATCGCTGAGGTCAGAGTTGGCCTTAAATGAGCAATTGTTGATATCCACTGTGCAGTTCGAGTTGCAATAGACTGCACCACCTGCGTTGTTTATAAAGTCGCAGGTATTGAGAGTAACGGTCCTACCTATATCGGAATACAGAGCGCCACCTATGGTGTATGCTGAAATATCTTCCTCTAATCCAAATAAGGGGCTGAAAAATACGTAGGCTTCGTAGGCCTTGTTATTGGTGAATGTACAGTTGTTAAAGTCTGCATTCGAGAGGAAGCTGTAATAGGCCGCACCCCCGGCAACACCACCAAAAGAATACACAAAGCTATCGTTGCCGTCTTGAGCAGGGCCAGTCGGTGCAGACATTGAGTTGCCCTGGCCTCGCAAACCGCCCGCTGCTCTGGCACCTGTCGTGGCGATGTTGTTGATGAATTCGCAATTCACGATGGTTGGTGAACTTTTGTTTTCACAGTAGATACCTCCACCGATACCGTCACCATAGCTAATCCCGGCCTCTCCACCGAAACTTTCATTTCCCTGGTTGTAAGCAGGTGGTGTTCCTGCAGCGTAACCACCGTTTCCACCGTTTCCGCCACAGCCACCTCGGGCGATATTATCCTTTATAATACAGTCACTGATAAATGGGCTACTACTATCCAGACAGGCGATACATCCGCCATAGCCGATTCCCCAGCCATCACCTCCGTGGCCACCCCACTGGCCATCACCGACATCTGCCGGGTCTACATTGGGGTCGGGACTGGTGATGTCAAGGGGGTCAGGCGGTTGATAGGACCACGTGCCCCATTGGCCGGCGGCACCATCACCACCCTGGCCACCAGTGACGGTACAGTTTGTTATCACACAGTACTGTATGGTCGGTGAGCTTGAATTCTCGCATAAAATTCCACCGCCATAACCATAACCAAAAGGAGATTCTTGACCTCTTTCTGCGCGTGGGATGCCATTGGGGTCAATCTCAATGGACTCATAGGGAACAGGAGGATAAGCACCGTAATCCCCATTTTCACCAATGGCATTGGGGTCGACAAAGTAACCGTTTCTAATGGTAAATCCCAGAACTTTACTATTTGCGCCTTCGTGGCCGTGAAAGTAAAAAGCCCGATGTGGCGTGTATCT